>Ga0172371_10001206_pt1 | contig 40891 bp, 43 predicted proteins | sample Lak12m_FD_114543 | JGI IMG/M metagenome (GOLD analysis project Ga0172371, IMG submission 114543) | Freshwater microbial communities from Kabuno Bay, South-Kivu, Congo - kab_022012_12m | ecosystem: Environmental > Aquatic > Freshwater > Lake | place: Democratic Republic of the Congo: South-Kivu... | reverse complement strand
AGAGAGAGAAATTGTCCTTCCAAAGAAACCTTTTGGCCAAAGATAGCGTAACTTCATAGTTACGCCATTGTATGATCCCCGCATAAATTAACAATGTGTACGGGAGCTATCTGGTCCTAGACAGTTCGCAAATTTAATGCTTTTCATTGGCGGCCTTTTCCCGATCTTCTCGTTCTTTGTTCATTCTATCGAGATCTTCTTTGGTGAAGTTACAGGCAGTTGTTGGTTCTGTTCCCTTGGTGAAATATTCATTTGAGACAAATGGACAGAATTCACAGGCTAAAAGGCCGTTAATTTGGCAAATTTTGACGGAAATAACATCGTCAGGTTTGTTGACCGGCTCGTTCGGTTTGTCTTTTAATAGTTCAGTCATGATCGGACTCCAAATTGCTGCTGCACCAGTTTGTCCTGATTCGAGGTAGGGTGACATCGGGGAGTTGTTATTATTACCTACCCAAATGGCGGCTAACATTGTCGGAGTGTAACCAATTGTCCAATTATCTCTCTTTTCTTGAGTAGTGCCAGTTTTGACTGCCACAGTGTGGTTAGGAATATTAAGGATGCTGCCGTGGCCAAAAGTTAGTGCTCGAGCGTTGTCGTCGGAAAGAATACTCGAAATTAGAAAGGCGGTTTTAGAGGAAATAACTTTTTCTGAGGTTTTTGTCTCACGATTATTCTCTAAAACATGCCAACGATAATCAGTGACAGATAAAACTGGCTTCAAATCTACTCTTTCGCCATTATTAGCAAACGTGCTAAATGCGACGACCATATCTTCCATCTTAATTTCGCCCCCACCTAAGGAAATTGATAAACCGTAACGGCTAGGATCGGTAAAGGTGGTAATTCCCATTTTTTTAGCAAACTCAAGGAAATTTGTTACGCCGGTTTTTTCCATAATTTTGACCGCAGGAATATTAAGAGAAGAAGCGAGGGCAGTGCGGACAGAAACTCGTCCATGAAAGCGATTATCATAGTTTTGCGGGGCGTATGGTGGGGAACCAACAGAGTTGAAAACTATCGGCGCATCATCAATGATCGTGGCACTATTGATTAAATTCTTTTCCAGTGCCAATGCGTAGCCCAGAGGTTTAATTGATGATCCGGGACTGCGTTGTGAAATAGTGACATTGACATTTCCATCATGCGCTTGGTCAAAATAGTTTGTGGAACCGACCATAGCTAGAATCTCACCTGTCTTAGGATTCGTGACTAGAGCCGCCCCATTCCCGACAGATAAGTATTTTTGTTTTTCCACTCCATCACGAACCATTTGATTAACCTTTTCATAAGTGAGGTAATCTAGGCTGGTAATTACTTCTAACCCTCCTTGCTCAACAGCTCTTAAACCATACTTTTTGGTTAAATAGTCTTTAACGTAGAGAACAAAATGGGGAGCCTTAATCTCACTTTCTAAAGGGGCCAATTTCAATTTTTCGTTTAATGCTTCATCGGCGGCAAACTGATCAATGTACTTTTGTTTTACCATCGCGTCCAAAACCTGTCGTTGTCTTTCCTTAGTTAACTCAGGATGGGAGCTAAATGGGGAATAAATTGTTGGAGCTGCGGGAAGCCCTGCAATCATTGCCGATTCAGCTAAATCTAAGTCTCGAGCGTGTTTATTAAAATAGGTTTGGGCAGCGGCCTCAATTCCATATGCTGCGCCGCCGTAGGGAACTTGATTAAAATACATTTCTAAAATTTCCTGTTTGCCATATGTCCGTTCGGTCCAAAATGAGAGAATAATTTCCTTTAATTTTCTGGTGAGAGTGCGTTCGGGGGACAATAGAGCCGATTTCACTAATTGCTGGGTAATTGTGGAACCGCCTTGAAATTGGCCGCCAGTAGAGTTGGAGAACAAGGCTCGAACAATCCCCTTTGGATCAATGCCCCAGTGTTCGTAGAACTTTGTATCTTCGATGGCAATGGTGGCATTAACAAGATTTTTTGGCAGCTCGCTAAGTTTAATTATGGACCGATTTTCATTGGAATAAATTTGGTAAAGCAAAATTTTATTGCGATCATAAATTTTGGTGGAAACAGAAATATCTCGAGTGGCAAGAATTTTTGGGTTTGGCAATTGATTCAAAGTATTTCGAAGCCAGTAGGGAACAAAAAAGACCGCGAAACAAATAGCCAAACCTAAGGAAAAAAATAAAATCCTGTCTTTAATGGCTGTCTGAGCGTTAGTGACCATTGTTTTTTTAACAATGGATTTTTTTACTACAATGTCTTTTTTTGTAAATGTGGTACTCAGTTTGGAGATCTTTTGACTAAGAGTTAGCCATAATCTAGTTAGGTTATGGTTAATTTGTTGTAATTTACCGGAAAAATTTGGTAGAGATTTACGAATATTTTTGGCAGATTGGACCGTTTGTCTCCGTGTTTTTTTAAAAAACAAAGTTAACCTGTTTCCTAGATAGTCGAATGAAGTTAATATCGCGGTCAAAACTGTTCTGGCCAGCCAAATAGCCGTTTCTCCCACACTGACAACTAAAGCAACTACTGCAGTGGTAATCTGGGTTAGTAACCTGGCAAACCAAAAAATTGACCAGGCCAGGATTTTGAGCGCAAAAAATGGAGGGGTTCCGAGAGTAATTAAAAAATTACTTAGGCCACGTAAAATAGAACCGATAAGCTTCTCAGGCATGAATGGTTTATACCAGATAATCCCATAATTTTAAAGATGGAGCTTAAAAACAATCAATTTGACTTTCCTAGTTTATCCTCAATTGTTTGCCATAGAAGTTTGGCATCAGGTCCGTCGTAACCAAGGGCCCAAATCCCAATTCCGGCTAAATTCGCCTGGTTTACTAAATCAAATTTAAGCCCTAAACTACGCTCATTTTCGAACCAAACCTGCCTAAAGGTTCGTGACTCCTTATCAAAATAGGAAAACCAAGCTGATTTTGACTCATCGTCAAAATTTACTGCCACGTTATTATCTTTAGCCACCGATAGAGCGCGTTTATACGATGAAATTTGCGGTCCTTTTGGTGATTTAATCACAAAAGAATTTGGTTCCGCGCCTTCTGTCGGCCATTCGTAGCCATAGAACGGAACTGCCAGAACAATCTTTTCATTGGGTACGTTTTTGAGAAAATCAAGAATACTTTGATAAATTTCATATTCATATTTATCTTTTCCGAATAGGGGAGCAATTGGGCCGGCTTTCTCTGATCCCATGCGGTGAAAATCATATCCCATAATAATAATCCGATCGACAATTTTTCCAATTGCGGGAATATCAAAAATTCTCCTTTTGGCAACAGAATCTGCATATACATCAATGGAGACAATTGAACCAGGAAAATTTTGGTGAACACTGCTAGTAATTCTACTCACTAAGGCAGTGTAATTATTAATTGTGTTTTGGTCTAAATCTCCAAAATACTCAAAGTCAAAATTAAGATCAATAAACTTTTCTTCGTTCATTACGCTGATAATGTTTTTGATCAATCGGTCTTGTCGGGTCTTATTGTTCACCACTCTCGCGATAGAATCAGCATCCAACGAAACAAAGGTAACTCCAGGGCGAATTTGTTTATTTTGGTTTAATCTATCGCGTAAGCTTTGATAGTTTTCACTTTTAAGCTTTTGCCAACCGCCATCAGATTTATTAATATTTCCTTCCCCGTCGACATCAATTGCAAAATAATATAGGGAGGTGAGTTGGTCGTAGGGGAGGTAGGAATAACTATCTAAATTCCAATACGGCAGAAAACCAACCACTTCACGCTTGGTGGTGTTGGTGGAAAGAACAACACTAAAATCGGTTGGTAACCGTGGCCTTTCTTGGTTTGTTAAGTTGGGGATTATTGCCGCAATTCCACCGACTAAAAGACCAAGTAGAATAGGAAAAAATAATTTAATCGGCACGCCTAGATTCTAACTGAAACTAGAAATTATTTCTTGCTACAAAGCACAGTCAACACAAAAATCTTTTTGCAGAGGGTCGGAAATAACTAGGTGGTCTTCTTCAGTAATTTGATCTGGATTAGGGCGATCATTTGGACCAGGTTGTTTGTGAGAATCTTTAAACACCCAAATTTTTCTTTTTTGATCCCAAACATTGTCCTTTTCTTTAGGAATGAGATTTTTGATGAAATATTCTCCACGAGTGGGGCAGCCGTGATCGGGGAGCAGTCCAGAGAGAGCACAGATTTCTTGAAAAATTACATTTTCTGGTTTTTGTGGCCATTCAGACTTGCTGTCTTTGAGAGCATAGGTCATAATTTTGTTCCAAATTGGGGCAGCACCAGTGTTTCCCGATTCCAAATATGGGCTCATAGGAGTGTTGTCATTATTTCCCACCCAGACAACGCCCAAAATGCTCGGGGTATACCCAATCGTCCAATTATCACTTTTTTGTTCCGAGGTCCCTGTTTTTACCGAGACAACTTTTCCAGGAATATTTAAAATTGATCCTGCTCCAAAGGTAGTGGCTCGAGAAGAATCATCTAAAAGAATGTGCGAGATTAAAAATGTAACTTCCTCTGGAAGAACATAACCATCATGGGGCGTCCATGGATTTAATCCATCCCAAGCAATTAACTTGTCAGTTTTTATTTTTAACTCCTGGTCCTTAAATTTATCTAGATTATCTTCTAGAATTTTTCCAGTTGAGTCTTCCACTTTGAGAATGGGGGTTAAGCCCACAGTTTTTCCTCGGTTTGCAAAAGTTCCAAATGCGGTGGCCAGGTCCACCATTTTTACTTCTCCACCTCCCAAGACAAGAGAATAACCATAGCGATTAGTATTACCCAAGGTGGTAATACCCATGGCGGAAGCAGTGGCAATAAAATCTGCAACAGTATTTAATGCCAGTTGTTTAGTCGCGGGAACATTAAATGAATTCCCTAGAGCAAATCTTGTTTGCACCACACCATGAAACTTTCCGTCATAGTTTTGTGGGCAATATGATTTGCCGGCAAAGGCTGGAAAACAAAAAGAATAGTCAATCCAGGCAGTGGCAGGGTTAGAGTTACCTTTCAAAAAACCCAACGCGTAATCAATTGGTTTTAAAGTGGATCCAGGACTTCGTTGGGAGAGGGTGACATTAAATTTTCCTCCTTCACTGGCAAAATAATCACGACTTCCAATCATGGCCAGAATTTCTCCGGTGGCGGGTTTTACCACTAGTGCCGCCCCATTACCAACTTTTAATTCTTTTTGTTTAGTTACCTCGGCACTAAGTGAAGCTTGGGAATAATTTTGTAAATCTAGATTTAAGGTGGTGGTCACTTTTAATCCGCCTTGTTCCACAATTTGTTCGCCATATTTTTTTACTAATTGTTCTCTAACGTAGGCTACAAAATGTGGAGCTTTAATCCCGGCTGAAGCCGAAGAAAAATGCAACTCTTCTTTAATTGCCTGGTCATAGGTGTTCTTATCAATATATTTATCCTCTACCATCCGGGCTAATACCTTATGTTGTCGATCAACTGATCGTGAAGGATCAGTGCCGAAGGGGGAATAATAGGTGGGTGCGGCTGGCAGGCCAACCAGTAGAGCTGATTCGGCCAAATCAAGTTCCCGTACGTGTTTGCCAAAATAGACTTGGCTAGCTTCCTCAATTCCGTATGCAGTTCCTCCATAAGGAATCCGATTCAAATACAAAGCCAAAATTTGATCCTTTGAGTAAATGCTTTCTGTCCAAAAGGCTAAAATCCATTCTTTGATTTTTCTTTGTACTGTTTGCTCTGGGGTGAGGAGTGAAGTTTTAATTAATTGTTGGGTAATGGTGGACCCGCCTTCGAGATGACGATACAGGATCATGTCCTTAACTGCCCGTAATACTCCACCAATTAAATTAATTCCGCCGTGCTTATAGAAGTCTTTATCCTCGGTCGCAATAGTTGCAAGCTGAAGATATTTAGGAATTTCTGAAAGTGGCACAATTGTGCGATTCTCTGAAACGTAGATGTTATATAACAATTGGCCATTACGGTCTAATAGTTTGGTGGTTTGCGGAACGGGTAGATTAGTTAATTGTGTCGGAGCGGGAAGGTCCTTCAGGATTAAAAGTAGTGAAAATAGAACCAAGATTAAAAACGACGAGAGAACCAAATAAATTCTTGGTAAGGCGACTAGCCAATCATGTAGTGTGAGAGCATGCCGAAAAATTACTGGAATCTCTGGTTTCTCTTCGATCGTGGGTTGAGGCACCGGCGCTACAGTTTCTTCTAACTCAAGTGCTTCTGTTGTTTGCTTAATCTCGATATTTTTTCTCTTCTTGGACATGAAGTTCATTATATTATATGTAGATCAAAGATTTTTTAAGCTCATTTTAGTCTGGCAGATTAGCTCAAAATTCTGTATTCTATGGATATGATTTATCTAGCAAGTGACCACGGGGGGTTTCTTTTAAAAGAAAAAATAAAAGAACAGTTAATTAAGATTGGTTTGCTGTATGAAGATTGTGGAAACAGTGTTTTAGATGAAAATGATGATTTTGTTGATTTTTCTAAAGACGCCGCTCAAAAAATTCAAGGTGACGACAGAGGAATTTTTTTGTGTCGTAATGGTGTGGGCGTTTCTATTGTGGCCAATAGATTTTCTCACATCAGAGCGGTGTTAGGATTTGATACTACTCAAGTATCCAAGGCGAGGAACGATGACAATTGTAATGTACTTTGTCTACCAGCTGATTATCTTAATCTTCAGCAGGTGTTGCCCCTAGTAGATGTTTTTTTGAACACACAGTTTAGTGGAGAAGAGAGATTTGTTCGACGCATAGATAAGATTAAATCAATAAACCAATGAAAATTACTCCCGCAGTCTTGGAAAGGAATGTGGCTGATTTTGAGAAAACTTTGTCAGTGTTAGCCTCGTTTTCTGATAGTATTCAAATTGATTTTAATGATGGGAGTTTTGAAGATATAAAAACAATTAATGCCCAAGAGGCGGCCCCAATAATATTGCCACATTCCAAGAATATAAATTTCGAAGCGCACTTAATGGTGCAAAAACCATTTGATTATATTCCGAAATTAGCAGAGGCGGGAGTGCGAAAATTTATTATTCAATTTGAGATTGAAGCTTACCTCCGCGATATTTTGGACCAATTGCAAGCTGAGGAATGTCTTGTTGGAATAGGAATTGGCCCAGAAACAACGATTGTTGATGTCGAACCATTTTTGGAACTAGTGGATTTTGTCAATATATTGCCGATTAATCCGGGGCGCCAAGGACAACCTCTTTTGCCTGAGAATTTGGAAAAAATTACCCAATTACGTGATATTGGATTTGCCCAAGAAATTGAAGTTGACGGGGGGATAGATTTAGCCACTATAGAAGTGGTAAAAGGATTTAATCCTGACACTTTAGTGGTGGGGCATTATATAGTTAAGGCAGAGAACCCTCGCGAAAATTATGACATTCTTGTTAGTAAATTAGATGATTAATTAAATATGCAAATAGAAAAAATTGCTTTTTTGGGATTTGCCGATTCTCTCGAAACGGATCCGGAATATAAAGAGGCTTACTTATCAGCTAAGCTTTTGGCTGAAAACGGTTATACCTTGGTCGATGGTGGGGGCCCTGGAGTTATGGAAGCAGCTACTTTAGGTGCTCATGCTGGCGGCGGAAAAGCAATTGGGGTAACACTGGTGCATCCTACCGATATGCCGCATTTCGAGGGACCATCAAAAAAGAATAATTTTGATTCTGAAGTGCAAACCCACTCTTATGTCGAACGAACTCTCAAATTGTTGGAAATTTCTGACGTTTATGTAATTTTTAATGGGGGAACAGGAACAATTTCCGAATTTGGCATGGCTTGGGGTTTGGCTAGATTACACTTTGGTCACCACAAACCGTTAGTTTTGTACGGATCTTGGTGGCACGAAATAATTGAAGCCTTTGGTAAAAATATGCATTTGCGGGCTGAAGAATTGGAGGTTTATCACATCGTCACTTCCCCAGAGGAAGTACTGATGAAAATTCGAGCACTGGAAGCATCGTCACCGCATGATTATCTAAGAACTAAAAATTAATATGGATACTGCCCAATTGGACATAAAGGCTAATACTATCCGCCAAGATTTAGTAAAAATGTTGGTAGAAGCAGGATCTGGTCACTCAGCCGGACCTCTGGATTTAGCCGACATATACACTGCTTTATATTTCGGGGAATTATTAAAATATGATCCCAAAAATCCCGATTGGGACGACCGAGACAGGTTGGTTTTATCTTGTGGCCACACTTGCCCGATTCTCTACACCACACTAATTCACGCCGGGATTCTTCGCCAAGATGAGCTTTTGACCTTACGCAAAATGGACACGCGTTTGCAGGGACACCCACATCATGAACAAACATATTCAGAAAAAGGTCCGATTCACCCCAATACTCCGGGAATAGAAAATTCTGGTGGCCCATTAGCGCAAGGAATGTCTGTAGGAGTGGGGATGGCCCTGGCAGGAAAAATGGATGGCAGGTCTTGGCGGGTATATTTAATTGGTTCTGATGGGGAAATGCAGGAGGGACAAACTTGGGAGGCAATTATGTTTGCTGGGAACCACAAACTTGATAATCTGACTTATATAATTGACCGTAATAACATCCAAATTGATGGGTATACCGAAAAAGTTGCTCCACTAGAACCATTGTATGACAAGCTAAAGGCATTTAATTTCCATGTGTTGGAAATAAATGGCAATAATATGTCGGAAATTATTGCTGCGGTAAAACAATCCTGGGAGATTAAAGATAAACCGACTGCAATTTTGGCCAACACGATTCCTGGCTATGGAGTGCAATTTATGGCTGGAGATTACACTTGGCATGGTAAACCACCATCGAAAGACCAAGGAGAAGAAGCTTTAAAAGAATTGAGAACTTTAGCTGGAAAGATTAAATCAGAACATGAATAATATTGTTTTTCCATCGTTAGAAACGAAGGGTTGCCGGGATGGGTTTGGTGAAGCTCTTGTGGAACTTGGTGAAGTTAATCCCAAGATTATTGCTCTTACGGCTGACCTTTCCGAATCGACTCGAGTGGAGCTGTTTGTTAAAAAATTTCCAGAAAGATTTATCGAAGTCGGTGTAGCCGAACAAAATCTTATGGGATTATCTGCTGGCTTAGCGCTTAGCGGAAAGATACCATTTATCTCCTCCTACGCCACTTTTTCACCAGGTAGAAACTGGGACCAATTTCGCGTTTCTATTTGCTATTCCAATGTCAATGTTAAGGTAATTGGGGCTCATGCCGGAATATCAGTGGGACCAGATGGAGCTACTCACCAAGCATTAGAGGATCTAGCTATGACTCGAGTGTTACCAAATTTAGTGGTCATGTCACCATGTGATTATGAAGAAGCCAAAAAAATGGTTAAAGCTGCTGCGGCCCATTCTGGGCCAGTCTATATTCGTTTCGGTCGAGAAAAGACGCCAGTATTTACAACAGCTGAAACTCCATTTGAAATTGGTAAGGCGAATGTTTTGAGACAAGGAAACAGTGTAACAATTTTTGCGACTGGTTCACTGGTGTATAAGGCCCTAGAGGTGGCAGAACAATTAAAAGATTCGATTGATTGTGAAGTAGTGAACGTTCACACACTAAAGCCTCTCGATACGGCTTGTGTAATGATTTCTGCTAGAAAAACTGGGGCGGTTGTGACTGTCGAAGAACACCAAAAAACCGGTGGTCTTTTTGGGGCAATTTCCGAATGTTTAGCCCAAAATTACCCAGTTCCCATTGAATCTGTTGGTATGCCAGATATGTTTGGCGAATCAGGGAAACCAGACGAATTGTTAACTAAATATGGAATGAGTGTGGATGCAATTAGAACTGCCGTACAAAAAGTGGTGGCGAGAAAAAATAAAAGTATAATTTAATTATGTTTGATTCAGTTTCCATCGGAGATTTTTCTTACGACATCTTTTTTAAGATTTCAGATGCGAAGGCGGAAGATGGCAAGTTAATAATGGGCTATGGGTCAAAAATTGTAGCTGAAAGCATTGACGAAATGACTGGTGGTAACGCTCATAATAATTCTGTGGGGATGGCTCGTTTAGGAAAGAAAGTCACTTTTTATAATGTTTCCGGTGACGATGATTATTGGCGCAAAATGAAAATGCGCTGTGTGGAAGAGGGAGTAGACACGTCAAATTTGATTGATATTCCGCATCATAAAAGTAATTTTGCCGGCGTGATTAATTTTCAGGGAGAGAAGACTCAGATAATCTATCACGATAAACACACCTACGAAGTAACAGATAAACTCCCCGTGACACCGTATATGTACGTTAGTTCAGTGGGCAATGATTATGAGAAATTTTTTGTCGATCTAATTCCCTTTGTGCAAAAAAATAAAGTCAAACTTTGTTTCAACCCAGCTAGTCACCAATTTAAGAAACCATTTAATACTTACAACAATCTTTTTCCAATAGCTCATATTTTGTTTATGAATAAAGAGGAGGCGGCATTAATGCTTGGGCAAACAGAACAGCTAAATACAGCGATTGCCACATTAAACGGTCAGAGCACTAATCCACAACTTCAGGCAGTAGTTAAAGAATTGGCGGTTAAATATAAGGCATATGGTCCACAATATGTAGTTATTACCGATGGCCCCTTTGGATCCTATTCATTTGACGGAGACAAACACCGGTATATCGATATTTGGAAAGATTTTCCCATCGTAGAACGCACTGGTTGTGGCGATGCCTATGCGTCAGCTTTTATGGTGGCAATCATGAATGGGGCCGATGCCAAAGAAGCGATGCGATGGGGAACGTTTAATGGCGGATCAAAAGTAACTCAAGTGGGACCACAAAAAGGTCTTTTGTATTTGGACGAGATGAATAAATATTTGTCTGACCATCCTGATTTTCAACCAATAGAGATATAATAGGTTAGAAATATAAACATTCTAATTTTAAATTGTCTAACGCACTAAAATATTTTCAGAAAGCTAAAGAGGAACATTTTGCCATTGGGGCTTTTAACGCTGCTTCCATTGAAACCTTAAATGCTGTGGTTAGAGCGGCGCAAAAAATGGAATCTCCTGTCATGGTTGAAGCTTCTCATGGTGAAGTGGAATATTTTGGAATGAAGGAACTAGTAGCAGTTGTTAGGACCATGGAACAAGATTTTGGTGTGCCCATACTTTTAAATTTAGATCATGCTCCTGACTACGAAAGTTGTAAAGCGGCCCTTGACGCCGGTTTTGACTACTTGCATCTTGATGGATCTAAACTGCCATATGAGAAAAATGTGGAGCAAACAAAAAAAATAGTATATGAGGCACACCAGAAAGGCGTTTTAGTCGAAGGAGAGATAGATAATATCAATGCTATGGGTGCTGGATCTTCCGATCATCGCAATCAAAATATTGACCAATTTAGAAGCGATGAAATTTACACTAGTCCTGAAAAAGCTGCCGAATTTGTGATGGAAACAGGTGTAGACACTTTTGCCTCATTTGTCGGGAATGTTCATGGTTTATACTCCCAACCAAAAACTTTAAAATTGGATTTGCTAGAAAGAATCGCCGACGTTTTGCCGGGAAAATTTCTTTCTCTCCATGGTGGTTCGGGGATTCCTGATGATGACGTTACTGCAGCAATTAAATTAGGAATCGTAAAAGTGAACGTTAATTCTGAATTGCGGGAAGCATTTTTTGAGAAATTAAAATTGGCAGTTAATAATCAAAATGAAGGAGAAATTGCGATTTATAAGCTGATGCCCGATGCTATTTCAGCCATGCAAGAGGTAGTGGAAAATAAGATTGCCATGTTTGGTAGTGGTGGCAAAATCTAGGTCTTCTAAAAATCTACTGTTCTTCTGTCGTTGATGTTATATTGTAGGGAGGAATGATCATCAAAAATTATGAGCAATTAGCTATCAGTGATCTTCGAAAAGACGCTCTCTCCATTGTTGATGCTGGTTTAGACGCTATTAACACTCCTGCAGTTATTCGAAAAATGGTGTCCGTTGAAAACCAAAAACTATTGATTGATGGTAACGCATTTGATCGTATAAACAATCAACGTGTTTATGTGGTTGGTGTAGGAAAATGTGCCCTAGATGCTTGTACCGAATTGGAAAAAATATTAGGCGATTCGATCGTTGCTGGTATTGTAGTTGATGTTCGCCCAGGAACATTGTTGCGACTGAAAACTTTTACTGGTAGCCATCCCTATCCCACAGAAAAAAATGTCGATGCGACGGCAGAGATAATTCAAATGCTTAAAGATTGTCGCCAGGACGATCTGGTTTTGTTTGTCATTTCTGGTGGAGGATCAACCCTTTTATGTCAGCCCGACAACATGACTTGTCTGGATGAGGAAAAACTGTTGCGAACACTTTTTTCTAAAGCGGCGACCATTGAAGAAATTAATCTAATACGAAAACATCTTTCTCTCGCCAGAGGTGGTTTTTTAGCAAAATATGCTTTTCCAGCTAAATCCGTAGCTTTAATTTTTTCTGATGTTCCTGGAAATGACTTGACGGCCATTGCTTCTGGACCAACTGTTTTTGACCCCACTACTATTTCTGATGCCAAGAAAGTACTTTTAAAATATGGAATCAGTGATATTTCTGGCCTAGTGGAAACGCCTAAAGATCCCGGTCTTTTTTCTCAAGTTAAAAATATTTTGGTAGTTTCCAACCAAGTAGCTTTAAATGCCATGAATAACAAGGGTGCCGAATTAGGCTATAAAGTAAAAATAGTTACCAACGAACTTTTGGGAGAAGCGCGCGAGGTTGGGGCAGATATCACCGAAAGAATTAATGGGGAACCGTCCAAAACACTGCTATTATATGCGGGTGAAACAACGGTAACTATTTTGGGAAATGGTCAGGGTGGCCGTAACCAGGAATTGGTGATGGGAGCTTTAAATAAAATTAATGATGACTCGCTAGTTATTTCACTAGCCTCTGATGGTCGGGATAATGGTGATCATGCCGGCGCAATTAGTGATGTCAGGACAATGGAAAAAGTAAGGTCATTTAATTTAAATTCTGACGAATTTTTATCTCATAATGACTCATTCAACTTTTTTGCAAAGACGGGGGACTATATATTGACTGGTCCCACTGGTTCCAATGTCTCGGACCTTGTTCTCGCACTGAAAAAGTAATTTAATTAGTTAGTTCAAGTAATTCTATGAATAAAAACCAATCACATATTTTGTGGTTTAAAGATTTGACAATCGAAGACGTTCCTTTGGTTGGGGGGAAAAATGCCGCATTAGGTGAGATGTACTCATCTTTGACGGAAATGGGAATAAAAATTCCTAATGGATTTGCAATTTCTGCTGCAGCCTATAAATATTTTCTTGAAAAAGCTAGGTTAGAACAACGAATAATCGATGCCATGTCGGGGTTGGACACGCATGATATTCGTAATCTTCAAGTACGGGGGAAAAAGATTCGCGAGATGATTTTAAAAACTAATTTACCTAAAGACTTGGCAGAAGAAATCAGGGTTGCCTATAAAGAACTATCGCAAATTAGTGGAGTTAAAGAGGTAGATACTGCCGTTCGTTCATCGGCTACCGCTGAAGATCTTCCTGGAGCTTCTTTTGCTGGCCAACAGGAAACGTATCTAAATATTCATGGTGCAAATAATTTGTTAGTAGCAGTGCGTAAATGTATCGCGTCTCTTTTTACTGACCGAGCAATTTCGTACCGTGTTGACAAGGGGTTCAATGTTTCCGATGTTAGTCTATCGGTGGGAGTTCAACAAATGGTGCGGTCTGACATTGCCTCCAGCGGGGTTATTTTTACATTGGATACAGAGTCTGGTTTCAATGGAGTAATCACTATCACCGGGTCATATGGATTAGGTGAAATGGTAGTTCAGGGGAAAGTAAAACCGGACGAATTTATTGTGTTTAAACCAACATTAGAAAAAGGCTTTGAATCAATAATCGCTCGGAATTTAGGACTTAAAGATCATAAATTAATTTATAACCGAGATGGTACAAAATTAGTTGGTGTTTCGAGTGAAGATCAAGCACGTTTTTGTGTCTCTGATCGTGATGTTTTAACGTTAGCTGACTGGAGTTTGAAAATTGAAAAGCATTTTTCAAAAAAACACAACAAACTTCAACCAATGGATATTGAGTGGGCCAAGGATGGGCATAGTGGCGAGCTTTATATTGTTCAAGCTAGGCCAGAAACAGTTCATTCGGCAGAGATTAAAACTGTCTATAAGGAATATCATCTAAAACAATCGGGAAAAGTTTTGGTGGAGGGGACCGCTGTGGGAATGAAAATAGGTACCGGAAAAATCCGGGTAATCTCTGACGCCAAAAAAATAAATCAATTCCAAAGAGGGGAAGTATTAGTTACGAAAATCACCGACCCAGATTGGGAACCGATAATGAAAATTGCCTCGGCGATTGTTACCGACCAAGGTGGTAGGACGTCGCATGCCGCTATTGTTAGTCGAGAACTTGGCATTCCCTGTATTGTGGGGACCGCTAATGCGACAAAAGTTTTAAAAAATGGAAATGAAGTGACCGTTGATTGTTCCACCGGGGCAGGAAGAGTGTATTTGGGGAAGTTAGAGTTTGAGATTAAGGAACATCGATTGGACAATATTCCAGAGACAAAAACACACATTATGGTAAATATCGGTTCTCCAAATGAGGCATTCGGGAATCATTATTTGCCAGTTAAGGGCGTGGGATTAGGTCGACTGGAGTTTATTATTGCTTCCATGATTCGGGTTCACCCCAATGCCCTAATTAATTACCCGACAGAATTAGCAAACAAATTGGGTGGCCGCAACAACGATGTGTTTAAGAAAATAGAACAAATGACGAGTGGTTATGAAAACAAAACTGACTACTATGTTGATAATCTGGCGTCAGGAATAGCTTTAATTGGCGCCGCCTTTTATCCTTATCCGGTAATTATCCGTTTTTCCGATTTTAAAACTAATGAATATCGCACTCTTTTAGCGGGGGACCTATATGAACCAAAAGAAGAAAATCCCATGATCGGATGGCGTGGAGCTTCACGATATTATCACCCAGATTTTACCAAAGCTTTTGCATTAGAATGTCAAGCTTTAAAGAAAGTACGAAAGACTTGGGGATTAGAAAATGTTTTACCTATGGTGCCGTTTTGTCGCACTCCGGAAGAAGGTGCCAAGGTAGTTAAAATTATGGCTGAACATGGTTTGGATCGGAAGAAGGATGAGTCGTTAAAGGTTTATGTCATGTGCGAAATTCCATCTAATATTTTATTAGCCGAAGAATATCTCGAAGTGTTTGATGGTATGTCGATTGGATCCAATGATTTGACTCAATTAGTTTTGGGTTTGGACCGTGATTCTAGAATTGTTGCTGGTATCGCCAACGAAAATAATCCCGCCGTAATGAAAATGATTGCTGATGTAGTGGCAGTTTGTAAACGTAAGAAGAAATATATTGGGATTTGTGGTCAAGCACCGTCTGATTGGCCAGATTTTGCTCGATTTTTAGTATCGATTGGTATCGAAAGTATGTCTTTAAATCCTGACGTAGTAATTAAAACTTTGGAATCAATTAGTAAGGTGGAAAAACATGGCTAAAATTGCCTTTTTTGAATTGGAAGATTGGGAGGGACCAATTCTACGAGAAAAATTTCCCAATGATGAACTAACTTTTCTTAAAGAGCCCCTAACTGAGGAATATATGTCTGACAGAAACGATTATGAAATTATCTCTGTTTTTGTTCATTCCAAAATTACTGCACCAGTTATTGAAAAATATCCCAACTTAAAATTAATTACGACTAGATCAACTGGGTTTGACCATTTTGATTTAGCTGCTTTAAAAGCAAAAAATATTGCCGCTGCTTATGTCCCGGGTTATGGAGACAATACTGTGGCTGAATACACTTTTGGTTTAATGTTGAGCCTAACTAGGAAAATTGTTTTTGCTGTTAATCGGGTCAAAGAAAATTCTTCATTCGATCTCACTGGTCTTCGGGGAATGGACATCAAAGGTAAAACTTTGGGTGTGGTGGGGACAGGGAGAATTGGTCGGGAAGTGATTAAAATTGGCAAGGGTTTTGGAATGAACGTAGTGGCAACTGCCCCGCATACCGATCCCGCTTTGGCCAACGAATTAGGTTTTAGCTATGTTGATCTGGAGGCGCTTTTATCTACCAGTGATGTCGTCACTTTGCACTGTCCATTAACTACTGAAACTAGACACTTAATTAACGTTGATAACATTAAAAAAATGAAAAAAGGGGCATATTTAATTAACACAGCTCGCGGGGGGTTAATTGAAACCGAAGCCTTAGTTTTGGCTTTAAACGAAGGAATTTTGGGGGGAGTCGGATTAGACGTTCTTGAGGAAGAAGGGGAGATTGTTGATGAACTTAGTTTTATGTCGCATTCTCACCCCAAAGAAGAGGAATTACGAACATTAGTACAAAATCATGTGCTTATGCATATGCCCAATGTCATTATTTCTCCCCATAATGCTTTTAACACTAAAGAGGCGTTAACAAGAATTTTACAAACAACTATAGAAAGTATTATGGCTTTTAAAAATGGCGCTCCGACTAATTTAGTACCCAATGAAAATTAAAGACATTTTGGTCAAACAAGTGTTGGACTCTCGTGGAGAGTGGACTATTGGAGTGGGGTTAATAGATTTTTCTGGAACTGAAATTTGGACCACTATTCCAGCAGGAAAAAGCGTTGGCCAAAAAGAGGCGGTAGTAGTTAGTTTTGAAACTGCTACTAATAATCTTAATGGTCTTAAAGAAAGTCTTGTTGGTATGGAGATCGGAACAATCTTGCAAGTCGATCAATTAATTGAGCATTTAGACCCCACAAGTCGTAAAGAAAAAATCGGTGGCAATGTCTCTCTTGCCATATCTATTTGTGTGGCCAAGTTTTTGTCCGCTGAACAATCGCTTTCCCTTGATCAGTTAATTAGGAATGAATTTTTTTTGGACGAGGGAGAAACATATCGACCACCAAAAATCTTTGCTAATTTAATTAATGGCGGATTACATGCTCATAACAATTTGGATTTTCAGGAATATTTAGTAGTTACCGATAACCTTCGTCCTTTGCAGGTGGCGGTAGATGATGTAATTAAACTTTGGCACGTTTTAGGTGAAACATTAACAAGTAAGTCGGAAACACTTTTGTTAGGGGATGAAGGGGGATATTCCCGTAATTTTAGAGACAATGGCGAACCGTTAGAAATTTTGAATGAACTTCTTCAAACCAATGGCATGGCAAAAAACTTCCAATTAGGAATTGATGCTGCCTCCGGATCAATGTGGAAAGAAGGAAAGTATTCATTTAATGGAAAACTAATTACCAGCGATGAATTATTCGAGGTATACAAAAGTTATATTGCCAAATTTGGTAACCTGTTTTCTCTTGAAGATCCTTTCTCGGAAAATGACTTCACCTCATTTGACAAGTTTAAACAAGCAGGAATAAAAAACGTTATTATTGGCGATGATTTAACATCCACAAATGTTGACCTAATAGCGCAATATGGTCAAAACTTGAGTGGAGTAATAATTAAGCCCAACCAAATTGGAACACTAACTCGAACTTGTGAGGCCATTAAATTAGCCAAAAAAATGGGTCTGTTTGTCTTAGTGTCCCATCGCTCAGCCGAAACCGACGAGTCGTTCATTATTGATTTGGCTCGAGCAGCCAACGCTGACGGGGTGAAAATTGGTTCTCCTGTGAGAGAACGAAATATCAAATATGACAGGTTGTTAGAACTCTATTCTTAGAAAACTGGTAAAGCCAAAAATTTTAAAGGTCAGTTCGGAGCCTCGGTGGAATGACATGTAGCTGTGACCTGTAGATAATGCCTGTCCCATTAAGTTCGACGGTGGCTTCTATACGAGTCCCATCAGCTTCAAAACCTGTGGCTTTTCCGACAGCTTGTCCGTCTTCATCGACTTTTATATACTGACACGCTTGTCCCAAAATAAATTGATCATACTCTGTCATTCTGGGAAGACGTTTTATTACCATAGCGCGATTCTATTCTCTCTTGGTGTTCGTGTCAATTTACTGATAGACTAAACATCAAATGGATAATTTGCCAGATAAATTAAAGTTACAAGTTGCCGGGGAAGTGGAAATGGGGGAAGAAATATTGGCCAAATTTTCTAAGGATACCAGTCTATTTTCGGTTCTACCAAAGGTCGTAGTTTCTCCAATTAGTGCGATTGATCTGGAAAAATTAACCCGATTTGTTTTAGATAACAAAAAAGACAATCCTGGTTTGTCTTTGACAGCTAGAGCAGCCGGAACAGATATGACAGGCGGACCGTTAACCGATTCGATTGCGGTGGATGTGATGAAGCATTTTAACCATATATTAGAGGTTGGATTCGATTATGTTGTTGTTGAGCCGGGTATTTTCTATCATGATCTTGAAAATGAATTAGATAAACGTAATTTGTTTTTTCCTTCCTATCCAGCATCCAAAGAATGGTGTGCGATTGGAGGAATGGTGGCAAATAATGCTGGGGGAGAGAAGACGCTTCTCTATGGCAAGACTGACAAATATGTTCAGAGCCTTAACGTAGTTTTGTCTGACGGAGAGGAACACACGATTAAAAAAATAGACAGTAAGGATGTCAAGGTGAAGATGTCAGAAAAGGGGTTTGAGGGTGACGTTTATCGTCAAGTCTACGAACTACTAACTACTAATTACGAACTGCTCAATAAAACTCGTCCTCAGGTTTCCAAAAATTCCTCAGGGTATAACATCTGGGATGTAATTGGATCTGATGGTAGTGTCGATTTGACCAAGTTAATTGTTGGTAGTCAGGGAACCTTGGGTTTAATTACCCAAATGAAGCTGGGCTTACTTCCCAAAAGCCGAATAGGCAAATTATTTGTGGTCTTTTTAAGAAATCTGGATAATTTACCGCAATTTACTAAGGAAGTTTTGGATTTACGGCCTAGTTCTTTAGAAATTACCGATGACCACACCTTTAAACTATACATGAAATACGCATCAGAAATGGCACAAGTACTAGGAGCCGGAGGGATTTTTCAAACAGCAAAACTATTCTTGCCGGAGGCAATTATGATGGCAACTTCTGGCGTGCCAAAATTAATTTTATTGGTCGAATTTGAAGGAGACGATGAAGGAATTTTGTTGGGTAAAATCGAATTTCTGCAAAAAATTGTCGACCACTATCATCTCAATGGTCACTTTTGCAAAACAGAACTAGAGGTGGCTAAATATTGGAAAATGCGCCGGGACACTTTTAAATTACTTCGGGAAAAAATCAAAGGGGTCTATCCTGCTGCCTTCATTGATGATCTGATTGTTCGTCCAGAAAAACTGCCGGAGTTTTTACCTAAATTAACAGAGATTTTAGATCAATCCGGCATTACCTACACTATTTCTGGACACCTGGGCGATGGTAATTTGCACATTATCCCACTAATGGATATTAAGTTGGAGGCTCAACGAAAATTAATTTGGGAAATTACTCAAAAAGTTTATGATTTAGTCTTGGAATATCGTGGATCTCTTTCTGCGGAACACAACGACGGTTTGATTCGTAGCCCCTATTTGGAGCAGGAATTTGGACCGGAAATTTATAGAATATTTCAAAAAATAAAGGAAATTTTTGATCCACAAAATATTTTTAATCCTCACAAAAAGACCGATGCCACCATGGATTATTCATTAAGAAATGTTAAGACGTCACTGTAGATCTTGATTGTTGAGGAGGATTTTCAACTGCAGCCTCATGGGCCTTGAAAGGAGAAAATCTACCATAAAAACTTACGCTAGCACCACACCCTGGACATGTTGCTGATGGCCATTTGTGGTCCGAACTCATGAGGCAATCTACTTGGGGAATAATATTGTTTCCTATCTGGCAACCCGAGACAAGTGCTTCGTTATTCACTGGGGGGTTCATATTTAAAAGCATAGTATCACTTTTATTATTTTTGCTCTACGAACTAAATGTTGTTACAATAAATCCATGAACCTGCCCGTTCTTGATTCCACCGATTTAACTCGGAAAAGAGTTTTTCTTAGAGCTGACATTGATGTGCCTCTAAAAACTTCTGAACAGATAACAACGATCACTGACGAAGCAAGATTGAGAGATATTTGGCCCACGGTTGAATATTTGTTGAAACAAAATTGTGACGTCATTTTAGCTGGGCACCTTGGTCGGCCTGAAGGAAAGGTAGATCTTGGGCTTTCTTCAAAACCAGTGGCAGACTGGTTTTCTAATAAAACTCATGGGCAGATTTCTAATTATGCTTTTTCGCCAACGGTTAAAGGATTTTTGGTGACGCCAAATTTAGTGGTATTAGAAAACTTACGATTTAATCCAGGTGAAGAAGCTAATGACGAAGGATTGGCTAAGGAACTAGCCAGTTTGGCTGAAGTCTATATAAACGAATCATTTGCGGCCTGTGAACGGGAACATGCAAGCATTGTGGGGGTCCCAAAATTTCTTCCCCATTTTGCCGGTTTCCGTTTAGCTAAGGAAGTGGCGGAATTATCTAAACTTTTGGATAATCCTGAAAAACCGTTTCTAGGAATAATCGGTGGGGCAAAAGCGGAAACAAAAATCCCGGTTATCAAAGAACTGTCTAAAGTGGCCAATGATGTCATTGTTGGTGGAAAGCTTCTTAGTGAGATTTCTTCAACAGAAATGGCCGCTAATGTGCATTTATTGCAGTTAACTCCAGACTCAAAAGATTGTACCCAACCATCGGTTGATTCATATATGAATCTAATTCAATCTGCCAAAACGATTGTTTGGAACGGGCCAGTGGGGATGGTGGAAGATTTTACCTACCAAGTGGGAACTCGAAGGCTAGCTGAATTAGTGGCAGCTAATAGCACTGCTTACAAGATAGTGGGGGGCGGAGACACAGTCGCATTTTTAGATAAGTTAGGATTAACAGAAAAGTTTAATTGGGTTTCTTCAGGTGGGGGGAGTATGTTAAAGTTATTGTCAGGGGAAAAACTTCCCGGAGTGGAAGCTTTGTTGGCATAATATATGATAAAAATTGCAATTAATGGTTATGGCCGAGTTGGTAGGATTGCCCATCGAGTTATTTTGGATCATTTTTCCGATAAGTTAGAATTAGTGGCCATTAATGGTGGTAGCTCGACAGATATTGCTGGGTGGGGTTATCTTCTGAAATACGACACCTCATACGGAATTTTAAAAGATCACGATATAAAAACTGAAAAAGTGGAAAAAGGGGATCAACAGATCCCGAAATTAGTGGGAAATCTTGTGGTCGATGGCAAAAAGATCCCTTTTTACAACGAAAAAGATCCCGGATTACTTCCCTGGAAAAATTTGGGGGTGGAAGTGGTCATTGAATCTACTGGAGTTTTCACCACTCAAGAAAAAATTATGCCCCATTTAAATGCGGGGGCAAGAAAAGTAGTGCTCTCTGCTCCGGCCAAAGATAACACCATTAAAACATACGTAGTGGATGTAAACCTTTCTGAAAGCACTCTGACAACCCCCTTGGGTAATCGAGTGGGTGTGCCGGAAAATATCATTTCCAACGCTTCGTGCACTACCAACTCTGTCGCTCCGGTGGCCCAAATTATGGTAGAAAAATATGGAGTGGAGAAAGCCATGCTAACGACTATTCACTCGTATACTTCTGACCAAGAACTTCAAGATGGGGGACACAGAGACTATCGTCGGGCAAGAGCCGCAGCACAAAATATTGTCCCCACGTCAACTGGGGCAGCGATTGCAGCTACGGAAGCAGTTCCGGAATTAAAAGAGTTATTTTCTGGGCTGGCGATCCGTGTTCCGACTATTGTGGGATCTTTATCAGATTTTACCTTTTTGGTTAAAAAACCAACCACGGTGGAAGAAGTAAATAACATCTTTATGGAAGCCGCGGGGTCAGATCGATATCGCCACATCCTTGAAGTTACCACCGACCCCATTGTCTCGTCAGATATTAAAGGAAATTCTCATTCTTCAATTGTCGATCTATCGTTAACACAGGTGGTAGGGGGCAACATGGTTAAGATAATTGCTTGGTATGACAATGAGTGGGGCTATGTAAATCGCTTAGTAGAAGAAGTGGCCTTAATTGGCGCCGCTTAATTAACCTTTCTTTTCTTTAATGTCGTCTTCGTCGGGCACTTGCCAAAGGATAAGAAGTAGAATGATTCCTGCTAAAGCGGAGGTTCCAAAGATAAATACATTAACTGGGATGGCATCAAGAAATGGCATTAATGTGATTCTATTTCTTTAGTTATTTTATTGCAAGCGGCAGCTAATATTTCATCTAGGTTGCAATATATCTGTTAATTAACTAGCATATGAATGTGAAACGTTTGGCATTATTTTTAGTTCTTTTGTTTGTTGTTTTATCCACTCGACCAATTTTGGCTGCCACCAATCTGGCTAGTTCTGGGGCTAAAGTACAAGTGTTGTCAAAACTATCCATAGTTAATAATCTTCCATATCCGGGAATTCTTCCCACAAACCCATTTTATTTTTTTAAACCTATCCGTGACCAAATTTTAATTTGGGTAACAATTAATCCGCAAGACAAAGCTAAACTACTTCTTTTTTTATCGCAGAAAAGATTAGCTACGGCCACCGCTTTGCTATCTAAAAACAAAGACGATAAGAATGTTCCTGATTTACTAGACCAATCAGATAGTCTTTTTAAAAACGCGATGGGACTTTATCTGTCAGACACTGTGAGCAGGGAAGCAAAATTAGACGCAGTGATTGCTCTACGAATTCGTCGAGAGGCCCTTCAAAACATTTTTGGTTTACTCCCCGATAAGGACCGTTCAAAAGAGAATAAAATAGTTTCTGAAACACAAAAATCTAGTGAAACTTTGTTAAATTCGATAATTACTCCCTTATTGACAACACAAAAAGTGCCCGTTCCAACGTTAAAACCTACAACATTGAACAAGTAATTTTCAGTGAATAAAGTAGTTTTCCCGCAGATTTATTTCAATAGGCACACCGACTAAAGTTGACCCCCTCTGATCCAGATTTTACTCGTTGACACCATCCTGGTAGTGTCTTAACCTGGTGTTCGTCACTAAATGTAGACTATTACAAATTAATAACGATGCGTTGTCCATATTGTGGTCATCAAGATTCGGAAGTAGTGGAAACTAGAGATGGGGAGTCGTCACTGAGAAGGCGACGAGAATGTAAGAAGTGCAATAAGCGATTTACTACCTACGAGAGAATTGAAAATGTGGACTTAATCGTGATTAAAAAAGATGGTCGTCGAGAGAAGTTCGATCGCGAAAAGTTACGACGAGGTTTGGTTCGGGCAGCGGAAAAAAGACCAATCTCGACGGATTTAATCGAGTCAATTATTGATGAAATTGAGCAAGATTTAAGAAACAAAGATACGACAGAACATAGTAGTAAGACAGTTGGGGATATGGCTTTAAGAAAATTAAAGAAGATTGATAAAGTTGCCTATGTACGTTTTGCTAGTGTGTATTTAGATTTTGGAGATTTGGAAGATTTTGGAAAAATTATTGAAAAACTTACTTAAAAAATGGCACAAATAAAACCTACCACTTCAATAGATGAGCCAATTCCAGCCCTAGTGAGAGTGGGTCGGCCATCTAAAAATGAGCAAAACCATAACGGGCATAACGGAAATGGTCATTCAAAAATGGTGGCACCAGAAAAAATTGTTAAAAGAGATGGTCGAGTCACTGATTTTGATACGACAAAAATTGAAGTAGCCTTGACGAAGTGTTTTGGCAATATTGAAAAAGAACCGGGGACGCCCATTACTGAATTAACTAGACAAGTAGTTAACATTGTTGCGGCAAAATATCTCCAACCGACAGTGGAACAAGTCCAGGACATCGTGGAGATGGTTTTACAAGCTGCCGGAGAATTTGATGCTGCCAAGCACTATATTCTTTACCGAGCGGAACACGCGAAAGCTAGAGTAGAGCGCCCAATCCCGGAAGAAGTTAAAAATGCCTTTGAACAAGATGAAAAATATTTTCCCACTCCAATTCAGAAATTTCAGTTTTATGATAAATATTCTCGTTTTAATTATGATCTGGGACGGAGAGAAACTTGGGTGGAAACTGTCGATCGGGCTGTAGGATTTTTGAAAGAACTATCCCATTCATCGCTGCCATCAGCTACCTATGAGAAAATTCGGCATTATGTTTTGGAAATGAAGTCTGCTCCTTCAATGAGACTCTTGGCCATGGCTGGAGCCGCAGCCAGAAGGCAAAATATCTCCATTTATAATTGCTCCTATTTGCCAGCTGATTCCCTGGATTCTTTTGTCGAGGCTTTGATTATTTCCATGGCCGGTTGTGGTGTAGGTTTTTCAGTGGAAGGAATTTATGTCGAAAAATTACCAAGAGTTAAAAGACAATCTGGAAGTCCCAAATTGCAATACACCATTGAAGATTCGGCTGAAGGTTGGGCTGATGCTTTGAGACTGGCATTAAATACTTGGTTTAATGGGGAAGACGTGGAGTTTGATTTTTCCCAATTACGCCCTGCTGGTGCGCCGTTAAAGACCAAAGGTGGTCGTGCTTCTGGTCCAGAACCGTTTAAGAAAATGTTAGATTTTGTGAGAGCTAGAGTTTTGGCGCGAGCTGGCGGTTTAATTCGACCTATTGATGCTCACGACATGATGTGTGCTGTTGGCAATGCTGCTGTTTCTGGAGGAGTGCGTCGGACGGCTATGATAAGTCTATTTGATTATGAAGATACGGAAATGCGGTTTGCCAAGCATGGGGATTTTGAAAGAGATAATAATCAGCGTTGGAATGCCAATAATTCTATCGTTTGGCCACAGCATGAAATTAGTCAGACAGAGTTTACCCATCTTTTTATGGACATGATTGATTCCGGTCGGGGAGAACCGGGATTTTTTAATCGCACCGCGGCCCAGCAAATGAGTCCTGCTCGAAGAAATAAAATGGATTTTGGTACCAATCCGTGCGGAGAAATAATTTTGCGTCCCTACGAATTCTGTAATCTTTCCATCGCTGTAGCTCGCAAAGAAGATAACTATGAATCTCTTAAAGAAAAGGTGGAGGTAGCTACCATTATTGGCACCATTCAGTCTATGGCAACTGATTTTCCCGGCCTTCGTCCCATGTGGAAACAAAATTGCGAGGAGGAAAGATTGCTAGGGGTGGATATTAATGGCCAACTCGATAGTCCGATTTGTTGGGATAGAGATGTCAAAGAACGATTGCTGCATGTGACCTTACAAACTAACAGGGAGATTGCTGGACAATTAGGAATTAATTCTTCTGTTTCTACCACTTGTGTAAAGCCATCAGGTAACTCCTCGCAATTGTTTAATTGTTCTTCTGGTATTCACGCCCGGTGGGCGCCGTATTATGTTCGTAACGTTCGGGTCGCTGCTCACTCTCCAGTGTATAAGACACTTCGTGATGCCGGTGTTCCCATGGATCCGGAAAACGGCCAGACCATTGAAAATGCCAATACTTGGGTAGTGCATTTTCCTATGAAAGCCCCTGATGGAGCCATTACTCGAAATGATCGAAGTGCCATCCAACAGTGTGAATTTTGGTTACAGAATAAACTGCATTGGACTGAACACAATCCGTCGGTGACCATTACCTATCAACCCAACGAAGTCTTAGAATTAATGAAATGGGTTTGGGAACACAAGGATATTCTTGGCGGTATCACGTTCTTGCCAGCGTCAGACGCTAAATATGACCAGATGCCATATCAAGAAGTCACCAAGGAACAATATGAAGAACTACTGACCAAGTTTCCTGAGATCGACTTTTCTAAACTCTATCGTTACGAAGAGGAAGACTTGACCAAAGCTGCACAGGAATTAGCCTGTCTCGCGGGGGCCTGTGAGATTGAATACGTTCCTCAAACCAACACTGTTCATAAGGTGAGTTCTGTTCTGGATAACTAAAAATTTGACAAACTCACAATCATCTACCTATGATATTTAGGTAGATGTTAAAGAAAGATTTAACTAACCAAAAATTCGGCCGTCTTACTGTTAAGTATGTCCACTCAAGAACACGGAACGGGCATGTAAAGTGGCATTGTGATTGTGAATGCGGTAACTCAAAAGATGTTCTTTCTACACACCTGCTTTCTAAAAGAACGGTTTCTTGCGGCTGCTGGATAAAGCACGGAAAAGAGCATAAACAATGGACTGGTTGTGGAGATTTAAGTGGACAGTTTTGGGGGACTATAAAATGGAATGCACAGAAATCTAAGTGGAGAACTATTTTAGAGTTCAATCTTACAATTCAGGAGGCTTGGGATTTGTTTGTAGCTCAACAAGGAAAGTGTGCTCTTTCAGGACTTCCTATTAGGTTGCCTAAAAGGTGGAATGACTCGGGTAACGCCTCATTAGATAGAATCGATAGCGATGTTGGATATACGAAAAGCAATGTCCAATGGGTTCATAAAGATATAAACAGAATGAAGAATATGTATGACCAGGATTATTTTATCAGCTTATGTCGTCTTGTTAGTATAAACAATAAGAAGTAATATGCCTCATAAATCACAAGAAGAATTAAAAAAAGCATTGGGAGAAGCAAAAAGTTTAGTCGAAGTGGGGAGTTCCTATCGTCACTTCAAAAATCCGGATCATCTATACAAGATTGAATTTTTAGGATTTTTAGAAAGTAATGATGAAATTCATGTGGGCTACCGAGGAATGTATGGCGAAAACTTTCTTTTTATTAGGCCGTTAAACGTTTTTTTAGAAACTGTGGAATTTGAGGGTAAAAAAGTCCCGCGATTTACAAAAGTAAGTTAGTCTCGCAGTGACTTATATAGTGTTTCTTTGAACTCTTCCATACCGCTGATTATATCCAGATCTGATTTATTAACCCAGCGATATTCTTCATGTTCGTCACTCAAAATTATTGGCTTAGGAATGGTGGCATCCACTTTAAAGAAAACAAGCATTAAGCCATTATTATCATGAAGTGGTTTTGGAAGACGGTAGACATTTATTAATTGGCCAATTTTAATATCGGAAATTCCTGGCAGTTCCTCGGTCAATTCTCGTTCCAATGTTTCTGAAAAAGATTCTCTTTCCTCTGCTCTTCCACCGGGGACATCCCAAAAACCTTCATAATCGTGAGGTTTTTTCTTAATGATAAGTGCTTTTTCGTCTTTAATTATTATTCCCTTAACTCCAATATAAAAAAGTTTAGGCATATCTAGATTACTTTAATAAGAACTACACCGTCAGCATCAAAAATTATTACCCCAGCCTTTTTCATAGGGAGATTTTAACATTCTTTGTTGTATAATCCGATTATGGAAGAAATAGAAGGCGATTTTTTAAATATTGATGTTACGGCGGTGACGAAAACCCTGGAAAAATTGGGGGCCAAAAAAGTGTTTGAAAAAAAATATAAGCGTAAGGTTTTAGCTGTTAATGGTGATTACAACACCTCATATTGGGTTCGAGTACGCGATGAAGGCGATAAAATAACTATGACATATAAAAAACCATTAGGAGTGGGGAAGGGGGTCAATGGCACTGATTTGGGAATGGAAGAGATTGAAGTAATCGTGTCCGATTTTGATAAAACAGTGGCCCTCTTAGAAAAAATGGGTCTTGAAGTGTGCATTTACGAAGAAAATTTACGTACTCGTTATGATTTAAATGGCGTGGAGGTAGACTTGGATACTTGGCCACTAATCCCTACCTTTTTGGAAATTGAAGGAAAATCTTGGCAAGAGGTAAATGATACAGCTGAAAAATTGGGCTTTGATATCAAAGACATGTATGTTTGTTCCATTGGAAAAATCTATACCGTCTATGGTTTTAACGTTCACGACTATTCGATGTTAACTTTTGAAAAGCAAACCAAAAGGGAAAGCTAATTACTTTCTTCGTTTTTCTGTCCAGCCACCCTTATACCACCAGACGCTTGGAGTTAACTTACAAATTTGAGCGACTAGTTTTTTCCCAGTTGACGTTTTTACCATTTGGACATGGTGCTTTCCGGAGAGCCACCGAGCCGCTTCCTTATTTCCCATCATTTCATATTCTTTTAAAAGCAGCACTTGGTCAATTAAATCAGCATCTTTAGCAATAATTGCTTCTTTAGTTTGGCGTTTTTCGTATTCTTCCACCAAATCTTTTATGTCTTTATTATTTGGCAAATTTTCCAATTGATCAGCGATTATTTCCTCTTCAAAAACTTTGACGTATTTTTTATGGACCCAGTTTTGATCGCCTGATCTGGCTTCGGGAACATCGTGTAATAGACACATAGTTACCACCTTGTTGACGTCAGCTTTTTCTTGACGGGCGAGGAGAAGTCCTATAATTGTCACGCGAAAACTGTGTGAGGCAATACTGTCTGATGCATCTTCAACCATTAGCGTTTGCCGGTGAGATCGGGTAATTTTTCGAAGGGTCCCGACTTCAAAAAGAAAAGATGCTAGTTGCTTTAGAGGTGTAATTTTGGCCATTTCCAGGCATTCTAGCACAAGATTTCCAAAAATTTGTTATCCTATTAGCAATGGATAATTCTCAATTAAATCCCAACGATGACTCCAATGGCGTTGTGCCGTCAGTAAGCGATGACCAAAGTGATCAAGGATTAAATCCACCAACTTTGAATCCCACTCCTGCCAGGCAGAAAGAAGCCGGGGTATCTGACACCGTGGCGGCAGAGGCAAAAATTCATGACATCGCCGAGGGCGATAAGGTGGCAAAATCTGAAGGCGATGAATATTGGGAAAACTATGCTCGCGAGATCGAATTAGAAAAAGAAATTGCTGAATTAGGAGTAGAAAAGGTCGAGTCGGGAGAAGTCAAACTACCGGAAAATTTGGCTTCACAAATGGGAATTAAAGCCTCGGTAAATATTGACACCCCGATGTCCCAAACAAATTCTAATTTTTCTGTTTCTGGTGTGTCCTTGACTGATGACCAAATTAATGTCGGAATTAAAACTCCTCCTCATAAAGGTTTCCGGTGGTTAGTCGAGTGGTTTATCTATCAATTACGTAAGGCACACTATATTGTCAAGCTAATTAGAGGAAAAGTTACCCGCTCCAGTCAGTAGGGTTTTAGGCAGGAAATCTGTGCTATCATAAATCATATGGATCTTGCTGCTCTTATGGACATAATGAATAGACTGCCTGAGCTTCTGGTCTATTTAATGATTCTATTAGTTTCGTTTGGAATCATAATTGCTGCTGCGGCAGTGGCGGGATATTTTTTACTCCAACTCTACAAATGGCGTAACCGAGAAGCACACGCATTAGACTATGTGCTTCTTCAAGTGGCTGTGCCGCGCGATAACGAAGTCAAAATCGACGCCATGGAACAACTTTTTTCCTCCCTCTACACCCTTTTTAAGGGAAAAGCGAATTTTCTTGATTTTGATTTTTTAAAAACCCAAGCGCATGTGGCTTTTGAAATTGTGGGGAAACCAGGAGACATTCGTTTTTATGTTTCTGTTCCAGGGAAACAACGTGATCTATTTGAAAAACAAATTCATGGCACCTATCCGGGGGCGGTAATTACCATTGTTGATGACTACAACATTTTTACAGAGGATGGGGAAGTGGCCTACGCTAGTCTTAAATTAAAATACAATAACCATTTTCCAATTAAAAGTTTCCGCGATTTAGCAGTTGATCCATTGTCTGTAATGACTTCTTCATTAGCGAAACTAGAAGTTGGGGAGGCGGCAGTTATCCAATTTATTGTTGCGCCATCTGACTCCAAATGGCGATCCTTGGGAAGGAAATATATCTCTAAGACAAAGAAAAACGAGGCCGATCCGGAAAAGGCTAAATTTAATCTGGATGCCAAAACGCTTGAGTCGATCGAAAATAAAACCAGTAAACCTGGGTTTAATACTTCGATAAGAATAGTTGCTGTTTCCAAGAGTAAGGAACAAGCCAAACTAATCTTGGATAATATTAAAAGTTCTTTTGCTCAATTTTCTTCCGATCAAAATTACTTTACGGCCGACAAGATTCGCATTCAGCAAAACTTTATGACGGATTTTATCTATCGATTTCAACCTTTGCTCAAAAAAGCGACAGTTTTAAGCTCAGATGAGTTAGCCACGGTTTTTCACTTTCCCAATAAATCAATCGAAACGCCAAACATCTATTGGCTTAATGCCAAAAGATCGCCGGCACCGGCTGAAGTGCCAGATCATGGGGGAATTAAACTTGGCACCTCTATTTTTCGTGGTCAAGAAAGAGAGGTCCACATCCTAGAACAGGATCGTTTGCGTCACGTTTACATTATTGGGGCCACAGGAACAGGAAAATCAATTCTTCTTTCCGAGATGGCTTTGCAAGACATTCGCCAGGGAGCAGGAATTTGTTTTATTGACCCACATGACACCTATGAATCAATTTTGCAACTTTTGCCGCCAGAGCGCGCAGAAGATGTCATTTATTTTGATCCATCCAACACTGATCGACCGTTGGGACTAAATATGATGGAAGCCAGAACAGAGCAGGAACGACACATGGTGGTAACGGGATTTATTGGTCTTCTTTACAAACTTTATGATCCCCATCAAACAGGTGTTGTTGGTCCTCGTTTGGAACATTCGGTCAGAAACGCCATGTTAACGGTTATGGAAGCAGATCCTGGCGCTACACTGATTGAAGTCATGCGTGTTTTGTCCGATCCAGGTGGTCCTTATCTGCAAAGTCTTTTACCTCGTGTGACTGATCCAGTGGTTAAACGATTTTGGACAGAACAAATAGCGGCCACGAGCGAATTTCATAAGTCAGAAACCTTGGACTACATTGTGTCCAAATTTAGCCGGTTTGTGGTGAACAAGATGTTAAGAAACATTATTGGGCAATCCAAAAGTGCGTTTGATTTTAGAACCGTGATGGATGAGGGAAAAATTTTGATTGTTAATTTGGCTAAGGGAATGATTGGGGAGGAGAACAGCTCTTTCTTGGGAACAATTTTGGTCCCGAAGATTTTGTCCGCAGCGCTATCTCGCCAAGATATGCCAGCAGACAAAAGACGCCCCTTTTATCTTTATGTTGACGAGTTTCAAAATTTCGCTACCCCGGATTTTGCGGTTATTCTTTCAGAAGCTAGAAAATATGGTTTGGCGTTGACGGTGGCTAATCAGTTTATTTCGCAAATGGAAGAGGATGTTAAAAACGCCGTTTTTGGTAACGTGGGAACCAAGATTGCTTTCCGGGTGGGTGTATCTGATGCACAGTTTTTAGCCCACGAATTTGCACCCACATTTAATGAGTCAGATTTGTTAAAAATTGAAGCTCAAAATGCCTATGTCAAAATGTTAGTGAGTAATGAGCCAGTGCCCACTTTTTCCATAAATACGAGCATTGATTTTCCTGCCCGGCAAAAAGCCATGAATCCAAAGTTGTCGGAAATGATTAAACAGTTAGCCACGCTAAAATATGGCCGTGACGTTCGGGAAGTGGAAGCGGAAATTGCCGCAAGAAGCAATATGTAAGTGGATCCGGATGGAGTTGAACCATCTACATCGACTTTAGTGAGCTCCGCTCGCTTTTAGGAACCCGATGAAGTGGAACTGGAAGGAATCGAACCTTCGTGGCGACTTTATAAGAGTCGAGTCCTACCATTGAACGACAGTTCCAAAACTAAGAGTCGCGTCCTGACCGATGAACGACGGATCCTAACAGTCCAAATTATACAACTTTAGAATAATGGTCGCTGATCGCGTTAATTGACTGAATTATCTTTTCCTTTAGCTCCACGCTTGAGATAATCAGATTACATGTTCCATGGCCGAAGCTTTTATATGTTAATCCTGATCGCTGGCTTTTTTTAATATACGGTTTTCTAAAGTTAGATATAGGTAGGCTTAATAGTTCTTGCCAATATTGCATTTCTTTATGAATGTCCATGTCAGAATATAAATGAACAAGGATTTTAAATTTGTTTTTAGGTACGTTTAAAGCTTGGGTAAACCAATTAAACGCAAAGGAAATTATCTTTGGATTGGAATTACTTATACAAACATAGCCATTACCAACTTTTGTTCCCTCTCCCCAATATAAAAATATTCCCGCAAGCATAAGTTCTCGTTCAGATAGTGGAATCCAATCCGTAATTGCTTGGTCATAAGCCTGTTGGAGTTGTGCAATCTTTTTAGAAGCCATAGTCTTTCGGAATCTTTCAATTTGTTGTGGCTTTTTCTCTTTAATTCTGACGAGTTGTTTCTCGGAAAGGGGATATTTTTTGAGCCAGTCGCTGAGAGTGCTTTTACTGAGGCCAAGCTCAGATTTTATCTCTGAATAGCTTTTGCCTTCAATTCTTAATTCAATTGCTTTCCTTCTGTCTTCGTGTCTTGCCATACGAACCCAAGAATATAAATTACGTAACACTATCACCTTAGTACGAAAAATGTAGATTTGGAAGTAGTTTTAGAGGTCCGAGTCCTTCCGGATCCACTTATGAAGCAAAACAGAAGTATTTTTAAAGTTCGTCTAACTTAACTTTCCCCATTTCAAAATCTTTAATATAAACCTGATATTTCTCCGTAGTGGAAATTCTTTTGTGACCGACCAATTTTGACACCAAGAGTGGGGAAGCGCCGGCGGCTAGGTGGTGAACGATGAAAGTGTGTCTTAAATCATTAACTTTCGCATCACGAATTCCCGCCAATCGAAAATAGCGATCAATGGCAGTGCGAACATTTCTAATTAATAGAGCTCGGCCAGTTTTAGTGACGAATAATGCATTAGTTTTAACTTTTGGGCGAATGTCTAAATAGCGATCAATGGCTGATTTTACTGGTTTATTTAATTGTACTTCGCGTTCGGCGTGTCCTTCTATGGCGGGAATTTTAATGAAAGAATCACTCACTGATTCCAGAGTAAGAGCGGCTAGTTCACCAATTCTCATGCCAGTTTGTAAGAGAAGTTCCACTACTGCAGCAATTCTGGCATCATCTCGGCAGGCATCACGAAGAGCGCGGTATTCCAATCGAGACAACACTCGAGGGGCTTTAACCTCGAATTTTGGGTGAGAAACATTGGTAGAAGCATTGTTTTTAGTAATGCCTTCAGCAATTAAGAATCGATAGAAAGTCTTTAACGAGTTAATTTTTCGAGAAATAGTCTTTGGGGTGAAGTTTAACCCGCTCAATTTGGCCAAAAAAGCTTCGAGATCAGCTTGAGTAACTTCGTCAAAGTTTGACTTGTTAATTGATCGGAGATATTCTAAAAGCTGTTCAATGTCTTTTTTATAGGCAACGACTGTGGCTGAGGCCTTTTTTTGACTAGCCAGATTTGTAATAAACTGATCCTTAATCGAGGTCAAATCCATAGTGGCCTATAATAGCATATTTGTATGAAAACAAGCAAGTGGCAGATAATATTAGCGATAAAATTCATTAGGCGTGAAAATTGAGGGAGATTTTGGAGTATGAACAAAGTTCGGTTCTATTTAATTCTATTGGTTTGCCTAATTTTAGTGATTAACACTGTGCGATCTATAGGAGACCTATATCGTGGTGGGGATAGGGTGTCGCAAGCTCAAAAAAAGTTGGCAGAATTGGAAGCTGAGAATGCTCGACTGGTACGAGAAAAAAAACAAGTTAACAGTCCTGAATTTGTGGAAGAACAAGCTCGAAATAAACTTGGAATGGGTAAACCTGGGGAAGTGACGGTAGTTTTACCAGAAAAACTGCTCCAAGTGGCGCAAATTGTCTCAATTGACCAAACTCCCAATTGGAAGAAATGGGTGAAATTGCTATTTTAGTTCTTTAAAGTGCCAGAGGTGGGGTTCGGACCCCACACAATTTCCGTTCTGTCCATGCACTCCGTGTATGCTACAGAGCTGAAATTATGCGGGGCAAGCCCACATCGCAGCGTTCTAATTTTTGTGCCAGCGACAAGATTCGAACCTGTGACCGCGGCGTTATGAATGCCGTGCTCTAACCACTGAGCTACGCTGGCACAAAAATTACAATGTTAATGCCGTGCTCTAACCACTGAGCTACCCTGGCATATATTTTTCCATATTACCTTACTTATCTTATTGCTGTGTTCGCCCTCGCTAATCAAGTTTGCTTCGCAAGCTTGTTGGCGGGCGCACTTCGTTTGCGCCCCACTGAGCTGCCCTGGCTTCTCGCTTTGCTCGAAGTAAACTCCTCATAGGAGTAGACTTTCCGTCGAAGCAAGCTGATTTTACCAGCTAGGCTAGGGGATGGCAAATAAAAACGGCTCCCTTTAAAAGGAAGCCAGCTTTTTCGTTAATGCTCTGGTTGTGGGGAATCCAAAAAATCAGACGTTTAATTTTAAAATTCGAATTTTCTTTCCATGACTCCAACCTTTGATTTGAGCCTCTCTTTTTAAGGCTTCTGATTTACAGGAAAGTTGTTCAGTATAAATAATTTTTAAAGGCTTATGACCACGAGTATAATGTCCACCCCTACCGTTTTTGTGTTCAAAGAACCGTCTTTCCGGATTATCTGAATATCCAGTGTAAAAGCTCTCGTCTTCACAAAGGATAATATAGACATACCACATAAATTCTGGTCCTTCGGCTTGTCGCTATCGCTCCTCGCTCAGGACACTTCTCCTCGCTTCAATTTTACCAATAAAAAGACCCGCTGGCTTGCACTGAACAAGCATTGAATGGCTCTTCGACTCCTTTCACTCGCTCAGAGCACTTCAGCTCCGAAGTCAAAGTGCTTGCACTGAACGAAAAACCGCCTGATAGGCGGTTTTGAGCTGAAGTGTTGCGGGGCCAGGAGTCGCACCTGGTCCAGAAGATTATGAGCCTTCTATGCAACTTTACACTACCCCGCGAGCGTATTCTAGCTCGTTTGAGCGATAATGTCTATCGCTAATTTCTTTTCCTGAGTGAATTGTTTATTGTAAGTAAAAAATTACTGATGTAATGTAGTCCTGATGTCATTATCAGAGAGATTGTTGCTATTACGAGGTTCTAAACAGGCTACTTTAACACGACAGGATATTGGTCAATTGAGATTGCTCGAACTTTCTGGTTCTTTGGCAAATCATGCGCGACAAAAACATGGAGGAACTCCTGATCCCGAGTGTGGAACGTGCGATTTTATATTGAAAGCAATTAGTCGTTCGCAAACTAGCCGCTAAATTTTGGCTATATAATTAATCTTTGTGAATTCAACCGATAGCTATTATCAAAAGCAATTGTTTTTGGCTCAGGTGGACAAAAATGACCAAATAATTGGTCCAGTGGAACGGTGGCTAGCTCATAAAGAGGGGATACTTCATCGAGGATTCACGGCCATTCTTACTTTTGGGGACTCCGTCCTTCTTCAACACCGAAAACACATTGCTTTTGACGACATGTGGGATCTGACATTTTCTTCCCACCAATTATTTCAAGATGGACAATTGGAACCGGATATTAATGCGATTTCTAATGCTTTGGAACGAGAATGGAATGTGGGTAAGGAAGATCTCAACGGGGAACCAGTTTTTCAAGGAAAAGTTTACTACCAAGCCAAGGATCCTAAAAGTATTTTTACTGAGCACGAAATTGACTATGTTTATTCTGCTAATCTGACAAAATTGCCCAAACCTAATCTCGATTTTGCTTATGGTTTTGACCTAATTAAAGTTAATAATGGGGAAATCATCTCCGAACTAACCAAATATGCTTTAGCCCCGTGGGTAGAAGAAATAGTGAAAAATATTGATCTAAAGTTTTAGCTATGTGGTTTGTATATGTTCTTCTTTGCGATGGCGGCAGTCTATACACCGGTGTTTCTTCTGATCCACAAAAACGCTTTCTGGAGCACCAAACAGGTAAAGGCGCGCGTTACACGAGAATGCATAAACCACAAAAAATAATTCACTTGGAAAAGTTTTTGACTAAAGGAGCCGCTCTTATCCAGCAATCTTTAAATCTCTTATAACATCTGCAGGAATTGGATGTGTTTTCACTTCTGGAACTTGTCCCGCTTTTGGGAAATCCGATGTTGTTTGTTTTTCCATTACTTTTCACCCCCTTCTAAAATTTTTAATTAATTAATCCCAAACAACGCATTACGATGGCAGATGCGATTGGAATTGCAGCGATTCCACCAAGTTTAACTAAATCCCAATAGTCTGCAGGGGTGGGGCGTTTTCTTGTCTCAAAATTTGATCTTTGTTCACTAGTAGCGCTCATATCATTCGGGTTATTTAACTATGGGATATTATATCACTTTTGTCAATTTGAGAGAAGTGCTGAAAATTAGCTGAGTCCTTGACCGAGATATAAATTATAAGTACTGTTAATAGAGAAGGTAAAAAACCTCCTACACTCATGTTTGTCTCATGCACTACATGTATGAAGTCAAGCATTAGCTGCGGGGGGTTCTAGAAGGAGGTGAATATATTTTGAAATCTACTAAATTTTCCGCATCGGTTTTTCCTGCTAGTATCCTTTTAGTTTTGTTGGCTGATGGGTTTTTGTGGTTTAAGAGTTCGTGGGGGAAACTATCCGAAGGAGTGTTCATCGAAAACATTGGTGCGACCCTGACAAAGTTTGCCAGCAAGAATCCCAACGCTTGGTTTAAAGATCTTTTGACTGGAGTAGCGATTCCTAATGCTACTGCTGTTGGCACGATGGTGATGTACGGCGAATTCTTTTTTGCCACATCAGTTCTCTTGTCAGTGTTAGCAATATTTGGAGGAGTTCGTGATCGTTGGGCTCTTTGGCTTTTGGGAGTCGGACTACTCGGATTAGCTGTCATGAATCTCACTTTTTGGTTAGCGGCCGGTTGGACTAGTTCCTCAACGGATAGTCTAAACGTGCTCATGTTCGCCGTAGAAGTAGTTGGTTTGTGGTTGGTGTACCGATCATTAATGGCCAAATCCTAAAATATTTTCAGGATGGTGTTAGAATTGCTTTTACTGCTCTGCTCGCAGTGTTTTTTTGGTCCCTTTTTTAATAGCATGAATCAACACGTTGCAATGTCATTGGCTTATCTGGTTTTGCCAGAATTTGTTTTTGCTTTTTGGTCGGATTGGGAAGACGACGGTGCATAGAAAACGAATTTTGTGGCCCGTTTACTAAGTGCAAAAGCAGGAGTGGTGGAGTCGATATAATTTGTGGTCAATGCGAACGCGCGAGAAAAATAATATAATGAGCAGCATATGCAGAAAAAGAGAGTTTTTTCTGGTTGTCGTCCGACCGGAAGATTACATTTAGGCAACTATTTGGGCGCGATCAAAGGTTACATCGAACTTGCCAACCGTGAGGATTTAGAGTGTCTTTATTGTGTCGTGGATTTGCATGGTATCACTACTCCCTATGACCCAAAAACCTATCAGTCCAGTGTCTATAACGTCGTTTTAGATTATCTTGGGGCAGGATTAGATCCAAAAAAGTGTCATATTATTATCCAGTCTCAACTCCGAGCGGAACACTTGGAGTTAGCCTACTATTTCGCGACCATTTTTCCTGTTGTTCGGTTAGAAGATTTGCCTACCTACAAAGAAAAGAAGTTGCAACACCCGGATTATGTTAATTTGGGCCTTCTCTACTATCCAATTTTAATGGCGGCTGATATTCTTTTATATAAAGCCGAATTGGTGCCAGTCGGGATTGATCAAGAACCTCATATCGAATTAACGCGAGAGGTGGGGCGGAAATTTAATGCCATGTTTGGGTCAGGAGAAACTGATCTTTTTCCAGAAACCAAACGGTTTGCTACCTCGGGATCCTATATTCCCTCTTTAACAGGGCAGGGGAAGATGAGTAAATCAGTGGAAGGAAGCTATATCTCATTGACTGATGATTTAGCCACAATTAAAGCCAAGTTGGCTAAAGCCCCCACCGATTCTGGTAAGGGGACAACTTTTCCTCAAGAAGGACCCGCCGCTAATTTAATTAAATTTGTGGAATTGTTCGAAGGAACAGAAAAGGCACAAACCTATAGAAACATGTACCAGGCTTCAGGGATTAAATATCAAGCTTTGAAGGAAGAATTAGCTAATGCCATTTTTGCTGAATTAAAACCAATTCAAGAACGTCGGGAGTATTTTGTCGGTCATCCCGAGCAAGTGGAGCAGATTTTGACCGATGGAAAAGAATATGCTCAAAAAATTGCGGCAGAAACATTAACGGAAGTGAGACAGAAAATGGGGTTAAACTAATTATAAATAACAGCCTGATGAAAGACACTATTCCGTTTTCCGATTTTGCCAAAATTGATCTTCGAGTGGGGGAAGTAGTCGAAGTTTTAGAAGTAGTTGGTTCCAACAAGCTTTGGAATCTGACTGTGGATTTTGGTGAGGAACTGGGGAAAAAGACAATTTTTTCTGGGATAAAACAATGGTATTCAGTCGAAAATCTCTTACACCGGAAACTTTTTTTTGTGGTAAACTTGGAGCCTAAGAAATTCAAAATTGGTGATCAAGAATGTGTTAGTGATGGAATGTTGTTGGCCGCGGGAGAGCAAACAGCAGCTCTATATACAATTGACCAGGATTTAGTTCCCGGATCGTTAGTGCACTAAAAAATGCAGATGAAATCTTCTAATCAAAACATGAGTGATTTAAAAAAACCCTTACGTTCTTCCAATGGGGTGAATGGAAAAAAGAAAGTAAAATTTCAAATTTCTCTGAAAGATATTGTTCTTTATCTGGTGGTGGGATTTGTGGGGTTAATGGTTATCTCTAGTTTTGCGGGTTCTTCTCCAAAAAATGAAAAAAGACCCATTTCTCAAATTTTATCCGACGCTAAAGATGGACAAGTAGAAAAAATTGAAATATCAGACAACGATATCACTGCCATCTATAAAAATGGCAAGAAATTTGATTCTCAGAAAGAAGCCAATCAGAATTTGTCTCGTACTCTTTATTCCAAGGAAGAATTGGGTTTAGATCCCAAAAATGTAATTTTAGTCAACCAAGACGACATATCAAAGAACTTTTGGGTAAATACTTTCCTCCAATTTGGCCCAATAGTTCTATTTTTTGTGCTAATAATTTGGCTTTATCGCCGACAAATGGGGGGGGCTAACTCTATTTTTTCCTTTGGGCAAAGTCCAGCCAAACTCTATAACAAAGACATGCCAAAAGTTACATTTAAAGATGTTGCTGGGGTCGATGAAGCCAAAAAAGAACTTGAAGAAGTCGTGGATTTCCTCAAAAATCCCAAAAAATATGTGGCGGTGGGTGCCAGAACTCCCAAGGGGGTACTTCTTGTTGGCCCTAGCGGAACCGGGAAAACTTTGTTAGCCAAAGCGGTGGCCGGAGAAGCCGGAGTGCCTTTCTATTCTATGGCCGGTTCGGAATTTATGGAAATGTTAGTCGGAGTAGGGGCATCGCGTGCTCGTGATCTTTTTGCCACAGCCAAAAAGAATAAGCCCGCCATTATTTTTATTGATGAAATTGACGCCATTGGTCGAACTCGCTCGGTGGGGACGATGGGTGGTCATGACGAAAGGGAACAAACGTTAAATCAGATCTTAATTGAAATGGATGGATTTGAAGCTAATGAACAAGTGATTGTCATGGCTGCCACTAACAGAGGAGATCTTTTGGATCCCGCTCTTTTGCGACCAGGTAGATTTGATCGCCGGGTGACTTTAGATCTTCCAGACAAAGAAGGTCGTTTGGCGATTCTTTCGGTGCATCGAAAGAACAAACCATTTGAAGACGCAGTCGATTGGGAAAAAGTGGCCAAAAGAACAGTAGGCTTTTCCGGAGCTGATTTGGAAAATATGCTTAATGAAGCCGCCATCTTGGCAGCGCGCACTGACCACACCAAAATCAGCATGATTGATCTTGAAGAAGCGGCTACGAAAGTGAAAATGGGTCCCCAGAAGAAAAGAATCCAGACTGACCAAGATAAAAAAATCACCGCCTATCATGAAGCGGGACACGCGGTAGTTACTCACGAATTGCCTCACATGGACCCAGTGCACCGCATTTCCATTGTTTCTCGAGGAATGTCTTTGGGACACACATTAATTCCGCCCACGGCCGATAGGCTTCATGAAACAAAATCACACCTGGTGGAAATGATTGCCTCAGTTTTGGGTGGGCGGGCAGCAGAAATTCTCATTTTTAACGAGATGACCACGGGGGCTTCTTCAGACATTCAAACAGCCACATCAATTGCCCGAGAAATGGTGACAGAATATGGCATGTCTTCACTCGGACCGATTAATTTTGGCATTGATCCACAAAGTCCTATGGAAAGATATTTTGGCGATGCCTCCAAATTGTCTGAAGTGATGATTGGAAAAATCGATGCGGAAGTGAAGAAATCAATTGATGAAGGTTACGATTTAGCCATGTCCATTTTAAAGAAAAATAGGAAACTTTTGGATAAAGTCGCTGAAGGATTAATTACCAAAGAGACCATGGAAGGGGAAGAGTTCGAAAAGATAATGGGAAAACCAAAAGCCACCATTGCCTAGTGTTTAGCAGTGAACTACGACTATGAACTCCAAACTTATTCTCATCGATTCCCATGCCATTCTTCACCGAGCCTATCATGCGCTTCCACCGTTGACTTCGCCAGATGGAACGGTAATTAACGCTATCTATGGTTTTACTACCATGCTTTTGAATATTCTGGAGACGCAAAAGCCCACGCATTTAATTGCCGCTTTTGATCTGCCTGCGCCGACATTTAGACAGCAACTGTACACTGCCTATCAAGGAAAAAGACCGGCAATGGAAGGAAATCTTGTTGATCAAATCCCAATCGTAAAGGAAATGTTAGATGCTCTGGGTATCCAAAGATTTGAAGTGGCCGGATTTGAAGCCGATGATGTTATCGGCACACTCGCAGATCAAGCCACGAGTAGTTCACCGTTCACGGTAGATAAGGTACACGGTAAAACCGATGATACTATGAACAGTGAACGCAATCCTACTGAGAACCCGGAAGTTATCATCATTACCGGCGATCGAGATATGCTGCAATTAGTTAACGGTCATGTGTCTGT
>Ga0172371_10001205_pt1 | contig 40905 bp, 50 predicted proteins | sample Lak12m_FD_114543 | JGI IMG/M metagenome (GOLD analysis project Ga0172371, IMG submission 114543) | Freshwater microbial communities from Kabuno Bay, South-Kivu, Congo - kab_022012_12m | ecosystem: Environmental > Aquatic > Freshwater > Lake | place: Democratic Republic of the Congo: South-Kivu... | reverse complement strand
CAAATGGTAGTTCATAAGGCGGCACCTCCACAAAAAGCTTAATTCAGATGCCGTCTGTTTGAAACTAAAAACTTAACATTTCTATTTAGTAATTAACCTTAACATTTTGATATTGTAACCACACGGTCCAGTCTTATGAGAAAGCGCTTCAGCTGGCTAAGGATAATCCATCGGTGTTGTTCGGCATCGGAATGGCGTATGTACGGGTGAACAAAGATTGTGCTTCGATCGTCGGCCGATTGAATAAACTAGACCGGAAACTGGCTGATGAGTTACAATCTATTATTTTAAAATCATCTAAAAAACGATGAGCCGTCCTCATCGGATACTTTTCCTGCGGCCTTACTAAGCAGACAAGATGTTTAAGCATACAAATTTAAAAGAAAGTTTTATGTCTTCGGTGAACGGCGTTCATAAAGTCCTTCGGGATGAGAAGAACGCCCGCCGGATAGTCGTGATCACGTGTCTGATGTCTATCGCGAGCCTATGGTTTCGCCTCAGCGGTATCGAGTTCGCTTTGGTGATACTGTGCTGCGGCTGTGTTTTTGTCGCGGAAGTCTTTAACACGCTGTTTGAGAATACCCTGGATATTATCCGGCCGCATCATTGCGATGTGATCAAGATCTTAAAAGATATGTCATCGGGCGCGGTGCTTGTGGCATCGTGCATTTCTTTTATCGTCGGGATGATCATTTTTGTCCCGAAACTGTTTCGTTAGTGCACTGTTAGATTAATTTTCATATCGGAAATAAGATGTGTAAATTAATCTTACATGCATTTATGCAGCGCACATCTATTAAGAATTTAGGGTGCGCTGCGTTAGTGCACTCAAGGATTCAAAGTAAATTCTTTTGACAGAAAGCATATGTGCATGTATGCTTTTCTGGTGCCCCTCAGGGGGATAGTGCAGCGCACATTTGTCGATAATTCAGATAACGCTGCGCTTTCTGCAAAAAAAATGTTGGGCCGGTGGTTCAATTGGCAGAACGCCTCGTTCGCAACGAGGAGGTCGGCGGTTCGACTCCGCTCCGGTCCATTTAAATTTTGCTATCGCAAAATTTAACCAATACCATTTGGTGCGAAAGTGATATTTAACTACCTACGAAGTATCAATACGTTATTGATGAATAACACGGCTAATTGTATTTTTTTTGGGTAGTGCCTATGATACGAAATAATTTTATTCTATCTTTATTTTTACCTTTTTTCTGTTCAACTACCCTCTATGCTTTTGAGCCGCAGACTGCCGGTTCTTTCTATCCTGAAGAGAAGGAGGAGCTGAACAAGATGGTGACAACCTATCTTCGGGACGCCGATATCAGTTCAGTTACGGTTCCCGCAGGCAACCGGATCTTAGGGATCATCAGTCCGCACGCCGGCTACGTGTTCAGCGGTAGGGTCGCCGGCCATGGCTATAAGATATTATCAGAACACGCGAAGGAATTTGACACGGTCATTGTCCTGGCATTAACGCATCATTACGCGTTGACCGGCATCGCTGTTTTGCAGGATACCGCGTATCGGACGCCGTTGGGTAGTATTCCCATAGACAAAGAGTTAAGCGACGCGTTTTTTGCTTTGCCGTTCGCGCAGAAAGATAACAGCGTTTTTAAGAAAGAACATTCTCTGGAAGTGCAACTGCCGTTTATTCAGAAAGCGCTCGGCGACGTGAAAGTGGTCTGCGTGCTTTTTGGTCAGTGTACCTATGAGATGTTGCGCAGCACCGGTGATCTTCTTGCTTCGTTAGCGAAAGAGTATCCTCAGAAAAAGATCGCGGTCGTCGCTTCGACGGATTTATCGCATTTTCATCCGTATGCTATGGCGACCGAGCTGGATCAAAGAACGATCGAGAATATTTCTAAAGCCGATCCGGAAGACTTTTGGAAACAGTATCGAAACGAGAAAGTCGAACTCTGCGGGATCATGCCGGTTGTCGCTTTCCTGCGCTATGTTGAGAAATCCGGCGGGACTATTCAGATACTAAAATATTTAAATTCCGGCGATGCCTATTATAAAGATAAAAGCCGGGTCGTCGGGTATGTCAGCGCGGTGGCCTCGGCGCCTGTTGCGCAGTCGCCGGAGGTGCCGGTGGAGGCTACGTTTCAGCTGAACAAAGCAGAACAGCAGGAGCTATTGCGTATTGCCCGGCAGACGATAACCGGTTACGTAAAAAATAAGAAGACCCCGGCGGAGTTTTCAATCACGTCGGACCGGCTGAAAGAAAAACACGGCGCGTTTGTTACCTTACATAAGAAAAAAGACTTGCGGGGATGTATCGGCCGGATAGTCGCGGATGTCCCTTTGTGGAGGGCTGTCCGCGATATGGCTGTGGAAGCCGCGGTGCGTGACCCGCGTTTTTCACCGGTGACTGAATCCGAATTGAAAGACATCACGATCGAGATATCAGTATTGTCCGATTTTATCAAAGTCAAAGATCTTGATGAGATCGTTGTCGGCAGGGACGGGTTGATGATCCGTAAAGGATTCTATTCCGGTTTGCTTTTGCCGCAGGTTCCCGGCGAGTGGGGTTGGGACAAGAAAACGTTTCTTGAACAAGTCTGCGAAAAAGCCGGTTTGCCTGCGCAAGCGTATAAAGACAAGAGTCCCGATCTGTATCGTTTTACCGCCTTTATATTTCATGAGGTAGCCCCAAATAATGATACGAAGTAATCATTATTTGCCTGAAAGGTCGACTGCTAAAACCGCTAGTGCACTGTCAAATTAATTTTTCATTCTACTACGTCACGAAAAATTAATTTCTACAGGCACTTGTACCGCTTACCGCTATCAGATATTAAGTTGACGCGGTACCAGGTTTTCTGGAGCTTCTATGAGCGACGTACCTCTCCAAAAAAGCATATTGAGAAAAGGTAAGCGTGTTTCGTCGAGGGCATCCAAAAAATGAACCGAAACTTAGAGTTGCTTGTTTCTTTCCCGTTGCTAAAGTTCGACGGGCTACGCCCGTAGATAGATGTTAGATCGGGACGTCGCTTCACACGGATTTTATCCGTGTGGGTTCCAGTCAAAACAGGACACATAATGGATGAGCACATCATTAAGATCAACGGTAATAGCATTTTTTGGAATTTGGAATAAAGAATGCTTATGAGACCTCCCCGGATATATTTGCCGCAGGAATATTCTTTGTCTTGTCCTATCGTCCTGACTGATACGTCGATCATCCATAAGTTACAAGCCGTTTTGCGTTTACGAAAGGGTGATAGCGTCTGTTTTTTTAACGGCACCGGGAAGGAATGTTCGGCACGGATAGAGGCACTGCATAAGAAAGAGATGAGCTTTGCCGTGGAAGACGTCATTAACGCGGCACCTTCGGCTGCGGTTCCCCGCATAACTCTTGCGGTAGCTTTTATCAAAGAACAGCGTTTGGAAGTCGCGATTGAAAAGGCTACAGAGTTGGGCGTAGATACCTTTGTATTGTTTCCGGCGGCACAAAGCGTAAAATCCAATATTACCGAGAGTCGTTTAAGTCGTTTGCGTAAGATCGCCCAAGAGGCGAGCCGCCAGTCTGAGCGGGCTATGGTTCCGGCTCTTCGGGTCGCGGAGTCATTCGAGACTATGGTCGCCGGCTTTTCGGCTGTTCCCGGGAAGTTTTTTCTCGAGTGCCGGGATGAGAAAGCCCCCGGGGTGCAGAGGCCGCAACTGCAAACACAGGAGATCGCCGTCGTTGTCGGCCCGGAAGGAGACTTTACTGCCGGGGAGAAGAAAGTCTTGACTGCGCATGCTTTTGTCCCGGTACATCTGCCGTTGCCGGTTTTACGCAGTGAGACTGCCGCGTTATTTGCTGTCGGATGGCTGCGTTGTTTGGCCGCAACGGTATAAGTTTAGATATATTCTTGACTCTTTAGATTATTAGTGTATTGTGTCCTGAAGCGGTTACGAATACTCCCGTAAGATATATTTCCCCCGGGGGCGCGATTCCAGGATAAACAGTCGGTACATGCCCAACTAACTTTTGTAAATTTCCCGGGCATTACTCCCGTCGCCCGAAGGCCACGGGCTATGCCCGTGGATGAATGGCGGACCGGCCCCGTGGAATCCGGAGGATTCCCGGGATTCAGTCCCCGAAATCGCCGCCCATTCGGGATGGCGATTTCAGGGGAGACGTCGCCCCACACGGGCAGCCAACAGGGCCCCACGGGTTTTACCCGTGGGCTCCAGCGCAGGGGGGTCGTCTAAGCCTGCCGGAAGCCCCGATTTATGAAATCAGAAAAATAACAAAAAAAGTGTTGACACTGCGGGATATGTTTTATACAATCTTTACCTATATATTTTTTTGTGCTCCCTACGCCCACGTAGCTCAGACGGTAGAGCACATCATTGGTAATGATGTGGTCACCGGTTCAATTCCGGTCGTGGGCTGAAATAGCAAAGAGGATTACAAAATCTTCTTTCTTAGATGGTGAAAGGATACAGGAAGTATGAGAGAGTTAATCTCGCTGAGTTGCCCGGAATGTAAACGGAAGAACTATTATACTACCAAGAACAAGCGAAAACATCCTGAGAAATTTGAGATCACGAAGTTCTGCAGAGTCTGCAGAAAATATTCACCCCATAAGGAGACAAAGCCTTAATGTTAGGTGAGTAGCTCAATTGGCGGAGCACCGGTCTCCAAAACCGATGGTTGCAGGTTCAAGTCCTGCCTCACCTGAGGAAGTATCGTATGGTAAAAAAAACAATACGTTTTTTTAGAGAAGTAAAAGGAGAGTTAAAGAAGGTTTCATGGTCGACGCGCGAAGAACTGACGAAAACAACCATCTTAGTGCTGATCGGACTGGTTGTTTTTACGGCGTTCATCGCTTTTGCCGACGTGGGGTTCGCCAAATTCCTTCAATTTCTTATTAAATTATAAAAAACTATGAAACGCTGGTATATTGCCCACACACTTTCCGGTGCCGAAGAAAAAGCGAAGATAAACTTAGAGACGAATATTACCATGCACAGCATGCAGGAAATGGTCGATCAGGTGGTCATTCCGAAAGAACAGGTAGCTGAAGTGCGCCGCGGCAAAAAGCGTATTTTAGAACGTAAGTTCTTTCCCGGGTATATTTTGGTACACATGGAGATGAATAAAGAGACGCAATTGTTTGTGAAGCGTACTCCGGGGATCGCGTCGTTTATCGGTCCGGCGGGAAATCCGTCGCCGATCGCCGATGAAGAAGTCGATAAGATAATGCGTAAATCGGAGGAGACACATCAGAAACCGCAACCAAAGGTGTCTTTTGAAAAAGGCGAATCCGTGCGCGTCATCGAAGGGCCTTTCATCAATTTTAACGGATTAGTCGATGAAGTTCATTTGGAAAAAGGAAAATTGAAAGTCAACGTTTCTATTTTCGGTCGTTCCACACCCGTTGAATTGGAGTTCTGGCAGGTGGAGAAGATATAAAAAACGCGTCGTGCGTCGTGCGTAATGCGTCCTGCGAGGATCAGAACGCAATACGCGATACGCAGTACGCAAAACGAGAGAGATTATGGCGAAAAAGAAGAAACTAGTCACAACGATTAAATTACAGATTCCCGCGGGAGCCGCTAATCCTGCGCCGCCGGTCGGTCCGGCGTTGGGACAGCATGGCGTCAATATCATGATGTTCTGTAAAAGTTATAATGAAGCTACGAAGACGCGCGAAGGGATCATTTTACCGGTCATTATCAGCGTCTATGAAGATAAATCGTTTGATTTTATCATTAAGAGCCCGCCGGCATCGGTGTTGGTCAAACGTGCCGCAAATCTGGCAAAAGCTTCTCAGACTCCGGGAAAAGAAGTGATCGCAGAGATCACCCGCAAACAAGCAGAAGAGATCGCTAAAGAGAAAATGCAGGACCTTAATACCAGGAATATCGACGCTGCGGCGCGTATGGTCGAAGGCACTGCCCGGAGCATGGGAATTAAGGTAAAGGATTAGTAAACCATGAAAAGAAGTAAACGGTACACAGAAGCAGTCGGTAAAGTCGATAAGAAAAAAGAATATACGGTCGAAGAAGCTGTGGCAATGTTGAAGGGCTTCCCGAAAGCAAAGTTTGATGAAACGGTGGAGGTCTCCTGCAAGCTGACGATTGATGCTAAGAAAACCGATCAGTTGGTCCGTGGGAGCGTGTCCTTGCCGCACGGTATTGGAAAGAAAGTGACCGTGATCGTGTTTTGCGAGCCGGAAAAAGAAGAAATGGCCCGTAAAGCCGGTGCGGATCATGTTGGTTCAACGGATTTGATCGAAAAGATCTCCGGTGGATGGGTTGATTTCCATTATTGTATCGCGACGCCGGCGATGATGTCGAAAGTCAGTAAGTTGGGTAAAGTTTTAGGCCCGCGTGGTTTGATGCCGTCAACCAAGACCGGTTCAGTGACCGAAAATATCGATAAAGCAGTGAAAGAGACAAAACTTGGCAAGATCGATTTTAAGACCGATAAATTAGGATGTGTGCAGGTAGGCGTAGGCAAATTATCATTCGCGACGGATCAGCTGGTCGGGAATATCCGGTCGTTCATCGACGCGTTGGCTGCGCAAAAGCCTGCTTCGGTCCATGCGAATCTGGTGCAGACAATGTCTATTTCGTCAACTATGAGTCCGGGGATCAAAATAAGCGCAGGAGTATAACATGGAAACGACTACGACGAACAATATCGGAAAATATTTTCGGGAACGCATCGTACAGGACATCAGAAAAAGCTATGATAGTTCGAAGAAAGTAGTCTTCGTGGAAATAGAAAAGCTCGACGCGTTTTCTTTGAATCAGCTCAGGAACAATCTTCGTGATAAGAAAGCCCGGATCGTCGTTTCAAAAAATACCTTGATCAAGAAAGCGTTTGGCAGCGGCGCAGCGGTCGCGCTTGATGAGAAATACGTCAAGGGCAGTACCGGAATAATCTTCATGGACGGGGACCCGGTCGATGCCTGCAAAATGCTGGTTGATTTTGCCAAAGATAAAGAGTCCTTTAAGATCAAAGGCGGCATCTTGGAGGAACAGAATCTTGATGAATCGAAATTGAAAGCATTAGCAAAACTGCCGTCACAGGTGGTACTGCGAGGCATGTGTGTGAACGTGCTTGCGTCGGCGCTGGGTAACTGTGTGGGAGTGCTCAACAATATATTGGTACAATTCGTACTGGTCATAAATGCAATACACGAAAAGAAAGAAAAAGGTCAATAAGACTACGGAGGTGGAGTCATGTCAACGAAGTTAGAAGAAATGGTAAAGTCAATCGAAGGGTTGACCGTGCTCGAACTGGCGGAATTGGTCAAGAATCTTGAAGAGCGTTTTGGAGTAAAGGCGCAGGCCGCGGTCATGGCTGCTCCTGCTGCCGGCGGCGCTGCTGCTGGCGCTCCTGCGGAAGCTGCGGAAGAGAAAACAGCTTTCACGGTTGTTCTTACCGGCGCGGGTGCCAACAAGATCCAGGTCATTAAAGAGATCCGCGGCATTACGAATCTTGGGTTGAAAGAAGCGAAAGACCTTGTCGAAGGCGCACCCAAGCCAGTCAAAGAGAACGTGACAAAAGAAGAAGCTGCGGATATCAAGAAAAAATTGGAAACTGCCGGCGCGACCGTCGAATTAAAGTAAGCCTTGTTCTTTTGTGGTGAAGACTTCACTGCGAAGGCCATGGATGGATCGGCATTCTTACCTAACCAGTAAGGAAGGAGAAATATATTGAAGAAAGTATATTATTCCCGAATTAAGGAAAATGTTGCCATTCCTAATCTGTTAGAGCATATGATCCGCTCATACAGAGAGTTCCTGCAACTGAATATTCCCGAGAACCGCCGCAAAAACGTCGGTTTGCAGGAAGTCTTCAAAGAAGTCTTTCCCATTGAAAGTTTGGATAGAAAGTATAAAGTTGATTTTGTTTCGTATTCGCTGGGAAGGCCGAAGTATACGTTGGATGAATGTAAACGCAGGTTTTTTACGTTTGCGCTGCCGTTACGTATCCGTCTGCGCCTTTCGACCGGAGAGGATATCCGCGAACAGGAAGTATATTTAGGCGATATCCCGGTCATGACGGATTCCGCGTCGTTTATTATTAATGGAGACGAGCGGGTCATCGTCAGCCAGTTGCAGCGTTCTCCCGGCGTTTATTTTGAAGAAGAACTTCACCCGACCGGCAAGCATGTTTATTTCGCGCGCATCGTCCCGTATCGCGGCGTATGGCTTGAGTTCCGGTGCGATATTAATGATACTCTTTCGGGTATTGTCGACCGCCGCAGGTCTTTTCCGGCAACACAGATACTGCGTATGTTTGGTCTTTCTAAAGATGAAGATATTTTTGCGGCATTTTCCAACCGCCGGTATCCGGAGATCGTCAACACCTTAAAAAAAGATTACAGCAAGAATCAGGATGAAGCGTTGCTAGATTTTTATAAGAAGATGCGGCCGTCTGAGCCGTTGATACTGGAAGCGGCAAAAGAAGTCCTTAAGCGCATGTTTATGGACCAGAAACGCTACGATCTGGCGCGGGTCGGGCGGTATATCATCAATCGTAAGCTGGGGCAGGACGTGTCTTTGGCGAAGCGGCAGATCGATTTATCGACCATCGTCGAGATCGTCAAACATCTGGTTAAGATCAAGAACGGCGAATCGAAGATCGACGATATCGACCATTTGAGCAACCGCCGGGTCAAGCTGGTCGGCGAGTTGATGCAGCATCAGGTCCGCGTGGGTCTATTGCGCGTTGAGCGCACTATTCTCGAACGGTTTTCGTTTATCTCGACCACAAAAGATTTTTCGATACAACATTTGATCAATTCACGGGCATTTTCTTCACAGATCCACGATTTCTTTGCCCGGTCTCCTTTGTCACAATTTATGGATCAGACCAATCCGCTGTCGGAAATGACGCATAAGCGGCGGTTATCCGCGTTGGGACCGGGAGGACTTTCCCGGGAACGCGCCGGATTTGAAGTCCGTGACGTGCATCCGTCGCATTACGGGCGTATCTGTCCGATTGAAACGCCGGAAGGCCCGAACATCGGTTTGATTTCATCTTTGACGACATACGCGCGGATCAATCCGCTGGGCTTCATCGTTGCGCCATACCGGAAGGTCGAAAAGGGTAAGGTTGCCAGTGAAGTCGAATATTTGAGCGCGGATGAAGAAGAGGATAAGACGATAGCGCAGATCACCGCGAATATCGAAGAGAACGGCACGATAAAAGACAAACACGTGTATTGTCGTTCCAAAGGTAAATTCCCGCTGACGCCTATTTCGCAGATCGAATACATGGATATATCTCCCAAGCAGATCATTTCTATCTCTGCCGGGTTGATCCCGTTCCTGGAACACGATGACGCGAACCGTGCGTTGATGGGGTCGAACATGTTGCGTCAGGCCGTGCCGTTGTTGTATCCGGAAGAACCGACCGTCTCGACCGGCATGGAAGGCAATATCGCCTGCGATAGTAAGGCGGTCATCGTCGCCGAAGAATCCGGCAAGGTCGAAGAGATCGATGCCAATTATATTAAGGTAAACAACTTTGTGTATAAATTGCGCAAGTTCGAGCGTTCAAACGCGGATACTGCGCTTAATCAGCGTCCTTTGGTCCAAAAAGGGGACGCGATCAAGAAAGGCCAAGTCATTGCCGACGGTGCCGGCACGAAGAACGGCGAACTCGGTTTAGGCAGAAACCTGCTGGTTTCGTTTATGCCATGGCGCGGCAGCAATTTTGAAGATGCTATTTTGATCAGTGAACGTCTCGTAAAAGAGGACGTTTTGACGTCAGTCCATATCGAACGGTTTGAGTGTGAAGCGCGGGAAACGCGTTTGGGAAATGAGGAAATAACCCGCGATATCCCCAACGTCAGTGAAGAAGCGCTGAAAGATCTTGATGATACCGGCGTTATTCGCGTCGGCGCGGAAGTCATGCCGGACGATATTATCGTCGGGAAAGTGACGCCGAAGACCGAGAAGGAGCTGTCTCCGGAAGACCGTCTGTTGCGGGCGATCTTCGGCGAGAAAGCCGCCGATGTCAAGGATTCGTCGTTGCGCGTACCGCCGGGTATTTACGGCGTCGTACTGAATGTCGAAGTCTTTCAACGGAAAGACCGCGGCAGAAAATCGAAGAAAGAAAAGACCGAAGAATTGAAGCGTGAAAAAGAGCTGGAGAAGTATTATCAGGAAGAGATCGACATGGTCATTGCCGAACGGAACCGACGGATCGCCGAGATCCTGGGTATTTCGGAGAAAAATGTCGAGAAGAAACTGGATGATATTTATGACAGCGATGATGACGAGATGAAGAGTCTCCTGCGTTTTTACGAGGAACGCGTACAGGAGCTGGAAGCCGAAAAAGATCTTGAGATCTCAAAAGTCCGCCGTGGCGATGAACTTCCCAACGGAGTGCTCAAACGCGTCGTGGTCTTTGTAGCCATGAAACGTAAAGTATCGGTCGGTGATAAGATGGCCGGGCGGCATGGTAATAAAGGCGTTATCGCGAAGATCCTGCCTGAAGAAGATATGCCGTTCTTGGAAGACGGGACCCCGGTGGATGTCGTGTTGAATCCCTTGGGTGTTCCTTCCCGTATGAACGTCGGGCAGATCATGGAGACCCACATGGGTTGGGCAGCGAAAAAGTTAGGAATACGGATCATTACTCCGGTCTTTGACGGAGCCAATGAGCAACAGATCCATGAATTGCTCCAGCAGGCAGGGTTACCGGTTGACGGGAAGACAACCGTGTATGACGGGCATACCGGCAGGGCTTTTGAGCAGAAAGTCACGGTCGGTATCATGAATATGATGAAGCTGGTGCACATGGTCGATGATAAGATCCATGCGCGCGCTATCGGGCCATACTCGCTGATCACTCAACAACCGTTGGGTGGAAAGGCGCAGTTCGGCGGCCAGCGTTTCGGTGAGATGGAAGTATGGGCATTGGAAGCGTATGGTGCCGCCTTTACGCTACAGGAAATGTTGACCGTAAAAAGCGACGACGTACAGGGAAGAGCCCGGATCTATGAAGCCATCGTCAAAGGTGAGCAACGTTTGCATCCGTCCACGCCGGAATCGTTTAACGTTTTGATGCGTGAGTTACAGGGCTTATGCCTTGAGGTTAAAATAACAAAGGAGTAACAAGTATATGATAGAAGACGCCAGTACGTTTGATACGATAACCATTCGAATTGCCGCACCTCAGGCAATCCGCTCTTGGTCGAGTGGTGAGATCAGAAAAGCTGAGACTCTGAACTATCGAACGTTAAAACCGGAAAAAGACGGTTTATTCTGCGAACGTATTTTCGGTCCGGTCAGGGACTGGGAATGTAATTGCGGGAAATTTAAAGGCATTAAGTTTAAAGGAATGAAATGCGATCGTTGCGGCGTGGAAATTACGGTCTCGTCGGTACGCCGTGAACGCATGGGGCATATCGAACTGGCCGCGCCCGTCACGCATATATGGTTTTTTAAAGTCGTTCCTTCCCGGTTGGCCGCGTTGCTGGACATCAGTTTGCGCAATCTGGAAAAGGTCATTTATTATGAAGAACACTTGGTGTTGGATCCTCAGGATACCGGCTTGAAAAAAAGGCAGCTGTTGACTGAAGAGGCATATCAGGAGGCGATGAAGCAGTACCAGGGTAACTTTAAAGCAAAGATCGGCGCGGAAGCAGTCAAGGAACTGTTAAAAGACCTTGATCTGGAAAAAACGTGCCGGCAGTTGCACAAAGAGATCGAAGGCAATAAGAATGACGGCAATGTGAAAAAATTACTGAAGCGGTTAAAGATCGTCGATGATTTTAGAAAGTCCGGGAACAAACCCGAGCATTTGATCGTCGAGATATTACCGGTTATCCCGCCGGACTTGCGGCCGCTGGTACCGCTGGAAGGCGGACGGTTCGCGTCGTCCGACTTGAATGACCTCTATCGCCGCGTCATAAACCGTAACAATCGTTTGAAAAAACTCATATCGCTGGGCGCGCCGGATATTATCGTGCGTAATGAAAAACGCATGTTGCAGGAAGCCGTGGACGCGTTGATCGAGAACGGCCGGCATGGCCGTCCGGTCATGGGCGCGCAGAACAGGCCGTTGAAGAGCCTTTCGGACATGTTAAAAGGCAAACAAGGCCGGTTTAGACAGAATTTGTTAGGTAAACGTGTTGATTATTCCGGCCGTAGTGTTATTGTCGTCGGACCGGAACTAAAGTTGCACCAGTGCGGCCTGCCAAAACAGATGGCGCTGGAATTGTTTGAACCGTTCATCATCAAGAAGCTCCGCGAGAAGGGATTCGTGCATACGATCCGTGGCGCGCGCAGAATGGTCGAACGCGCCCGCGTGGAAGTCTGGGATATTTTGGAAGAGGTCATCAAGGACCATCCGGTGTTGTTAAACCGTGCGCCGACATTGCATCGTCTGAGTATTCAGGCTTTTTACCCGGTGTTGGTCGAAGGAAAATCGATCCGGATACATCCGTTGGTCTGCGCTCCGTTTAACGCCGACTTTGACGGTGACCAGATGGCAGTCCACGTACCGCTGTCTTTGGAAGCGCAAGTCGAAGCGAAATTGCTCATGCTTTCCGTCAATAACGTTTTTTCTCCCGCGGACGGACGTCCGATCATTACTCCGTCACAGGATATTATTCTCGGCTTGCGGTATTTATCGGAGATGCGCCCGGGCCAGATCGGCGAAGGGATGTATTTCAAGCATTTCGATGAGATCATGACCGCGTACCAGGATGAAGAATTGTCGTTACATACGAAGATCCGTCTGCGCGTAACGCAGTTGTATCGTAAAAAAGGCGAAGAAGACGCTCCGGTGATCCCTCAGGATGGTTTTATCGAAACGACGCCGGGACGGGTCATTTTTAACCAGGTCCTCCCTCCGGATTTTGGTTTTGTCAATGAAGTGTTGGGTAAAAAGAATGTGTCCGAGATCGTCAGCAATTGTTACGAGCGTTTTGGGCATCACCAGACGATCGTTCTGTTGGACGCTTTGAAAGATTTGGGTTTTGAATACGCGACCATCGGCGGCATCAGTATCGCGCTCAGCGATCTTGATATTCCTGAAGCCAAGAAAGAGGCTCTGGATGAAGCCGAGAGAGAACTGGATAAAGTCGAAGACCAATATAGAAAAGGTATCATTACTGAGCGTGAGCGCCACAATAAGATCATCGATATCTGGACACGCGCTACAGACAGGGTGTCGGACATGGTCTTTAAGAACCTCGACCGGTTCAATCCGATCTTTATGATGGCGGATTCCGGAGCCCGCGGTTCACGTCTGCAGATCAGGCAGCTGGCCGGTATGAGAGGCTTGATGGCCAAGCCGTCCGGTGAAATCATCGAAACGCCGATCAAGTCGAACTTCCGTGAAGGGTTGAGCGTTTTGGAATACTTTATCTCGACGCACGGTGCGCGTAAAGGTTTAGCCGATACCGCGTTAAAGACCGCGGACGCCGGGTATTTGACCAGGCGGTTAGTCGACGTCGCGCAGGAAGTCAGCATTATCGAAGAAGACTGCGGAACGGTCAACGGTATTACCGTCTCGGAGATCGTCGAAGGCGACGAAGTCGTCGTTTCATTAAAAGAACGTATCGTCGGCCGCGTCGCGTTAGACAATATTGTCGATATCATTACCGATGAAGTCATCGTTAAGCGCGGTGACGTTATTACTGAAGAAAAAGCCGATAAGATAGAGAAGCTCGGGTTGGAAAAGATCCGCATCCGCAGCGTTTTGACGTGCGAATCGGAACGCGGGGTCTGTCAGAAATGCTACGGCAGGAATTTAGCTACCGGCAAACTGGCGGATATGGGCGAAGCAGTCGGTGTTATCGCGGCACAGTCGATCGGTGAACCGGGTACGCAGTTGACCATGAGAACATTTCACATCGGCGGTACAGCCAGCCGAGTCGCCGAACGCGCTTTCGTGAAAGCGAAAGAACCGGGCATCGTTAAATATCACAGCATTAAAGTAGTGCAAAAAGGCGATTATTTCGTCGTGTTGAACAGAAACGGTACTATCGCGTTGAATGACGCGCAGGGCCGCGAAATACAGAGAAATCCCGTGCCGCAAGGTTCATTGATTTTCGCCAAAGAAGGAGATAAAGTACCTCTGGATTTCATTTTCGTACGGTGGGACCCGTATTCCGCGCCGATTCTTACGGAAGTCAGCGGAACGGTCAAATATGAAGATGTCGTTGAGGGCACGACGATCCAGGAAGAGTTGAATTTAACGACGAACCGTCGCGAACGGGTCGTTTTGGAATTTAAGGGAGATTACCATCCGCAGATCCTGATTTTAGGCGACAAAGAAGAAGTCTTGGGTATTTATCCGATCCCGACCGGAGCGCATATCATGGTCGAGGACAATTCCAAGGTCGGAGCGGGTGACATCGTGGCCAAGATCCCGCGGTTGGTGGCAAAAACGAAAGATATCACCGGCGGTTTGCCGCGTGTCGCGGAATTATTTGAAGCGCGCAGGCCGAAGAGCCCGGCGCTCATCAGCGAAATCGACGGGTTTGTTGAATTCGCGGAGGATAAGAAAGGCGAACGCAATATTATCGTACGGAGCCCGACCGGGATGAAACGCGAATATATTCTTCCGGTTGGAAAACATCCGGTCGTGTATAAAGGCGACCGCGTGGTTGCCGGCCAGCAGATGACCGACGGGCCGATCGTTTTACAGGACGTTTTACGCGTGTGCGGAGACAAAGTATTGCAGGAGTATCTGGTCAATGAAGTTCAGGAAGTGTACCGTTTGCAGGGAGTCCGGATCAACGATAAGCATATCGAAGTGATCATTCGCGAAATGTTAAAGAAGGTCCGCATCGTCGAATCGGGCGATACTGATTTCCTGCCGGGCCAGAATGTGGATAAATGGGATTTTAAAAATGAGAATGAGAAAGTTTTGAAGAAAAAAGGAAAACCCGCGCAGGCAGACCCGCTCTTATTGGGTATTACTAAAGCGTCGTTGAGTACCAAGAGTTTTATTTCAGCTGCCAGTTTTCAGGAGACGACCCGCATTCTTGCTGAAGCCGCGGCTGCAGGGAAATCGGACCACTTATTGGGATTAAAAGAAAACGTTATTGTAGGGCACCTCATTCCTGCGGGAACAGGATTGAAAGCCCATAGAGAGATCGAGGTGATTACACATGCCGACAATTAGCCAATTGATCAAGAAGAGCAGGGTTGCCAAGCTGAAGAAGACAAAATCTCCGGCGTTGACGCAGAGTCCGCAAAAGCGCGGAGTCTGCATACAGGTAAAGACGATGACGCCGAAGAAACCGAACTCCGCGTTGCGTAAGATCGCCAGGGTACGTTTGACCAATCGCGTGGAGGTTACGGCCTATATTCCGGGTGAGGGCCACAATTTGCAGGAACATTCGATCGTGCTGGTCCGCGGCGGAAGAGTTAAAGATCTACCGGGTGTACGGTACCATATTGTCAGAGGTATTTTAGATACGCAGGGTGTTGCAAACAGGAAGCGTTCCCGTTCAAAATACGGCGCGAAGAGGCCGAAAGCGAAATAAGCGTGAAGTAAGGAGAATACGATGAGAAGAAGACGTGCAGAAATACGAAAAGTCAGTCCTGATGCCCAATTTAATTCGGATATCATCAATAAGTTTATCAATCTGATCATGCTCAAGGGCAAGAAGACCTTGTCGCAGGACATTGTCTATGGCGCGCTGGATATACTGAAAGAGAAAGCCGGGAAAGACCCGGTGAGCGTGTTCTATCAGGCATTGGAGAACGCACGGCCAAAGATCGAGACGCGAGCCCGCAGGATCGGCGGCGCGACCTATCAGGTCCCTGTCGAAGTTACCAAAGAACGAGGGATTTCCATTGCGCTGCGCTGGATCCGTGATTATGCCAGGGCAAAAAAAGGCAAAGGGATGGCTATTCGTTTAGCCGATGAGATTTTCTCCTGCTATAAGCAGGAAGGCGCGGTCATCAAGAAACGCGATGACACGCATAAAATGGCCGACGCAAATAAAGCGTTCGCGCACTTTAAATGGTAATTTGAATTCGTCGTGCGGCGTGCGTAATGTGTATTGCGTACAGTATTAACGCAATACTCAGAACGCAATACGCAAGACGGTGAGAAGATACGAGAGTAGGACAAGAGCAAAGTGGTACAGACAGTGGCACAGGAAAATAAAACAACAAGCGAACATCTTTTAAAGATCCGCAATATCGGGTTTATCGCGCACATCGACGCGGGGAAGACAACGACCACTGAACGGGTCTTGTTTTACACCGGTAAGATCTATAGGATCGGTGAAGTCGATGACGGGACGACGACCACTGATTGGATGCCGCAGGAAAAAGAACGCGGGATCACGATCACGTCGGCGGCGACGCATTGCGCGTGGAAAGATTTCCAGATAAATATCATCGATACTCCCGGGCACGTCGATTTCACCGCGGAAGTCGAACGCTCGCTGAAAGTGCTTGACGGTGCCGTGATCATTTTTTGTGCGGTCGCCGGCGTGCAACCGCAGAGCGAGACCGTCTGGCGGCAAGCCGATAAATACGGCGTATCGCGAATCGCTTTTATCAATAAAATGGACCGTGTCGGCGCCGATTTCTACGCGGTGATCGCCGGGATGGAAGAAAAATTAGTCGCGAATCCGGTCATCATGCAGATCCCGGTGTATGAAAAGGAAGCGTTTAAGGGGATGATCGATCTGGTCGAAGAGAAGAAATACGTTTACGATCAAAAAGATGAGACGGCTTTTGCTGTCGGCACCATTTCCGAAGAAGAAGAACGGATGATAAAGAAATACCGGACGAAGTTGATCGAGCAGATCGCTGAATTAGATGACGCGGTCATGACCCGGTTTATTCACAATGAAAAGATCGATGTCGCCACGATAAAAGAAAAAGTGCGTTTGTATACGCTGGCCAACAAAATGGTCCCGGTCTTCTGCGGCAGTTCTTTGAAAAATAAGGGCGTGCAACCGTTGCTTGACGCGGTTACCGATTATCTGCCGTCGCCGCTGGATCTGAAAACCGTTAAAGGTTTTAATCCGCGCAAAGAGGTTGAAGAAGAACGCGCGATCGCGCCGAGTGCGCCGTTTTGCGGATTGTGTTTTAAAGTCGCGACCGATCCGTATGTCGGCCGGCTCAATTACGTGCGTATTTATTCGGGAAAGATCGCCGGGAATGAGGCGGTCTATAATTCGACGCGTGATTGTAAAGAGCGTGTCAGCAAATTGGTACGCATGCACGCGAATAAACAGGAGATCATACAACATGCCGAATGCGGAGATATCGTTTGTTTTGTCGGCTTGAAAGAGACGACGACCGGCGATACGTTGTGTGATGCCAAGCACCCGATAATGTTGGAAAAGATAAAATTCCCGGATCCGGTCATATCGTTGGCGATAGAACCGAAGACCAAAGCCGATCAGGATAAATTAGGATATGGCTTGAAGAAATTAGCGGATGAAGATCCGTCGTTTAAAGTATCGTATAATCAGGAGACCGGGCAGACGATTATTTCCGGTATGGGTAATCTGCATCTTGAGATCGCGGTCGATCGTCTGATGCGCGAGTTCGGCGTTGAAGCGCACATCGGCAAGCCGCAGGTCGCGTATAAAGAAACGATCACGATGAAGACTTCCTCGGTCGGTAAATTCGTGCAGCAGAGCGGAGGCAGAGGGCAATACGGTCATGTCGTGTTGATGCTGGAACCCGCGGAAAAAGGCCACGGCGTGGTTTTTGAAAACAGGATCAAAGGCGGCGTTATTCCGAAGGAATATATTCCGTCGGTGAAAAAAGGCGTCATGGAAGGAAAAGATTCCGGCGCGTTGGGCGGATATCCGGTCATTGATATAAAAGTAAGTTTGGTCGACGGGTCGTATCACGAAGTTGATTCTTCGGAACTTGCTTTTGAGATGGCCGCGAGCATGGCTTTTTTAGAGGGTGTTAAACGCGCGAATCCGGTGTTACTTGAACCGATCATGGATCTTGAAGCAACGGTCCCGGAAGATTACATGAGCCAGGTTATCGGCGATTTAAACGGCCGCCGCGCGAAGATCATTTCGATCACCGAGCGCAAGAACTTAAAGATCATCCGGTGCTATACGCCGCTGGCGGAAGTTTTTGATTACGCTGATGCATTAAGAAACTTGACACAGGGCAGAGGTTCGTATACAATGGAGCCTTCCTTTTACGAGGAAGTGCCGGAAATTATAGCGATAAGGATACTAGGAAGATAGAAAAATAACGGAGGTGGAACAATGGCAAAAGAGAAATTTGTTCGTTCAAAACCGCACGTAAATATAGGAACGATTGGTCACGTTGACCACGGAAAAACAACGTTGACATCGGCGATCACAACCGTATTGGCGGAGTCGGGTAAAGCACAAAAACTGCGTTACGAAGATATTGATAAGGCGCCCGAAGAAAGAGAAAGAGGCGTTACGATAAATATTTCTCACGTTGAATATGAGAGCGATACACGTCATTATGCACATATCGATTGCCCGGGACACGCGGATTATATTAAAAACATGATCACCGGCGCGGCACAGATGGACGGCGCGATTCTCGTAGTCGCGGCGACAGATGGACCCATGCCTCAGACCAGAGAGCATATCTTGTTGGCCCGTCAGGTCAACGTTCCGAGCATCGTTGTGTTTATCAATAAGGTCGACGCGGTCGACGATAAAGAGTTAGTTGACCTTGTTGAATTGGAAGTCAGAGACCTTTTGACGAAATATGAGTTCCCCGGCGATAAAGTACCGGTTATCCGCGGCTCAGCGTTGAAAGCGTTGGAAGAGATCGAAGCGAAGAATTTGAACGGCCAATATGTCAAAGGGATCCTTGATTTGATCAAGGCTTGCGATGACTATATTCCGCAGCCGAAGCGTGATGTCGAAAAACCGTTCTTAATGGCGGTTGAAGACGTATTCTCTATTTCCGGTAGAGGTACTGTTGCGACAGGCAGAGTCGAACGCGGTAAGATCAAGGTCGGCGAAGAAATCGAACTTGTCGGTATCCATCCGGAGATCAAGAAAACGGTCGTTACCGGTATTGAAATGTTCAGAAAATTATTGGATGAAGGCCAGGCCGGCGATAACCTCGGGTTATTGCTGCGCGGTTCAGATAAGAACGATATCGAACGCGGGATGGTCATTGCCTATCCCGGATCGATTACTCCGCACACAAAATTTAAAGCGAGGATTTACGTGTTGAAGAAAGAAGAAGGCGGTCGGCATACTCCGTTCTTTACCGGGTATCGTCCGCAATTTTATTTCAGAACGACCGACGTTACCGGATCGATCAAGCTTCCTGATAAGGTCGAGATGGTCATGCCCGGCGATAATATCGAGGTCGAGGCTGAATTGATCCAGCCGGTCGCGTTGGAAAAAGAATTACGCTTCGCGTTGCGCGAAGGTGGTAAGACCGTGGGTGCAGGCGTTGTGAGTGAAATCATAAAGTAACAGAGAGGAAAAGGAGTTCGCTTCTTTGGTAAGAAGGCGATTGACACATTATGCAGAGAATACGCATTAAACTTAAGGCTTACGATTATCGGTTGTTGGACCAGTCAACGAAGGACATCGCGGAAACGGCTGCGAAGACCGGCGCAAAAGTGTTTGGGCCGATCCCCCTTCCGACAAAAAAGAAAATATACACCGTTTTGCGCGCCAGCAATATCGATAAGAAATCGCGCGAGCAGTTCCAGTTGGCAGTACATAAGCGCATTATTGATCTGAGTGAGCCGACAGCAAAAACGATCGATGCATTGCGTAAGTTGAATCTACCCGCGGGTGTCAACGTAGAGATTCGGCAGGAGACATAATATGGTAAAAGAATTATTAGGCAAAAAGATCGGCATGACCCAAGTGTTTCAACCATCCGGCGAATGTGTCGGGGTAACGGTGTTGGAGGTTGGTCCATGCACGTTTCTGGAAAAAGTCACGTATCCGACTAAGACCGTGGTCAAGATCGGATACGGCTCAATAAAAGAAAAGCATGTGCATAAGCCGGTATTGGGTTATTTTAAGAAACTGAATCAGACCCCGAAACGGTTTATTAAGGAAGTACCGGTCGATCCGACTGCGCCGCAAGATGCGTTGACGCCGGGAAAAGATTTGACCGTCGAGTTATTTGAAAAAGATTTTGTCGTGGATGTTACCGGTGTGTCCATCGGTAGGGGTTTTCAGGGCGGTATGAAACGCCATGGCTGGTCCGGGCAACCCAGAGCGCATGGACATACGTCGCATCGCAGAATCGGTTCAAATGGTGCGAATACCGATCCCGGAAGAGTCGTCCGCGGGCACCGTATGCCGGGGCACTATGGAGATGCCACGATCACGGTCCGCAATCTGGAAGTTATCCGCACGGATAAAGATAAGAATTTATTGTTTTTGAGGGGAGCTGTTCCCGGCGCGACTAACGGGTATGTCGTTGTTCGAAAAGCCAAGGTCCCGCGCAGGAAAAAGATCATACAGGAACCACTTGCCGGTAAGAAGGATAAGAAAGATAACGCCGCAGCAAAGAAACCGCAGGCAAAGAAGTAAGGAAGTAGCAGACGTATGAGCGCACAGACTAAAAAGAAAGAAAAGAAATCAAACTGGTTGCCGGAAAAGATAGAAGTGCATAATCAAGAAGGGAAAGTCATCGGTAAAGAGCCGCTGGAGACGGCGATTTTTGACGGATATATCAACCAGGATCTTATGCATCAGGCAATCCAGACCTATTTAGCGAATAAACGGCAAGGGACTGTCGCGACGAAAACGCGTGGATTAGTCAGCGGTGGCGGAAAGAAACCGTGGCGGCAAAAAGGGACAGGCCGCGCGCGCTTTGGTTCTATCCGTACGCCGATCTGGCGGCATGGCGGAACCGTATTCGGTCCTCAGCCGCGGGATTATTCCCGGAAGTTTCCCAAGAGGATGAACCTGCAGGCGTTGAAGTCCGCGTTGAACGCGAAATTAAAAGACGCGCAGATTATTTTTGTGGATGATGTTCTTTTAAAGCAAGTAAAAACGAAGGATTTTTCGGCGATATTGAAGAACTTAAAAATTTCTGAAGAAAAAGCTTTGATTTTGAAGAAAACCGTAGATAATACTCTCTTGCTGTCATCGCGTAATATTCCCATGGTGGCCATGCAACGGGCCGCATCAGTGAATACCTACAGTTTGATGAATTGCAAAAAACTTGTGCTGACAAAAGACGCGTTAGACGTTTTGAAAAGCCGTATACAAGGTAAAAAATGAAGACAGAATTCGATGTTATACAATCGCCGCTGATCACCGAGAAATTTACCATGGTGCTTGCACCGTTACGCCAATATCTGTTTATGGTCGGACGGCATGCGAATAAAGCGGAGATAAAAAAAGCGATCGAGAAAATATATAAAGTCAAAGTCGACAAAGTCCGCACGATCACGGTCCGCGGAAAAAAGAAACGCGTGCGTGCCCAATACGGATATACGGCATCATGGAAGAAAGCAATGGTCACGCTTAAAGAAGGCTACACCATCGAGGTAAACAGAGGATAACTATGGGTCTGAAGAGATTTAAACCAATCACACCATCGCAGCGATTCAAGGTCCTTCCTGATTTCGCAGAAGTCACCAAAGATACACCGGAAAAAAGCCTGACGTATTCATTGCGTAAATCCGGCGGTAGAAATAATCTCGGCCGTTTAACGATGCGTCATCGCGGAGGAGGCCACAAGAGAAGATATCGTTTAGTTGATTTTAAGCGCAATAAATTCGACGTGAACGCCGAGGTCGTATCGATTGAATACGATCCGAACAGAACATCGCGTATCGCTTTGTTGAAATATACGGACGATGAAAAAAGATATATCGTATGTCCGGCAGGCTTGGCGGTTGGAGACGTGTTGGTGTCCAGTTCCAATACGCAGGTCGATATCAAGCCGGGTAACGCGATGAAGCTCGAATATATGCCGTTGGGTACGGTCATCCATAACATTGAATTGACCCCGGGCAATGGAGCCCAGATGGCCCGTAGTGCCGGTAACTGGGGGCAGTTGATGGCAAAGGATAAAGGCTATGCGCATTTACGGCTTCCGTCAGGCGAGATGCGGATGGTTTCTTTGCGGTGCAGAGCAACCGTCGGCCAGGTCAGTAACATCGAGCATTCCTCGGAAGTCCATGGAAAAGCCGGCAGGCTTCGCTGGAAAGGCCGCAGGCCGATTGTCAGAGGGTTGGCGATGAACCCGGTGGACCATCCGCACGGCGGCGGTGAAGGTAAAGCCGGGCAAGGAAATCCGCACCCGGTAAGCCCGTGGGGTATGCCGACGAAAGGTTATAAAACGAGGAAACCGAAGAAACACAGTAATAAGTTGATCATAAAGAGGAGAAAATAATACAGTACTATGGGAAGATCATTAAAAAAAGGTCCTTATGTTGATGAGAAGTTAGTCAAGAAATTGCATCAGGCGCGTAGCACCGGAGACCGTAAACCGATCAAGACGTGGTCACGGGAATCCATGGTGACGCCTGAGTTCGTGGGTTTTACATTCGCGGTACATGATGGCAGAAAACATCTCCCCGTTTTCATTACCGAGAATATGGTCGGACATCGATTAGGAGAGTTTGCTCCCACCAGACTCTTCAGAGCGCATGGAGGAATTAAGGCGAAAAAGACACTCCAGAAGAAATAATTCGCATATATAATCATGGTAGCAAAAGCACAATTACGATTTATTCGGGTTTCTCCTCAACGCGCGCGCCTGTTGATCCCTTTGATCAAAGGTAGACAGGTCGATACGGCGCTGCAGATTCTTAAAAACATTAACAAGAAATCTAATCTGTTTTTTATCAGGTTGGTCACGTCGGCGGTCGCGAATGCTAAACACAAAGGATTTGTGGAGAGCAGTGATCTATATATTTCACGATTGCTGGTGAATGAAGGCCCGGCGCTGAAGCGCCATCGTGCCGCGTCATTCGGCCGCGCGATGCTCATACGCAAACGCACTTCGCACCTGATGGTCGAACTTGATGCGTATTCGATGAAAGGAAAATAAAAGGATATGGGACAGAAAGTACATCCGTACGTGCTCAGAATCGGTTTTGGGAAAAATTGGCTTTCGCGATGGTTTGTCGACCGCCGGAAGACTTTCGCGGATTATTTGGAAGAAGACGTAAAAGTCAGAGCGGCAGTCAAGAAATTTTATCCGGAAGGTTCAATTGCCCGGGTCAATCTTGAGAGGGTATCGGATACGACGATAAAAATCATTATAGAAACGTCGCGCCCGGGCGTGATCATCGGACGCAGGGGCGGGGAATTAGAGAAACTCAAAGTCTTGTTAGCAAAGATCACCAAGCGTGAGATCATGATCGAGGTCCCGGAAGTAACTGATCCGGAAAAAGAAGCTCAGTTGATCGCAGAGTTGATCGCTTTTCAGATATTGAAACGGGTCAATTACCGCCGCGCGATGAAACGGGCGATCCAGCAGGCATTGGATGTCGGTTGTGAAGGGATAAAAATACGCTGTTCAGGAAGATTAGGCGGCGCGGAAATCGCGCGCAGCGAGATCTATAAACAGGGCAAGGTACCGTTGCAGACGTTCCGTTCGGATATCGACTATGGGTTCGCGATCAGTAAGACGACCTATGGGACGATCGGTGTTAAGGTCTGGGCGTATCAGGGTGAAAAGCATGTCGGGGCGTATTTAGAGCAGATACGCGCACGCTCGCAGGAAGCAAAAGCCAGAGCGAAGGATAGAGCAATGGCGGAGGATAAGGAATAAAAGTATGTTGATGCCCGCTCGAGTAAAATATAGAAAATCACAGCGCGGCCGCATGAAAGGGATCGCGACGTCCGGTGATACGGTGTGTTTCGGCGAATATGGAATAAAAGCACTCGGATGCGCGTGGTTGAAAGCAAACCAGATCGAAGCAGCACGTGTTATCCTTTCCCGGCGGTTACGCCGCGGTGGGAAATTATGGATACGGGTATTTCCGGATAAACCGATAAGCAAGAAACCGGCGGAAACCAGAATGGGTAAAGGAAAAGCCGAGACGAGCCATTGGGTGGCTGTCATTAAAAGAGGCAAGATCATATTTGAGATCGGAGGAGTTCCTGAAGAGTTCGCCCGGGATTCTTTTAAACTGATCGCCTATAAGTTTCCCTTCAGGACGAAATTTTTAAAACGAAGATGAAAAAAACACAGATAACCGAATTACGTGGATTAACGAAGGAAGAGTTGCAGGATAAATTGTATCAACTGAAGAAAGAGCTCTTTGAGTTGAACTTTCAGCGGCGGGTGACCCGTGTTGAGAAACCGCATACGTTCGGGCAGCACCGGAAAATGATTGCGCGCATCATGACTATTCTGCGCGAAAAAGGAGCATAAATGGGACATAAGAGAATATTAGAAGGTTTCGTGGTAAAGACGGGAACGATGACAAAAACGATCGTTGTCGAGGTCCATAAAGTAATGATGCACGCGTTGTACCGCAAGCGTATCCGCACGCAGCGCAGTTACAAGGTCCACGATGAAGAGAATAAAGCAAAAGTGGGCGATAAGGTGCGTATTATGGAAACACGGCATATTTCTAAAGAGAAATATTTTGCCTTAGTCGAAATACTTGAGTCACAGAAAGAAGAATAACCATGATTTTTGTACGGACGATATTGGAAGTTGCGGATAACACAGGAGCGAAGAAAGTCTCTTTTATCGGTGTTATCGGTAAGAAAAACAAACAGATCGCGAATTTAGGAGACGTTATCTCCTGTAATGTCAAAGAAGCCAGCGGCGAAGGACAGGTCAAGAAGGGGGAAGTCGTCCGCGCGGTGATCGTGCGCACGCATTTTCCGATCCGCCGCAAAGACGGCACCGTGTTAAAATTCGACAAGAACGCCTGCGTGATCATCGATAAGCAGGGCGTTCCCCGCGGAACGCGCGTGTTCGGCCCGATTGCCCGTGAGATCCGCGATCAATTCTCGAAAATCCTTTCGTTAGCTCCAGAGGTGATGTAATGCATATTAAGAAAAATGATACGGTGATCGTACTGTGCGGTAAAGATAAAGGGAAGACCGGAAAAGTATTGAAATTGTTCCCGGCGCGCGATCGCGCGATCGTTGAAGGTATTAACATCGTAAAGAAGCATATGCGGAAACGATCGGAACAGGATCCCGGCGGTATCACGCAGGTACCGGCTCCGATGCGGACGACGAAGTTGGGTGTCTATTGCTCGTCCTGCAAGAAAGCAGTACGATTTGGCATTAAGATATTGGAAGATAAATCAAAAATAAGGGTGTGTAAAAAATGTCAGGCAACACTGTAACAAAACCAGACGCGAAGTATAAACCGCGCTTATTACAAGACTATAGAGACCGGATCGTTCCGGCAATGAAAAAGGAATTCAACTATTCGAACAACCTTGCCGTGCCCCGTTTGCTGAAGATCGTCATAAATATGGGTGTCGGCGAAGCAGTCACGGACCAAAAGGTCATAGAAAAGTGCGTAAAAGAATTGAGCATGATCGCGGGACAGCGGCCGAAGATCAACAAATGCCGCAAAGCGATATCAAACTTTAAGATCAAAAAAGGGATGAACCTCGGCTGTAACGTGACGTTACGGCGGTATCGCATGTACGAATTTCTTGACCGCCTGATCAGTGTGGCGGCTCCGCGTATCCGCGATTTCCGCGGGTTTACGCCGCGGGCATTCGACGGCCATGGTAATTATACGTTCGGTTTGCGCGAACAGAACATCTTCCCGGAAGTCGAAGTCGATAAATTGGACCGGGCACAAGGTATGGACATTACGATCGTGACGTCGGCAAAGACCAATAAAGAAGCGCTGGCGCTCTTGAAGCTGATCGGTTTTCCGTTTAAAGGGTAGCCCCAATAATGCGCAACGCGCATTATTGGCCCGGAGGGGCGACGATAAAATCGTTAGATTTTATCTTGATTTGGCGAGGCTCTCCGAAAAATGCAGTGAATATTTCATGAAAAGCATTTTTCGGGTAAGTACGATGTGAAAGGAGTAACAAGGACGTATGGCTACGACCGCGAAAATTGAAAAGTGGAAGAATAAACCGAAGTATGCAGTACAGCATCGCAACCGGTGCCGCTTATGCGGACGGCCGCGTGGATATATGCGTGATTTTGAATTATGCAGAATATGTTTCCGCGAATTAGCGTGGCGAGGAGAAATCCCTGGAGTAAAGAAAGCAAGCTGGTAACCCAAATAAGGCGTCGATAGACGCATTATTTGCCCGAATACCCCTAGTGGGTAGGCTTCGCACGGGCGACCGCTAAAATCGGTAGATTTTAGCGTGTTTTGTCGAGGTACCCCCCCCCGGGGGTCAACCAAGCAGGTACAAGGAGAAAGAGACGATGAGTAGAACAGATGTAGTGGCAGACGGGTTAACCGTGATACGCAATGCCTATATGGCAAAGAAAGACGATACGATCGTGCCTTTCTCACGGATGTTGCTCGATATTATGGCGATATTGAAGGGTCAAGGGTACATCGAGAATTATCAGACGATTAAACAGAGTAATGTTCCGTATATAAAAGTCTTCATGAAATATAACCGGACAAAACCTGCGATCACGTCGATCAAAAAGATATCGTTGCCGAGCCGGCGGATGTATGCCGGGAAGTCGCGGATACCGCGCGTCGGCGCGGGAGCCGGGATCGCGATCATCTCCACATCGAAGGGTGTCATGAGCGGCCAGGAAGCGCGGGACGCCGGCGTTGGCGGAGAAGTTATCTGTTACGTCGTATAAAGGAGTAGTAGAGTAGATTATGTCAAGAATAGGTAGAAGGCCCATAGCGATTCCCAGTGGTGTTACCGTAGATATTAAAGCTTCTACGGTAAAGATCAAAGGTTCAAAAGGTGAATTGTCATTGCAATTGACCGAAGGGATCAGCGCGATCGCGAAAGACGGGAAAGTCGCGTTGACCTGCGCTCAGCTTGAAGATAAACAGCAGAAGGCGTATTTTGGCCTGATGCGCGCGATGGTCAATAATATGATCAATGGCGTTACGCACGGATATAAGAAAGAGCTCGAGATCGTCGGCGTCGGTTTTAAGGCGCAGATGAAAGGAAAAGATATACAGCTTAATCTGGGTTTTTCTCATCCGGTCGACGTAGTTGTTCCGTCCGGGATCAAAGTTTCGATACCGAATCCGACGCGTATTATTCTGGAAGGGATCGACAAACAATTGATCGGGCAGATCGCGGCGGACATCCGAGCGATATACCCTCCGGAACCGTATAAAGGCAAAGGGATCCGGTATGTCGGAGAATATGTCCGGAAGAAATTAGGAAAGGCGATGGCGAAATGAAAGGCATACAGCGTGGACGCAGGCATGCGCGTATTCGTAAATCACTGCAGGGGGATACTACCCGGCCTCGTTTGGTGGTATTTCGTAGCGGGAAAAATATATATGCGCAGATCATTGATGACTCAAAATCAGCGACCGTGTTGAGTTTTTCAACGGTCAGCAAAGAGTTTAAAGAGAAGAAACTGAAAGGGTCGAATAAAGACGCTGCGTTTATGGTCGGTGAAGCATTGGCGAAAAAAGCGCAGGCGCAGGGAATAACACAAGTATGTTTTGACCGTGCCGGATATTTGTTCCATGGCCGTGTGAAAGCATTGGCCGAAGGTGCACGGAAGGGAGGATTAGCGTTCTAATATGGAAAATAAGGGCCGTAATTATAATCAGTCGAAAGACGATCTTTTTATAGAAAAGGTCGTATTTATCAACCGTGTCACCAAAGTCACCAAAGGCGGAAAGAACCTGAATTTCGCGGCATTGGTGGTCGTGGGCAATCAGAAGGGGAAGATCGGTTTCTCTCAAGGTAAAGCGCAGGAAGTCGCCGAGGCGATCAGAAAAGGCATAAAGCGCGCGAAGAAATATCTGGTCGATGTCCAGGTAAAAGGGACGACCATCCCGCATGAAGTGCACGGGAACTATGGCGCAGTCGAAGTCCTTTTGAAGCCGGCTGCCCGGGGAACCGGGGTCATCGCGTCGGCAGCAGTGCGCGCGGTCTGTGAGTGCGCGGGTATCAGCGATATTTTAACTAAGGTTTTAAGGCGGTCGAATAATCCGATCAATGTCGTGCGGGCAACTTTTGAAGGCTTGATGGCATTAAAACCGCCGGTAATAGAAGAACAGCCAAAAGTATAAGGAGTATCATGCAGCTAAACGATTTAAAACCACGCCACAAACAAAAGAAGCCGAAGCGCGTCGGCCGCGGAGAAGGTTCCGGGCATGGAAAGACTTCTTGCCGTGGGAATAAAGGCGAAAATTCGCGGACCGGCTCTAAATTTTATATCGGTTTTCAGGGAGGCGGCGTGCCGTTGATGCGCAAATTGCCGAAACGCGGCTTCAACACCTATAAAAAACTCATGCAGGTTGTGAATGTGGGAGAGATCGAACATACATGTCAAGCCGGAGAGAAAATCACCCCGGAACTATTAAAGAGCCGAGGCCTGATCAACAGCATTGATAAGCCGGTAAAAGTCCTTGCAGAAGGAACACTCACCAAGAAATTCACTTTTGAACATCTCACATTCTCTGATAAAGCAAAGGAAAAAATAACCGCGGTAGGAGGTTCGATCCTTGTCGAATAATCCTTTAGTGAATCTTTTTCGTATCGTTGAATTACGAAGAAAGATTTTGATGAGCATATTCCTGCTGTTGGTATACCGTCTTGGGGCGTATATCCCGACACCGGGTATCGACGGGAATGCTTTATCGATGTTCTTTGATGAGATGGCCCGTAAGCGCGGGGCCACGTTATTCGGTATTATGGATTTGTTCAGCGGCGGGGCTTTGACGCGGTTGACGATATTCGCGTTAGGGATCATGCCGTATATCTCATCGTCGATCATCATGCAGTTATTGACTGCGGTTGTGCCGTTCTTTGAAAAAATGGCTAAAGAAGGGAAGTCCGGGTATGAAAAGATCAATCAATATACCCGGTACCTGACGGTTGTTATATGTGTCGTACAGGGATTTTTTATCGCTTTATGGCTTGAAAACTTAAGCAATCAGGGCGGCGGTATACATATCCCTTTTCCAATCGTGCCGCATCCGGGTTGGGCGTTTCGGGTCATCACGGTGTTGACGCTGGTCTGCGGTACCGTATTCGTCATGTGGCTGGGAGAACAGATCCAGGAACGGGGGATCGGCAACGGTATTTCTCTTATTATCGCGACCGGTATTGTTTCACGGATACCGTTTTCGTTAAAAGAACTCGCGGTACTCTATTCACCGTTTGATCCGTCGAAACGGCAGATCGATACGTTGAGCATGATCATGCTTTTTCTGATATGGATGGCCATGGTCATCGGCGTTGTATTGTTTACCCAAGCCCAGCGCAGGGTCCCGGTGCAGTATGCCCGCAGAGTTGTCGGCAGGAAAGTCTACGGCGGGCAATCGACGTTTTTGCCGATCAGGGTCGATATGGCCGGCGTTATCGCAATCATTTTCGCGCAGTCGGTATTATTGTTTCCGAGTACCATCGCGACGTTTTTCCCGAAAGGGAATTGGCAGCAGTTAGTATACCACATTTTTCAGGAGAAGAATCTGTGGTATAACGTGATCTATGTCGGACTGATCTGTTTTTTTATGTATTTTTATACGGCGATCGTGTTTAATCCTTTGGAAATATCGAACAATCTGAAGAAATACGGCGGGTTTATCCCGGGGATCAGGCCGGGGAAGCCGACCGCTGAATACCTGGATTTTATAACGACGCGGTTAGTCTTTGCCGGAGCTTGTTATATCGCGGTGATCGCGGTATCTCCGACGTTGATCATGAAAGGCTTTGGTCTGCCGTCGTATGCCATCGCGTCATTTTTTGGCGGTACGACGCTGTTGATCGTTATCGGCGTTTTGTTGGATACGCTGCGGCAGTTGGAGTCCCAGCTTTTGTTGAGGCACTATGAAGGTTTTATGAAGAATACCAGAATCCGAGGGAGACGATAATGAATCTACTTATTTTCGGTGCACCGGGTGCAGGTAAAGGGACACAGTCAAAAGATATTGCCGCCCACTTTGGTCTGAAGAAAATATCGACCGGAGACATCCTGCGCGAGGAAGTCAAAACGAAAAGCGAATTAGGAAAGAAGATCTTATCATACATGGAAAAAGGCCTGCTGGTTACCGATGACATTGTCGACGCGGTCGTACAGAAAAATCTGCCAGCTCAGAATTTTATCCTCGACGGGTATCCGCGTACTCTGTTGCAGGCAAAAAAGTTGAATACTCTTTTGCATGAAAAGAAGAGCGGCGTTGATGCCGTTCTTTTTCTGGACGTGTTGAATAAGACGGCCATTGCGCGTCTTTCCGGCAGAAGGGTATGCAAGAAATGCGGCGCGAATTTCCATATTAAGAATATCCCGCCGCTCAAAGAAGGTATTTGTGATTCCTGCGGCAGTGCGCTTATCCAGAGGGATGATGATAAAGAAGCGACGATCATCAAACGGCTGGAAGTGTACGTGAAAGAAAGCGTGCCTTTGATAGAATATTACAAAGCTAAGATCATAAAGATCGACGCGAATGTCGATAAGGATGCGGCGCTGGCAGAAATTGTCGCGGCGCTGAAGAAGATCAATGGCTGATATACCGCTGAAACGCAGTGATGAGATCGCCCGCATGAGAGATTTGGGCGGTATACTGGCGCGTATCTTCGATGACATACGGGAATTTGTGGTCGTCGGAGTCAGCACGAAATATGTGGAGATGAAGGCGGAAGAGTTCATGAAGAAATATAAAGTTCAGTCGGCGTTTAAAGGATATCGCGGGTATCCGGGGTCGATCTGCGTGTCGGTCAATGACGAGATCATCCATGGTATTCCCCGGGAAGATAAAATCGTGGCTGCGGGAGATGTCGTTGGTATCGACATGGGAATCTTTAAGGATTCCCTGTATGTCGATGCTGCCCGTACCTATGTTATCGGCATTCCCGAAAACAGGGTCAAGCATCTGGTTGAAACTACGGAGAAAGCGCTCTTTGACGGTATTCAACACTTTAAAGCGAACAATCGTTTGGGAGATATTTCCGCGGCAATCGAGAAGACGGTGACCGCGCAGGGTTTTAGTGTTGTTAAGGAATTCGTCGGGCATGGCATCGGCAAGAACTTGCATGAAGAGCCGGCTATTCCTAATTATGGGACACCGCATGAAGGGGCTTTGTTGAAAGAAGGCATGGTCTTTGCCATTGAACCGATGGTCAATGCCGGGACTGATGCGGTCAATATTTTAGCGGACGGGTGGACTGCGGTGACTGCCGACGGCAGTATGTCCGCGCATTTTGAACATACGGTAGCATTGACGAAAGACGGACCAGCGATCCTGGCGAAAGTATAACGATGCCGAAAGAAGAATTAATCGAAGTCGATGGTGAAATACAAGAATCGTTACCGAACGCGATGTTTCGCGTTAAGATAGAAGGCGGTCAAGTCGTGTTAGCGCATGTCGCGGGCAAAATGCGCATGCATTTTATACGGATATTGCCCGGTGATAAGGTGAAAATAGAATTGTCGCCGTACGATTTAACTAAAGGTAGGATTACATATAGGTATAAATAGGAGAACGCGAATGGTCGCGCAATCAACGCGAATAAGCGCTGATTGATTCGCGATAATTAGCGTTAGATTTGCGAGTATTCGCGTTAATAATAAGGAGATACAATGAAAGTACGCGGTTCAGTAAAAAAAATATGTGATAAATGCAAGATCGTCCGTAGGGAAGGTCTTGTCCGGGTTATTTGTAAGAATCCAAAACATAAACAGAGACAAGGATAACATCCTGCGGATGAAATACCAAATGACAAATAACAAATTACAAGCGCAGAATAGTGCAAGCATTTTTACTGATATTTTTAGAATTTGTAATTTGTCTATTGTTTGTGATTTGGAATTTGGATATTGTAATTTAAACTAAGGAGGTTTAGCTGTGCCCAGATTATTAGGTGTTGATATTCCAAAAGATAAGAAAGTGTGGGTTGCCTTAACGTATTTGTTCGGTATCGGCTATAAACGCTCGCGCGATATCATTAAAGCGCTACAGTTGAATGGCGACAAGAAAGCGAAAGAACTAACGGATGACGAGGTTTTTAAGATCACCAGTTTCATCCAGAACAATTATAAAGTCGAAGGTGAATTGCGGCGGGATATTACGCAGAATATCCGTCGATTGATGGAGATCGGGTCGTATCGCGGTTCGCGTCATAAAAAAGGACTGCCGGTACGTGGACAACGCACACGGTGCAATGCACGTACTCGTAAAGGTCCACGGCCGCGCGTCGGCGGGATCAAGAAAAAACCGTCATCGGCAAAATAGAGAGAGAAAGGAATAGACTATGGTAGAGAAAGAGAACAAGAAAGATAAATTTAAGAAGAAGAAAAAAAAGATGGTGCATTCGGTCGTCGCGGGTATTGCGACGATCAAAGCAAGCTTTAACAATACGATTATCGCTATTGCCGATAAGAGCGGCAACGTGCTGGTTGAGACATCAGCCGGCATGGTCGGTTTTAAAGGTACCAAGAAATCAACTCCCTACGCGGCGCAAATGGCTGCGTTCGACGTGGCAAAAAAAGCCAAAGATATGGGAGTCAAAGAGATCGATGTGCGAGTCAAGGGCCCTGGCCCGGGGAGAGAAGCAGCTATCCGGTCATTGCAGCAGGCAGGGTTGAATGTCAAGAAAGTCCGGGATATAACACCGGTCCCGCACAACGGGTGCCGGCCGAGAAAGAAAAGACGCGTATAAGATAGCTCAGAGTACTTAGCTCTTAGTACTTAGCAGAACAAAGAAAAATCAAAGAGCCAAGGATGACGAGCTGATTTTAGGAGTTTAAACTAAGTACTAATTACTAAGAACTAAGTAGCTGTTTTTGAAGGAGGAAAGAATGGGAAGATACACGGGTCCAAAATGTAAATTATGTAGAAGAGAAGGTTTGAAGATGTTCTTGAAAGGTGACCGGTGCGCGACGGAAAAGTGCCCGTTTACGAAACGGCCGTTTGCTCCGGGTCAGCACGGTAAATCTCAGAAGAAGCCGTCGAACTATGCGGTACAGCTGCGTGAGAAGCAGAAAGTAAAACGTATTTATGGTTTATTTGAACAGCAGTTCCGGGTCATGTTTCAGCGCGCGGCAAAAGCCAAAGGGGTCACCGGGCGGACGTTGTTGCAATTGCTGGAACGCCGGCTCGACAATGTTGTTTTTCGGCTCTTGTTCGCGGTATCGCGTAATCAGGCGCGCCAATTAGTGCGTCACGGCGGGGTCTTAGTGAACGGACATAAAGTCAATATTCCGTCATGCATTATCAAACAGCATGACAAAATAAGCGTCAGCAAAGACGAAGCTATCAGAAAGATCGTCAAGGCTATGGTTGAAAAAATATCGAAAGAACGCAGTATCCCGGAGTGGCTGACGTTAGACAAAGAAGCCTTGGTCGCCGAAGCGGTACGGTTGCCGGAAAAAGAAGATTCTCAGCTGCCGATCAACGAGCAGTTGATTGTTGAGTTGTATTCTAAATAAATAGTAGAGAGTAGAGAGTAGAGAGTAGCAAGTAGCGAGATGGATTGATGATTCAAGAGTTTTGTTACGCGCTATTCGATTCTTGATACTGGTTAAAAGAGAAAGAGGAGGATAACAGATATGGGAATTAAATGGAGAGATTTCCAGTTCCCCAGGAGGATCGTCATTGACGAAGAGTCGTATTCGCCGACCTATGGGAAATTTATCGCAGAGCCTTTTGAGAAAGGATACGGTACCACGCTGGGGAACGCTTTGCGCCGGGTATTGCTGTCGTCGATCGAAGGGACTGCCGTGACCGCGATTAAGATAGATGGCGTGGCGCATGAATTCGCTACGATTAAAGGGGTCTTGGAAGATGTGCCTGAGATCATTTTGAATATTAAGGCCCTCGTTTTGAAATCCTTCACGCGGACACCGAAGAAGATCTATATCAAGAAATCACAAGAAGGCAAAGTTACCGGAAGAGATATTGTCACTGATGAATCGGTTGAGATCGTTAATCTGGACCATCATATCGCGACATTGACCGAGAAGATCAATTTCGAAGTCGAGATGGAAGTCGGCCGCGGCAGAGGGTATGTTCCGGCTGAGTTGAACCGCCGTGAGGACCTACCGGTGGGAGTGATCGCCATAGATTCTATTTTTACTCCGGTAAAGAAAGTCAATTTTCAGGTCGAGGGTACCCGCGTTGGGAAACGCATGGATTATGATAAATTGATCGTCGAAGTGTGGACAAACGGCAGTATCGAGCCGAAAGAAACGCTTATTTATGCCGGCAATATCTTAAGCAAGCATTTCGAGTTATTTATCAATTTGGGCGAGTTGCCTGAAGAAGAAGAAGTCGAAGAGCTGACACCGGAAGAAAAGAGCCTGTATGATAAGCTTAAATTGCCGGTTTCTGAGCTTGAATTATCGGTTCGCAGCGCGAACTGCTTAAGAGAAGCCAATATTAAAGTATTGGCGGATTTAGTGGAGCGGACCGAACCTGAAATGTTAGCGTTCAGGAATTTCGGGAAGAAATCATTGAATGAGATCAACAGCTTGATGAAAGGCATGAATCTAACGCTGGGAATGCAGATCGATCGCAAGAAATTGGAGAGGGTAAGCAAATGAGACATAGGAAAAAGGACCGGCATTTTTCACGGCCCTACGCGGCGCGCAGAGCGCTCATAAAGAGTTTGGTGCGGGCCGTTCTTTTACAGGGCAGGATCACGACGACCGACGCGAAGGCGGAAGCAGCTTCATCAGAGGTGGACAAGATCATTACTCTTGCCAAGCAGAATACGTTACACGCCCGGCGCTTAGGGTACGATTTTCTGCAAGACCATGCGTTGGTCAAACAATTGTTTGACACCATTGCTCCGCGTTTTAAAGACCGCCATGGCGGGTATACCCGGATTATTAAATTGGCGACGCCGCGTAAAGGCGATGGCGCACCGCTTGCGATCGTCGAGTTTGTCGACTTTCTCATGAAAGAAAAAGCCGTACACAAAGACGACGAGAAGAAAGCCGTTAAAGAAGCGGTGATAAAAGAACCCGTCGCTCATAAAGAGGCTGCAAAAGCGAAGCCGGTTGCCGTATCGGTCAAAGAAAAAGCGAAAGTTGCGGCCGGGCCTAAGAAGAAAGAGGAAAAGAAAGACGAGCAAAAAGCCGATCCGAAAGCAAAGAAGGAAGGGCTCAACATAAAGAATATTTTTAAGAAGAGTGCAGAGAAAAAAGAAGAATAGATCCTGATGTTTCCCCGGTGGCAGCACCGGGGAAACAAAACAAATACATGGGAATGGAACTTTCACCGCGGCTTGCGCACATAAAACCGTCTTCAACACTTAAAATAGCGTCGCTGGCGAAACAGTTAAAGGCCGAAGGGAAGAAAGTCGTTGATTTCTCCGTCGGTGAACCGGACTTTGATACTCCGGATCCCGTCAAAAAAGCAGCAATTGAAGCTCTCCAGAAGGGTTTTACCAAGTATACACCTCCCGCAGGCATACCGGATTTAAAAACGGCTATTATCGATAAGTTGAAACGGGAAAATAACCTTACCTATACGCCGAAACAGATCATTGTCACGTCCGGCGCCAAACAAGCGATATTCAGCGCGTTATTTGCAATTCTGGGTGAGACCGACGAGGTCTTGATCAGCGCTCCGTATTGGGTCAGCTATCCGGAGATGGTCTCCTTGGCAGGGGCGAAACCGGTCATCATGACAACGGCAGAGCAAGAAGGCTTCAAGTTGACTCCGCAGTTATTGCAGAAGAGTATTACGAAAAATACGAAAGCGCTTATTCTTAATTATCCGTCAAATCCTGCCGGGGTGATGTATACGAAACAGGAACTGGAATCGCTATCGGAAGTGCTTAAGAAACATTCGCTCTACGTGATCAGCGACGAGATATATGAAAAGATCGTTTTTGACGGCCGTTCGTTCACTTCGTTCGGCAGCCTGAAGGATATGCATGAAAAGACGATTACGATTAACGGCGTTTCAAAGTCGTTTTCCATGACGGGTTTTAGGATAGGGTATATCGCGGCGCCGGAAAAAGTCGCGTCCGCCTGTGAAACGATCCAGTCTCAGACGACGTCCTGCGCGACGTCATTTTGCCAGAAAGCGGCAGTGGCCGCGTTTACTCTCAATGATGAATGGTTTGCGTTTGTGCGGAAAACATTTGAACTACGCCGGGAGCGCATTTATAATGGATTATCACGGATCAAGAAAATATCCGTGCATAAACCGGAAGGCGCTTTTTACGTGTTCTGTAATATCGGAAAGACCGGCATGAACGGGAATCAATTCTGCGAACGGCTGTTACAGGAAGAATGCGTTGCCGCTGTTCCGGGAGATGGTTTTGGGTACGCGGATTATATGCGGTTGAGTTTCGCTACGTCCGATGAGCAGATCGATGAAGGGATCGTACGAATAGAACGGTTTATAAATCGTGAGCACAGAAAACCAAGGGCTTAAGCCCTTGGTTGAATGCGTACGATTATCCCGCGAGGTTGTCAAAATTGTCAAAGGGAATTTTGACATATATAGCCGAGCAGGGATCATAAAACAGGAGGAGTGCATAAGTGGGATATACCATCATTGAAAAAATTCTTTCTGCGCACGCCGCCAAGGGGCAACATCGGGCCGGTGATATTGCGGTATGTAAGGTCGATTTTTGTTTCTCACAGGACGGGACGTCATCGTTAGTCCTTGATGCCTTGGCAAAGATCGGCGACGTAAAGCTGAAAGCTCCCCGTAATTACGGGATGTTTATCGATCACAGTGCTCCATCACCGAACCTTGGGGTCTCTGCGGTGCACAGCCGCATGCGGGTCTTCACCGCCGGACACAAGAACATCATGTACGATGTCGGCTGCGGTATTTCTCATCAATTGGTTTTGGAAGAAGGGTTTGCACAGCCGGGCCGGCTTATTTTAGGAGCGGATTCCCATAGTTCGACGTGCGGCGCGGTCGGATGTTGCGGTTTTGGCGTGGGATCAACGGATCTGGCAGTGGCATTATACACGGGCAAGAATTGGTTCAAAGTCCCGCAGACCATTAAAATCGTGGTCAACGGCAAGATCCCGAAAGGTATTTATAGTAAAGATATTATATTGCATATCATCGGTTCGTTTACCGCCAATGGCGCTACGTATAAATCCGTCGAGTTTACCGGCGAAACAATCGAAGCGCTTTCGGTCGACCAACGCTGTACGATCACGAATATGACGATCGAGTTCGGCGCGAAGTGCGGTTTTACCGTGTACGATAAGAAGGTGGACGCGTATTTTAAGCAGATGAAAAAGAAAGTTAAACCGGTGTATCCGGACAGCGACGCGATATATGAGAAGGTAGTTGCATTCGACGTGAGCAAGCTTTCACCGCAGATCGCCCAGCCGCATACGGTCGATAACGTCTGCGCGGTCGAGAAACTAAAAGGCCTTGAGTTCAGTCAGGGATATGTCGGGACGTGTACGAACGGTCGGCTTTCAGATTTAGCTATCGCCGCGGAAGTCCTTAAGGGGAAGAAAGTCCATAAGGATATCCGCATGTTCGTGTGCGCCGCTTCACGGAGGATCTTTCACGAAGCACTCAAGAGAGGTTACGTCAAAACGTTCTTAGATGCCGGAGCGGTCGTGCTTCCTTGCGGGTGCGGACCGTGCGTCGGTACGCATCAGGGAGTCCCGGCGGACGGGGAGCGCGTCCTGTCGACAGCCAACCGGAATTTCAAAGGGAGAATGGGGAATCCGAACGCTTTTATTTATTTAGCTTCTCCGGCGACCGTGGCTTATTCTTGTATTAAAGGAAAAGTCGCTGACGTTCGCGAGGGAATAAAAAAGTAGGCATTTCATGTCTGATGTTCTGAGTATCCGGGAGTTGTTGGAAGCCGTCGTTGAGAAAGGCGCATCCGATCTGCATCTGACTATCAATACGCCGCCGGTGCTCCGTGTCCACGGCGACCTCATGGTCCTTGAAGATAAACCGGTATTGACGGCTGATACGCTGAAAAAGCTTATCTATAGCATTCTGACTGATTCCCAAAAAGAGAAATTTGAGAAAGACAAAGAACTGGATTTTTCTTTTTCTTTGCCGCAGATGGACCGTTTCAGGATCAATGTGCATGTTCAGCGCGGCGCCGTTGAAGCGGCATTCCGCAGGATCCCTGCGGAGATACCCAGTTTTGAACGATTAGGTTTGCCGTTGATCATTCAGGATCTCGCGCGCATGCCGAACGGGTTGGTCCTTATTACCGGCCCGACCGGGATGGGAAAGAGCACGACTATGGCGGCCATGGTCGATCTCGTCAACCGTGAGAGAAAAAGAGTCATTGTCAGCATCGAAGACCCGATAGAATTCATTCATGCGAATAAGATGAGTATCGTCAAACAGCGCGAAGTATACGCGGATACGCTTTCGTTCTCAGAGGCGCTGAAAAGAGCATTACGCCAGGATCCGGATCTGATCATGGTCGGGGAAATGCGCGATTTAGAGACGATTTCAACGGCCTTGACAGCCGCGGAGACCGGCCATTTAGTGTTTGCGACGCTCCATACGCCGGATGCCCCGCAGACCATCCAGCGTATTATCGATGTTTTTCCGCCCCATCAGCAGGCGCAGATCAGGTTGCAGCTTGCCGACTGTTTGCAGGGAGTCGTCGCGCAGTTGTTGCTGCCGCGCAAAGACGGGCTGGGAAGAACCCTTGCTACGGAGATCATGGTGGCGACCCCGGCGGTGAGGAATCTGATCCGCGAGGCCCAGGTGGCGCATATTCCGACGATCATCCAAACCGGAGCAAAATACGGGATGAAGTCTATGGATAAGACTTTGAAGGAACTCTATGCTGCCGGAGTTATTTCTTTTGAAACGGCGCGGGAGAAAGCAAAAAATAAGGACGAATTCGCGAAACTTTAGGAAAGTCACAAGCTACAAAGTCACACGTCACAAGTAATGAAAGAATAACTGAGAAAAAGAATATCGTAGAAAGCGGTTGAATACACACAGAGAGGAATTGAATATGAAGTATGAAGGAATAGCGTTTAAATTCGGAGACAGTATTAATACTGATTTTATCATTTCCGGCAGGTATAAGTTTTCGATAACGGATATGAAAGAATTGTCAAAATATCTATTTGAAGATATCCGTCCGGATTTCGCGTCATTGTTGAACCCGGGGTATTCTATCCTCGTCGCCGGAGAGAACTTCGGGATGGGATCGTCGCGTGAACAGGCTCCCTGGGTCATTAAAGAGGCCGGGATCCTTTGCGTGGTCGCAAAAAGTTTCGCCCGGATATTTTACCGTAACGCGTTCAATATCGGATTGGCCTTGATCGAGGCGAATACCGATACTATTGATGAAGGCAATACTATTGAGATCGATCTGGGGCAGGGAACCATGCATAATAAGACCAAGCATGAGGACCTTTCTTTTAAACCGTTGACGTCATTTCAGCGGGACCTGATCGATGAAAAAGGGATCATCAATTATTTAAGAAAACACAAAGACCTGGTCGTAGAAGTCAAAAGTTAAAAGTAAAAAGGCAAAAGTCCCCGAAGGGGGGAGAACAAGAAGTCTTAACTTTCGAATTGAACTTTTAACTTTTTCCTTTTGACTTTTAACATAGGAGAAGCATATGCCAAGCAAAAGCACACATCAAGAGAAAACTCATACCATTACAGTATTGAAAGGAGATGGGATCGGCCCGGAAGTCGTAACCGCGGCCCAAAGATGTATTGAGGCGACCGGCGTTCCGATAATCTGGGAAGAACGGTTGATCGGGGAATTTGCGCTCAATAAAGTCGGTTCGCTGATCCCGGACGATACGATAGCCTCGATCCGGAAGAACAAGGTCGCGCTCAAAGGCCCGGTGACAACACCTATCGGCAAAGGTTTCCGTTCAGTGAACGTGCAGCTGCGTAAAATGCTGGATCTGTATGTCAATCTGCGGCCGGCCCGTTCTTTAGGGGTGAATGAGAAGTATCCGGATATCGATATTGTCTTGGTGCGTGAAAATACCGAAGACCTCTACGTCGGGATCGAGTTTCCCGTCGGAGAAGCGCTGACAAAACAAGTGATCGATCTGGTCAATGGCAATAAATTAGGGAAGATCAGTGATGATACGGCGATATCGCTGAAGGTCATTTCCCGTAAAGGTTCGGAACGTATCATCCGGTACGCTTTCGACTATGCCGTCAAGCACGAGCGTAAGAAAGTAAGCGCTGTGCATAAAGCCAATATTTTAAAATGTACGGACGGACTTTTTCTGAAGACATTTAACGAAATTGCCAAGGAATATGAGGGAACAGTAGCCGCATCCGATTATATCGTGGATAATCTTTCGATGCAGCTGGTCAGCCGGCCGGAAGATATGGATGTCCTTGTGCTTCCCAATCTTTACGGGGACATCATTTCCGATCTCTGTGCCGGACTTATCGGCGGATTGGGTGTCGCGCCTGGCGCGAACATCGGCGTCGATTGTGCGGTCTTCGAACCGGTGCATGGGTCAGCTCCGCGGTATGCCGGAAAGAATAAAGTCAATCCGACGGCGACAATCCTTTCGGGTGTTCTGATGCTGCAGTACCTCGGGGAAGAGGAACGCGCGCAGCGTTTGGAAAAAGCCGTATTAGAGGTGTTGCACGAACGTAAAGCCATAACCTACGATCTCGTTCCCGGACGTGATGAATCGAAGGCAGTCGGGACTGCAGAGATGGCTGATGCGATTATTAAGAAATTAAAGTAGCATAGCCGGTGTTTGTTCGTCGGTAACGACGCGCGTAAGGTTGCCAATTAAATTTCCAATTACCAATGATCAATCTCCAATTAATATCCAATACCCAATTACCAAAAATACCGGAAATCGAAAAAGATTTCTTGGCTGTTTATAAATCGTGCAAGCAGAAAACCCAGGGCTTCAGCCCTGGGATGAATGCGTACGATTATCCCGCGAGGTTGGCAAAATTGTCGAAGAGAATTTTGCCATATATAGCCGAGCAGGGATT
>Ga0172371_10001204_pt1 | contig 40909 bp, 37 predicted proteins | sample Lak12m_FD_114543 | JGI IMG/M metagenome (GOLD analysis project Ga0172371, IMG submission 114543) | Freshwater microbial communities from Kabuno Bay, South-Kivu, Congo - kab_022012_12m | ecosystem: Environmental > Aquatic > Freshwater > Lake | place: Democratic Republic of the Congo: South-Kivu... | reverse complement strand
TGGCCGTATGAGGCGTTATTACAGACCGATTTTACAGTTTTTAGCAGGGTTGTATAATAAGGGTTAACAGTAAATAGGATAAAGAGTTACAGAAATCAGCAAAGAGGGAACCAAACGTAAGTGAAAAAAGGAGGATGAAATGTATAAAAAGCGAAGCAATATGTTTCTACGAATTATAAGCTATATTTTTTTTATTTTGCTTGTTTCAGGTATTAATTCTTTTGCAGCAGATAAAAACTTTTTTGGTATCAATACGACATCCAAGGGATTTTCGAAGGACCTTCCGGAGTCTACATCATTGGGTCTAGGTATAATGCGTATCGTGGTCACCTGGAAAGCGTTAGAGCCGAAACCGGGCATTTATAACTGGAAGAATTCAGATAAGGCAATCAATGACGCGCGCAGTTCCGGAACAGGCTTTCTGTTGCAGCTTATGTGCATTTCGGATTGGGGAACAAAAGCTCCAGCCCAGACACGAGGCATATATCATAGTGCTTCAATGCCAAAAGATATGAACCAATGGACAGATTTTTTACGTGCCCTGGCCTCCAGATATAAAGGGCAGGGCGTGAGTTATGAGATCGGAAACGAGGTAAACGCTGTAGCATTTTGGAATGGCACATTGGAAGAATATGTAGATCTTTTGAAAATAAGCTATCAGGCTATCAAGGGTGCCGACCCGCAGGCAACGGTTCTGCCATCTGCAATGGCTTGCGGAGTGACCAAAGGATTAAATTCGAACGCAAGCCCCGATGCGTTAAAAGCTCACGATGATTATCTAAGGGCCATACTGGCTACAAAAGCTTTTGATGCCTTAAATTTACACAATTATTACTATCCCAGCGACATAGTGATGAACCAGTTTACATTTCAGAGTTATCTGGATCACTTTCGTAAACTTATGGATGAATCCGGTGTTGCATCTAAACCGGTCTGGATTACGGAAACAGGTTATCCTAGTCAGCCCATAAATTCATCAGGAGGAGACGCAAAGGAGAGTCCCGCTGATAAGCAGACTCGCTGGTTAAAAGAGGCTTATAATTATGCCATGTCCGCTAAGGTTGAAAGAATATTTTGGATCCTGATGTATGATAGGGAGGAATCCTATTTCGGCTCTATGGGTCTTATCAATAAGAATGGCCAAAAAAGGCCCGCATGGCAGGCTATGAAGGATTTAATAGGAGGCCAGATAAGCCAACCAGCGCAGCCGTCTCAACCGCAGCAGCCAAATCAGCCGAAAAAGAAGAATAAAAAGAAAACCATCTTGAAGAAAATAAAGGAAATACTATAAAAATAGTTCATAGTTAATCATAATGCCACTTGAATCGAGTCGACATTTATGAAAAAAGTGTTCATAAAAACTTTCGGATGCCAGATGAATGTTCGGGATTCAGAGGTAATTTGCGGGTTGCTAGTACAAGATGGGTATGAGTTAACCGATGACCCCCAAAAGGCAGATGTAATTATTCTTAATACTTGTTCTGTGCGGCAGCATGCGGAAGATAGGGTATTTTCGTTGATAGGGGAATATACTAAAACTAAGGGACAGCCCCCTCAGGATGCGGGGTACCCGCCGATCCGATGCGGCGGGGTGCCTAATCCTTCAAGAGTAGCCCCATTGGTAGGCATTGTCGGATGTATGGCAAAGAATTATGGAGAGAAAATTTTTGATAAGTCATCGCAGGTTGATTTTGCAGTAGGGCCGCAGGATATAGAGAAGATACCAGAGATTATTAATAGGCTATTATTAGATAAAAGTATGGGGGCAGTCCCCTTGCTTAACACTTCTGCTAGCTATTTACGGGGGCAGTCCCTACAATATCGCGGGGACAGTCTCTATCTTCAGAGAAAGATATGGGAGACAGATGGTGATGGGCGTCCTGAGAAAATCTATCATACCGGTTTTTATGAGGATAAGAGGCACGCGTACGTTATTATATCCGAAGGGTGTTCTAATTTTTGCTCTTACTGTATTGTTCCTTATGTGCGTGGACCAATCCGTCATCGTAACCATAAAGATATACTAAGCGAGATAAATTTGGCATTAGGCAAGGGGGTTAGTTCGGTTACGCTTTTAGGCCAGAATGTAAATTCCTATAAATATGGAGAGATAAATTTTATAAAGCTCCTTGAAAAGGTAAATAGGCTCGAAGGCCTAAAAAGCCTAAACTTTATGACTTCTCATCCAAAAGATGCATCTGTTAGCCTGTTTAAGGCTTTGTCCGATCTGGAAAAGATTGAAAAATCTTTGCATCTTCCTATGCAGTCAGGTTCGGATAGGATATTAAAGCTAATGAACCGTGGGTATACAGTAAAGAATTATCTGGAATTAGCAGATAATTATCGTAAAATTGTAAAGGGAGGAAGAATAACTACAGATATCATCGTAGGCTTTCCAACTGAAAGCGAAACCGATTTTACTGATACATTTAATTTATTCAAGAGAATAGGTTTTAGCTCCGCTTTTATATTTAAATATTCTCCGAGGCCAAATACAGCTGCTTTTAAAATGAACGATGACGTTGCGAAAAAAGAAAAAGAGAGAAGACATACGTTAATGCTCAGGCTGCAAAAAAGCATATTTATAGTTTTGTTCCTCTTGATGCCTTTTTTAGGCGAGGCCTATGCTTTAAATATAGATAAAGTTAAAGTTCATTTTTTGGGAGGTAATTATTCTGCAGCGGTAATTGAGGCCAATAGGCTTATTTCCGAAGACCAGTATTCACCAGAACTTTATTATTTTCTCGGTTTAAGTTATTTAAAATTAGAGGAATACACTAAGGCCGGGGATAGTTTCAGGATTGTTATTAATAATTTCAAAGAGAGTAAGTTTAAAGAAGAAGCCAGGGTAGGGCTCGCGGATACTTATCTCTTAACAGGCGATCTTAATAACGCCGGTAATATATACAGGGAGTTACTTGCTGATAATCCCGGTACGAAATTTAAGAGCCAGATTAATCAACGCTTAGGAGTGATTGAGCCTGGGAAAAAGGGGCAATATTCAGTCCAGGTCGGTTCTTTTGCCAATTCGAATAACGCAAGGAAGCTTACTTATAGACTAATCAGCATGGGTTACCCTGCTTATATTGAAGAAGACGGAGCTTTTCCCAATAAATCCTATAAAGTCAGAGTAGGAAGCCTTAAGACTCTTAGCGAGGCAGAGGATTTAGGCAGAAAGCTTTCAAGTCAAGGTTACCCCGTTAAAGTCTGTCCATAATGCCGCACCCAAATAGCATAAAGAAGAAAATCATTTTTATTTTAGGGCCTACCGCTGTAGGCAAATCTGAAACCGCTGTTTACCTCGCTAAAAAAATAAAGGCGGAAATTATATCCTGTGATTCAATGCAGGTATATAAGGGCATGAGTATAATTACCTCTAAGCCCGGGCGTGCTTTATTGAAAAAAATAAGGCATCATTTGATAGGGGTGGTACCGCTAGAGAGAGACTATGATGCGGCATCATTCCGTAAAGATGCGTTAAAAGAAATAAAAGGCATCTTCAAGAGAGGAAAGATCCCCCTCATAGTAGGGGGTACCGGACTCTATTCATCTGTTTTAGTTTATGGCATATTTGACTGCAAGGCAGAAGATATAAGCTTAAGAAATAAATTTTATGGAATGGCTAAGAGTAAGGGGAACCTTTATTTGTATCGTAAGTTAAAAAAAGTTGATCCTCGGGCAGCGGGGAGAATTCATGCTAATGACACCAGGAGGATAGTGAGGGCTTTGGAGGTATTTGAGGTTACGGGGAAACCTATTTCCGTTTTACAAAAAGAGAGGCGCGGATTAAAAGATAAATATGACGTAAGATTATTTTGTTTGAATATGCCGCGGGAGAGCCTTTATGATAGGATAAATACCCGTGTGAAAATAATGGTCAGGAAAGGGCTTATTAATGAAGTAAAAGGCATAATTAATAAACCCTTAAGCAGGACCGCATCTTTTGCTATAGGGCTTAAAGAAATTAGCGGCTATATTAAAGGAGAGTGCAGTAAACAAGAAGCAATAGGCATGATTAAAATTAACACCCGTCATTACGCCAAGAGGCAGCTGACCTGGTTTAGGAAAGATAAAAGCACGATCTGGATTAATATTCATGATAAAGATAAACCTGAAGAAATAGCTGACAAAATTTACAAGCATATCTAGGGACAGCCCCTAGGTTAATATGTAGGAAAGATATGTGCAGGGACAGTCTCTGCAAGCTATAATTATGGAAAAGGCTCTGTTAGTTACAATAGAATTTAAGCAAGATAGGGAAGCCCTGTCTATCGAAGATAGCGCAGTTGAGCTGGAAGAACTTTCTTTTGCCTGTAATGTAGACGTCCTGGATAATATTGCTTGTATCTGTCAAAAGCCAACTCCTAATTTCTTAATCGGCAAGGGCAAGGTTGATGAGATAGGAATATTAGTTCAGGAGATTAATGCCGATGTTGTGATCTTGAGCCATAATTTATCCGGTACGCAACAAAGAAACCTTGAAGAGGTTTGGGGTAGGAAGACGATTGACCGGAGCCAGCTTATTCTCGCTATTTTTGCACGGCGTGCAAAGAGCCCGGAAGGGAAGATGCAGGTAGAGTTAGCGCAATTGGAGTATCTTTTGCCGCGGTTAATCGGCAAAGGGATTATTCTTTCCCGGCAGGCAGGAGGGATCGGGACCAGCGGGCCGGGGGAGAAAAAACTTGAAGTAGACCGCAGGAGGATAAAATCTAGGATAGACAGGCTAAGAAAAGACCTTAAGGGAGTAGCAGTACAGCGTGCCTTGCTGCGTAAGAAAAGAAAGAATGAATCAATCCCAATGGTTGTTTTAGTGGGCTATACCAGCGCGGGTAAATCTACCCTTTTGAATGCATTGACTGAAGCAGGCCAGAAGGTGTCTAAAAAGGTATTTACTACCTTAGACCCTTTATCCAGAAATGTAAAATTGCCAAACGGAGCTCAGGTTGTTTTTTCTGATACCGTAGGTTTCTTGCGTGATTTACCGCACAATTTAATCGAGGCTTTCAAGGCAACCCTGGAGGAGGTTACTGAGGCGGATTTGTTAGTTCATGTTTTAGATGCCTCTTCTACTAAAGTTTATGAGAAAAATACCGCAGTAATAGAAGTATTAAAGGAGCTTCAGGCGGATAATAAACCTATGATTACGGCTTTAAACAAAATTGATCTTATAACTGACCGGGCCTGGATTCAAGCGATTGCTTCTGATTTTGTTAATCCTATACCAATATCTGCAAAATTAAAGGATAATATGGCTCAATTAACCGGAAAGATAGAATCTTTAATTCCTATTCAGCTTGCCGAAGTTAATATTACGTTACCACACCAACGCATGGACCTTGTTGATTTATTCTATAAACAGGGTAAAGTAGTGGATATTAAGTATATGCAATCGGGGATAAAGATTAAGGCTAGAATTCCAAAAATGCTGTATGATAGAGTGGTAGCCTCTATCAGGATGAGCTAAACTGTTAGGTTACCTAATAAATATTATTAAAAATACTTGACAAAATAATTAGGATATGTTAAACTTCCTTTAGAGTAAAGGAAAAGAGAAGGTGGTAAGCTATGCCTTTGTTTGATATCCAGATTAGCCAGGATGAGCCGGTATATGTAATTAGCGTAGTAAGTAAATTGGTAGATCTTCCGGTTTGGACGCTTCGTCAGCTTGATAAAGCAGGTATCGTAAAGCCGAGCAGGATAGGCAAGAAGAACAGGTTTTATTCGCTTAAGGATGTAAGGAGGCTTGAATACGTGCACTATCTCATGGAAGAAAAAAGGGTCAATATTCACGGAATAAAACTGATTATAGAAAAAGAGATCGTTTAATTTTTTTAATGAACCGTTAGCACTCTTATAAGTAAAGCGCTAAAATTAATCTTTACAAGAAACTAAAATATGTTAGAATTATTCCCTAGTGTTTATAGTTAAGGGGTAACCAATGGTGAAAAATATTGATTATGAATCTAGGAGAAGATCGGTTTTAAGCGCTACTATAAATAAGTACATAAGGCAGGCAGGTCCGGTTTCTTCAGATGATATTGCTGAGAATTTTGATTTAAGCCCGGCTACGATAAGAAATATCTTCTCTGAACTTGAAGAAGCGGGTTACCTTACGCATCCGTATACTTCAGGCGGTAGAATGCCTACGGATAAAGGGTATCGTTATTATGTCGATTTTTTGAATTCACAAATGGAATTGTTAGATGAGGAAAAAAGTAGGATTACTCGAGAGTATAAGAAAGGCGGCCGTAAGCTTGAAGATGCGCTGGAGGAGACGAGTGAGGTGATATCTCAATCAACGCATTACGCAGGGATTGTTTCTTTCTTAGAATGGCAGGACAGACTCTTCTATAAAGGGTTAAGCCGTATATTGGAGCATCCTGAATTTAAAGATTCCCAGAAGATAAGGCTTTTGGTAAATGCGCTTGAAGAGAAGCGTAACCTTTTAGAGATAATCAACAGGGATTTTAATGGCAAGGTCCAGGTTTATATCGGGCATGAATTGGGTTGCCCTGAGATGGCCGATTGTTCCTTAGTCGTTTCAGGCTATCGCAGGAAGAAGAAGCCGCAGGGGAAAATAGCGGTCCTAGGCCCTGCCCGAATGGAGTATGAGCATATTATCCCCGTGCTTTCTTATATTTCGGATGTTCTAAGCGATTTTCTGGAGAGTATAGAATGACAGAACACAATAAAGAAAATGATAAGAATGAAGAAAAGCAGGTAATTTTAAAGGAATCCGAATACTTGAAATTAAAAGAAGGTTCGGAAAAAGCGGCGGATTTTGCGGATAAAATACTCAGGTTGCAGGCAGAATTTGATAACGCACGTAAACGCATTGAGAGGGAAAAACAGGATTTTATAAAGTTTGCGAATGAAGGGATTATCTTGGAACTGCTGAATATTTTGGATGACCTGGAGAGGACAGTAAGTTTGGCTGAAGCGCAAAAGCAGGACCCCGAGGCTTTCTTAAAAGGCGTAGAGATGATCTTGGCGCACCTTTATGAAATGCTTAAAGAATACGGAGTTAAGCCTTTAGAGGCACAAGGAAAAATATTTGATCCGCATTGCCACGAGGCTTTAATGCAGATAGAAGATAAAGAATTGCCGGAGCATACTGTAGTTGAGGAGTTGCAAAAAGGCTATCTTTTAAATGATAGGGTTATAAGGACTTCTAAGGTGAAGGTTTCAAAAAAACAATAAATCAGACACCCCGCGCTTGTGTGGAATTGCGCGGGTGTTGTCTCTGTAGACAAGGAGGGTTAAAATGGCTAAAGTGATTGGGATTGATTTAGGGACATCAAATTCGGCGGCTGCGGTTATGGAGGGCTCGAGGCCGGTAATAATTCCTTCTGCTGAAGGCGCAGGAGTTGCTTCTGGTAAGGCATTTCCTTCTTATGTTGCTTTTACCAAAGACGGCCAGCGTTTAGTGGGAGAGCCGGCGAGAAGGCAGGCGGCGATAAATGCCGAAAGCACCATACAGGCTGCGAAACGCAAGATGGGAACTGATTTCAAGTTTAAGGTAATGGGTCAAGAGTATACTCCGCAACAGATATCCGCGTTTATCTTGCAGAAGATTAAGCAGGACGCGGAAGCCTATCTTGGCGATAAAGTCGAAGAAGTGGTCATTACTTGCCCTGCTTATTTTGACGATAACCAGAGGCAGGCGACTAAAGATGCGGGGGAAATTGCAGGATTGAAAGTCCTGCGTATTATAAATGAGCCTACCTCGGCATGCCTTGCTTACGGCCTTGAGAAAACAGGCAAAGAGCAGAAGATAATGGTTTTTGACTTAGGCGGAGGTACTCTGGATGTTACCATTATGGAGATGGCTCAAGGGGTATTTGAGGTTAAGGCTACTTCAGGAGATACGCAGCTAGGCGGCACGGATATGGATAAAACGCTGCTTGAGTATATTGCTGGTCAGTTCAAGCGTGAAAATGGGATTGACCTTATGAATGATAAGATGGCAGTGCAGAGATTACGCGAGGCAGCGGAGAAGGCGAAGATCGAACTTTCTTCAACGGTAAGTACGGATATAAACCTTCCGTTTATAACCGCCGATTCTTCCGGGCCAAAGCATTTGACTATGAATATTACCCGGGCGAAATTAGAGGATTTAGTAGGGTCTATCATTGATAGATGCCGGCATCCGATGGAGCAGGCGTTATCTGACGCCAAGCTTTCAGCCTCGGATATTGACCGCATTATTATGATAGGCGGGCCTACGCGTATGCCTATAGTGCAAAAATTTGTCGAGGATTACGTTGGCAAGAAGATTGAGCGCGGCGTTGACCCGATGGAGTGCGTTGCCTTAGGTGCCGCAATACAGGCTGCGATAATCAAGGGTGATATGAAAGATGTGCTATTGCTCGATGTAACTCCTTTGTCTTTAGGCATTGAGACTTTAGGGGGAGTTAATACCAAGTTAATCGAAAGGAATACTACTATTCCAACGAGAAAGAGCCAGATTTTTTCAACTGCGGCAGATAACCAGACTGCAGTCACTATCAGGGTCCTTCAGGGAGAGCGCCCTATGGCTGATGATAATGTGGAGCTTGGACGTTTTGATTTAGTAGGTATTCCTGCGGCGCCGAGAGGTATACCTCAGGTTGAAGTTTCTTTTGACATTGACGCAAACGGGATTGTGCATGTATCAGCAAAAGATTTAGGGACAGGCAAAGAGCAGTCAGTACGTATATCAGCGCCAAAGAAACTTTCTAAAGAAGAAATTGATAAAATGGTCCGCGATGCCGAGAAGTTTGCCGCTGATGATGCCAAGAAGAAAGAAGAGGTTGAGGTCATTAACCAGGCTGATAATTTGGTTTATGCTACCGAGAAGTCGCTTAAAGATTATGGCGATAAGGTGAGCCAGGCAGAACGCGCTGATATAGAAGCAAAGGCCAATGATTTAAAGTCTGCGATTAAGGATAAGAATGTAGATAGAATCAAAAAAGGCATGGAGGATTTAACCCGCGCATCGCATAAATTGGCGGAGGAGATTTATAAGCAGGCTTCTGCCAAACAAAAGCCGCAGGATCAGGCTAATGCAGGCCAGGCGCAGGAGGATGCAACCCCCGGTCAACAGGAGCAGAAAGAAAGTAAAAGCAAAGAGGATATAATTGATGCGGAATATAAAGAAGATGATGATAAGAAATAATTTGAATGCCTACTAAGCGCGACTATTACGAGATTCTTGGAGTTCAAAAAAGCGCAAGTCTCGATGAGGTAAAAAAAGCCTATCGGGAGCTTGCGCTTAAGTTTCATCCTGACCGTGTTCCTCACGAAAAGAAGAAAGAGGCCGAAGAAAAGTTTAAAGATATATCTGAAGCGTATGCTGTTCTTTCTGATTCCAATAAGCGCGCCTTATACGATCAACATGGGCATGCCGGAATCGACCAGAGGTATGCGCAGGAGGATATTTTTAAAGGAGCTGATTTTAGTAGCGTATTCCAGGACTTGGGCAGTTTTGGATTCGGAGGAGGCTTATTTGAAGAGATATTTAGTGATTTAGGCTATGATTTCTTTGGCTCAGGATCAAGGCGCACGCAGGGCTCGAGGAGGAGGGGTAGGGATTTACAAATTGCTGTAGAGATTACATTAGAGGAGGCTGCTGGAGGAATAGAAAAAACGATTACAGTCCCTCGTTATGAGGTTTGCTCGTTTTGCTCCGGGACAGGGGCAAGGTCCGGAACAAAGAAGTCGGTCTGCCCTCAGTGCAGGGGTTCGGGGTGCTCTGTTTCAGGATCGCGAGGTTTTTATATTCAACAAGCCTGCCCGCGTTGTGGCGGAGAGGGTTCGGTCATTCAGTCCCCATGCCCTGAGTGCAACGGGGAAGGAAGATTAAAGATTACCCGTAAAATCAAAGTTAAGATTCCTGCAGGGGTTGATAACGGTTCTAATTTAAGGGTACGCGGAGAGGGAGAAGCGGGCCAGTCTAGCCACGGCGATCTTTATGTTGTTATTGAAGTTATGCAGCACGATTTATTCCAGAGGCATGGCAATGATATACTAATTGAAGCTAGCGTTAGTTTAAGTAAAGCTGTATTAGGTGGAGAAATAATCGTGCCTACTTTAAGCGGTAAAGTGGATATGCGGATCCCCGCCGGTACTCAGAGCGGAAGCCTGTTTAGACTTAAAGGCAAGGGTATGATTGATTTGCATTCTAAGTCTATAGGAGATGAGTTAGTCAAAGTTAATGTAGAGATACCCCGTAAACTAAGCTTGCAGCAGCGTCAGGCAATAGAAGAATTCGCGCGTGCCTCCGGAGAGAATACAAAAGAGAGCTTTGCCGATAAGTTAAAGAAAACATTTAAATAGGGAGAAGATATGCCGACTTACGAGTATGAATGCGTCAATTGCAATAAAACTTTTGAAGTATTTCAGAAGATAACCGATGAACCGCTTAAGGCCTGCCCTAAATGCCACAAAAAGATTCATAGGCTAATCGGCGGAGGCTCAGGTATTATATTCAAGGGTTCTGGTTTTTATGCTACGGATTACCGCAAGTCAGGAAAGGAAAGCCAAAAGTCACCCTCTTGCCCTGCGTCTAAGCAGGGTTGTTCTGCCTGTCCCCATAGCAAATAGAAATAACTTTTTTACATTTATTTCTTAGTTTTTTTATGGTATATATAATTAACTAAACAAACATTGGAATCTTTAATTATAAATGGCGGATATAAGACCCTTAAGAGCTATTTTCTATAATCAGGAAAGATTTAAAGACCTTTCTTCTCTTGTTTGTCCTCCTTACGATGTGATCTCTCCTAAGCAGCAGGATTATTATTATAACATTAGTCCATATAATTTTATCCGTATACTCTTAAGAAAAGAGATGCCGGGAGAGAATAAGTATGTTTCTTCAGGTAAGGCCTTTAGGGAGTGGTTGAAAGAGGGTGTTTTGGTCCAGGCGCAAGGCCCGGCCGTATATTTTTATAGCCAGCAATATATCATTAGAGGCGAAAAGAAGCTTCGCCTTGGTTTTATTGCGTTATTAAAACTTCAAGATAAAGGTTCGTCTATCCTCGGGCACGAGAATACGCGTTCGCAGGCGAAACAGGACCGGACGAATATCTTAAGAAAGACTAAAGCAAATTTAAGCCCGATTTTTGTAGTATTTAAAGATAGGAAGCGGGTTATACAGAGGGTTTTTGAACAACATATTGCAGGTAGGTCTCCTTTGGTAGACGTCACCGATACGGAAAAGACACGTCATCAGCTTTGGAATGTAGATGAACCGGGTATTCTGGAATTTATTCAGAGCGGGATGAAAAAGGAAGACGTATTTATTGCTGATGGCCACCACCGCTATGAAGTTTCATGCGCTTATCGGGATGAGATGCGTAAAAAGCTAGGAGATAAGTTTTCTGAAGACCTAAGCTTTAACTATACTTTAAGCTATTTTACCAGTTCCGACCAGCGCGGATTATCTATAATGCCAATACACCGGTTGCTGAGGTTGGATACAGAGACAGATTTAGCGCCTTTTCTTAAGTGCTTAAAGGAATATTTTGACGTAGAGAGGGTGAAAGAAAAATCGCGTTTTTTCTTTTTACTGGAAAAGGGCGGTTCCTGTGAACATGTTATAGGGATGTATAAGAATAAAAGTTATTTTCTTTTGCGTTTGAAGAATATCAGGATCCTGGATAAGGAGATGGGGGATAAGCCTAAAGAGTACAGGTCCCTGGATACCGCCATATTGAACCAGCTTATTTTTAAGGGAATACTGAATCTTACCCCTGAAGACAAGGATATAATCAAATATAGCGCTAACCCGGAAGAATGCATAGAAGAAGCTAATGCTGACTCTAAGGCAGTAGCCTTTTTCTTAAATCCCGTTAAAATTGAGAATATTATGGCCGTTGCGCTGAAAGGGGATAAGATGCCGCCTAAGTCAACTTATTTTTATCCTAAAGTGCTTTCAGGGCTGGTGGTTCATAAACACGACAGCATATAAAATATGGCTCTTTTCGGAAAACCTAAATATACAATTGTAAGGATAAAAAAGAAAGAGATCCCTGATGGTCTTTGGACTAAGTGCGAAGCATGTTCTGAAACTATTTATAATAAGACTATCGAAGAAAATTTCAAAGTTTGTCCTAAATGCGGGCATCATTTCTCCCTAGGCGCATACGAGAGAATTAATCTGTTAATTGATAATGGCACATTCGAGGAATTCGATAGGGACATGCTTTCTGCCGACCCTTTGGTTTTTAAAGGCCCAAAAACTTACAAGGATAAACTGGCTGCCGATCAGGCGGCGACGGGATTAAAAGATGCGGTTATTTCAGGTACGGGCCTATTGAATAACAAGAAATTAGCCATCGCGGTTACTGACTCTCGTTTTATTATGGGGTCGATGGGTTCGGTTGTAGGAGAGAAGATAACCCGGGCTATCGAATTTGCAATTGATAAAAAGCTGCCTTTGATTATTGTCTCAGGCTCTGGAGGAGGCGCAAGAATGTACGAGGGCATGTTGAGTCTTATGCAGATGGCTAAGACTTGCGCTGCCTTAAGTTACCTTAAAAAGGCAAAACTGCCGTATATATCTGTTCTTACTAATCCTACTATGGGAGGGGTTATGGCTTCTTTTGCCGGAATCGGCGATATAATTATTGCCGAACCAAAAGCCTTAATCGGGTTTGCAGGCCCCAGGGTGATAGAGCAGACCATCAGACAGAAACTGCCGGCAGGTTTCCAGCGTTCCGAGTTTTTGCTTGAGCACGGGCTTATAGATATGATTGTAGCCAGGAAGAACATGAAAGATGAATTGAGTAAATTGCTTGATTATCTAAGTTGAGATATTAAGGTTTTACTTTAGTCAATAAGAAAACTAAATGAGATGGCTCAGGTAAGCTTAAGTAAGCTGTGCAAAATCTTCCCCGGTAATGTAAAGGCCGTTGATAATATTAATTTAGGGGTAGAGAATAAGGAGTTTATGATTCTGGTCGGCCCTTCCGGCTGCGGCAAGTCAACTACTTTAAGAATGATTGCCGGTTTAGAAGAGGTAAGCTCGGGCGATATTTATATAGGGGATAAGAAAGTTAACGATGTCCCGGCAAAAGATAGGGACATCGCAATGGTTTTTCAGAACTATGCCCTATATCCGCATATGACTGTTTTTGAGAATATGTCTTTTGGCTTAAGGTTGAGGCATATGCCTAAGAAGGAGATTCTGCTGCGCGTTAATGAAGCTGCGGATATTTTAGGGATTAAACATATTTTACACCGCAGGCCCCGGGAGTTATCAGGAGGAGAGAGGCAGCGCGTGGCGGTAGGCAGAGCAATAGTTAGAAAACCTCTTGTTTTTCTTTTTGACGAACCTTTAAGCAATCTGGATGCTAAGATGCGCGTACAGATGCGTACAGAGATACACAAATTACACCTAAGGCTCCAGACGACGATAATTTATGTGACGCATGACCAGACCGAAGCTATGACTATGGGGGACAGGATAGCCGTTATGAAAGACGGCATACTCCAGCAGGTTGCGGACCCTATTACTATATACGACCGGCCTAAAAATAAATTTGTCGCAAGTTTTATCGGATCTCCTCCTATGAACTTTATGCGTGGGAAGATAATAAAGAAAGACGGCCGTTTCTATTTTTGCGAAGGCAAGGTTAATGTGAAGATAGTAGAGGACATGCGCTCCAGGCTTTCGCAATACGTGGATAGAGAAGTAATTTTTGGGATACGCTCAGAAGATATTTATGATAAACTTTTTGTTTCTGAGGCCCCGCCTGAGAATGTAGTTAAGGCCAATTGCGAAGTTTATGAGCCCATGGGCTCAGAGGTATACCTTTACTTAAATACCGGAAAGCATACTTTTATCGCCCGGGTGGGCGCCCACAACCGGCCTAAAGTAAATCAGGACATGGATCTTGTTTTCGATATGAGTAAGGTTCATTTCTTTGATAAGGATAGCGAAGAGACTATAGTGTGATCCTAAACCCGTCTTACCTGAAGGTCATCTCCTTTAGCGTTTTATCCCTTTTGATCTATTTTATTATACCCTTATGCCTTCCTAGGTTTTTGTCTATAAATCCGCTTGGGCCGCTGCTATTTTTTTATACCTGCAACAGCTTAATTATTATTTTCTTTTTCAGGAAAGGCCATTTAAAAGCTAACCGGATTGCATTACGAATTGAAGAATTTTCTGAGAAAATAAACCTTTTAAACGTAGAGCTTTCCAGGGCTAAAGATAACAGCCTTGCGCTTAAAGAGAAAAATTTTCGTTATAATAGTCTTGCCAGGATACTTGAGAAGATTAATTCGACCCTCGACTTAGACGCCGTAACCGAGGCCTTAACTAATGAGTCTTTTTCGCTCATAAACCAAGAAAGCGGGGTTTGTATTCTTTACCTCATAAACCACCAGAATCAGAGGCTTATGATTTTTAAAAGTAAAACAGGCAGGTCGGGCATGGTTATTAAGGCTAAGGAAGGAGATATTCTTGATCTTTGGGTCTTAAGGCATGGAAACCCTCTTCTTGTTGAGGATATCAGAAATGATTTTCGTTTTGACCCGGAAAAGCTCAACTCATTATACTCAAGGCCGGTATCTTCTTTAGTCAGCGCGCCATTTTTAATTGAAAATAAACAATTAGGTATTTTGCGGTTAGATAACGAAAAGGTTTATTTTTATACCCAGGATGACTTAAGATTTCTTGCAGCTATATCTGACCTGGGGGCTATTGCTATCGAAAACAGCGAGCTTTTCAAGAGGGCACAGGATTTAGCCATACACGATTCTTTAACCGGGCTTTACACCAAGAGTTATTTCCTTGAACGTTTTAAAGAAGAATGTAAAAGAAGTTCCCGGCAGGGCGGGTATCTTTCTCTTCTAATGCTGGATATTGATTTCTTTAAGAAATACAATGATCAATTCGGACATGCAGCCGGGGATATAGTTTTAATGAAATTAAGCAAGCTTATAACCGATTCACTTCATAAATTCAATCCGGTAATAAGCCGTTTCGGCGGAGAGGAGTTTTGTGTCGCTATGCTTGCTTTAAACAAAAAGGAAGCATTTAAAGCCGCAGATTCTTTGCGGATAATAATAGAGAGCGAGAAGATAATTTTACGCCGTACCGAAACCAGTATAACAGTCTCAATCGGGTTGGCTAATCTTCCGGAAGATACCCCTGATGATGAAGAGCTGATCCGTAAAGCTGATAAGGCGATGTATACGGCTAAACAGAGCGGGAGGAACCGGGTATGTTGTATATAGCCATACTTTTTTTCCTATCCGCTATTTCCTGTTTTTTTGTCAAATCTCTACTGGCTCATGCGGCTGCCGGAAAGGAGGGTGAGTTTTTAAGCCTTCAGTCCGAACATAGCCTGTTTTTGCGTGAAGTCGAAAAGCTTAAAAATGAAAATATGGCGCTTGAAGGCATGGTTAATGAAACTAGGGCACTTTATGATATAACTAAAGATATATCGCGCCAGCTCGATGAAGATAAGGTTTTTGGTATTTTTAAAGAGCGCATAAATAATTATATCAAGATAAAAAAATGTGTTTTTTTATACACCAAAGATATCCCGGAGGATTATAAAGACTGCGTTATTTTGCCCTTAATTATAGATAAAGAGCCGAAAGGTTATCTTGTAGCAAGGGGAATTGCAGAAAAGGACGGCGAGCGTTTTCAGGTACTTGCCCAACAGCTTTTGATAATGCTTAGAAGGTCGTTTCTTTATAAGAAGATACAGGAGTTGGCGATTATGGATGGCCTGACTCAGGTATTCGGTCGCAGGCATTTCTTGGAGAGGCTTAATGAAGAAATCAAGCGTTCAGCGAAATTCAAATATTGTTTTTCTTTTCTTATGGTGGATATTGATAAGTTCAAAGGTTTTAATGACAAGTTTGGCCATCTAGTAGGTGATGCTATCTTAAGGGATGTATCCAGAACAATAAAGGATACCATAAGACAGATAGATTTTGTCGGTAGGTACGGAGGCGAAGAGTTATCGATAGTTTTGCCTGAAACAGATAAAGAGCAAGCCTTGCTTGCCGCAGAGCGTATCCGCCAGGCGGTAGAATCAAAAGATATAAAAGTTTATGATGAAAATTTAAGGGTAACTGTGAGCGTTGGCGTATCTACTTTTCCTGGCGATGCCGATAATGCCAATCCTCTTATTGAAAAAGCTGATCGCGCTCTTTATTCAGCTAAGGGCGCGGGAAGAAACAGGGTTTGCGCGTATCGTAGTTAAGAAATAATCTCGCCGCGGGAAGATTATTTCTTGTGCCAGGGCTTTTTTTATGGTAATCTAATGAAAATTTACATTTAATTTATAATTCAAAAATGAGCAAGAAATATATAATTGCGATTGATTTAGGCGGTACTAATCTTAAAGTAGCCCTTCTGGATTTAAAATATAAGACTAAAGATAGGGAAGTCTTAAGTACCCGGAGCTTTTTAGAAAAAGAAGAACTTATATCAGGTATAGTTTTTGCAATAAACAGGGTCATGAAATATAATGGCCTTGATAAGACAGATATTTTGGGCGTAGGGCTTGGGTTTCCCGGGCCCGTAGATACTAAAGCGGGCATTGTGCATTTCCTTCCTAATATTCCCGGATGGAAGGAGGTTCGCCTTAGGGATATACTTAAAAAAAGGACCGGATTAGCTATTTTTTTGGATAATGACGCTAAGATTATGGCTTTAGCAGAGCATCGCCTCGGCGCTGCCAGGGGGTTTAATAACGTGTTGTGTATGACTCTGGGCACGGGGATTGGGGGCGGGGTTATAATTGGGGGCAGGCTTTACCGGGGGTTTAACAATGCTGCCGGAGAGGTAGGTCATTTGCCGATTAACGAACGGGGCTTAAGCTGTAATTGCGGCAGCTCCGGTTGTTTAGAGGCGTATATAGGGAATATTCGTATTATTAAACTTGCGCGTAAAGAATTTAAACGTAATATTTCACTTGAAGAATTAAGCTTGTTGGCTGGTAAAGGAAATAAGCTGGCAAAGAAAATCTGGCGCGATGTAGGCAAGCATCTGGGTTTTGCGCTTGCCGGCGTGGTAAATATCCTAAATTTAGATGCTGTGGTAATGGGTGGAGGAGTTTCTAACGCCGGCAAAGTATTATTTGACAGCGCTAAAGAGGCCTTGCAAGACCAGGCAATGAGTGTTCAGGGAGGGCATGTAAAGATATTCAGGGCGAAGCTTGGCAGTGATGCAGGCCTGATTGGAGCTGCGATTATGGTAAAGGAAGGTTAGATTCTAAAATAATGTTTCGTAAAAAGTTTTTTGTTAATTCAATAATATTTTTATCCATCCTTTTTCTGCTTCCGTTTTCCATACTGGCAAAAGATTCTAGCCCTAAAGGTTTGGTCTCTCAGCCTATAATTGTAAACGGTGATAACGTTGAGTATTTTACCGAAACTCAGGAAGTTGTAGCGCAGGGTAATGTAGAGATTATATACGAGGGGACCAAGCTTACCTGTAAGAAATTGACTGTAAACACCCGGACTAAGCAGGGGATAGCTGAAGGGAATGCTCGCCTTGAAGATGAGAGAGGGGTTATTGAAGGAGAGAGGATAACCTATGATTTTCAGAATAAAACCGGGACTATTGTTGATGCCGGTTTCAGGGCCAATCCTTATTTTGGCAAGGCTAGAAATATAGAGCGCCTGGATGAATCGGAATTTATTGCACGCTATGGCCATATCACGACTTGCAGTTTTGACCGACCGCACTACCGCATTGGTTCAAAGCAGATGGGGGTTCTTCCTGGAGATAAAATTCAGACAAGGCATGATACTTTATATTTAAGCAGTTTTCCGCTCTTATATTTGCCCAGGTTTGATCACGTCCTTGAGGATCCGATGATGCACGTGAGGGTTATGCCGGGAAAAAGCAAGGATTGGGGACCTTATGTGCTGACGGGTTGGAAGTATAGTCTTACCGATTATATTAGCGGAAGGATATACCTTGATTACCGCAGCAAACTTGGGTTTGCCGAAGGTTTTGGCTCGAATTATTCTACTCCGTATTTTGGCAAAGGTGATTTCAAGTTTTATTATTCGCAGGAAGATCCTGAGCGCAGTACGCTTTCTGCTAATGCGCAGAGGACTGAATTTCAGAGATATCTTGTCCGCTGGCGGCATAAATGGGATATATCGGACCAGACAAATTTTGTTTCGGAATTTTATAAAATAGGCGACGAGAGAAGAAAGTATTACGATATAAACCAGAATATATTGAAAGATTATTTTTATCGCGAGTATGAAAAGGATTCGCAGCCTTTATCTTATGCGTTATTTCACCATAGCTTCGGTTATTCCAGCATAGACATACTGGCGCAGAAACGGGTGAACCATTGGTTCGATCAGTTAGATAGGCTCCCGGAGATAACCTATACTTTACCGAGCGTGCAGGTGGGAGCAACCCCTCTTTATTTTGAAAACAGTACTGTATTCGCCAGCCTTAATAAGAAAGCTTCCATGTATCCTGAAACAGCAGAAGAATTAAGCATGAACAGGCTAGATATTATAAATAAGGTATCTTTGCCTATGAAAGTGGCTTTTTTGGATTTTACCCCTTTTGTAAAAGACAGGCAGGTCATTTATGATAAGGGGGCTGATGGGAAAAGCCTACCGGTCAATACTATTTTTTATGCCGGAGCAGATTTAAGTACAAAGTTTTACCGGTTCTTCAATGTTAAGACTAATGCTTTGGGCCTTAGTTTAAACGGCTTAAGGCATATAATTACGCCTACAATAGGCTATTCTTATAATCACGCTCCCACTATTAACAGTAATAAATTAAAATATATTGACAACGTTGATTTGCTTACTTCCAGTAATGCGGCTACCTTAGGATTATCTAATAAACTGCAAACAAAGAGGAAAGATTTAAATGGCAAGGAGAAGACCGTTGATTTTGTAGATATTAATATAAGCACTACCTATTCTTTTGCCCCTAGGGTTGCTTATGGGAAAACTTATTATTATGAACAGAACGGGACCAGGGTTCTTGTTGTTAACCCTAATAATAATAGGAAGCTGGGAGCTGCTTTTTCCGATATATTTATTAAATATAAAATCCTCCCTTATTCGTGGCTAAGGATTGAAGGCGACGCTACTTATAAACATTCCGGCATGGAAGGGGATCTGGATTTTGAAAACTATAATCGTTTCTCTCAGGTTAATTATGATATAAGTTTTGATTTTGCACCAGAGCGCTCTTTTGGAATAGGCCAGAGATACGAGAGGAAAGGCGGAAATCAGATTACAGCAAGCCTGAATTGGCGCCTTAATCCTAAGTGGAGGTTTTCCATATACCAGAGATATAACCTTAAATCATATACGGATGACAGCAACTCGCTTATTAAGAGGGGTTCTTTGGAACAACAGTTTACCCTTTCGCGCGATTTGCACTGCTGGGAAGTTGATTTAACGATGAGTAACAAAATGAACCATGGCTCGGGTATTTACGTAGTCTTCAGGCTAAAGGCATTCCCCGAAGCAGAGTTCAGCTTTGACCAGAGTTATAATAAGCCTAAAACGGGAGCGCAATAGCATATGAATGTCGCTATAATAGGAACAGGATATGTTGGGTTGGTTACTGGCGCCTGCCTTGCTAAATTAGGAAACAAAGTTATTTGCGTAGATAGCGATTCTAAGAAGATCAAAGGATTAGAAAAAGGGATTGTCCCCATATATGAGCCGGGATTAAGGGCGCTGATAAGCGATAATGTTAAGCGCAGGAGGATTTATTTCTCGACCAGCATTAAAGAGGCGGTGGGTAAATCGGAGGTAATTTTTATTTCTGTAGGCACTCCGGATTCAGGTAGCGGAGAGGCGGACTTGACGGGAATAGAAAAGGTGGCACTAGAGATTGCAATGAGTCTTAAGGGTTACCGTCTTGTTGTGGAAAAGTCAACTGTGCCGGTAGAAACCGGAAGATGGGTAAAAAAGACTATAACCACATATATAAAAGGTAAGGTCGAATTTGATGTTGCTTCAAATCCTGAATTCTTGAGGGAGGGTTCTGCGATTCATGATTTTATGAATCCGGATAGGATTGTTATCGGGGTAGAATCCTCCAGGGCCGAAGGCCTCCTTCTTAAATTGTACAAGCCTTTAAACGCTCCGGTAGTTGTAACTAATATAAAGTCTGCCGAGCTAATCAAGCATGCTTCCAATGCTTTCCTTGCTACCAAGATATCTTTTATTAACGCGGTCTCGCGTATCTGCGATATAGTGGGGGCTGATATAAAAGAGGTTTCCTGCGGGATGGGTTTAGATAAAAGGATCGGCAGGAATTTCCTTGATGCGGGATTAGGTTACGGCGGGTCTTGTTTTCCCAAAGACCTTGCGGCCTTCTTAAGTATATCCGGTAAACTAGGTTATGATTTCAAATTGCTTAAAGAAGTCAAGAAAATAAACGAGGAGCAGAAGTCATTCTTTATAGGTAAAATTAAAGAGGCGCTTTGGATTATTAAGGGTAAGAATATCGGCGTACTAGGCTTAGCTTTTAAGCCCAATACTGATGATATAAGGAATTCTCCGGCTCTTGGTTTAATCAGGTCCCTGCAGGAAGAAGGGGCCAGGATTAAGGTTTATGACCCTGAAGCTATGGATAAGGCAAGGAGAGAAGTTACAGGGATAAAATTCTGTCCGGATCCTTATAAGGTTGCAGCGGGCTGTGATTGTCTTTTGATTGCTACGGATTGGGATGAGTTTAAGAAACTTGATTTCTTGAGAATGAAGAAATTGTTAAAAAGGCCGCTTGTGATTGACGGACGTAATATCTATGACCCATTTAAGATGTTGAAGCTAGGATTCAGTTACATTTGTATCGGTAGGAAAGGTGTATGATGCAGGGCTCTTTACGGCAATTTAAGGACAAGTTAAAGAAAAAAGAAGTTAAGGTGGCAGTGGTGGGTTTGGGATACGTAGGATTGCCGCTTGCATTAGAATTTTCAAAAAAAGGTTTTGTTGTTTTTGGTATCGAGATTGATAAAGACAGGCTAGCCAGGCTTAAAAAGAGAGAGGCATATATAAGCGATGTTGAGCCGAGGTCTCTGAGAAGCGCTTTGGTTTCTGGCAGGCTGATTCCTTGCGGAGATTTCAGCCTGTTGAAAAAAGCAGACGTTATTATTATATGCGTTCCTACCCCTTTAAAGAGGAAAAATTACCCGGATATATCATTTATTAAAGATGCAGTAATTGCAATCTCGGGTAATTTAAAGAGAGGAAGTTTAGTTATTCTTGAGAGTACAACCTATCCCGGTACTACGGAAGAGGTAATACTGCCTTTATTGGAGAAGGGCGGTTTGCGTCACGGAGAAGGTTTTTATCTATGTTTTTCTCCTGAAAGAATTGACCCGGGAAATTCCAGATACCCGGTTTCCAAGATCCCTAAGGTTATAGGAGGAGTCAATAGGGATGCCGCTTTATTGGGAAAGGCGGTATATGAAAATATAGTGGATAGGGTAGTTTTGGTTTCTTCTACGCGCGTAGCCGAGATTACTAAATTACTGGAGAATACATTCCGCATAGTTAATATAGGCTTGATAGACGAATTGGCGATGATGGCGCATAAGATGAAGATAGATATCTGGGAGGCAATCAGTGCAGCTGCTACAAAGCCTTTTGGCTTCATGCCGTTTTACCCTGGGCCGGGCGTAGGAGGGCACTGCATCCCTAAGGACCCGCTTTATTTATACTGGAAGGCAAAAAAGTTCGGTTTTAACTCGCGTTTTATCAAGCTTGCGTCAGACCTGATCACCTTCATGCCTGAGTATGTTGTAAATAGGATAGAGTCTTTGCTTAAAGGTAAGGGGGTTATGTTTAATAAATCCAAGGTTCTGATTATCGGAGTTGCGTATAAAAAAGATGTTAAAGATTTAAGAAAATCTCCTGCTTTGGATATAATTGATATTTTAATTAAATCCCGGGTTAAGGTTTCTTACCATGATCCGCTGGTCCCGTATCTAAAATTCCCGAATTTAAATCTTAAATCAGTGTTTATTACAAAGGAAAATTTATCTAAATATGATTGCGTTGTTATTGTTACGGATCATTCCCGCTTGGATTATAATCTAATTTTAAAGAACGCAAAGAGCATATTTGATACGCGCAATGTATATATAGGTAAGGATAATAGTAAAATTATAAGACTATGAGCAGCTTTCTTGTTACCGGAGGGGCAGGTTTTATAGGTTCGCATATTGTTGAGTATCTTGTCAGCAGGAAAGAGACGGTACGTGTTTTGGATAATTTCTCCAGCGGCCGTAAAGAGAACCTAGAAAGAGTTAAAGATAAAATCGAAATAATAAAGGCGGATATACGCTCAAAAGAGGCATGTTTTAAGGCTTGCAAGGGGATTGATTTTATCCTGCATCAAGCAGCGCTAAGAAGTGTCCCAAAGTCAATGAATAACCCTTATGATTATAACGATGTTAATATAACAGGGACCCTTAATATGCTGCAAGCGGCTAAAGATAATAGAATAAAACGTTTTGTCTTTGCTTCCTCGAGCTCAGTTTACGGGGATGTAGAAAATTTTCCTGAAAGGGAGTCATTCTATCCGCACCCAATATCTCCGTATGCCTTGACAAAGCTAGCGGGAGAATATTATTGTAGGATATTCAGTTATCATTATAAGCTTAAAACAGTTGCCTTGCGTTATTTTAACGTATTTGGCCCTAGGCAATCGCTGGACGATGAATATGCCGTGGTTATCCCTAAATTTATTAATTGTTTAATCAATGGCAGGCACCCGCCTGTTTATGGCTCGGGAAAGCAGTCACGTGATTTTACTTACGTTAAAAATGTAGTTGACGCAAATATCCTGGCGGCAAAAGCGCGCATACCAGAATACGGAGTATTCAATATAGCTTCAGGCAAAGATTACAGCGTGCTTGAGCTTATAAAAATACTTAATCGTCTCCTAAGCAAAAATATCAAACCGGATTTTTTAAATAAAAGGCCCGGGGATGTATTTAAAACACTGGCTGATTTATCAAAGGCAAGAAAACTGTTAGGTTACAGCCCGAGGTTTGATTTTATTAAAGGATTAGGCATTACAATAGATTATTGGAAAAAGCAATGCGTAAAAAAACAATAGTTATAACCGGTGGAGCGGGTTTTATAGGTTCTCATCTTTGCAAAAGATTGCTGGCTGAAAAGAACCGGGTTATCTGTATAGATAATTTTATAACCGGTTCGCTGGATAATATACGGGATTTAATAAAAGACAGCATGTTTACTCTATTAACTCACAACGTTTGTAGCCATATTTCTATTCAGGGAAAGGTTGATTATGTTTTGCATTGTGCATCATTGGCTTCTCCGTCTGATTATCTGGATTTCCCGATCCAAACACTTAAAGTCGGCTCTCTAGGCACGCATAATGCTTTAGGTTTATCAAAAGCGAAAAGTGCGGTTTTTATGCTTTTTTCAACATCAGAAGTATATGGTGATCCATCGGTGCATCCGCAAAAAGAAGAATACTGGGGAAATGTAAATCCAATAGGCGTACGCGGATGTTATGACGAGTCTAAACGTTTTGCCGAAGCGATCACCATGGCCTATCGCCGTGTGCATAAGATTGATACCAAGATTGTGCGTATATTTAACACGTATGGCCCTATGATGAGAGAGAATGACGGGAGGGTGGTCTCTAATTTTATAACTCAGGCAATACTCGGTAAGCCGGTTACTATTTATGGTGATGGTAAGCAGACGCGCAGCTTTTGTTATATAGATGATCTAATAGAGGGGCTTTTTAGGCTAATGTGTTCTTCATACAATTATCCGGTTAATCTAGGAAATCCTACAGAATTTACGGTTGCTCAGTTAGCAAAAATTGTATTGAGGTTGACAGAATCAAAGAGCAAGGTTATATTGAAAGGTTTGCCGCAGGATGACCCCCGCAGGCGTAAACCGGATATATCTTTAGCAAGAAAGACTTTGAAATGGAATCCCAAGGTTAAGCTTGAAGACGGCTTGAAGAAAACGATAAGTTGGTTTGAAAAAACATTAAAAAATACTTGACAATCCTACCAAACTAGTATATATTTTATTGCTTACGTAAACCACGCTAGAAAATGGTTTTCTAGGGTGGTAAATATCTGTAGTTACAATACTTTAACCGTAAGAAAATAAACCGTTAAGAATTCTTCAAGAGAATCCTTAAAGGGATTTTTTTTATTTTTCTAACACTTGCCGACTAAGGCGCTTAGCAATACTGCTGGAGTAGCTCAGTTGGCAGAGCACGTCCTTGGTAAGGACGGGGTCACGAGTTCAATTCTCGTCTCCAGCTTTATAAAGAAACCGATAAATGCGAGAGATTATTACATTAGAGTGTACGGTTTGCAAAAATAGAAATTATACGACGACAAAGAATAAGAAATTGCATCAAGATAGGCTTGAGATCAGTAAATTTTGCAGGTCCTGTCACAAGCATACCCCGCATAAGGAGATAAAATAATTTAATAGGGGCGTCGGTTAATGGCAAACCAACGGTCTCCAAAACCGTGACTGCAGGTTCAAGTCCTGCCGCTCCTGTAGTTTTTGGGAGCTAAAAGGGATTAATGAATATTGTTGTCAGACCAATAAATTTTTTAAAGGAAGTAAGGGTGGAGCTGAGCAAGGTGGCATGGAGTACGCGCAGGGAGCTTTTGGCGTCCACGGTAGTAGTTATTGTAGTGACAATAATTTTAGGCGTGTTTATCGGGCTCATTGATGCGGTACTCACTAAACTATTAACTTTACTTTTTAGATAATGAAAAGCTGGTACGTTGTTCATACTCAAACAGGGTTAGAAGATAAAGTAAAGACTTCTTTGGAGAACAAAATTTCTGCTTCCGGTATGCAGGACTTCATATCAAGCGTAGTTATACCTACTGAACAAATATCTGAAATCCGATCTGGAAAGAAGAAGATCTCTCAGAGGAAGTTCTTCCCGGGTTATCTTCTGGTTGAGATGGAGCTAAACGAACAGACCTATCTTTTTGTCAAAACCGCCCCCGGAGTAACAGGCTTCATAGGCTTAGGTAAAAAACCAATGCCTCTTCCTCAGTCAGAGGTGGATAATATTTTAAGGAAGACTAAGGATACGCAGGCAAAACCAAGCCCTAAGGTAGTTTTTGAAAAGGGTGAACAGGTGAGGGTTACTGACGGGCCATTCCAGAATTTTAACGGCACAATAGACGAGATACATCCTGAAAAGGGCAAGATTAAGGTCAGTGTTTCTATATTCGGTAGGGCTACCCCCGTTGAATTGGAATACTGGCAGGTGGAGAAGATATAATGGCAGTAAAAAAAGCAATTAAAGCACAAATTAAGCTGCATGTCCCCGCGGCCCAGGCTAACCCCGCGCCTCCTGTCGGTCCGGCATTAGGCCAGCACGGAGTCAATATAATGCAGTTTTGCAAGCAGTTTAACGAGCAGACTAAGGGAAGAGACGGTCTTATACTTCCGGTTGTGATAAATGTTTACGAAGACAGGAGTTTTACTTTTATTATTAAGAGCCCGCCTTCTTCGGTTTTGCTTAAGCGCGCGGCAAATTTAGCTAAGGCTTCAGGAACCAGCGGTAAGGAGATAATCGGCAAGGTTACAAAAAAGCAGGTTGAAGAAATCGCAAAACAAAAGATGTCCGATTTAAATACATCGGACATGGGACAGGCGGTAAAAGTTATTACCGGAACTGCCCGTAGCATGGGTATAGTTGTTGAAAGCTAGGAGATAAGCAATGAAGGCTCGCAGCAAAAGATATAAAGAATCTGAAAAACAGGTAAGCAAAGAAAAAGCTTATCAGCTTAAAGAGGCAATCGCCGCTTTGAAAAAGATGTCGCCTGTAAAATTCGACAGCTCAGTAGATCTGCATTTTCATTTACTGGTTGATACAAAGAAGTCGGATCAGATGGTCAGGGGGACAGTAATATTGCCGCACGGTACAGGGAAAAAAGTCAGGGTTGCGGTTTTTTGCAAAGGGGAGCATGAAAAGATAGCCCGCGGAGCAAATGCGGATTTTGTCGGAGGGATAGAGCTTATCGATAAGGTTTCCGGCGGTTTCATGGATTTTGACTGTGTGATTGCTACCCCGGAGATGATGAAGGATCTAAGCAAGTTAGGTAAAGTTTTAGGGCCGCGAGGACTAATGCCCAGTCCCAAAACCGGGACAGTAACCAATGATATCTTGAAAGCTATCGAGGACGTAAAAAGGGGCAAGGTTGAATTCCGGGTGGATAAACAGGGAGGAGTTCATTTAGCAGTCGGAAAACTTTCTTTTGGCGAAGAGAAGCTTTACGATAACGCCTTTAAGGTTATTGAGGCTTTAAGTGAGGCTAAACCGGCATCGGTTAAGGGTAAATTTATACGCAGCCTTTCAATTACAACTTCAATGAGCCCGGGATTAAACCTGGCAATATAAAATATGAAGAAACTGGGATTAGTTTTTAAAGAAGCTTCGAAAAACAGGATTAAAAATTCCCTTAAAGAGTCCGAAGCTGTTTTTATTGTTAGATATTCGGGAGTAGCCAGTCCTGACCTCTCTTCCTTAAGGCAGATATTGAAGGGGGCAAAGGCATCTCTTTTTGTGGTAAAGAATAGTGTAGCGCGCAGGGCCTTAAAAGATTCCGGGCTGGAGGTTTTAGTAAAAAATATAGAGGGCCCATGCGGAATGGTATTTATAAAGAATGAACCTGTGGCAATATCGAGATCTCTATTTGATTTTATAAAAGAGCACGAGCAATTAAGGGTAGAGGGCGGCTCATTAAAGAATAAGGTATTAGAAAAAACAGATATAGAGGCAATGTCAAAGTTGCCATCAAAAGAAATTTTAAGAGCGCAGGTTGTTATGACATTAAATTCGCCGATATCAGGTTTAGTAATTACTCTAAACCAGGTATTGGCGAAATTTGTTTATTGTATAGATCAGATAAAACAGAAAAAATCAAGTTAAAAGGAGGAAGCAAATGGCAAGTGTAAAATTAGATGATATGATTAAATCCATAGAGGAGATGACGGTTCTGGAGTTGGCGGATTTAGTCAAGGCCCTTGAAGAGAAATTCGGGGTTAAGGCAAATATGCCGATGATGGCTGCTCCAGCTGCAGGGGCTGCTGCCGGAGCTGCGCAGGCAGCCGAAGAGAAGACTGCATTTACGGTTGTTTTAGCTGCCACTGGTGCAAATAAGATCGCTGTTATTAAGGAGGTACGCACTATAACTAATCTTGGCTTAAAAGAGGCCAAGGATCTAGTTGATGGAGCCCCTAAGCCGGTAAAGGAAGGCGCAACCAAGGAAGAGGCTGAAGAGATTAAGAAAAAACTTGAAGCCGCAGGTGCAACCGTAGAATTAAAATAGTTATTAAGCGACTGCTGCCAGTGTTGTGGCAGCGAGATAAGGGAAAAATTTATGATCAAGCGTAAAAGCTTTGCTAAGCTTAAAGAAGTTTATAATATTCCGAACCTGTTAGATGTCCAACTAGAGGCCTTCCGTGAATTTTTGCAGTTGGATACACCCTTGGCAGAGAGAAAAAACCAGGGCCTACAGGAAGTGTTTTCCGAGATTTTCCCTATAGAGAGCGCAAACCGGGCAGTAAAGCTTGAATTTATAAGCTATTCTTTAGGCAAGCCAAAATACAATATTTCTGAGTCTAAAATACGCAGCCTTACGTACGCGCTTCCGCTTAAGGTAAAATTCCGCCTGACAACTCCTAAGGAGACTAAGGAGCAGGATGCTTATTTTGGAGAGCTCCCCTTAATGACTGAGACCGGGACTTTTATTGTTAATGGAGATGAACGTGTGGTAGTAAGCCAGCTGCAGAGATCTCCCGGTGTATCTTTTGAGGAGGAGGATCATCCAACAGGAAAGAAAATATTCTATGGCAGAGTCATTCCGTATCGCGGGGCGTGGCTTGAATTTAAATACGATCTTACCGAGACTGTACTGGCCTACGTGGACCGTAGAAGGAATTTTCCAGCTACGCAAATCTTAAGAATCCTAGGTTTTTCAGAAGACAAAGATATAATTTCCGCATTCGGTAAGGAGTACCCCGAGATCACCAATACTTTAAAAAAAGACTATACCAAGAATAAAGAAGAAGCGTACGTAGATTTTTACCGCAAGATGCGTCCCACAGAGCCGGTTACAAAAGAAGCGGCCGAAGCTTTATTCTATAGGTTGTTTTTCGATCCTGCCCGCTACGATTTAGAGAGGGCGGGGAGATTCATATTAAACAGAAAGCTGGGGATGAATGTTTCTCTTGATAAAAGAATCTTAGATTCGGATACCGTGATTAAGGTAATAGAGTATTTAATTAATCTTAACTCAGGAGTAGGAAAAATTGATGATATCGATCATTTAGGAAACCGTCGTATCAAAACTGTGGGAGAGCTGGTTCAGAATCAGGTGAGAATTGGCTTAAGCAGAGTCGAAAGGTCAATTCGCGAGAGATTGAGCCTGCTAGGAGAGTACGATAACCTTAATGTGCACTATCTTATCAACTCTAAATTATTATCAAACCAAATCCGTGATTTTTTTGCCCGGTCGCAGCTCTCTCAGTTTATGGATCAGATAAATCCGCTTGCGGAGATGACCCATAAGAGAAGGTTAAGTGCTTTGGGTCCCGGAGGTTTATCCCGTGAAAGAGCAGGTTTTGAGGTTAGGGATATTCACCCGTCTCATTACGGAAGGGTTTGCCCTATTGAGACCCCTGAAGGCCCGAATATCGGTTTAATCGCATCTCTTAGTACATTTGCCAGGGTGAATACTTTAGGATTGCTTGAAACTCCTTATCGCAAGGTTGAAGATGGCCGTGTTACGAAAAAAATAGAATATCTTACTGCTGATATTGAAGAGGATAAGGTTATTGCCCAGGCTAATGTTCCTTTGGATGAGAGCGGTTATTTTGTAGAAAAAGAGGTTTCCTGCCGCTATAAGGATGATTTTCCGAAAGTCCCAGGCAAACAGGTTCAATATATGGATGTTTCCCCAAAACAACTCGTCTCCGTTGCCGCAGCATTAATTCCTTTTCTAGAGCATGATGATGCAAATAGGGCTTTGATGGGTTCAAATATGCAGCGTCAGGGAGTACCTCTTATGATTACTGAGGCCCCGGTCGTAGGGACCCAGATGGAGGAGAAGGTTGCGCGCGATTCAGGGACTGTTGTTGTGGCTGATGATAGCGGGAAGGTAACGAGCGTAGATGCAGCTTCAATCACAGTGGGAAAGAGAATATACCACCTGAAAAAATTCTTGCGTACCAATAACGATACTTGTTTAAACCAAAGGCCAATAGTGAAGCTTGGGGAAAAGGTTGAAAAAGGTGACATAATCGCAGATGGCATTGGTACTAAAGAGGGCGAGCTGGCTTTAGGGAAGAATGTCCTTGTGGCTTTTATGCCCTGGCGCGGGTATAACTTTGAAGACGCTATTCTTATAAGCGAGAAATTAGTTAAAGAAGATACCTTTACATCTATACATATTGAAGAGTTTGAAATAGAGGCCACAGAAACACGCCTGGGTAACGAAGAGATTACCCGGGATATTCCTAATGTAAGCGAAGAAGCATTGGCTAGTCTTGATGAAAACGGAATAATTTGCATTGGTTCAGAAGTCGCTCCGGGAGATATATTAGTAGGTAAGATTACGCCGAAAACTGATTCTGAGCCTTCGCCTGAAGAAAGGTTGTTGCGCGCAATATTCGGAGAAAAGGCGGGAGATGTGCGGGATACTTCATTAATAGTCCCCCCGGGAGTTGAGGGTGTGGTTATAGACGTGCATATCTTTGCCCGCAAAGATCGCGGTAGAAAGACAAAAGAAGAAAAGACCAAGGAAATGGCAAAGATCCGGGAGTTGAAAGCTTATTATAAACAGGAGATTGAATTTGTGCAGGCCGAAAAGCTCCTAAGGTTATCGCAGCTTTTAGGAATAGATAAGAAAAAGGTAGAAAAATATGATTTTTCCGATAATGAAGAGGCAAAAATATTAGCTGCTTCGTTTGATGAGCAGGCACAGGAGCTTATCTCTGAAGAAGAGCAGGAGATAGAAAAGGTCCGCAGGGGAGATGAGCTTCCCGCGGGAGTTTTAAAGAAGGTAGTGGTTTATATTGCCACTAAGCGCAGGGTTGCTGAGGGTGACAAGCTTGCCGGACGCCATGGGAATAAGGGTGTGGTTGCAAGGATTGTCCCCGAAGAAGATATGCCTTATTTATCTGACGGTTCGCCGGTAGAGGTAGTGCTTAATCCTTTAGGTGTGCCTTCGCGTATGAATGTCGGGCAGATCCTGGAATGCCATTTAGGTTGGGCGGCCAAGATGTTAGGTTTATACGTAGGCACTCCGGTTTTTGACGGCGCAAGCGAGGCTGAGATTAAGGAGATGTTGAAAAAATCCGGTTTGCCTGAAGACGGAAAGACTACTCTTTATGACGGTTATTCAGGAGAGCCATTTCACCATAAAGTAACTGTCGGGTATATGTATATTATGAAACTCATCCATTTAGTCGATGAGAAAATACATGCCCGCTCAATAAGGCCTTATTCATTGGTTACGCAGCAGCCGTTAGGCGGTAAAGCGCAATTTGGCGGCCAGAGATTAGGAGAAATGGAAGTTTGGGCTCTGGAAGCTTATGGCGCGGCGTTCAGCCTTCAGGAGATGTTAACGGTCAAGAGCGATGACGTATCAGGCAGAACGCGTATTTACGAGGCTATTGTTAAAGGCGAACAGCGATTGACTCATGGTACTCCCGAGTCATTCAACGTATTAATTAAAGAATTGCAGGGTCTGGGATTAGATATCCGGACAGAAAAGGCTAAATAATGGACGAAATAGTCTCTTTTGACAGTATATCGATAAAAATAGCTTCCGGACAGGTAATAAAATCCTGGTCTAGGGGAGAAGTGAAGAAAGCAGAGACGATTAACTACAGGACGTTAAAGCCTGAAAAGGATGGCCTATTCTGCGAAAAGATATTCGGCCCGGTCAGGGACTGGGAGTGTAATTGCGGAAAGTATAAGGGGATTAAATTTAAAGGTATTACTTGCGATCGTTGTCAGGTAACTGTTGACCGTTCAAGTGTCCGCAGAGAGCGGATGGGGCATATTGAATTAGCGACGCCCGTAACCCATATCTGGTTTTTTAAAGCTGTGCCTTCGCGCATGTCTGCATTGCTGGATATAGGATTGCGTGATTTAGAAAAAATTATTTACTATGAAGAATACGTGGTTGTAGATCCGGGAACCACTCCTTTAAAAAAGAAAGAGCTTCTTTCAGAAGAAAAATTCCAGGAAGCGCTGGAGAAATACGGGGCAAATTTCAAGGCTAAGATAGGGGCAGAGGCAGTCCGTGACCTTTTAAAAGAAATGGATATGGATGCCCAATGCAGAAAGCTCCGCAAGAACCTGGAGAAATCAAAGGATGCCTTAGGCAACCGTAAGGTGTTAAAGAACCTGAAGGTTATAGAAGATTTTAAAAAGTCGGGCAATCGTGCGGAATGGATGGTTTTGGATATATTGCCGGTTATTCCTCCGGATTTAAGGCCTTTAGTCCCGCTTGACGGGGGAAGATTTGCAACCTCTGACCTTAATGATTTATACCGCAGGGTAATTAATCGTAATAACCGCCTAAGGAAACTTGTAGAGTTAAATGCCCCTGAGATTATAATCCGTAATGAGAAGCGCATGTTGCAGGAGGCGGTAGATGCCTTATTGGATAATGGCAGGCATGGTAAGGCAGTTATGGGTGCTAATAATCGTCCGTTAAAATCCTTATCCGATATGTTAAAAGGTAAACAGGGCAGGTTCAGGCAGAATCTTTTAGGCAAGCGCGTGGATTATTCCGGACGTTCCGTAATTGTCGTTGGCCCGGAATTAAAACTTCATGAATGCGGGCTGCCAAAACAGATGGCACTGGAATTATTCGAACCTTTTATTATAAAGAAATTACGAGAGAAAGGTTTTGTGCATACCATAAAAGGCGCGCGTAGAATGGTTGAAAGAGGAAAAATCGAGGTTTGGGATATTCTTGATGAAGTCATAAAGGATCATCCTGTCTTGTTAAACCGTGCGCCTACGCTGCATCGCTTAGGCATACAGGCTTTTCAACCGCTTTTAATCGAAGGCAAGTCTATCAAGATACATCCGTTGGTCTGCACTGCTTTTAACGCAGATTTCGATGGTGATCAGATGGCAGTTCATGTTCCGCTTTCTTTAGAATCTCAGCTAGAGGCAAAGATATTGATGCTTTCTGCTAACAATGTTTTTTCACCTGCTGACGGCAGGCCCGTAGTTGCGCCTACCCAGGATATTATCCTAGGGGTTTCTTATCTGACTAAAGAAAAACCAGGGGCTAAGGGAGAAGGAAAGGCATTCTCAAACAGCGACGAAGTTATTATAGCTTATAATGACGGTGCGGTTGATTTAAATGCAAGCATATCTTTAAGAATATTAAGCTTATTCGATATGGATGATAAAAAGCTTATTAACCAGAAGCAGAATATTACTACTACAGTAGGAAGAGCCATTTTTAACCAGGTGTTGCCTGCGGAATTCGGTTTTGTAAATAAGGAGCTAAATAAATCCAAGGTCTCTGATATAGTGGTGGAGTGCTATAAGAGGTTTGGCCATGGCGCCACAATTGATTTATTGGATGATATAAAGAAGCTCGGCTTTGAAATGGGCACCTTAGGAGGTATTTCTATAGGTATTGATGATCTCTGTATCCCTGAGGCAAAAAAAGAAGTTTTGGTTGAAGCTAAAGCGAGAGTAGTAAAGGTTGAAGATCAATACCGAAAGGGCGTGATTACGGATAGTGAAAGAAAGGCAAAGATAATTGATATTTGGACGCACGCTACGGATGAAGTCTCAAACCTCTTATTTAAAGGGATGGACCGTTTTAACCCTATATTTATGATGGCTGATTCAGGCGCTCGCGGTTCCAGGCTGCAGGTAAGGCAGTTAGCCGGTATGCGCGGGCTTATGGCTAAGCCCTCGGGAGAAATTATAGAAAGCCCTATTACTGCTAACTTTAAAGAAGGTTTGAATGTTTTAGAGTATTTTATTTCTACCCATGGCGCGCGCAAAGGTCTAGCGGATACCGCACTAAAGACTGCGGATGCAGGCTACTTAACCCGCAGGCTAGTTGATGTTGCTCAGGAAGTTATTGTAGCAGAGGATGATTGCGGCACGCTAAATGGTATAACCATATCTGCGATTATAGAAGGAGATGAAGAGGTAGTTTCTTTGAAGGATCGCATTGTGGGAAGGGTCGCGTTGGATAATATAGTTGATATTATTACCGATGAAGTTATCGTTGAGGCAGGTAGCGAAATTACCGAAGAGAGAGCGGATATGATTGAGAGGCTGGGGATAGAGAAGATTCGCATCCGCAGCGTCTTAACTTGCGAAAACGGTAGAGGCGTATGCACTAAATGTTATGGAAGAAATTTAGCAACTGGCAGGATTGTAGAGTTAGGAGAAGCAGTAGGAGTTATTGCCGCGCAGAGCATAGGTGAGCCTGGTACGCAGTTAACCATGAGGACCTTCCATATCGGTGGTACGGCTTCCAGAAAAGTTGAGCAATCTTTTATTAAGTCTAAGAATAAAGGTATAGTTAAGTTTCATAATCTAAGGGTAACTGCCAAGAATAAGGAGTTTGTTGTTTTAAACCGCAACGGTTTTGTCAGCATTAATGATAAACAAGGAAGAGAGCTGGAACGTTTCCCTGTGCCGCAGGGTGCTTTTATTAGCATAGCTGACGGCGGGGAAATCAATAAGGATGTTTCTTTTATTCAATGGGACCCTTACACTATCCCTGTTTTGACCGAAGTTGCGGGGACAGTTAAATTCGAAGATTTAAAAGAGGATATTACGGTTAAGGAAGAACTTAATTCAGTTACCAAGCTTGTTGAGCGCGTGGTTGTGGAACATAAGCAGGAGTTTCATCCTCAAATAGTCGTCTTGGATGTTTCTAATCAAGTTGCGGGAATTTATCCTATTCCTATCGGAGCGCATATCCTGGTAAAGGATGGCCAGCAGATAAATGGCGGCGAACTTTTAGCCAAGATACCGAGAATGGTAGTTAAGACTAGAGATATTACCGGAGGGCTTCCGAGAGTTGCGGAGTTATTTGAAGCAAGAAGGCCTAAGGATCCTGCGGTTATAAGCGAAATTGACGGATTTGTAGAATTCGGAGAGACTAAAAAGGGCCAGAGGGTTATTGTTGTAAAATCTACTACCGGTATGCAGAGAGAGTATGTTATTCCTCACGGTAAGCATCCTAATGTTTACAAAGGGGATAAGGTGGATGCCGGACAGCAATTAACTGAAGGACCTGTGGTCTTGCAGGATATTCTGCGCGTTTGCGGTGATAAAGTCCTGCAGGAATATCTGGTTAATGAGGTACAGGAGGTTTATCGGTTGCAGGGCGTAAGCATAAATGATAAACATATTGAAGTTATTATCCGGCAGATGTTAAAAAAGGTGAGGGTGGAAGATCCCGGGGATACGGAGTTTTTAGCAACTCAACAGGTGGATAAGTGGGTATTTCAAAAAGAGAACTCACGTATAATCAAAAAAGGCGGTAAACCGGCAGTTGCTACTCCGTTGTTGCTAGGCATAACCAAGGCTTCGCTTACTACCGAGAGTTTTATTTCCGCAGCCAGCTTCCAGGAGACTACCAGGGTTTTAACCGAGGCAGCTACATCTGGTAAACGGGATGAGCTTTTTGGTTTAAAAGAGAATGTTATCGTAGGGCATTTAATACCGGCGGGGACTGGTTTCTCTGCCCATCGTAATATAGAAGTAGTTAAAGAGGCCGTAACCGCGGCAGAAGAAGGATAAGGGATAATATGCCTACAATTTCACAGTTAATTAGAGCGGGAAGAGTATCAAAACATAAAAAAAGCAAGTCTCTTGCATTAAAGGCCTGCCCTCAGAGAAGAGGGGTATGTCTGCAGGTACGTACTATGACTCCTAAGAAACCTAATTCAGCCTTGCGTAAGATCGCTAGGGTAAGGCTTACCACAGGTATAGAAGTAACTGCTTATATACCCGGGGAAGGCCATAATTTACAGGAGCATTCTATTGTTTTAGTAAGGGGCGGCAGAGTTAAAGACCTGCCGGGCGTAAGGTATCATATAGTAAGGGGCACATTGGATGCAGCAGGTGTTAGTGCCAGAAGAAGAGGACGCTCTAAATACGGAGCGAAGAAGCCGAAATGAGACGTAGAAAAGCCCAGGAAAAAGAAATATTAGCGGATCCAAAGTTTAATAGTAAGGTTGTGGCAAAGTTTATCAATATGGTTATGCTTAAGGGAAAGAAATCTATCTCTGAAAGGATAGTTTACGGTGCATTCGAGATCGTAAAAAAGAACCTTAATGAGCAGGATATCTTAAAAGTTTTTTATAAAGCGCTGGATAATGTCAGGCCTAGGCTTGAGGTAAAGCCGCGCCGCGTAGGAGGTGCAACATACCAGGTGCCTATTGAAGTACGCCAGGAGCGCGGCACATCAATTGCTTTACGCTGGATACGCGATTTTGCGCAGAATAAAAAGGGTAAACCTATGGAGCAGAAACTCGCCGAAGAGATTATTTCAGCTTATAAGGGCGAGGGGGCTGCAATAAAGAAGAGGGATGACACGCATAAGATGGCTGAATCTAATAAGGCATTTGCGCATTTTAGATGGTAAATTTATAACATATGGATAAGGTACCTTTAGAAAAATTAAGGAATATCGGGATTATCGCTCATATTGATGCCGGTAAGACAACAACCAGCGAGCGCATATTATTCTATACAGGAAAAAATTATAAGCTTGGCGAAGTCCATGATGGCACGGCTACCATGGACTGGATGGTGCAGGAACAGGAGAGGGGCATTACTATAACTTCAGCTGCTACTACTTGTAAATGGAAAGATATCCAGATTAATCTTATTGATACCCCGGGCCACGTTGATTTTACCATTGAAGTTGAAAGATCTTTAAAGGTCTTAGACGGAGCGGTGGTAGTTTTCTGTGGAGTCGGAGGAGTTGAGCCGCAATCAGAGACAGTGTGGCGTCAGGCTGACCGTTATGAAGTTCCCAGGATAGCCTTTGTAAACAAAATGGACAGGACGGGTGCTAATTTCCCGGAAGTAATTGAGCAGATGCATAAAAGGCTGGGTACTAATGCCGCTGCAATACAGCTTCCTTTTGGCAAAGAAGCAGGTTTTAACGGAATTATTGATTTAATTGAGAAGAAACTTGTCCATTATAAAGATAATTTGGGTAAGGAGGTAGAGATAAAGGATATCCCTTCGGAGCTGATGCCGGAAGTCTTAAAATACTATACGGTTATGATTGAGAGGCTTGCAGAAGTCGACGATAAGATTATGGAAGATTATCTTCACGGCAAAGAAATAGGCGCCTTAGATTTGAAAGCCGCAATCAGGAAGAATGTTATTGCAAATAAATTTGTCCCCGTTCTTTGCGGGTCTTCATTTAAGAACAAGGGTGTACAGCTGGTTTTGGATGCGGTGAAAGATTATCTTCCTTCTCCCCTGGACCTGCCGCCTATAAAGGGGACTAATCCTGAAACAGGAGATTTTGAGGAGATTAAAGCTTCAGAAAAATCTCCTTTTTGTGCGTTGTGTTTTAAGGTAGCGACTGACCCTTATGTAGGAAAGATTAATTATATACGCGTTTACTCCGGAACATTAGATTCGGGTACCTATATATATAATGCATCTAAAAGGTGCAGGGAGAGAGTTACTAAAATAGTTAAAATGCATGCTAACCATCAGGAGATTACCAATAGCATAACATGCGGAGAGATAGCCGTAGCTGTAGGATTAAAAGAAACTAAGACCGGAGAGACGCTTTGCACAGAGAAGAATCCCATACTTATTGAAGCTATGCGTTTTCCCGAGCCGGTTATCCAGCAGGCTATTGAGCCTAAATCTAAAGATGCACAGGAGAAATTAGGCTTAGCCTTGCATAAACTAGAAGAGGAAGACCCGTCTTTTAAAGTAAGCTATAATCAGGAGACCGGCCAGACGCTTATTGCGGGCATGGGACAATTGCACCTAGAAATTATTATTGATAGAATTTTGCGCGAGTTTAACGTTGAGGCAGGGGTAGGTCAGCCTCAGGTTGCTTACCGGGAGACTTTGACTAAGAAGGTCAGGACAGTAGGAAAGTTTATATCTCAGAGCGGAGGCCGCGGCCAATATGGTCATTGTGTATTGGAGATGGAGCCGCAAGAAACTCCGGGTACAGGGATAACTTTCGAAGATAAGATAAAGAGCGGCGCAATTCCGCGCGAATATATTCCCGCGGTAAAACAAGGGATTATGGGCTCGGCTAAGAGCGGGGTTTTAGCAGGTTATCCTGTTACCGACGTAAAATGTATTCTCGTCGATGGTTCCTTTCACGAAGTTGATTCTTCTGAATTAGCTTTTAAGATGGCAGGATCGCTGGCTTTCAGCGATGGGCTGAGGAAGGCAGGGCCGATTTTATTAGAGCCGATTATGGATATTGAAGTTGTGGTGCCGGAGGAATTTATGGGCCAGGTAATTGGAGACTTAAGTTCCCGGCGGGCAAAAATAGTTTCGTTAGCGCAGCGTCTTAATTTAAGGACTGTGCGCGCGAATATTCCGCTGGCGGAAGTTTTTAATTATGCTACAGTATTAAGATCCTTGACACAAGGCCGTGCTTCGTATACAATGGAGCCTTCTTTTTACACGGAAGTGCCTTCACATATATCAGAAAAGATTATTACCGGTTTTGCATCTGCTGGTTCTACTAGAAAGAGTATTTAAAAAATAAGGAGGAAAGATATGGCTAAAGAAAAATTTGTAAGGAGTAAGCCGCACGTAAATATCGGGACCATCGGCCACATTGACCATGGTAAGACTACCTTGACTGCTGCGATTACGAATGTGTTGGCAAAGTTGGGTAAGGCTACTGCCAGAGAATATGCGGATATTGCCAAGGGAGGAACCGTAAGAGACGAAACAAAAGTCGTTACTATTTCTGTTGCCCACGTTGAATACGAGTCAGACGCCCGTCATTATGCGCATATCGACTGTCCGGGCCATGCAGATTATATAAAGAATATGATTACCGGTGCCGCTCAGATGGATGGTGCAATACTTGTTGTTTCTGCTGCTGACGGCCCTATGCCTCAGACAAGGGAGCATATCCTTTTGGCACGCCAGGTTAATGTCCCTTCGATGGTAGTGTTTTTAAATAAGGTAGACCTGGTTACCGATAATGAACTTCTAGATTTAGTTGAGATGGAAATAAGGGAATTGCTCACTAAGTACGGTTATCCGGGAGATAAGACTCCGATTATCCGTGGAAGTTCTTCAAAGGCTTTAGCGGCTGCTAATGATCCGAATGGTGCTGATTGCAAACCGATTCTCGATTTGATTAAGGCCTGCGATGATTTTATACCTTTACCCGTAAGGGACCTGGATAAGCCGCTTCTTATGGCTGTAGAGGATGTTTTTAGCATCGAAGGAAGAGGTACGGTAGGAACAGGCAGGATAGAGCGCGGTAAGGTAAAGCTCAATGATACTGTTGAGTTGGTCGGTTTAAGGCCTGAAGTTAAATCTACGGTTGTTACCGGTATTGAAATGTTCCGTAAGCTTCTAGATGAAGGCCAGGCAGGAGATAATGTCGGTCTTCTTTTAAGAGGCGTTGAGAGAAAAGATATTGAGCGCGGTATGGTTATTGCAGCGCCAAAATCAATTACTCCGCATACAAAGTTTAAAGCACAGGTTTATATCTTAACCAAAGAAGAGGGTGGAAGGCATACGCCTTTTTTCAAAGGTTACAGGCCGCAGTTCTATTTTCGTACTACCGACGTTACCGGAAATGTTGCTCTGCCTGCAGGTGTTGAGATGGTTATGCCCGGAGATAACGTGAACCTGGAAGTTGAGTTAATCATACCTATCGCTATGGAGAAGGAATCTCGTTTTGCCATACGTGAAGGCGGCCGCACCGTAGGTGCAGGCGTTGTTACCGAGGTTATTGCTTAAAAATTATATGTCAGAAGAACAGAAGATACGCATAAAATTAAAAGCTTACGACCACCGCCTTCTTGATCAGGCAGTCGTAGAGATTGTTGAAACGGTAAAAAGGACCGGAGCTAAGATCTCCGGCCCTGTACCTTTACCAAAGAAAAGGCAGGTATATACCGTTTTGCGCTCTCCGGTTATTGATAAGAAGTCGCGCGAGCAATTTGAGCTATCAACTCATAAAAGGCTAATTGATATTTTTGAGCCTACGGCAAAAACAATTGATTCATTGAGGAAGCTTAATTTGCCTGCGGGAGTGGATGTAGAGATAAAATGACGGGGATATTGGGTAAAAAGTTAGGGATGACACAGGTCTTTACCGAAGACGGATCGCTAGTAAGCGTCACCGCTATAGAGGCAGGCCCCTGTCCGGTATTGTCGGTTAAGGAAAAGAGTATTCAGCTTGGGTTTGAAGAAACCAGCGAGAAACGCCTTAAGAAACCTATTGCAGGATATTTTAAGAAAATAAATATTCCCTGTCGTAAGGTGATTAAAGAATTTTCGAAAGACCCCTCGAAAGAATACAAGGCTGGAGAGGAACTCAAGGTAGATATCTTTTCGCCCGGTGATTATGTTGATGTGACGGGAGTTTCCATAGGAAAGGGTTTTCAGGGAGGGATGAAGCGTTGGCATTGGAGCGGAGGACCTAAAACGCATGGTTCAACTTCTTACCGCAGGGTGGGCTCCATAGGTTCAACAACTACTCCGGGAAGGGTCTGGAGAGGGCATCATATGCCCGGGCATATGGGAGCAGAAAAGGTAACGCTGCAAAATTTGAAAGTAATTAAGGCGGATATTGAAAATAATATTCTTTTGGTAAAAGGTGCTGTTCCCGGATGCAAGAACGGATATGTTGTAATAAGAAAAGCCAAGAAAAGAGTAAATAAAGCAGGCAAGCAGGCTCCGGCTTTAGATAAGAAAGCGAAGAAGTAATAAATGGACCCTAAGGTTTTACCTGTATATAATTCGGACGGCAAAGAGATAGATAGCGTTAAATTAAATCCCTCTGTTTTTGACGGGATAGTGAATGCGGATGCCATCCATCAGGCCATTAATCTCTATAGGGCAAATAATAGAAAAGGACTCGCAGCGACAAAGACCAGGGGAGAGGTTTCCGGTGGAGGCAAGAAGCCATGGAAACAGAAGGGGACAGGAAGGGCGCGCGTGGGTTCAACGCGTTCACCTTTGTGGCGGCACGGAGGAGTTATTTTTGGCCCGCACCCAAGAGATTTTTCTTATACAATACCGAATAAAATCAAACTTCTTGCTTTAAAATCAAGCTTGAATTCCAAACTCAACGAAAATAATCTCATTGTATTAGATGCTTTAAACGCCGAAAAACCTAAAGTAAAAGAAGCTGTAAAGGTTTTTTCAAACCTTAAAATAAATAACGGTAAAAGCAAGAAAAAAACAAGCGTTCTCCTCTTGCTGGATAAAATTGACGATAACTTAAGGCTTTCTTTAAACAATATAAGTTTTCTGGATTTAAGCCTTGCGCAGAATACGAATGCCTATGAAGTACTTAAAAACCGGAAATTAGTAGTTACCAAGGCCGCTTTAAGCAAGCTGGTGGAGAGACTAAAGAAATGAATTATGCCCAGGATATAATAAAGGCTTTATTACGTACGGAGAAATCGACTCAGTACGAACCAAAGGGAAAATACCTTTTTCTGGTAAACTCTGCAGCTAATAAAATTCAGATTAAGAGAGCCGTAGAAGAGGTTTACAAGGTAAAGGTAAGCGATGTAAATACTTTTGTGTCCATGGGTAAATTAAAGAGGGTGCGTTATCATTTAGGGAGGACTCCGGATTTAAAAAAGGCTGTTGTGACTTTAAAAGATGGCCAGAAAATCTCGGTAGCTTAATAAATTTATGGGACTGAAATATTTTAAACCT
>Ga0172371_10001203_pt1 | contig 40939 bp, 43 predicted proteins | sample Lak12m_FD_114543 | JGI IMG/M metagenome (GOLD analysis project Ga0172371, IMG submission 114543) | Freshwater microbial communities from Kabuno Bay, South-Kivu, Congo - kab_022012_12m | ecosystem: Environmental > Aquatic > Freshwater > Lake | place: Democratic Republic of the Congo: South-Kivu... | reverse complement strand
TGCCGGGGGGGAGCGGCCCGCGGGGCCCCGCGCTCGCCACCGTCCATGCCGGCTGGCGCGGCATGCTGGCCGGCGTGGTCGGCAAGGCGGCCGCCGAGCTGGCGACCCGCGGGCGTCTGGAGGCCGCCGTGATCGGGCCCAGCATCGGCCCCTGCTGCTTCAGCGTCGACGAGGCGCTCCGCGGGCGCTTCGCGGCGCGGTTCCCGGGATCCGCCGAGGCCGGCACCGTCGACCTCTGGGCCTGCGCCCGGCAGGAGCTTGAGGCCGCCGGCCTGCCGCCCGAGGCGGTCACCGCCACCGGTCTGTGCACCTCGTGCGCGCCGCGCTTCTTCTCGCATCGCCGCGACCGCGGCGCCACGGGCCGTCATCTGGCGGTAGCATGGCTGCAGACATCGTGAACCCCGGACGCGCCGTGGCGCGGGGAAGAGAGGCGTAGTGGTCAGGCAGCTGGTACCGCGGCTCGAGGTCGTCCGCGAGCGTTTCGAAGAGGTGGAGGGCCGGGTCGCCGCGGCCGCCGCCGCGGCCGGTCGCGGCCCGGCCGCCGTGCAGGTGCTCGTCGCCACCAAGTACGTGGCCGCTGAACACCTGGGGGTGCTCGCCGAGGCCGGTGTGCGCCTCATCGGCGAGAACCGCGCTCAGGACCTCGCCGACAAGCACGCGCTCTACGGCGACGTGTTCGAGTACCACTTCATCGGCCACCTGCAGAGCCGCAAGACGAAGCTGGTGCTTCCGCTGGTCACGCTGATCCACTCGATCGACAGCATGAGCGTCGTACAGGAGATGCAGGCTCGGGCCGCGAACACCACAGACGTGCTGCTCGAGGTCAACATCGCCGGCGAAGACACGAAGAGCGGCCTCGCCCTCGCGGACGTGGATGCGTTCCTGAACGAGGCCGCGTCGTGCGACAAGGTCCGCTTCTGCGGCCTGATGTGCATGCCGCCGCTGACGCCCGACCCCGAGGACGCGCGCCCGCACTTCGCGCGCACCCGTGAGCTGGCCGACCGGCTTTCGGCAGCCTGGCAGGGCACATATACTTTCGGGCAGCTGTCGATGGGCACAAGCGCCGACTACGAGGTCGCCGTGCATGAGGGTGCGACCATCGTGCGCGTGGGCAGCGTGCTCTTCTGACACGGTAGGGAGGACCCATGGGCCTGGGCGATACATGGCACAAGGTTGCGGTGTACTTCGGTATCGCCGACGACGAGGACGACTACGACGAGGACGAGACGCTCGCCCCGCACGAGGAGCTGGAGCGCTCGTACCAGGACCGACCCAACGTACGCAAGCTGGACACCGGCGGCGGCCGCGGCCGCTCGAGCGACTACGACGACATCTTCGCCGACGAACCGCGCCGCGGCAGCTCCGGCTCGTCGCGCGCCTCGGCTTCGCCTGCGCCGGTGGTGCGCGCCGTGCAGCCGGCACGCCCGGCGCGCGTGGAGGTCCACCTCGTCATCCCCAAGAACTTCAACGACGCCCAGCAGATCGCCGACAAGTTCAAGGTCGACGTGCCCGTGATCATGAACCTGCAGGCCTCCGACACCGAGCTCGCGAAACGCCTCATCGACTTCTGCAGCGGCTTGTCCTACGCCCTCGACGGAGGAATGCAGCGCGTGGGGGACAAGATCTTCCTGCTCACGCCGCGCAACGTCGAGGTCTCGGCCGAAGAGCGTGCGCGGCTCATCGAGAAGGGCTTCTTCAATCAGTTCTGACCCGTCGCGGCTGAGATGATCGTCGGCTTCATCGGGGCCGGGCACATCGCCCACGCGCTCGCCGAGGGCTGGAGCCGCTCCGGGCTTCCCGACCCACCACAGCTCGTGTTCTTCGACGTCGACGCCGGCCGCGCGGCCGCGCTCGCCGCCGCCTGCGGCGGCGAGGTGGCCGCGGACGCCGGCGCCCTGGTCGAGGCGGCCGATCTCGTGCTGGTGTGCGTGCGCCCCCAGCACGTGGCCGAGGTGCTCCACGCCATCGGCCCCGGACTCGGCCAGACGCCGCTCGTCTCGGTCGCCGCCGGCGTCACGCTAGGTAGGGTGTTGGCGGCGCTGCCCGAGGGCAGCCGCGCCGCCCGGGTCATGCCCAATGTGGCCGCGGCCCTCGGGCTCGGTGTCTTCCTGCTGGTGCCCGGCACGCTGGGCAGCGCCCGCGTGCCCGTCCAGCAGCTCTTCGCCCTGGCCGGCGAGGTGGTGGAGCTGGACGAGCGGCACTTCGACGCGGCCACCTCCATCGCCGGCTGCATGCCCGGCATGCTCGGCCGGCTCGTGGTCGCCGTCACGGCAGCCGGGGTCGAGCACGGTCTTGATCCGGACGTCGCCGCCCGCCTCGCGGTCTCCGGCGTACACGGGGCCGCCGCCATCATCGCCCGTGAGGGCGACGCCGCGGCCGTGGTCACCGCCACCGCCACGCCGGGCGGCATGACCGCCGCGGCCATCGAGGCCCTGGAACAGCGCGACCTTGCCGCGGCGGTTCACGCGGCCGTCGCCGCGGCCACGGCACGGGCGAGGGGGCTCGCGTGAGCGTCCCGCTCCCGGCCGCGTTCAGCACACACCACGACCGGCAGCCTGTTGGGCCTGGGGGGTCCGCATGAAGCTCACACCGCTGGACATCCGTCACAAAGAGTTCAGGCGCGCCATGCGCGGGTACGCCGACGTCGAGGTGGACGAGTTCCTCGACGAGGTGGCCGACGAGTTCGAGCGCATCTTCAAGGAGAACATCGACCTGCGCGACCGCCTCGAGGTGCTCGAGGACCAGGTCGCCGGCTACAAGCGCATCGAGGAGACGCTGCAGAAGACGCTGGTCTCGGCCCAGGCCAGCGCCGACGAGCTCAAGCAGAACAGCACCCGCGAGGCGCAGCTCATCCTCCACGAGGCCGAGCTGCAGGCGCGCCAGCTGGTGAACGAGGCCTACACCGAGCGGCAGGGCATCGAGCAGGCCACGGCGCGCCTGCGCAGCGCCGAGCAGGACTTCCGCTTCAAGTTCCGCCAGCTCCTGCAGGGCTACCTGGCCCACATCGAGGGCGAGAAGCCGGTCACCGGCGGGCCCGACGAAGCGAAGGCCGAGTTCGAGCGCCGCGCGGAGGCCGTGAAGCAGGCCATCGCGCGCGAAGAGGCCGGCGTGAGCACGTCGCCGATCGCGGCGCCGGACGTCGCCGCCGCGCAGTCGGCGCCGCAGGCACAACCGCCTGCGCCGACACCGCGGCCGGTCACGGAAGCGGTGGAGCGACCGCGGCCGGCGGCAGACGCCGATGCGCCGGGGCAGGCGCCGGCCCCCGATCCTGCCGCGCCGCAGCCGTCCGCGCCGAAGAAGACGGAGGCCGCTGCGAGCAGGGACCCGTTCTTGCCCGAGCCGGATGAAGTCACCGCCGGCCACATCGCGGAGTACGTGCCGCCGTCGGCCGTCTCCGACCCCTCGGGCTGGATGCCGCCGGCGGAGCGCGTCACCCTGGGGCAGGCGGACGAGCTGCTGGCCGACGTCGACACAGGGGTGAACGAGGACGAGTTCAAGTGGTGACCCCGGGCCGCTGCGGCGGTCCGCGGACGGGGTAGATATCAGCGTGTGGGTGTCGCCGGGGGCGCGGCGCAGCGAGATCGTCGGCGTGGCCGACGGCAGGCTGCGCATACGCGTGGCAGCTCCGGCTCACGAGGGCAGGGCCAACGCCGAGCTGCTGCGCTTCCTGGCGGCTCAGCTCGACGTCCCGCGCCGCGCCGTGTCGCTGGCCGCGGGCGCCGGCTCGCGGCGCAAGCTGGTGCGCATCGACGGACTCGCGGAAGATGAAGCGAGGCGGAGACTCCGCCTCTGAGAGAGGGAGGGCCGCATGGCCAAGCTCGCGTACTGCAAAGCCTGCCGGGCGACGTACCCGCTGAACATCGTGTCCGGCGACGGCGCGCGGTCGGGCAAGACCAAGGAGCCGACGTGCCCCATGGGTCACGTCGACATCGAGGAGCTGGACACGCCGCGCAGGCCACGTGCCAAGAAGTAGCCGCACGCTGGGCGCGGCGTTCGCCGCGGCCGCGGCCGTCGTGTTCGCCGACCAGGCCGTCAAGTGGGCCGTCCGCTCCGGGGCCGGCCGCCTGCCGTGGCGCCTGGTCGACGGCGTGCGCATCGAGCTCAACTACAACTCGGGCATCTCGTTCGGGCGCTTCGCGGGCGCCGGCTGGATCGTCACCGTGCTGGTCGCCGCGGTCGCCGCAGGCGTCACCGCGGCGCTGTTCCTGGCTCCGCCGCGGTATCGCCTGGCCCTCGGCGTCATCCTCGGTGGTGCCGTCGGCAACCTCATCGACCGCTTCCGTTTCGGCGGCGCCGTCGTGGACTACCTCGCCGTGTGGAAGTGGCCGCCGTTCAACGTGGCCGACGCGGCCATCTTCATCGGGACGGCGATCCTCGTGATCCAGGTGTTCCGTGCCCTCAGGGACTGAGACTCCCGACGGCCGCACCGGCGCCGGCCCGGCGGGAGGGCGGCCGCGGCGCAGGGACGGCCGCTTCACGGTGCGCGAGGCCGAGACCGGCGCGCGCCTTGACGTGGTCCTGGCGGCACGCGCCGGTCTCTCACGCTCGGCCGCGCAGAAGCTCATCGACGAGGGCCGCGTCTCGGTCGGCGGCGGCCCCGTGCGCAAGAAGCACAGCGTGCACGCCGGGGAGGAGGTCGCCTGGGAGCTCGGCCCCGAGCCCGAGGCCATGGCGCCCGAGGTGGTCCCCTACGGTCTCGTGTACGAGGACGGCTGGCTGCTCGTGGTCGACAAGCCGGCCGGTGTAGTGGTGCACCCGGCCCCCGGCCACGAGCACGGCACCCTCGTCCAGGGCCTGGTGGGACGCGGCGCCCGCGGCGGGCACGAGGCGCGCCCCGGCATCGTCCACCGCCTGGACAAGGACACCTCCGGCCTGCTCATCGTGGCGCGCCGCGACGACGCCTACGCGACGCTCGTGGCCGCGATGGAGCACCGTGACGTCCATCGCGTGTACGCGGCGCTGCTCGCCGGCGACCTGCCGCAGGACGAGGGGACCATCGACGCGCCCATCGGACGGCACATCCGCGACCGCACGCGCATGTCGCTGCACACCACGGTCGGCAAGCGCGCCGTGACGCACTTCCGCGTGCTCGGCCGCGCCGGCGGCTTCACGCTGGTGCGTGTGCAGCTCGAGACCGGGCGCACGCATCAGATCCGCGTGCACTTCGCGGCGCTCGGCCACCCCGTCGCCGGCGACGTGCAGTACGGCCGTCGCGAGCGCCCGCCAGGCCTGGAACGGCAGTTCCTGCACGCCGCCCGGCTCGCGCTCCCGCACCCGGAGGACGGGCGGCACCTCAGCTTCACCAGCCCGCTGCCGCCCGAGCTCTCGGCGTTCCTGGCCGGCCTCGGGCTGCCGCCGCAGCCGGAGCTCTGACGCTGACGGGGAGCCCGCGATCGCAGGGCGCGCGGCCGCACGCGGCCCACATCCGGCCCTTGCCGCGCGCCGACGCGGGCGGCTACAATACATCGGTCCTTTAACCACGTCCTGAGAGACGGAAAGGGGGTGCAGCGCTGCCGTACGCCAACAGGGCCGGTAGCGCGTTTTTTATGCCCGGATCCAGACCCGAGAACGAGGTCGTCGTCATGACGGCCGAGCAGCTCTCGCGCACGCTCATGCGCATCGCCCATGAGATCCTCGAGAAGAACCCGGGTGAGGGCAGGCTCGCCGTCGTGGGCATCCACACCCGCGGCGCCCACCTCGCCGCCCGCCTCCACAAGCTCCTCTGCGAGGTCGGCGGGCAGGAGTACGCCAGCGGCGACCTCGACATCTCGTTCTACCGCGACGACGTGGCGGCCCGCGGGGCCGTCGGCATCGTCCCCTCCACGCAGCACCCCGTGGTCCACGACACCGACCTGCCCTTCGAGATCGACGGGGCTCGCGTGGTGCTCGTCGACGACGTCCTGTACACCGGGCGCACCATCCGCGCCGCCATCGACGCCCTGTTCGACTACGGCCGCCCTGCCTGCGTGCAGCTCGCGGTGCTCGTCGACCGCGGGCATCGCGAGCTCCCTATCCGGCCCGACTACGTGGGCAAGAACCTGCCGACCGCCCCGCGCGAGCGCATCAGCGTGCGCGTGGCCGAGTGCGACGGCGTCGACGAGGTCGTCCTCGTGCGCGCCAAGGAGGCCTAGCATGCCGAAGCGGGACCTGATCAGCATGGAAGACCTCTCGCGCGCCGACGTCGAACTGATCCTCGACACCGCCGAGAGCTTCCTCCCGGTGCTGGAGCGCGACATCAAGAAGGTGCCGACCCTGCGCGGGCGCACCATCATCAACCTCTTCTGGGAGTCTTCGACGCGCACGTCGTCGAGCTTCGACCTCGCCGCCAAACGGCTGTCGGCCGACACCCTGGGCCTCAAGGCCAGCGGCTCGGCCGTGGAGAAGGGCGAGACGCTCAAAGACACGGCGATCACCCTGAGCGCCTACGCGCCCGACATCATCGTCATGCGGCACCCGTCGGCCGGCGCCTGCCAGACGCTCTCGGCCAACACCGAGGCCAGCGTCATCAACGCCGGCGACGGCAAGCACCAGCACCCCACGCAGTGCCTGCTCGACCTCTTCAGCATGCGCCAGAACCTGGGCCGCGACCTCACCGGCCTCAAGGTGTTCATCATCGGCGACATCCTGCACAGCCGCGTGGCGCGCAGCGACATCATGGGCTTCCAGATGCTGGGCATGGATGTGACCCTCGTGGCACCGCCCACGCTCATGCCGCGCGGCATTGCGGAGGCGATGGGCGTCACCGTGGAGTACGACCTCTCGAACCTCAAGGACGCCGACGTCATCTATCTGCTCCGCATCCAGAAGGAGCGCATCAAGGCCGGCGCCAACTACCTGCCGTCGCTGCGCGAGTACAGCCGCCTGTGGGGCATCAGCCAGGCGCGGCTGCGGCCGGGGCAGCGTGTCATGCACCCCGGCCCCATCAACCGCGGCGTCGAGATCGCCAGCGACATCGCCGACGACGACGAGAACCTCATCGCCCACCAGGTGTTCAGCGGCCTGGCGGTGCGCATGGCCATCCTCTACCGGACGATCGTCGGCTTCAGCGACGGCGCGGCGACCGAGGAGGTGCTCTGATGGAACGCACCTGGTGCAAGAGCCTGCCCGCCGCCGATGTGCTGCTGCGCGGCGGCCGTGTCGTCGACCCGGCCTCAGGCCTCGACGGCGTCACGGATGTGCTCATCGCCAAGGGCAAGGTCGCGGGCGTCGGCGACGGCCTCGAGGGCGGCCGCAGCACGCGCGTGGTCGACGCCTCCGGCATGCTGGTGCTGCCCGGCTTCGTCGACCTGCACACGCACTTCCGCACGCCGGGCCGTGAGGACGAAGAGGATCTGGCCACGGCCTCGGCCGCGGCCGCGGCCGGCGGCTACGTGGCCGCCTTCGGCATGGCCAACACCGACCCGGTCAGCGACTCGGCGCCGCTGCTCCGCGGGCTCGCCGAGCTGGCGAAGGCCGAGGCCGTCGTCCCTCTCGGCTTCTGGGCCGCCGTCACGTGTGGCCTGGCCGGCGATCAGCTCACCGAGATGGGCGAGCTGGGCGCGGCCGGCGCCGTCGGCTTCAGCGACGACGGCAAGTCACTGCCCACCTCGGCGCTCACGCGCCGCGCCCTGCAGTACGTCAAGGTCAGCGGGCGCTTCATCGGCATCCACGCCCAGGACGACTCGCTCTTCAAGGGCGGGCAGATGCACGAAGGACCGGTCTCGGCCCGCCTCGGCCTGACGGGCATCCCCTCACTCTGCGAGAGCCTCGACGTGTCGCGCTCGCTCGACCTCTGCGCCTACGAGGACTCCCGCCTGCACGTGCACCACGTCAGTACCGAGGCCTCGCTGCAGGCCATCGCCCGCGCGAAAGAGGCCGGCGTGCAGGTGACCACCGAGGTCACGCCGCACCACCTCACGCTGAACGACGAGGCCGTCGCCTCACTCGACCCCAACCTCAAGATGAACCCGCCGCTGCGCGCCGAGAGCGACCGTCAGGCGCTCGTCGCGGCGCTCGGGAGCGGCCTGATCGACTGCGTCGCCACCGATCACGCGCCGCACGCCTCCGAGGAGAAGGACGTGCCGTTCGAGGAGGCGCCTTTCGGCTGCATCGGTCTGGAGACCGCCTTCAGCGTGCTGTACGCAGGGCTGGTCCAGCCCGGCGCGCTCGACCTCTCCACGCTGGTCACGCGCATGAGCACCGCCCCCGCCGGCATCGCCGGCCTCACGCCGCCGGCCGTCGCCGCCGGTGCCGTCGCAGATCTCTGCGTGATCGACCCCTCCGCCACCTGGACCGTCACCCCGCAGACCCTGCAGTCCCGATCGTTCAACTCGCCGTGGCTCGGTCAGGAGCTCACGGCCAGGGTCAGGCTCACCATCGCAGCAGGTCGCGTGGCCTGGGACGACCTTGCCTAGCCCCGCCGTCATCGTCCTCGAGGACGGCAGGGTGTTCCACGGCGAGGCCCTCGCCGGCAGCGGCTCCGTGGGCGGCGAGGTCGTGTTCAACACCAGCATGGCCGGCTACCAGGAGATCGCCACCGACCCGTCCTACTGCGGGCAGCTCGTCACCTACACGTTCCCGATGAACGGCAACTACGGGGCAGACCCGGAGCGCAACGAGTCGGGCAAGGCGCACGCCCGCGCCATCATCACGCGCGAGATCACCAACTACCGCTACAACCGCGCCTCGCGCACCACCTGGCTCGACTGGCTGGCGGAGCACGGCGTGCTGGCCGTGACCGGCGTCGACACGCGCGCCCTCACGCGGCACATCCGTGAGGCGGGCGCCATGCGTGCCGTCGTCAGCACCGACACGGCCGACCTCAAGCACCTGCGGCAGGCCGCCCAGAAGCTCCCCGTCATGGGCGGCCTCGATCTCGCCAAGGTCGTCACCTGCGGCGAGGCGTACGAGGCGCCGGCGCCCGCAGAGGCCCCGGCGCCCGACCTGCACTGCGTCGCCTTCGACTACGGCATCAAACGCTCCATGCTCGCGTATCTCGCGCAGGCCGGCTTCCGCGTCACCGTCGTGCCGGCCTCCACGAGCGCCAAGGACGTCCTCAAGCGCGAGCCCGACGGCGTCTTCCTGAGCAACGGCCCCGGCGACCCTGCGGCCGTGGGCTACGCCGTCAAGACCGTCGAGCGGCTGCTCGGCAAGGTGCCCGTCTTCGGCATCTGCCTCGGCCACCAGCTCCTCGCCCAGGCGGTCGGCCTGAGCACGTACAAGCTCAAGTTCGGGCACCGCGGCGCCAACCACCCGGTCAAGGACCTGCGCACCGGCGTCATCGAGATCACCACCCAGAACCACGGCTTCGCCGTGAAGAACGAGGCTGTGGCCGGCGCGGAGATCACCCATGTCAACCTCAACGACGACACCGTCGAGGGCGTCGCGGCGCCCAACGACTACGCCTTCTCCGTGCAGTACCACCCGGAGTCGACCCCCGGGCCGCACGACTCGCTGTACCTGTTCGAGCGCTTCCGCGACGAGATCGCGCGCTTCAAGAAGGACGGTGTGTGATGCCCCGCCGCGACGACCTGCACAAGATCCTCATCATCGGGTCCGGCCCGATCGTGATCGGCCAGGCCTGCGAGTTCGACTACTCGGGCGCGCAGGCCTGCAAGGTGCTGCTCGAGGAGGGCTACGAGGTGGTCCTCGTCAACAGCAACCCGGCCACCATCATGACCGATCCCGAGTTCGCGACGCGTACGTACATCGAGCCGCTCGACCTCGCCACGCTCACGCGCATCATCGAGGTCGAGCGCCCCGACGCCCTGCTGCCCACGCTCGGCGGGCAGACGGCGCTCAACCTGGCCATGGAGCTCAAAGCCGCCGGCGTGCTCGACCTCTGGGAGGTCGAGATGATCGGCGCCGACGAGGTCGCCATCCACCGCGCCGAAGACCGCCTCGAGTTCCGCACGGCCATGGAGGAGATCGGCCTGCGCGTGCCGCGCAGCGCTCTCGCGCACAGCATGGCCGAGGCCGAGCAGGCGAAAGCCGACCTCGGCCTGCCGCTCGTCGTGCGCCCCGCCTACACCCTGGGCGGCATCGGCGGCGGCATCGCCTACGACGAGGAGAGCTTCGCACGCATCGTCGAGCACGGGCTGCAGCTCAGCCCCATCACCCAGGTGCTCCTCGAGGAGTCCGTGGTCGGCTGGCACGAGTTCGAGCTCGAGGTCATGCGCGACAGGGCCGACAACGTCGTCGTCATCTGCTCCATCGAGAACGTCGACCCGATGGGCGTGCACACCGGTGACAGCGTCACCGTCGCGCCGGCGCTCACGCTCACCGACCCGCAGTACCAGGTCCTGCGCGACGCGGCCAAGGCCATCATCCGCAAGATCGGGGTCGACACCGGCGGCAGCAACGTGCAGTTCGCCGTGAACCCCGACAGCGGCGAGGTCGTGGTCATCGAGATGAACCCGCGCGTGTCCAGGAGCTCCGCGCTCGCCTCGAAGGCCACCGGCTTCCCGATCGCCAAGATCGCCGCGCGCCTCGCCGTCGGCTACACGCTCGACGAGATCGACAACGACATCACCCGGAAGACGCCCGCGTGCTTCGAGCCCACGCTCGACTACGTGGTCGTCAAGATGCCGCGCTGGGCCTTCGAGAAGTTCCCCCTGGCCGACAGGGAGCTCACCACGCACATGAAGAGCGTGGGTGAGGCCATGGCCATCGGGCGCAGCTTCAAGGAGGCGTTCCTCAAAGCCCTGCGCTCGCGCGAGCTCGACGGCCCGTCGGAGATCCCGAGCAGCGAGTTCGAGCTGCGCAAGGCGCTCGCCATCCCCACCGCCGAGCGCTACGAGCTCGTCCTGCAGGCATTCCGCCAGGGCTTCAGCATCGATGAGCTCCACAAGCTCACGCACATCTCGCCGTTCTTCCTCGCCGAGCTCGGCGACATCGCCGAGCTGGAGCGCGAGCTGCGCACGGCTCCCAACCTCAGCCCGGAGCTCCTGCGCCGCATGAAGCGCTACGGCTTCAGCGACAAGCGCATCGGCGAGCTCACCGGCCGTACCGAGCGCGAGGTGCGCGCCCTGCGCATCGAGCACAAGGTGCTGCCCGTGTACAAGGCCGTCGACACCTGCGCCGCCGAGTTCCAGGCCGAGACCCCGTACTTCTACTCGTGCTACGAGGAGGAGAACGAGGCCGTCCACGGCGAGCGCGAGCGCGTCGTGATCCTCGGCAGCGGCCCCAACCGCATCGGCCAGGGCATCGAGTTCGACTACTGCTGCGTGCACGCCGCCCTCACGGCTCGCGAGATGGGCTACGAGGCGGTCATGGTCAACTGCAACCCCGAGACGGTGAGCACCGACTACGACATCTCCGACCGCCTGTACTTCGAGCCTCTCACCTTCGAGGACGTCGCCAACATCGTCGCCAACGAGGACCCGAAGGGCGTCATCGTGCAGTTCGGCGGCCAGACGCCGCTCAAGATCGCCCGCTTCCTCGCCGACGCCGGCATCCCCATCCTGGGGACACCGCAGCAGTCCATCGACCTCGCGGAGGACAGGGGCCGCTTCGGGCGCCTGCTCGACGAGCTCGGCATCCACTGCCCGGAGTACGGCCTCGCGACCACCGTGGACGAGGCCACCGCGGTGGCCGCACGCGTGGGGTACCCCCTGCTCGTGCGGCCGTCCTACGTGCTCGGCGGCCGGGCCATGCAGATCTGCTACAGCCCGGCCGAGCTGCAGCAGTACATGGCCTCGGCCGCACGCGTGAGCCCCGACCACCCCGTGCTCATCGATAAGTTCCTGGAGGACGCCATCGAGGTGGACGTGGACGCCGTCGCCGACGACACGGACGTCTACATCGGCGCCGTCATGCAGCACGTGGAGGAGGCCGGCGTGCACTCGGGCGACTCCGCCTGCGTGATACCTTCCATCTCGCTGGGCGAGGGCACCCTGGAGCAGGTGCGCAAGCAGACGCGCCAGCTCGCCCTCGCGCTCGGCGTCAAGGGCCTGCTCAACGTGCAGTTCGCCTTCGGCAGCTACCAGCTCTATGTGCTCGAGGTGAACCCACGCGGCTCGCGCACCGTGCCGTTCGTCAGCAAGGCCACCGGCCTCCCGCTCGCCAGACTGGCCACGCGCGTCATCCTCGGAGAGAAGGTCCGCGATCTGGCGCCGGGGCGGCGTGTGCCCGAGTACGTGAGCGTCAAGGAGGCGGTGCTACCGTTCGCGCGCTTCCCCGGCAGCGACACCCAGCTCGGCCCCGAGATGAAGTCCACCGGCGAAGTGATGGGGGTGGCGGAGAACTTCCCGGCCGCGTTCGGCAAAGCCGTGGCCGCCGCCGGCCAGCCCCTGCCCACAGAGGGCAGCGTCTTCCTCTCGGTGTGTGACACCGACAAGTCGGCGGCCACCATCCTGGCGCAGCGCCTCACCTCGCTCGGCTTCGCGATCTACGCCACGCGCGGCACCGCCACCGCGCTCACCAGCCTCGGCATCCCGGTGCACGTCGTGAACAAGGTCTTCCAGGGCGAGCCCAACGTCGTGAACCTCATCGAGAGCGGCGAGATCGTACTCGTGATCAACACGCCGATGGGCCGCGGCGCCCGCACCGACGGCTACGAGATCCGCACGACCGCCTTGCGCAAGGGCATCTCCAGCATCACCACGCTGGCCGGCGCCTCGGCGGCCGTCTCGGCCATCGAGGCGGCCCGCCGGCCGAAGGTGCAGGTACACTGCCTGCAGGACCTGCACGCGGCGGCGGAGGCGCAGTGAGACCGGCGGGGGCGAGGCCGTGGAACCGGCGGAAGGCGGCGCCATGAACCTGGCCGCCGAGGAGCACCGGCACACGCAGTGGGCGGAGACGTCTCACTGCCGCGTCGCAGGTGTGCGCCACTTCGGCGCCTTCACGGCGCTCGAGATGGTGGCGCCGCGCATCGCCGCCAAAGCGGCTCCGGGCCAGTTCGTGATGGTCACCGTGCCGGGCGGCGGCTTCTTCCTGCGCCGCCCCATCTCGCTCTTCACTGTGCACAGCGACCGTGTCGGCCTGCTCGTGGAGGCGCGCGGCGCCGGCAGCGAGCGGCTCACGCAGGTCGAGGTGGGGGAGAGCCTCGACCTCGCCGGGCCGCTGGGCTCCGTGTTCCCCGTCGAGGGCGTGACGAGCGCTCTGCTCGTCGGCGGCGGCATCGGCTGCGCACCGCTGCAGTACCTCGCCGACACCTTGACGGCGGCGGGCGCCCACGTCACCGCCGCCTTCGGTTTCCGCGACTTCCGCGCCGCCCGCGTCGCGGGGGCGTTCACCATCGAGCGCCTGTGGGTCGCCACCGAGGACGGCAGCATCGGGCGCCGGGGCCTGGTGAGCGACGTGCTCGCCGAGCTGGACGTGCCGCCGCAGACCGCAATATACGCCTGCGGCCCGTCCCCGATGATCGGCGCCGTGCAGCGCTGGACGCTCGCCCAGGGCCTGCGCGGCTTCGCCTCGCTCGAGGCCCACATGGCCTGCGGCACCGGCTCCTGCCACGGGTGCGTGGTCGAGACCACGCGCGGGGCGCTGCGCGCGTGCAGCGAGGGGCCGGTGTTCGCGCTCGAGGAGGTCCTGCCATGAGCGCCGCGATCCTGCCCGACTCTGTACGTCTCGGCGTCGACCTCGGCGGGCTGCACCTCGCGCACCCGCTCGTCGACGCCTCCGGCACCTTCGACCTGCTCGAGTACGCGCGGCGCTTCGAGGGCGACTACTTCCGCTGCTTCCCCTACGCCGCCTATGTGCCCAAGACGGTGACCGCCGACGCGCGCACCGGCAACCCGCCGCCCCGCGTCACCGAGGCGCCCGCCGGCATGATCAACGCCATCGGCCTGGAGAACCCGGGCATCGAGGTGTGGATCGGCGAGCTGCCGGCGTGGGCACGCCTCGAGCGGCCGGTCATCGTGAGCGTCGGCGGCAACGCCCCGGATCAGTACGCGGCCGTGATCCGGCGCCTCGAGGAGCACCTCGCCGCCGCCGACCCGGCGGCGGTGCCGCGCGTCGAGGGCTACGAGCTCAACGTCTCCTGCCCCAACGTCTCGAGCGGGCTGCAGATCGGCGCCGATCCGGCGGCCACGGCGGCCGTCGTCGGCGCCGCCCGCGCGGCGACGGAGAGGCTGCTGCTCGCCAAGCTCACGCCCAACGTGGCCGACGTCGTGAGCGTTGCCCGCGCCGCCGTCCGCGCGGGCGCGGACGGCCTGTCGCTGATCAACACGGTCAAGGCCATGGTGCTCGACCGCGACACGCTGCGGCCGTTCCTCGGCAACCGCACCGGCGGCCTCTGCGGGCCGGCGATCAAGCCCATCGCCTTGCGCATGGTCGCGGAGGTCGCCCAGGCGCTGCCGGACGTACCCATCGTCGGCATGGGCGGCGTGATGACGGGGCTGGACGCCTTGGAGCTCATCGCCTGCGGCGCCACCGCCGTGGCCGTCGGCGCCGCCAACTTCACGAGCCTGGAGGCGCCGGCGCGCATCCTCACCGAGCTGCGCCTGGAGCTGGCGGCGCGCGGCTTCGCCTCTCCCACCGAGGCGCGGGGCGTGGCGCTGCGCGCCTGACCCGCGCCGCGACGCCGGCCGTAGCCGTACCGGCGACGCCGCTGCCGAAAAGTACCAGCTAGCGGCGCGATTCACGGGCGCGGACCTGTTGAACTGCGCGAGAGGCTTCACATATACTCTCGCGCGATGTCCACCTCCTCAGCCAGGCAGTCGAACACGGCCCCAGAGCGCTCCCTGGGGCAGCGCATGGACGCGCTCGGCAGGGCCAACGAAGTACGCAGCCGCCGCGCGGCACTCAAGGCCGACCTCAAGCGCGGCGCGGTCGGCATCCGCGACATCCTCGAAGCTCCGCCCGACTTCCTGCTCACCGCCAAGGTCCAGGATCTTCTGATGGCGGCCCCCAAGTGCGGGCGCGTCAAGTCCGCCAAGATCATGGAGCAGTGCCGCATCAGCCCGAGCAAGACCATCGGCGGCCTCTCGGAGCGCCAGCGCACCGAGCTGCTCGACCACTTCGGAGGCTGACTCATCCCCGCCGTGTTCGTGATCTCGGGGCCCTCGGGCGCCGGGAAGGGCACCGTCATCGCGCTCGTCAAGGAGCGGCTGGACCGCGTCGTCACGTCGGTCTCGGCCACCACGCGGCCGCCGCGGCCCGGCGAGACGGACGGGCGCGAGTACTACTTCCTGTCGCGTGACGCCTTCGAGCGCGCGGTCGAGGCGGGGGAGTTCCTGGAGTGGGTAGACTATAGTGGCGAGTCGTACGGCACCCTGCGCGCCGACGTCGATGCCAAGCTCGCAGCCGGCGATGACGTCATCCTCGAGATCGAGCTCATCGGGGCGCGCGCCGTGTGCGCCGCCATGCCTGAGGCCGTGAGCGTGTTCATCGCGCCGCCGTCCCTGGCCGAGCTGGCTGCCAGGCTCCGCGGCCGTGGCACCGAGACCGCCGAGGCCATCGCCCGCCGCCTGCACCGCGCCGAGGTCGAGGTGGCCGCGGCCGGAGAATTCGACCATAGTGTCGTCAACGACGATGCCTCACGGGCCGCCGACGAGGTGGCCGCCATCATCACAGACAGACGAAAGGGACCCTGAGTGGACAAGCCCCGCATCGACGAGCTCCTGCCGCACGCCGACGGCTCCAGGTACGAGCTGGTCATGATCGCCGCCAAGCGCGCGCGCCAGATCAACAGCTACTACCACAGCCTCGGCGAGAACACGATGGGCATCGAGGACCTCACGCCCCCGCTCATCAACACGCGCAGCACCAACCTCCTCACCATCGCCTTCGAGGAGATCGTGGACAACAAGATCGAGCACACCTGCCCCGAGTGACCACGGTATGAGCGACGGCGGCCAGCAGGCGGCTGACGGCGGCCGCAGCGTCCTCGTCGGCGTCACCGGCGGCATCGCCATCTACAAGGCGGTCGAGCTGGTGCGCAAGCTGGCGAAGGACGGGTTCGAGCCCTTCGTGGTCACCACCGAGGCGGCCCAGCGCTTCGTCATGCCGCTCACCTTCGCGGCCGTGTCGCAGGCGCCCGTCCTGGACGACTCGAGCGCGTGGCGGGCGGGCGGCGGCTGGTTCCAGCACATCGAGGCGGCCCGGACTGCGCGCGTCATGGTGGTCGCCCCGGCGACCGCCAACACCATCGCCAAGATGGCCGCCGGGCAGGCCGACAACCTGCTCACCGCCATCTACCTCGCCTTCCGCGGTCCGGTCATCGTGGCGCCGGCCATGAACTGGGCCATGAACGAGCACCCGGCCACCGTGGCCAATCTGCGGGTGCTGGCGGAGCGCGGGGTAGAGGTGCTGCCCACAGAGTCGGGCGAGCTGGCCTGTGGCGAGGAGGGCTCGGGGCGCATGGCCACGCCCGACGCCATCCGCCTGGCCGTGCGCCGCGCCTTCGCCGGCACCGCCGCAGGGCCGCTTGCCGGCAAGAAGGTGGTCGTCACCTCGGGCGGCACGCGCGAGCGCATCGACGCGGTGCGCTTCATCGGCAACCGCTCGAGCGGCAAGATGGGCCGCGCCGTGGCCGACGAGGCCTACCTGCGCGGCGCCCGCGTGGCGCTGGTCACCACGCAGCCGGCCGAAGGCGTGCCCTACGACGTCGTGCCGGTGGAGAGCGCCGCCGACATGGCAGCGGCCGTCGGGCGCGAGCTGACGGACGCCGACGTGCTCGTGATGGCCGCGGCGGTCGCCGACTTCCGGCCCAGCCAGGTGGAGGGCGGCAAGATCGCGCGCGGCGATCGCGAGACGCTCACCCTCGAGCTGGTGCGCACGGTGGACGTGCTGGCGGGTACGGCACGCCCGGGTCTGTTCCGCGTGGGGTTCGCGGCCGAGGCCGGCCCGCAGCTGCAGCGCGCCCGTGAGAAGAAAGCGGCCAAGGGTGTCGACCTGCTGGTGTTCAACGACATCCTCGCCGAGGGCGTCGGTATCGGCGCCGACGAGAACGAGATCACGATCATCGGCGCCACGGGCGAGACGCACGTGCCGCGGACCAGCAAGGCGCAGTGCGCCGCGGCCATCGTGAACCACATCGAACTGGGACTCCGCCCATGAGCGGTGAGCGGCGTGACGAGGTCGTGGCGCTGCTCGAGCGGCGCGTCGCCAACGAGCATCTGCGCCGCCACATGCTGGCCACCGAGGCCATCATGCGGGCCGTCGCGGAGCGGCTCGGCGAAGACCCGGAGCTCTGGGGCCTGACCGGCCTCGCCCACGACCTGGACGCCGAGGAGACGGAGCACGACATCACGCGGCACGGAGTCGGCGCTGCGCAGGCCCTCCGCGACCTCGGCCTGCCGGAGGAGGCGGTGCACGCCGTGGCGGCGCACAACCCCGACACCGGGGTGGTCGCCGAGTCGCGCATGGACGTCGCCCTTATCGCCGCCGACCAGCTCAGCGGGCTCGTCACGGCGGCGGCGCTGGTGCGGCCCGACAAGGACCTCGCGGGCGTGCGCCCGAAGTCGGTGCGCAAGCGATACCGCGAGGGAGCCTTCGCGCGCGGCGTGGACCGCGAGTCCATCGCACGCTGCGCGGAGCTCGGCCTCGACCTGGACGAGTTCATCGCGCTCGGCCTCGAGGCCATGCAGGGCATCGCGCCCCAGCTCGGGCTCTGAGCGAGCGTCCACGTGGACTCCTGCGCTCCCCGCGAGCCGGCCTTCGAGGACGAGAGCGAGGCCTACGACCTGTTCACCAGGGGGACGGCCCTCCTCCGCGACAGGCACCCGGCGCAGGCAGCCATGCTCCTGCGCAGGGCGTTGTCGCTCGAACCCGGCCGCAACTCCATCCGTGAGGGCCTCGGCCGGGCGGAGTTCGCGCTCGGCCGCCACCGGGAGGCGGCGGACCTGTTCGACGCCCTGCTGGCCGACTGCCCGGACAGCGACTACGCGCACTACGCGCTCGGCCGCTGTCTGCTCGAGCTCGGGCGGAGTGACGAGGCGCGGGCGCACCTGCGGCTGGCGCGCGCCCTGGCGCCGCACACCGAGCTGTACCGCGAGACCCTCGCCGGGGCAGAGGAGTGAGCGCAGCACCTGCGGCTCGGATCGAGACGCCGCGGCCACTGACGCCGTGCTGCGCCGCGGCGTGAAGCCTGCGCCTCAGCGAGGCACGACCGGAGGGGGCGGCGGAGCCGGGCCCACCGGCGGCGGCCACACCTGAGGTACGGCCGGCGGCGTGTGCGCGTCCGCGCCGTCCGTCACGCCCACGGCCCCGGCGGCGTACCCCTGCCGGCTGCGCGTGAGCGCGTCCGGCGTAGCATGCGCCATCTCCAGCAGCACGGCGATGCGTCTCTGGATCGGCGGGTGGGTGTCGAACATGCCCGCCGTCTCCTTCAGCTTCTTGCCCTTGAGCGGGTTGGCGATGAACAGGTGTGCGGTGGCACGGTTGGCGCCGCGCAGGGGCTGGGGGTCGGCGGCGATCTCGTTGAGAGCGCGCGCCAACCCCAGCGGGTTGCGCGTGAGCTGCACCGCCGTGGCGTCGGCCAGGTACTCGCGGCGGCGCGAGATGGCGAACTGCACGGCGTAGGCGGCCAGCGGCGCCAGGATCGCCAGCACGAGGGCGACGATCATGAAGATCATCTGACCCTGGTCGCCACCACTGCTGCTGTCCCCGCGGCGGCGTCCCATGCCGCCCCAGAAGGTCCAGCGCAGGAAGAAATCGGCGATCAGGGCGACCATGCCCACCATGACGCCGACCAGCATGGCGAAGCGGATGTCGTAGTTGCGCACGTGCGAGAGCTCGTGGGCGAGCACGCCCTGGAGCTGCTCACGGTCCAGGCGCCGCAACAGACCCCGCGTCACGGCGACCGCCGCGTGCTGGGGGTCGCGGCCGGTGGCGAAGGCGTTGAGCGCCTGGTCCTCGATGACGTACACCGCCGGGGGGGCCGCGAGGCCGGCGGCGATGCTGACCTCGTCCACCACGTTCACGAGCTGCGGCTCGTCGTCGTGCGTGACGCGGTGCGCCCCGCTCACGGCCAGTACCATCTTGTCGCCGGCGTAGTAGCCGATCACGCTCCAGAGGATCGCCGCCACACCGAAGACGCCGAGCAGACCGATGCCGCCGGAGGTGCCGCCGACCACGGCGTAACCGATGGCGAAGCCGAGCACTGCGAGGATGCACACGACGAGCCCCATGAGGAGCCACGAGGCCCGCCGGTTGCGGGCGATCTGTTCGTACATGGCGGGGCGCTACGCGCCGCTCAGCGCAGGTCGACCGTGGGCACTTCCCGGTCGCCGGCGGGAGCCTCGAAGAACTGCCGCGTGGTGAAGTTGAACATCCCCGCGATGATGTTGCTGGGGAACATCTGGATCTTGTTGTTGTAGGTGAGCACGCTGTCGTTGTAGAACTGCCGCGCGAAGGAGATCTTGTTCTCGGTCGCGGTGAGCTCCTCCTGCAGGCTCAGCACGTTCTGGTTGGCCTTGAGGTCCGGGTAGTTCTCGACCACGGCGAACAGCGACTTCAGGGTACCGGTGAGCACGTTCTCGGCCTCGGCCTGGGCCTGCGGGCCGGCGTTGCCCGCCTGGATCGCCGCCGCACGCGCGTTGGTCACGTTGGTCAGGGTCTCCTGCTCGTAGGACATGTAATCCTTGACGGCCTCCACGAGATTGGGGATGAGGTCGTGCCGGCGCTTGAGCTGCACGTCGATCTGGCTCCACGCGTTGTCGACCTGGTTGCGCCGCTTGACGAGGCTGTTGTACATGCCCGCCACGATGATGCCGAGGATGACCAGCACCACGATGATGATGATGACGGCGACCACGGGGCTCCTTTCGTCGACTGCAGCACTCGGTCAGTAGAGTATGCCACCTTGCGGCCCGGCCCATGCGCCCGCGGTCACAAGACGGGTCGCGGGTCGCACGGAGCGCCGGCGCCGGGGCGCCTGCGGCCGCCGGCGCCCCACCGTTTGTCCGCCCTCCGGCGCTCCTCTATCCTTGGGTCGTGGATCTGCGCGCCCGCGACATCATCCTGACCGTCGTCGCCGTGGCGGCCGTGGCCGCCGTGGGTCTCGGCGGCTACGCGGCCGTGCGCGCCCGCGCGGCCGGAGGGCGCCCGGTGCGCCAGGTGTTGGCGCCGGTGACCTTGCCCACCGCCCCCGCGACGCCGTCGGCGGCGCCCGAGCCCCAGTACGAGCGCTGGACGGTGGGCGTGGCCCGTCGCCCGGTCACGGTGCACAGGCGCCCGGACGCCGGGTCCAAGGTCGTCGGCCGCTTCGGGGTGCGCTCCCTGGCCGACTACCCCACGCTGTTCCTCGTGGACATCGTGCGCGAGGTCGACGGTACTCCCTGGTACAAGGTCTGGCTGCCGGCACCGCCCAACGGCTCACAGGGGTGGGTCGCAGACGGTCAGCTGGCGTTCTACACGACCCCCTCGAAGATCGAGATCGACCTGTCGGAGCGGCGCCTCTCCGTGGTCCGCCGTGGCGCGGAGCAGGGGGACTGGCCCATCGCCGTGGGCAAGCCGGGCCTGGAGACACCCACGGGCACGTTCTTCGTGACGCTCAAGCTGCGGCCGCCCTACCCGAACGGCGTGTACGGCGTGCTGGCCCTCGGGACGAGCGCCTACCAGGCGGAGCTGAGCGATTGGGAGGGCGGCGGCATCGTCGCCATCCACGGCACCAACGAGCCGCAGCTCATCGGTAAGGCCGTCAGCCACGGCTGCGTGCGCATGAAGAACTCAGCCATCGTGCAGGTGAGCAGGCTGGTGCCCGCCGGCAGCCCGATCTTCATCCGCGAGTAGGGCCGGCCTCACCAGTAGTCGCCCTGGTGCAGGAGCATGTCGTGCGCCTTGCACTTGGGGCAGGTGTACGAGGACGCCCTCTCAAGGAAGAACAGTTCGCTGCCGCACATCACGCAGGGGAACTCGTCCACATGGATGTCCGCGCCGGTGAGGTCGACCTCCGCGATGATGCCGCACTCCACGCAGTAGGCCGGCATGAAACGCTGCCTGGGGTCGTGGACGCTCACACCCCAACGGATGCGCTCGGCCCTGTAACCGCACTCCCGGCACTCGAACGTCGTGTACTCGCCCATGACACTCCCCTCAGCTCGCTGGAGTCCGTATCGGCAGGGTCACGCCCTCTGTTGAGCGCCTTTCGCGCTTCCTTGAACGGTGAAGGAGCGGGGTATATACTTCTGCGGCTGGAAACACACCACAAGGCGGACTCTTGCGCGAAAAGTCGGTGGGTCACCGACTTTTGTCTTGTCAGGGGTCAGGTATGGGCGGAAGACGAGAGGAACTGGAGACGATGGTCGAGGCCAGACTGGCCGAGCGCTTCCCCGAGGTCGAGCTCGTCGACCTGGAGGTGCGCGGCGGCGGCGCAGGCACGCTGACGCTGTTCATCGACAGCCCCGGCGGCGTGGACCTCGACCTGTGCGCCGCCGTCAGCGAGGCCTTCGACGAGCTGCGCGAGCGCTACACGCTCGAGGTCTCGTCCCCGGGGCTCGACCGCAGGCTGCGCAAGCCGGCGCACTTCGCCGCCGCTCTCGGCCGCGATGTGGCCGTCACGCTCGCGCAGCCGCAGGCCGGCCGCCGCAACTTCCGCGGCGTGCTCACGGCGGCCGACGAGGCCGGCGTCACACTCGCCCTGGCGGAGGGCGGCGAGGCCACACTGCCGCTCGAGGCCGTCGCCCGCGCCCACGTGGTCTACACCTTTGACAGTGACGGAGGCCGTCGTGAGTAGAGAGATCATCGAGGCGCTGCACCAGATCGAGAAGGAGAAGGGCATCGCCTTCGAGGCCCTCGTCGAGGCCCTCGAGGACGCCCTGCTCTCGGCCTATAAGAAGACCCCCAACGCCGTGGAGCACGCCAAGGTCGAGGTCGACACCGAGACCGGCGACATGCGCGTCTACGAGCTCATCTTCCCCGAGCACATCGACGTCGAGGCCCTCAAGGTGCACGACGACGAGACCGGCGAGGAGATCGGGCTCGACCTCTCGAGCGTCGACATGAGCGAGGTCGAGCGCGTGGAGGTCACACCCGACGACTTCGGCCGCATCGCCGCGCAGACCGCCAAGCAGGTGATCCTGCAGCGCATCCGCGAGGCCGAGCGCGACCTCATGTACGAGGAGTACATCGACCGCATCGGCGAGCTCGTCACCGGCATCGTCCAGCAGAGCGACCCGCGCCACAACACGCTGGTCGAGCTGGGCCGCGTCGAAGCCGAGCTGCCGCGCGGCGAGCAGATCGAGACCGAGCACTACGACCACGGTGCCCGCATCAAGGCCGTCATCATCCGCGTGGAGGACTCGGCCAAGGGCCCGCAGGTCAAGCTCTCACGCCGCAGCGAGGAGCTCGTGCGCAAGCTGTTCGAGCTCGAGGTGCCCGAGATCGCCGACGGCCTCGTCGAGATCAGGCAGGTGGCTCGCGAGACCGGCTACCGCGGCAAGGACGGCAAGCCGGTGCCGGGCCGCTGCAAGATCGCCGTGGTGTCGCACGCCGACGGCGTCGACCCGGTCGGCGCCTGTGTGGGCCCGCGCGGCTCGCGCGTGCGCATGGTGGTCAGCGAGCTGCGCGGCGAACGCATCGACATCATCCCGTACAACGAGGACGCCGCACGCTTCGTCGCCAAGGCGCTCTCGCCGGCGCGTGTACGCGAGGTCATCGTCGACGACGACGAGAAGACGGCCACCATCATCGTGCCCGACGACCAGCTCTCGCTGGCCATCGGCAAGGAGGGCCAGAATGCGCGCCTCGCGAGCAAGCTCACGGGTTGGCGCATCGACATCAAGAGCCAGCAGCAGATGGCAGAGGCCGAGAGCGCCATGGAGTTCGGCGACGACGAGGGTGTCGACGGCCAGTGCATGGCCGTGATGCGCAACGGCAAGCGCTGCCCGAACCAGGCAGAGCCGGGCTCGCGGTACTGCAGCCTGCACAAGGACTACGTCGGGCCGGAGCGGCCGGCGCCGGCCGCAGCTGCCCGCGAGGCAGAGGAGCCGGAGACCGGCGCGGAGTGATGCCGGTGGCCGCGCCCGAACGCACCTGCGTGGGGTGCCGCACGCGGCGGCCGCAGGCCGAGCTCGTGCGCGTCGTCCTGCGCGGCGGCGCCGTCGTGCCGGCGGGCCCCGGGGTGCCGGGGCGCGGGTCGTACCTGTGCCGTGATGAGAGGTGTCTGGCGGCCGCACAGAAGCGGCGTGCGTTCACGCGCGCCTTCCGCTCTGCGGCCGTGCTTGAGCGTGAGGCCGAGGAGGCCCTAGCAACGATCATCGAGGAGTCACGAAAGGCGGTGAGGTGAATGGCGAAGAAGCGCAAGGTGACGGACATCGCGACCCAGCGGGGCACGAGTGTCGACGACGTTCTCGCCCACCTCAAGAAGGCGGGTATCGAGGTCGTCGACGGTGAGGTCAGCGTCGACGAAGAGGCTATCGAGAAGGCATACGCGGCGCCTGCAGCCGGCGGCGGTGTCCGCCGGCGCGCCGGCGGACCCGGCGGCAAGCGCCGCCGCGTGATCATCGACGCCGGCGCGTCGCGCCGGGGCGGCGGTCCGCAGGGCGGTCGCGATCGGCGTCGCGGCCGCGGCCGCGGGCACGACCGCGACGAGCAGCCGCAGGCGCCCACGATCCCGCAGGGGATCGTCAAGGTGCCGTCGGGCTCCACGGTCAAGGACGTTTCGCAGCTGCTCGGCGTCTCCACCCCGGAGATCATCAAAGCCCTCATGGGCTACGGCGAGATGGTCACCATCACCCAGACGCTGAGCGACGAGGCCATCGAGGTCATCGCCACCGATTTCCATCGCGAGATCGAGATCACGCACGCGGCCGACGAAGAGGCCGAGCTCGAAAAGGAAGCCGTCGACGATCCCAAGGACCTCAAGCCGCGGCCGTCGGTGATCACCGTCATGGGCCACGTCGACCACGGCAAGACCAGCCTGCTCGACGCCATCCGCGAGACCGAGGTCGCCAAGGGCGAGGCCGGCGGCATCACCCAGCACATCGGTGCGTACCAGGTGAAGCACAACGGCCAGCTCATCACGTTCATCGACACGCCCGGCCACGCCGCGTTCACCGCCATGCGTGCGCGCGGCGCCAAGGTCACCGACATCGCCGCCATCGTGGTGGCCGCCGACGACGGTGTCATGCCGCAGACGGTGGAGGCCATCGATCACGCGCGCGCGGCGCAGGTGCCCATCGTCATCGTCATCAACAAGATCGACAAGCCCGAGTCCAACCCGGACCGCCTCAAGCAGCAGCTCAGCGAGCACGGCATCATCCCCGAGGAGTGGGGCGGCGACACCGTGTTCGTCGAGGCCAGTGCGAAGCAGCGCATCGGCCTTGACAACTTCCTCGACATGCTCCTGCTGGTGGCCGAGGTCGGGGACCTCAAGGCCAACCCCGAGGCGCCCGCCAGCGGCTATGTCATCGAGTCGAGGATCGACCCGGGCCGCGGCGTGGTGGCCACCGTTCTCATCGATCGCGGCACCCTCCGCGTGGGCGACGCCCTCGTGGCCGGCGAGGCCAGCGGGCGCGTGCGCGCCATGCGCGACTTCAAGGGCGAGCCTCTCAAGAGCGCCAGTCCGTCCACTCCGGTCGAGATCATCGGCTTCGACGAGCTGCCGGTGGCCGGCGAGTTCTCGCGCGTCGTCAAGGACGAGCGCATGGCGCGGTCCCTGGCACAGAAGCGCTCCAACCGCATCCGCACCGAAGCGCTCGCCAAGCAGCGCGCCCTCACCCTCGGCGACGTGTTCGCGCGCATCGCCGAGGGCAAGGTCCTGGACCTCAACCTCGTCGTGAAGGCCGACGTGCAGGGCAGCCTCGAGGCCCTCACCGACGCGCTCCTCAAGATCCAGCACCCCGAGGTCAAGGTGCGCGTCATCCACTCGGGCGTCGGCGGCATCAACGAGAGCGATGTCATGCTGGCCAGCGCCTCGTCGGCGATCATCATCGGGTTCAACGTCCGCCCCAGTCCGGCAGCCACGTCGCTCGCCGAGAACGAGGGTGTGGACGTGCGCACCTACCGCGTCATCTACAAGGTCACCGAAGACATCACCGCCGCCTTGGTGGGCATGCTGAAACCCACCATCGAAGAGGTGGTCCTCGGTCAGGCCGAGGTGCGCACCACGTTCAAGGCGTCCAAGCTCGGGACGATCGCCGGGTGCATGGTCACCCACGGCACCGTCACGCGCAACGCCAGCGTGCGCGTGCTGCGCAACGATGTGGTGGTCCACGACGGCAAGATGGGGTCTCTCAAGCGCTTCGCAGAAGACGCGCGTGAGGTGGCCGAAGGCTTCGAATGCGGCATCCTGCTCGACGGCTTCAACGACCTCAAGGAAGGGGACGTGCTGGAGGCGTACGAGACCAGGGAAGTCGCCCGTGAGGCATGACGCCTGCCTCGGCGTCCTGCTCGCGGAGCTGCACTTTCCCCAGAGCCGGTCGCTGAAGGAGAAGCGCGCGCCCCTCGCGTCGCTGCGCGACGCGGTGCACGCGCGCTTCCGCGCCTCGTTCAGTGAGGTCGGCCTGCACGACGTGTGGCAGCGCTCCCGCGTGCTCGTCGTGCTGGCCGCCTCCTCACTGCAGCAGGCCACGCAGCAGATCGACGAGGTCGACCGCTACCTCCACGCGCAAGAGTTCGAGGTGTCGCGCGTCGTCCTGAAGAGCACGGACACGGTGGACACGTTATGGGACATCGACTACTGAGGGTCAACGAGAGCATCAAGGAGATCCTCTCGTCCGTCATCACGGCCGAGGGGCTCAAAGACCCGCGCGTCGGCTTCGTCACCGTGACCGGTGTGGAGACCTCGCCGGACCTGCGCCGCGCCAAGGTCTACGTGAGCGTGCTCGGCAAGCAGGCCGAGCGCGACGCCTGCATGGAGGCGCTCGAGCACTCGCGCGGGTACCTGCAGGCGCGCCTGAACGCGGTCTCGCACATGAAGCGCACGCCGCACCTCGAGTTCCACTACGACGCCACCCTCGACAGCGCGCTGCACCTCGACGAGGTGATGCGCCGCGAAGAGCAGTTGCTCGGCGCGCAGCCGCGCGAGATCCCCGTGCCCGGCGCCGTCGTGCGAGGAGCACCCGAGGACGACTGGGACGACGAGCCCATGGACGTCGACGACGAAGGGCCGTCGGGCTGGGGCGACGGCAGCGAGGCCGACATGGACGTGGACGATGAGGAGCCCGCGTGAGGGCGCTCGCCGCCGACCTCGCCGCGGTCTGTCGGCGCATGCGCGCCGAGTCGCACGTGGCTCTGGCCGTACACGAGAAGCCGGACGCCGACGCCCTCGGCGCCGCCGGCGGCATGCTCGACCTGTTCGCTCAGCTGGGCGCGGAGGCGCGGCTCCACATCGCCGTGGGCGAGTCGTTGCCGCTGCAACACCTGCTGCTCCCGGACGGCGCCGTGGTCCGCGACCTGCCGCCGGCCGGAGCATCGCTCTATGCGCTCGACTGCGGCTCGTTCCCGCGCCTGGCCCTCGACCTCGACGCCTGGGACGGGCCCCTGATCGACATCGACCACCACCACGACAACACGCGCTACGGCGACCTCGTGCTGCTGCGGCCGCGGGCCAGCAGCACGAGCGAGATCGTCTGTGAGATCGCCGCAGCGCTGGGTCTCACGCCGTCTCTGCCCGCGGCCACGGCGCTGTACACGGGCATCTCGTTCGACTCAGGGCACTTCCACCACAACAGCACCAGCGCCGGCACCTTTCGCTGCGCTGCCTGGCTACGCGAGCTCGGCGTGGACGTGACGGCCGTGTACGGCGAGCTCTACGAGCGGCGCACGCTCGGTGCCGTGCGCCTCTGCGCCCTCGCGGTCGGCGGCGCGGCGCAGGTCGACGGCGGCCGCGCCCTGGTCGCAACGCTCACGCGCGGCGACTACGTGGCGGCCGGCGCGCGCGAAGAGGAGACCGAGGGCATCGTCGAGACACTCCGCTCCGTCGAGGGCGTGGAGGCAGCCGCCCTCGTCAAAGAGCAGTCTTCCGGCGCGCGCGTACGCGTGAGCCTGCGTTCCCGGGCGGTGGATGTGAGTGCCATCGCCGCCGCCCGCGGCGGCGGCGGCCACCGGCTGGCGGCCGGCTTCTCCAGCGACGACTCCCCCGAGGAGGTGAGCACGTGGCTCAGTTCCGAACTCGCAAGGTCCCTCTCGACGGCGTCCTGTTGATCGACAAGCCGGCGGGCGCCACGTCCCACGACGTGGTGGCACGTGTGCGCAGGCTCCTGCGCCCCACCGTGAAGAAGGTGGGTCACGCCGGCACGCTCGACCCCTTCGCCACCGGCCTTCTGGTCGTGCTCGTCGGCCGCGCCACCAAGCTGGCGCGCTTCTTCGTCGATCTGCCGAAGGAGTACGAGTGCACCATGCGGTTCGGCGTGCGCTCGGACACCGGCGACCTCACCGGGCGGTTGACCGAGACCGGTGTGACCACGACGCTGCAGGCGGTCGAGGCCGTGCTGCCCGATTTCGAGGGCCTCATCCTGCAGTCGGTGCCCATGACCTCGGCCGTCAAGGTCGACGGCGAGCGCCTCTACAAGAAGGCCCACCGCGGCGAGGTGGTCGAGACGCCCGTCAAGGAGGTCGAGATCGAGTCCATCGAGGTCCTTGACTTCGACGAGGCGGCCCAGCAGCTGCGCTGCCGCATCGCCTGCTCCAAAGGCACCTACGTGCGTCAACTGGCCATCGACGTCGGCGAGGCCGTCGGTACCGGCGCGCACCTCGTGCAGCTGTCGCGCACGGCCACCGGCGAGCTCTCTCTGGACGACGCCCAGACGCTGGCCGGGTTCGAGAAGGAGGTCGCGGCACGGGCACCGGGCGACGAGCACATCCCCGGCCTGCTTGCGCCGGCAGCGGCACTGCAGTTCATGCCCGCCATCGAGCTGTCGGCGGCCCAGGTCACGGCGGCGCGCAACGGTGCCCGCCTCCCGGGCGGGCCGCCGGAGCCGGTGCGCCTCACCTTCCGCGGGGAGCTCGTGGCCATCTACGGCCCCGCGGAAGAGGGTCACGCGCTCAAGCTGCTCGTCAAGCTCTGATGCGCGTCGTGCGCGACCTCTCCGAGCTCGAGCCGCGGGCGCGGGCGCTGGCGATCGGCACCTTCGACGGCGTGCATGTCGGCCACCAGGCCGTCATCGGACGCGCCGTCGCGCTCGGCGCCGAGCGCGGCCTGCTCACAAGCGTGGTCACCTTCGACCGTCACCCCCTCTCGGTGGTCGCGCCCGAGCACGTGCCGCGCCTGCTCACACCGCTGACGGAGAAGGTGCGCCTCATCGGGGAGCTCGGCCCGGAGGAGCTCGTCCTGCTGCCGTTCGACGAGCGTCTCGCCGCCCTCACGGCGCCGGCGTTCTGCGCGCAGGTCCTGGGCGAGGCGCTGCGCGCGCGCATGGTCGTGGTCGGCGAGAACTTCAACTTCGGCGCCGGCGGGGCCGGCGACGCGGCCCAGCTGCGCGCCTGCGGCGAGGCTCGCGGCTTCGAGACTATCGCCCTGCCGCTCGTCACCGAGCACGGCAAGACCATCAGCTCCACCCGTATCCGCCTCCTTCTGCACGAGGGTGAGCTGGAGGAGGTGCGCGAGATCCTGGGCCGGCCGCCGTCGGCCACCGGCCGCGTGGTGGCCGGCGACCAGCGCGGCCGCACGCTCGGCGTCCCGACCGCCAACATCGACGTGGAGGCGGGCACCATCTTCCCCGGTCGCGGCGTGTACGCAGCTCGGGTGCACGTGCGCGACCGTTGGTACCGCGGTGCCGTCAACATCGGCCACAACCCCACGTTCCGCACCCGGCAGGACGAGACGGCGCACGTCACCGTCGAGGCGTTCCTGCTGGACTTCAGCGGCGACATCTACCACAGCGACATCCGCGTGGACTTCCTGCACAGGATCCGAGAGGAGCGGCGCTTCGCCTCCGTCGAGGAGCTGGTCACGCAGATGCGCGGCGACATCGCCGTCACGGCCGCGTTCGACGACGCGGCCTTCGCGGAGGTCGGCCTGGGGCGCGGGCCGCGGGCCTGACCCCGACCCGCGCGGCTCCGACTCGCACGCCCTTCTGCGCGACCTCGCCGCCGCCGTGGTGAACCGACGGCCGGCCGGTTTCGCCCCGCGCGGCCCTGTGCTACCCTACCTCGACCGTTTTCTCGGTTGCGGGCGGCCTACCCGCTACTGGGTTCCCGGACCACCCCTGTGAAGGAGGTGAATCCCACATGGCAATCACCAAGGACGTCAAAGAGACCATCATCGCCAAGCACGCCAAGCACGAAGGCGACACTGGCTCCCCCGAGGTGCAGATCGCGATCCTCACGGCGCGCATCGAGACCCTCACCGAGCACCTCAAGACGCACAAGAAGGACCATCACAGCAGGCGCGGCCTGCTCAAGATGGTCGGTCAGCGCCGGCGCCTGCTCAACTACCTGCAGGCCCGTGACCTGGAGCGCTACCGCGCCCTGGTCAAGGAGCTCGAGCTCCGCAAGTAAGCAACCGATGCGGCGCCAGACGCGCCGTCACCGTCGTCTGCGCGCGTCCGCGCGCCGGCGAACCAGCACCCGTGCGCAATGGGGCGCCGGGTCAGAAGGTCGAAGGAAGAGATGAACACAGTAGAAGTCGAAGTCGCGGGCAAGACGATCACCCTCGAGACCGGGCGCATGGCCAAGCAGGCCAACGGCGCCGTCCTGGTGCGCTGCGGCGACACCACGGTGCTGGTCACCGCCGTCGGCCGCACCGAAGGCCGCGAGGGGCAGGATTTCTTCCCCCTCACCGTGGACGTCGAGGAGCGGCACTACGCTGCGGGCAAGATCCCTGGCGGCTTCATCAAGCGCGAATCGCGGCCCAGCGAGAAGGCGACCCTGGCGGCACGCCAGATCGACCGGCCCATCAGGCCCCTGTTCCCCAAGGGGTACATGAACGAGGTCCACGTGGTCGCCACCGTGCTGTCGGTCGACCTCGAGAACAGCTATGACACGCTCGCCACCCTCGGCGCCTCGGCGGCCCTCACCCTGAGTGAGATCCCGTTCAACGGCCCCGTGGCGTCGGTGCGCGTCGGGCGCATCGAGGACGAGTTCGTGATCAATCCGACGCTTCTCGAGACCCGGGACGAGTCCGAGCTCGATCTCGTGGTCACGGGCACGCGGGACGCGATCGTCATGGTCGAGGCCGGCGCCCAGCAGGTGTCTGAGGACGTCGTCGTCCAGGCGCTGCGCCTGGCGCACGACGAGATCCAGAAGATCATCGACGTGCAGCTCGAGCTGCAGAAGCTCGCCGGCAAGCCCAAGTGGGACGTGCCCGAGTGGACCGTCGACGAGGCCATCCTGGCCGAGGTCCGCGAGCAGTTCGGAGCGGCCATGGACGCGGCCACCCAGGTGGCCGACAAGCATGCGCGCCAGGATGCCACCGCGGACGTCAAGAAGGCCGCCGTCGAGGCGCTCCTCGACGAGGACTCGCCGGCGGAGCGCGTGACGCACGTCAAGCGCGCCCTCGCCCAGGTGGAGAAGGAGCTCGTGCGGCGCCGCATCGCCGTCGAGAAGCGCCGCCCCGACGGCCGCGCCACCGACGAGGTGCGGCCCATCACCTGCGAGGTCGGCGTGATCCCGCGCATCCACGGGAGCGCCCTGTTCACGCGCGGCGAGACGCAGGCCCTGAGCATGCTGACGCTCGGCGGCACCGGCGAGTTCCAGCGCATCGACGGCCTCGGCATCGAGGACAAGAAGCGCTACATCCACCACTACAACTTCCCGCCGTTCTCGGTGGGCGAGACCGGCTTCATGCGCGGACCCAAGCGCCGTGACATCGGGCACGGCGCCCTCGCCGAGCGCGCCCTGCTGCCGGTGCTGCCCGACGAGGTCGCCTTCCCGTACACCACGCGCATCGTCTCCGAGATCCTCGAGAGCAACGGCTCCTCGTCGATGGCCAGCGTGTGCGGCTCGACCCTCTCCCTGATGGACGCCGGCGTGCAGATCAGCGCCCCGGTGGCCGGCACGGCCATGGGTCTCATCAAGGAGGGCGACGCCTACACCGTGCTCACCGATATCGCCGGCGTGGAGGACCACCTCGGCGACATGGACTTCAAGGTGGCGGGTACAGCCGACGGCATCACCGCCCTGCAGATGGACATCAAGATCAGCGGCGTCACCTTCGAGATCCTCACCGAGGCGCTGGAGCAGGCGCGCAAGGCGCGGCTGCACATCCTCGGCAAGATGCTCGAGACCATCGCGGAGCCGCGCAGCGAGCTCTCCGAGTGGGCGCCGCGCATCTTCAGCATCCAGATCAACCCCGACCAGATCGGCCTCATCATCGGCAAGGGCGGCGAGACCATCCGCGGCATGACCGAGGAGTTCAGCGCCGACATCGACATCCAGGAGGACGGCACCATCTTCATCTGTGCCCCCGACCAGGAGTCGGCGGAGGGCGTTATCAACCGCATCCAGTCGATGACCAAGGAGATCGAGGTCGGCGACGTGTTCACCGGCCGCGTGGTCAAGACCACCGACTTCGGCGCCTTCGTCGAGCTCAAGAAAGGCACCGACGGCCTGCTTCACATCTCGCGCCTGGCCCCCAAGGGCGAGCGCGTCAAGTCCGTGGACGACGTCGTCAAGCGCGGCGACACCGTCACCGTCGAGGTCGTGGAGATCGACAAGGCGCGCAACCGCATCGGGCTCTCGCTCATCAAGGGACCCGAGGCCTCGTGACGCAGTGAGCGAGGGGAACGGCGCGGTCACGTACCGCCTCTCCACGCTCGACAACGGCCTGCGGGTGGCCACCGAGCGCATGGACAACGTGCGCTCGGTGGCCCTCGGGCTGTGGATCGCCGCCGGCTCGCGGCAGGAGCCGCGAGAGCTGGGCGGCGTCTCGCACTTCATCGAGCACCTCATCTTCAAGGGCTCCGAGAGGTACTCGGCCTGGGACATCGCCCGCATCTTCGACGACATGGGCGGAGAGCCCAACGCGTCCACGTCCAAGGAGCACACGCTCGTGAATGCGCGCTTCCTCGACGACGACCTCGAGACGGCGTTCGAGGTCATCGCCGAGATGGTGGCGCGCCCCAGCTTCGCCGATCTCGACCAGGAGCGCGAGGTGGTCCTCGAAGAGGTCGCCATGTACGAGGACTCGCCGCAGGAGCTCATCCACGACGACATGAGCGAGCTGCTCTTTCGCGACCACCCGCTGGGGCGGCCCATCATCGGGCACGTCGAGAGCCTGGAACGGCTCGATCTGGAGACGGTGCGCAGCTACCACGACGCGCACTACGTGAACCCGGGCATCGTCGTCTCCGCGGCCGGGCACGTCGATCACGAGCGGCTCTGCGCGCTCGCCGCCGAGCACTTCCGGCCCGAGCCCGGCGCCGTCGTGCCCGAGCCCGTGCTCAGCCCGCCGGGCTTCCGCCACGTCGCCAGCTTTCGCGAGAAGGACACCGAGCAGTACCACGTGTGCCTCGGGGGTCCGGGTCCGCGCAGGGGCGACCCGGACCGCTACGCCGTGTTCGTGGTCGACACCATCCTCGGCAGCTCCTGGAGCTCGCGCCTGTTCCAGGAGGTGCGCGAGAAGCGCGGCCTCGCCTACTCCGTCTACTCCTACGTCTCGCTGTATGCCGACGCCGGCTTCACCGGCATCTACTGCGGCTCGCGCGAAGAGGCCATGGAGGAGGCCATGGACGTCATCCTCGGAGTCCTGCACGACTTCGAGGAGGACGTCGCCGGCGAGGCCATCCAGCGCGCCAGGAACCACCTCAAGGGGCAGCACGTGCTCAGCATGGAGAGCCCGGGGGCGCGCATGCAGTCGCAGGGGCGCGCCGTGCTCACGGGCCAGCCTGTGCTCACCGTCGACGAGGTCCTGGCGAGAATCGACGCGGTCACGCACGACGACGTCATGGCCGCCGTGCGCCGCTACTACGACCCGCAGAAGTGGTCCACCGTGTGCATCGGCCCGCGGGCGGAGCCGTTCCGGGCCGTCACCGAGGGGTTCGAGTGGGAGCAGCGATAGGCGGGATGTACCTGCGGCGTCCCGCTTGTGTACGCCGGAAGAGGAGACCGTCATGACCGACGTGCTGGTGACCGGAGCAGCCGGCAAGATGGGCAGCGTCAGCGCCCAGACCATCGCCGACCAGGACGACTTCGAGATCGTCGCCTTGGTCGATCCCAAGGGGGGCGCGAAGACTGGGGGAGAGGCGCCCTGCTTCGCCACCGTCGAGCAGGCCCTCGCGCTCACGTCGCCCCAGGCAGCACTCGAGTTCAGCGTGCCGGGCGCCGTGTTCGACAACACGCGGCGCCTGCTCGAGGCGGGAGTGCCCACCGTGGTGGGCGCCACCGGCCTGAGCGACGCCCAGGTCGGCGAGCTCTCGGCGGTCGCGAGCGCGTCCGGCGCCGGCCTCGTCATCGTCCCCAACTTCGCCCTCGGCGCGGTGCTGCTCATGCGCTTCGCCGCGGAGGCGGCGCGGTACTACGCGCGCGCCGAGGTCATCGAACTGCACGAGGCCGGCAAGCTCGACGCCCCCTCGGGCACCAGCCTCAGGACGGCGCACCTCATGGCCGAGGCGCCGGGCTCTGCCCTTCAGGAGGGACCCGGCGACCAGCCGTCGCGCGGCCTCGCCGCCGACCGTGTGCGCATCCACAGCGTGCGCCTGCCCGGCGTAGTGGCGCACCAGGAGGTGCTGTTCGGCGGCGACGACGAACTGCTCACCATCCGCCACGACTCGCTCTCACGGCGCTCGTTCATGAGCGGCGTGCTCGTGGCCCTGCGCAAGCTCCCCTCGGTGAAGGGGACTGTCGTCGGGCTGGAGAACCTCCTAGACTAGAGAGGCTCGTCCTCGCGCACCCGCAGCAGCCATCACCGTCGGCAGCAGCAAGGAGATACGCCGTGCCACGAAGCCTGGGGACCATCCTCACCGCCATGGTGACGCCGTTCGACGGCGACCTCGCCGTCGACCACGGGCGCCTCGCCGAGCTGGCTTCCTGGCTGCTCGAGAACGGCTCGGACGGCCTGGTCGTGGCCGGCACCACAGGAGAGTCGCCGACCCTCACCGATGAGGAGAAGCTGGCCATGTTCCGCACGGTCGTGGAAGCGGTCGGCGACCGTGCCCCCGTGGTGGCCGGCACGGGCAGCAACGACACGGCGCACTCGGTCGCGCTGACGAGGAACGCCGAGGCGTGCGGCGTCTCCGCCTGCCTGGTCGTCACGCCGTACTACAACAAGCCGCCGGAGCGCGGGCTCATCGCGCACTTCCGCGCCGTGGCGGCGGCCACGAGCCTCCCGGTGATCGTGTACAACATCCCCGGGCGCTGCGTGGTGAACCTCTCGCCAGAGGCCCTGGCGGAGCTGGCGACGGTCGACAACATCGTCGCCGTCAAGCAGGCCGACCCCGAGGTCGCGCACACCCGTCGCCTGCGCGAGCTCTGCGATCTCGACATCTACGCCGGCAACGACGACATGCTCCTCGACATGCTCGAGATGGGCGGCGCCGGCGGCATCTGCGTCGCCAGCCACCTCGTCGGGAGGCAGTTCGCCGACATGGCCCGCCTGGTGCGGGCCGGCGAGCACGAGAAGGCCCGCGTCCTCGACGAGTCGCTGCGCGAGCTCTATCGCGTGCTCTTCATCACGGCCAGCCCCATCCCGGTGAAGACGGCGCTCAACCTGCTCGGCCACGAGGTCGGCGGGCTGCGCCTGCCGCTTGTCGACGCCACCCGGGAGGAGACGGCCGTCGTGGCCGACGAGCTCCGCCGCCTGGGTCTCCTCGAGTGAGCGGCGCTAGGCTGGCCCGCCTCGGGGCCGGCGTGGACCGCCTGCCGCGCGTCTTGGTGCTGGCCATCTCCGCGGCGCTCACGGTCGTCGTGAGTGCCGCCGACATCGCCACGAGCGCGGACTTGACGCTGGCCATCTTCTACGCCGTTCCCGTCGCCTTGACGACCTGGTCGGCAGGGCGCCTGGCCGGCTTGGTGTTCGCGCTGGCGGAGGCGCTCACTTGGACGTTCGCCGGCACCGTCGGCCTTGCTTCGCACTCGACAGACGCTGTGTTCCTGGGCAACGTGCTGCTGCGGCTGGCCTTCTTCGCGGTAGAAGTCGCCATTCTCGCAGCGCTGCGCGAGTCGCTGGCGCGCGAGCGCGAACTCGCACGCGTTGACGCGCTCACCGGTCTCGACAACTTGCGCCAATTCCGCGAGCGACTCCACGCCGAACTGGTACGAGCGGCACGCCTCAACGGACCGCTCAGCCTCGCGGTGTTCGACGTCGACGGACTCAAACGCGTCAACGACGAGCATGGGCACGCGGTCGGGGATCAGCTGCTCGTGGAGGTCGCCCGCTCGTGGAGGAGCAACCTGCGCTCAAGCGACCTTCTGGCGCGGACCGGCGGGGATGAGTTCGCCGTGATCCTCCCCGATACGGGGGTCGAGGCGACGGTCGCCGTGGAGAACTGTCGCCGTGCGTGTCGCGCGGCACTCGCGGCTCGCGGGTGGACGGCCTCGGTCAGCGTCGGTGTCGTGACGTGGCTGGGCGGGGAGACGGGCGGCGAGGGCCTCGTGCGCCGCGCCGACGAGCTCATGTATGAAGCCAAGGCGTCTGGTAAGGACGCCGTGAGGGACGCGGTCGCCGGGGCGGCTCAGGAGAACGCCGCCGGGGTCGCACAGCACGCGATACGGAGGACGGAGTCGCATGCCTGACACGGTGCGCATCACGCCGCTCGGCGGCCTCGGCGAGATCGGCAAGAACATGACCGCCATCGAGCACCGCGGCAAGATCGTCGTCGTGGACTGCGGCGTCGAATTCCCCCGTGACGAGATGCTCGGCATCGACCTCGTGCTGCCGGACATCACCTGGCTGCTGGAGCGCCGCGCCGACGTGCTCGGCTTCGTCATCACACACGGGCACGAGGACCACATCGGCGCGCTCCCGTTCGTGCTGCGTCAGCTCAACGTGCCGGTGTACGCGAGCCGCTTCACCCTGGCGCTCATCAAGTCCAAGCTCGACGAGCACGGCCTGCTGCGCACGGCCGACGTCAACGAGGTCAGCGACAGGTCGAAGTTCCGGCTCGGCCCCTTCGAGGTCTCCTTCGTCGCCGTCAGCCACAGCGTGCCCGATGCTTTGTCCATCGTGCTGGGCACCAGTCTGGGTCCGCTCATCGTGACCGGCGACTACAAGTTCGACCACACGCCCATCGACGGGCGCATCACCGATGTCAACACCTTCGCCCAGCTCGGTCAAAGCGGCGTGCTCGCGCTGCTGGCCGACTCGACCAACGCGGAGACGCCCGGATCCACCCCCTCCGAGGCGCTCGTCGGTCAGGCGTTCCACCAGATCTTCGCCGAGGCCGAAGGGCGCGTCATCGTGGCCTGCTTCGCCTCGCACGTTCACCGCGTGCAGCAGGCCATCCAGATCGCCCATCTGCACGGCCGCAAGTTCGCCGTGTCGGGGCGGTCCATGCAGAAGAACGTCAACATCGCCAAGAGCCTGGGACTCCTCAGCGTGCCCGAGGGCGCCATGATCAAGTTGGCCGAGATCGACGAGTACCGGCCCGAGGAGATCCTCGTGCTCTCCACCGGCAGCCAGGGCGAGCCGCTTTCGGCGCTCACGCGCATGGCGTTCGACGACCACCCGCAGGTCGCGCTGCACGAGGGCGACACCGTCGTGATCTCGGCCACGCCCATCCCCGGCAACGAGGTGAGCGTCATGACCACGGTGAACCGCCTGCTCAAAGTGGGCGCCACCGTCATCTACGGCAGGGACAGCGGCGTGCACGTGTCGGGCCACGCCGCCCAGGAAGACATGCGCATGATGCTCAACCTCGTGCGCCCGCAGTGGTTCGTGCCGCTCCACGGCGAGTACCGGCACCAGTACCTGCACGCAGGGCTGGCCCGGCAGGCAGGTCTCGGCGATGAGCAGATCTTCCTGCTCGAGAACGGCGACGTGCTGCAGATCGAGGACGACAACGCCGAGATCGTCGACAAGGTGCCCACCGGCATGGTCTTCGTGGACGGCCACGAGATCGGCGATGCCGGCGGGCTCGTGCTGCGTGATCGCCAGCAGCTCGCCGGCGACGGCATCCTCATCGCCGTCGTCACTATCGACGCGCAGTCGGGCGACACGGTGGCGCCACCGGAGCTCGTGGCGCGCGGCTTCCTGCACGACGACGAGCGTCTCAAGGACGTGCTCGACGAGTGCGCCGACGCGCTGGACGAGCTCATGGACGAGCTCGGCCAGGTCCATGTCACCGGCCAGCGCCTCATCAAAGAGGACATCAAGGACGGGCTCTCCGAGCTCGTGTACGCCCGCACCCGGCGCCGGCCGCTCATCCTGCCGGTGGTCGTCGAAGTCTGACGCGCGCGCCTAGGGAATGCCGCGCGCGCGTTGAATAAGCGACGCATGGCGACTGCACGCCCCAAGTCATCACGGAGGCGCGCGGGCGCCGCGTCGCGTCCGCGGTCCCGTGCGTCTGCTGCCAAACCGAGCCCGAAGAGCACGTCGTCCGGGCACGGCCGCGAGCTGGCGGCCATCGCCTGCGTGGCCGTCGCCGTCTTCCTCGCCTTCGTCATCTACCTCGGCTGGGACGGCGGCTCGCTCGGGCGCTGGGTCGGCGGCGCGGCCCGCTGGCTCGTCGGCCTGCTCGTCTACGCGCTGCCGCTCCTCCTGTGCTTCGCCGCGTACCTCTTCCTGGCGCGCGGCGAGCGGCGTCCGCGGCGCGGGCTCACGTGGGGCCTCGGCCTCGTGGTCGCCGCCTTCGTGCTGGCGGCGGCGGCCGACGCGTTCGGCATCTTCTCCGCCGGCCGCCCCGCCGGGCTCTACCGCGACGCCTACATGGCCGCCCACGGCGGCGTCGCAGGAGAGACCCTGTGGGCGGTCACGCACCCCTTCATCGGCACGGTCGGCGTCGACGTCCTGGTGCTCGCCCTCTTCGTCGCCGGCGCGCTGCTCGTGACCGGCTCCTCGCTGCGGCAGTGGGCGGGGCACTCGCAGCGCGGCGTCGCCGCTGCAGGCCGCGCCGCACGCAGCCAGGCCGAGGCGTTTGGGGCGCGGAGACGTGACGCGCAGGCCACGCGCCTCGTCGAGCTGGACGAGAGCCCCACGCTCGATGCATCCGACGACGTCCGCACAAGCGTGATCGCGGTGCCGGAGCTCGGCGAGGTGCCGGAGTACCTGCCGCCGGCCCCGCCGGACACGGCGGCGAGCGAGGCGCCCCGCGGCCCCCGGCTCATCGACGGGGTGTACACGGCGCCGGAGATCTTCGGCGTGCCGGCACAGGCGCCCCCGGAGCCCGACGACCTGCCGCCGCGGGGGCAGCACGAGCCGCCGCTCGCACACGGGGAGACAGCGGCAGGGACGGCCGAGCAGCTCTCGCTCGCCGACGCAGCGGCCGTCCAGCCGGAGGCCCAGGCGGCCGCCGTCTCGTTCCGCGAGGCGGAGAAGCGCCGCTGGCTGCTGCCGGACCCGGCCCTTCTGCAGCGTATCGGCGACCGCACCGGCGAGTCGCCCCAGGCCATACGCAGCGTGTCGCAGCGCCTCGTGGAGACTCTCGGTCACTTCGGTGTGACGGCGACCGTGATCGGCACGGTGTCCGGCCCGCGTGTCACGCGCTACGAGCTGCAGCTCGCCCCCGGTATCAAGGTGAGCCGCGTCACCTCGCTCAAGGACGACCTCGCCTACTCGCTGGCGGCCACCGACATCCGCGTGCAGGCGCCCATCCCGGGCAAGACGGCCGTGGGCGTCGAGGTCCCCAACGTGCAGGCCAACTACGTCTCGCTCGGCGACATCCACCAGCTGTTCCCGGCCAGCGCCTCGCCGATGGCGTTCTGGCTCGGCAAAGACGTCTCGGGCAAGGCCGTGATGGCCGATCTCGTGCCCATGGTCCACCTGCTCGTGGCAGGCACCACCGGCTCAGGCAAGAGCGGCTGCCTCAACGCCCTCATCAGCTCGGTGCTCCTGCGCGCCACGCCCGAAGAGGTGCGCATGATCATGATCGACCCCAAGAAGGTCGAGCTCAGCGCCTTCGACGGCGTACCGCACCTGCTGGCGCCGGTCATCACCAACCCCAAGCAGGCCACCTACGCGCTCGACAACCTCACGCGCGAGATGGACCGCCGCTACGACGTGCTCTCGCGCAACGGCTGCCAGCACATCCGCGCCCTCAACAAGAAGCTCGCCAAGGCCGGCGAGGAGCACATGCCGTACATCATGGTGGTGGTCGACGAGTTGGCCGACCTCATGATGGCGGCCCCGTCGGAGGTCGAGGACTCCATCATCCGCCTCGGCCAGCTCGGGCGCAGCTGCGGCATCCACCTGGTGGTGGCGACGCAGCGCCCGTCGGTCGACGTGGTCACCGGCATGATCAAGACCAACATCCCCTCGCGCATCGCCTTCGCCGTCGCCTCGCAGACCGACTCGCGCATCATCCTCGACCAGGGTGGCGCGGAGAGCCTGCTCGGCATGGGCGACATGCTCTTCAGCCCGCTGGGCAGCAACAAGCTCCTGCGCGTGCAGGGGGCGCTCATCACTGCGCACGAGATGAGGCTCATCACCGAGCACTGGAAGCGCCAGGCCAAGCCGGAGTTCCGCGAGGACCTGCTCGAGAACCCCGCCGGGCCCGACGCCGAGCAGGCCGGCCAGGCCGCCGGCGGCGACGAGCTTCTCGGCGATGCCATCAAGACCGTGGTCATGACCGGTGCCGCCTCCGTCGCCCTTCTGCAGCGCCGTCTGCGCGTGGGCTACGCCCGCGCCGGCCGCCTCATCGACATCATGGAGGAGATGGGCATCATCTCGGGCTACGACGGCAGCAAGGCGCGGGCGGTGCTCATCGACGAGTCGGGCCTGCAGGCGGCGCTGGCGCGCGTGGCTGGGGACGAGGTTCCGCCGGAGACCGCGAGCGACGACGTCCCGAAGGACCCGGACGAAGCCTGAGCGAGGCTGTGCGAGCAGCGCCGGGCGGTTTGTCAGGCTCCGGCGCCGTCACTAGACTGTGGGTCCGGGCGCTCTCTCGTGGGCGCCCGTGTCACCGAGGAGAGGGCGACCCGTCGTGTTCGAGATCGGCAGCACCCTGCGCGAGGCCCGTGTCCGCCGCAACCTCACGTTGCAGCAGGTGGAGGAGGACACGAAGATCCGCGTCAAGTACGTGCAGGCGATGGAGAACGAGGACTTCGACGTCATGCCCGGCCCCACGTACGTCAAGGGTTTCCTGCGCACCTACTCCGACTACCTCGGCCTCGACCCGGACGTGATCGTGGGCGAGTACCGCTCGCGCGAGCCGCGCAGCGCCGCTCGCGTCCACGAGGAGCCGTTCGGAGGCGTCTCCACGCTGGGCAAACCGCGCAGCCACCGGGGGCGCAACACGATCGTGCTCGTCGCCGTCGTGTGTCTGCTCGTGCTCGGCGTCATCTGGGTCCTCGGGCGCAACCAGTCGCCGGAGTCCCAGCTGCCCAGCAAGCCGGACGACCTCGGTCTCGCGAGCGCGTCGCCCACCCCGTCGCCCAGCCCCATCCCATCGCTGACGCCGGCGCCGGTGAAGGATATCGTCAAGATCACGGCCAAGGATGGGGAGTGCTGGCTCGAGGCGCGCCGCGACGGACCGGAGGGCAAGAAACTCTTCTCAGGGACCGTCACCGACGGCGAGCTCAAGAAGTTCCGTGGCAAGCACCTCTGGTTCAGCCTCGGCAATCCCGTCGCGGTCCGGTTCGTCGCGGCGGGGAAGAAGGTGAAGCTCGAGAGCGATGTGGGTCCGTGGCCGGTGGAGGTCATCAAGGGCAAGGTCAAACAGGGCAGCGAAACGACACAGGTGAAGCAATGAGCAAGGAATCGTCGTTCGACGTGGTCTCCAAGGCCGACCTGAACGAGGTGCGCAACGCCGTCAACATGGCGCAGAAGGAGATCGCCACGCGCTACGACTTCAAGAAGAGCGTGAGTGCCATCACCCTCGAGGGCGACGCGCTTGTGCTGGTCTCCGACAACGACGGCAAGCTCCGCCAGGTCGTCGAGGTGCTCGAGGAGAAGCTCGTGCGCCGGCAGGTGCCGCTCAAGGCCCTGCAGTACGGCAAGGTGGAGGAGGCCCTGGGGGGCGCCGTGCGGCAGCGCGTCGGCATCGCCAACGGTATCCCCGACGAGAAGGCCAAGGCCATGAACAAGCTGCTGCGGCAGCGGTTC
>Ga0172371_10001201_pt1 | contig 41023 bp, 42 predicted proteins | sample Lak12m_FD_114543 | JGI IMG/M metagenome (GOLD analysis project Ga0172371, IMG submission 114543) | Freshwater microbial communities from Kabuno Bay, South-Kivu, Congo - kab_022012_12m | ecosystem: Environmental > Aquatic > Freshwater > Lake | place: Democratic Republic of the Congo: South-Kivu... | reverse complement strand
CGTGTTCAGCCGCGCCCGGCCGGGCTGCGCGTCACAGCGCCCCGCCGCGCCCGATGCTGCGCGGCAGGATGATGGTCTCCTCGCGGCCGGGCCCGACGGCGATGAACTTCACGCGCGTCTGTGTGAAGTCCGCGATGTACTGCACGTAGTCGCGGGCCGCCTGCGGCAGGTCCTGCCACGTCTCGCAGTCGCGGAGGTCCTCGGTCCAGCCGGGCAGCTCTTCGTACACCGGCCTGGCGTGGTGGAAGTCGGTCTGTAGCAGCGGGAACTCGTCGAGCAGCGTGCGCCCGGCCTTGTAGCGGGTGCAGACCTTGAGCGCCGGCAGGCCGGCGAGCACGTCCAGCTTGGTGAGGGCGAGGTGTGTGATGCCGTTGAGGCGCACGGCGTACTTCAAGGCCACAAGGTCCAGCCAGCCGCAGCGGCGCTCGCGCCCGGTGGTGGTGCCGAACTCGTGGCCCACGTCGCGCATGCAGGCGCCGGTGTCGTCGAACAGCTCGGTGGGGAAGGGGCCCTCGCCCACGCGCGTGGTGTAGGCCTTGGCGACGCCGATGACGTGGTCGATGCGCGTGGGGCCCACGCCGGTCCCGGTGCAGGCGGCGCCGGCGATGGGGTTGCTGCTGGTCACGAAGGGATAGGTGCCGAAGTCGATGTCCAGGAGCGCGCCCTGGGCGCCTTCGAACAGCACGTGCTTGCCCTCGTCGAGGGCGCGGTTCACGAGCAGGCCGGCGTCGCAGATGAAGGGCTCGAAGCGCTCGCGGTAGCCGAGGAGCTCGTCGCTGACCTGGCCGGGGTCAAGCACACCGATGTCGTAGCGCTGCAGCAGGAAGTTCTTCTCCTGCAGCGCCGTCTTGACCTTGCGCCGCAGGATCTTCTCGTCGAGCAGGTCCTGCACGCGGATGCCGATGCGCGTGTACTTGTCCACGTAGCAGGGCCCGATGCCGCGCCCGGTCGTCCCGATCTTGTACTTGCCGAGCTGCTGCTCGTTGGCGCCATCCAGGAGCAGGTGGTACGGCATGATGAGGTGGGCGTTGCCGCTGACGCGCAGGTTGTCGCCGCTGATGCCGCGGGCGCGCAGCGCCTCGAGCTCGCCGAACAGGATGCGCGGGTCGATGACCACGCCGTTGCCGATGACGCAGGTCTTGGCCTCGTACAGGATGCCGGACGGGATGAGGTGGAGCTTGAACTCCTCGCCGTCGCGCACGATGGTGTGCCCGGCGTTGTTGCCGCCCTGGAAGCGTGCGACCACGTCGGCCTTCTCGGCCAGCAGGTCGGTGATCTTGCCCTTGCCTTCGTCGCCCCACTGGGCGCCTACGACGATCGTTCCGGGCACGGCGGGCCCTCCCTGTTCGTTTGACTGCGACGGCCGCGGGGTGCGCACGGGGACGTGCGGCAGCCGGGCGCGACCGTGAGGGGGGATGGTGCGAAAAGGAGCTTCCCTTTTCGACATCATAGGGAGAGGGCCGGGCTTTGACAATCGAGGCCCGGCCCCGCCGCCCGCGGCGCTCCCCCGCGTCGCCCCCCGGACCGGCGCGACCCCGCTACCCGCCGCCGAGCGGCAGCGAGAGATACAGCTCGGAGCCGACCGGCAGCGGCTCGTCGAGCCGGCCGGGCGCGAGCTGCCGCCCCGCGAGCGTCACGAGCGCGCGGGGCGGCCCGTCGCGCCCGCCCACCCACGCCGCCGCCTGCGGGAACCGCCGCCCGAGCTCGTCCAGGCAGGCACGGGCGGTGCCTCCCTCCACCTCCACCACGCCGGGCGTGCCGGCGTACTCGCGCAGGAGCGTGCTGAGCCGCAGCCGGACGCTCATGCGGGCAGCTTGCCCAGCGCCTTCAACACCTTCTCGGGAGTGATGGGCAGCTCTGTGAACGCCACGCCGATGGCGTTGCGCACGGCGTTGGCGATGCAGCCCGGCGTACCGACCAGCGGGGCCTCGCCGAACCCTTTGGCGCCGTAGGCGCTGAGGTGGTCGCCGGTCTCCACGATGAGCGGGACCACGTCACCGACGTCGGCCGCCGTGAGGATCTTGTAGTCCCAGAGGTTGAGGTTGCGCGGCGTGCCGTCGTCGGCGAACGCCAGCTCCTCGGTGAGTGCGACGCCGAGGCCCTGCACGACGCCGCCCTGGATCTGGGACTCCACGACCGCCGGGTTGAGTGCTCTGCCGACGTCGTGGGCGGCGACGTAGCGGAGCACCCTGATGTCGCCGGTGTCGGTGTCGACCTCCACGAGCGCGACGTGAGCTCCCCAGTTGAACGCCTTCTCCGGAAAGTGCGGGCACACGGCGGTCGCCGAGCCGACGACGGAGCGCATGCCGTGGCCGGTCTCGGCCATGAGCGCCTTGAGTGTCAGAGGGGTCCGGTCCGGCCGGGCCTTCTCGACGATGACGCTGTCGGCCAGGTCGAGCTCACCGGCCGGGACGCCGAGGTGCGCGGATGCGCGCTCCAGGATCTGCCGCCTGGCGTCTTCGCCGGCCTGCTTCGCGGCCAGCGAGCGCACGTGGGCGCTGCCGCTGCCCACCTGTCCCACGGGGTCGACGGGGGTGACCGCCGTGTCGGCGAACACGGGGCGGATGTCGGCGAACGTGATGCCGGACGCCTCCGCCACCACCTGCGTCTGCGTCGTCACGGTAGCGTTGCCGAGGTCCGTGACCGGGGTCAGGAACTGCGCCGTGCCGTCCATGTTGAGCGAGAGGACGGCGCCGGTGACCACCCAGGGCAGGCCGGAGTCGTGCACGAAGCCGGAGACGCCGATGCCGACGCGCCGGCCGTCGTCTACCCGTACCGGCGTGTCCCAGCCCTTCCAGAGGCCGTCCCAGCCGCTCGCCTCCCTGGCGCGGTCGAGGCACTCGTCCAGGCCGCAGCTGGAGCAGGTCACGCCGTCGGCGTCGACCACCGTGCCGCAGTCGTCGCCCGGCCGCACGTGGTGCGCGTGGTAGAAAGCGAAGGGGTCCGGGTAGCCGAGGTCCTGCGCGATGCGGTCGGCCGTGGTGGCCACGGCGAAGGAGGCGAAGGTGTCGAGGACGCCCCTCATCTGGCCGGCCGGTGGGTGGTTGGTGTACACCGATTCCGCCTCGTAGCGGCAGCTCGGGCTGCGGAAGAGGGTGCGCACGTTGGGCCCGGCGCTGGTGGAGTGGCACAGGTTGTAGCCGCCGGAGCGGATCGCCAGCGAGTAGTGGACGGCCGCGAACGAGCCGTCGTCCTGCACACCGATCCTCAGCCTCACATCGTGCGCGGGCCGGGTACGCGCCAGCATGTCCTCCTCGCGCGTCAGCACGAGCTTCACCGGCCGCCCGGCCAGGCGCGCGAGGAGCGCGACGATGGTGACGAAGCGCGTGGACTCCGACTTGCTGCCGAACGCTCCGCCCAGGTACGGCACGCGGATGCGGACGCTCGACTCCGGCAGGCCGAGAGCATCGGCGACGATGTGCCGCGCGATGAACGGCCGCTGCAGCGTGGCCCACACGTCCAGCATGCCGTCCCGCCAGCGGGCGACGAACGCCTTGGGCTCCAGCGGCACGTGCTGCACGCAGCCGAACGAGAAGGACTCGTCGTACACGCGCGTCGCCTCGGCGAAGCCGCGATCCACGTCGCCCCAGTCGCGGCGCGTGGTGCGCGCCGGGTGCACCAGGGAGTTGGTCGCCGAGACCTCTGGCGGCGGGATCAGCGGTGCGCCCTCCTCGAGGGCGGCCGCGACCGTCAGCAGCGCCGGCAGAGGCGCGTACTCGACCTCCACGAGCTCGAGCGCCTGCTCGGCCAGCGCGAGCGTGTCGGCCGCCACTGCCACGACCTCGTCGCCCGCGAAGCGGGCCTTGCCCGCCAGGGCGCGGGCGTCCGCTATCTCCTCGTCCTGGAGCAGCACGTCGGGGACGTCGGCGGGCGTGAGGACGGCCCGCACGCCCTGCAGCTGCCGGGCCGCCGCGGCGTCCACGCGCACCACGTCCGCGTGCGCGTGCGGGCTGCGCAGCAGCTTGGCCGCGAGCATGCCGGGGAGGTGCAGGTCGGCGACGTAGCGCACCTCCCCCGTGACCTTGCCGCGGCCGCCGATGCGCGGCAGGCGCCGGCCGACGGTGGTGAAGTCGTCGCTCATGCGCGGCATCCTTCACCGAGGCTGCCGATCACGGCGACGACCGCCTCCACGACCTTGGCGTAGCCGGTGCAGCGGCAGAGGTTGCCGCGCAAGTACACGCGGATCTCCTCCTCCGACGGCTCCGGGACCTCGTCCAGCAGGGCCTTCGCAGTGAGCACCATGCCCGGGGTGCAGAAGCCGCACTCCACGGCGCCGTGGTCCAGGAACGCCTGCTGCAGCGGGTGCAGACGGCCGTCGCCCGCGAGGCCCTCGATGGTGGTGATGCGCCTGCCCTCCACCGCGAGTGCCATGGTGAGGCAGGAGGAGACCGGGCGCCCGTCGACGAGCACCGTGCAGGCGCCGCACTCGCCCATGTTGCACCCGTTCTTGGCGCCCGTGAGGTCGAGGTGGTCGCGCAGCACGTCGAGGAGCGTCGCGTTCGCAGCCACGCGGGCGCACCGCTCCTCGCCGTTCACGACCAGGGTCAGCTCATGCGTCTGCATCGGGCCTCCCGTGTCCGGCGGTCTTCGCGGCAGCCGCGGCCCGGCCGGCCCGCGCGAGGGCGAGGCGGAGGACCCTTCCCGTGAACACCTCCGCGAGGACCTTCTTCCCGGCCGGGGTCGCCTGCAGGTCGCCGGCCCTCGGGTCGCAGGCGGCGGCTGCGGCCTGTGCGGCGCGCGCGACGAGCGCGTCGTCCACGCGCGCGCCGCGCAGGACGTCCTCGGCCGCAGCGGCGCGCAGCAGCCTCGCCGCGACCGACCCCATCACGATGCGCGCGCGGCCGCACACGTCGCCCTCCAGAGTGACGACGGCCGCGACATTGAAGCGCGCCAGGTCCGACGCGGTGCGTGTTGACCGCAAGAAGGCGCCGCCGCTGCCCGGCGCCGGCGGCGGCACGACCAGTGCTGTCACCAGCTCGCCGGGTCGCAGGACAGTGCGCCGGCTCCCCATCGAGAATCCGGCGAGCGGGACCGTCCGCGTGTCGCCGGCACCCGCGATCTCCACGGCGGCGTCGAGCGCGAGGAGCGGGCAGGCCATGTCGGCCGAGGGGGAGGCCCGGCACACGTTGCCGGCCACCGTGGCGAGGTTGTTCACCTGCACGGTGCCCATGGTGCGCGCAGCCTCCGTCAGCATCGGGAAACGTGCGAGGATGACGGCGGAGCGTGCGACCTCGCCGATCGTGGTGGTCGCGCCGAGCCCCAGCCCTCCGTCCGCGCGTGGGCGCACGCCCGTGAGGCTCGGAATGCCGGTGATGTCGACGAGGTGGCGCGGCCGGCTCACGCGTGCGCGCATGTCCACGATGAGGTCCGTGCCCCCCGCCAGGACCGCCGCCTCGGGCCCGAGCCGTTCGAGCAGCCGGAGCGCCGCCCCGAGCGTCCGCGGCCGGTGGTAGCCCTCGAGGACCGGCAGTGTGGCGTAGGAGATCGTGCTCACGTGACGGCCTCCCCGGGTGCGCGCGATCGACCGCCGTCGCACGGGCGACCGGGTGCCGTCCCGCGCCGGTGTCGCTGGTTGTCTGAAAGGACAAGACTTGTGCGACAATAGGGTATCGGTGTGACTGGTTACACGTCAATATCGCACGGACACTCCTGCAAATAGGCTTGTGCTGAGGATTGATGCCGAGGAGTTCCGGTCTTGTCCGACCGTGCAGGATGCGGCAGCTGACAGGCCTGTGCGGACGTCGACGCGCGCGGGTACAATCGAACGACTCCGTGCAGAGGGAGATGACGACGTGAGGGAGATCCTCGACGAGGTCCTCGCCGCGCTCGACGCGGGCGAGACCTTCGCACTGGTGACGCTCGCCGGCGACCGAGGCTCCACGCCGCGGGCTGCGGGCGCGGCGATGCTCGTACGTCGCGACGGGTCCATCGCCGGGACCATCGGCGGCGGCCTCCTGGAGCTCACGATGATGCGCGCGGCCGCCGCGGTGCTCGAGACCGGGGGCTGGCGCCTCGTCGACCTCCGCCTCGCCGGCCGGGACATCGCCAGCGATGAGGAGATGGTCTGCGGCGGGTCCGCTGAGGTGCTCATCGCGGCCGTGCCGCCGCGCGATGCCGCCCTGCGGGAAGTCCTGGACGCGGTGACGGCGGCCCGGGCCGCGCTCCGCCGCGCCTGGCTGTTCACGCTGCTGCCGCTGGTGGACGATGGCGCCGTCGGCTACTGCCTTCTCGGGGAGGACGGCGAGGTCACCGGGGCGCCGGCGTGCGCACCGACGGCGCTCCGTCAGGCCGTGAGCAAGGTCGCCGTCCACGGAAGCGCGACCTTGCCGGATGGTCGCCGCGTCCTCGTCGAGCAGGTCGAGGCGCCGCCCAGGGCCATCATCTGCGGTGGCGGCCACGTGGGCCGCGCAATCGTACCGGTCGCCCGTGCGGCCGGCTTCGTAGTCACGGTGCTCGACGACCGCGAGGAGTTCGCCGACCCGCGCCGCTTCCCCGGTGCGAGCACGCTGCTCAGCCCGTTCCCCGGGGCGCTGGCGCGGCTCGGTATCGATGAGGGTTCCTACATCGTCATCGTGACGCGAGGGCACACGCACGACATGGACGTGCTGCAGCAGGCCCTGCGCACGCCGGCCCTGTACGTCGGGCTCATGGCGAGCCGCAGCAAGCGCGCGCGGATGGTCGCGGCGCTGCGCGAGGCCGGGTTCGGCGAGGGGGAGATCGCCCGCGTGCGTTCGCCCATCGGCCTGGACATCGGTGCGGAGACTCCCGGCGAGCTGGCGGTGAGCATCGTCGCCGAGATGATCCAGGTGCGCGCGGGCAAGAGCGGTTGACGATGGACGCGCCGGTGGCGATCGTCCTGGCGGCCGGCGCGTCGTCTCGGATGGGGTCCTGCAAGGCGCTGCTCGACCTGGGCGGCCGCACGCTGCTGGCACGGGCCGTCGCCGCGTTCGCCGGCGTCGGCGTGGGCGACGTCATCGTGGTGACGGGGCACAGCGGCGGCGGCGTGGGCACCGCCGCGGCCGTCCTCGGCGCGAGGCCTGTGCCCAACCCGCGACATGCAGAGGGCATGTACTCGTCGGTCCAGGCCGGCGCCGCCGCCGTGCCGGAGGGGCGGCGCTTCTTCGTGCTTCCCGTGGACTGCCCGCTCGTGCGCCCGGAGACGGTGGGGCGGCTGGCGCGAATCGCAGACCCGGGAGAGGCGTCCGTGGTGCTGCCGACGAACGGCGGCCGACCCGGCCACCCGCCGCTGCTGGCACCCGAGTTGCGCGGCCAGATCCTGACGGCGCGGCCGGCCGGCGGCCTTCGTGGGCTGCTGGAGACGGTCGCGGGGGGCACGCTCCGCATCGACGTCGATGACCCGAACATCTTGCTCGACGCCGATACGCCGGAGGACTTGGAGCGGCTGCGCACGGCGGCCGGTCGCGAGGAGCTTCCGTCGCCGGCGCGTTGCCTGGACCTGTTACGCGCGCGCGGCGCGGGGCCGGCGCGGATCGCGCATTCCCGTGCGGTGGCCGCCGTTGCAGTCGCCCTGGCGGCGGCCTTGAACGCGCGGCGTCAGTACCTGTGCGCGCTGCTCGCGGAGGCCGCCGCGCTGCTCCACGACATCGCCCGCGCCGAGCCGCGCCACGCCGACGCGGGGGCGGACCTGCTGGTGCGTCTCGGCTATCCGCGCCTCGCGCCGCTCGTCCGTCGCCACATGCATCTCGGCGCGGCGGCAGACGGTGCGCTCGACGAGGCCCAGGTCGTGTACCTCGCCGACAAGCTCGTGCGCGGCGACCGCCCCGTGGGTCTGGACGAGCGCTTCGCCGCGCGCCTGGAGGAGGTCGGGGCCGATCCGCAGGCGCGCGCCGCCGTCCTGGCGCGCCGCGACGAGGTGGAGCGCGTACGCGTGCGCGCGGAGGCCGTGCTGGGCGCGTCCGTGACGGCGCTTGCCGCGGCAGCCCTGCGGGAGCGCTGACCGGGATCGGTCCGCCGCCTGCCGGCGTCGGTTCGCCGCCGGCCCCGCCTGCGTCAGCCCGCCGGACCCGCCGCCCTGCCCCCGTTCAGGATGCTCCGCGCGGCGATCACCCCGGCCGCCGACGCCTGCACCAGCCCGCGCGTGACGCCGGCGCCGTCGCCGACGGCGTACAGGTTCCGCACCGGCGTCTGCAGCCCCTCGTCCATCTCCGGTCGAGCAGAGTAGAACTTCACTTCGACCCCATACAGCAGCGTGTCGCGGCCGTTCACGCCCGGCGCGAGCTTGTCCATCGCCTCGAGCATGTCGAGGATGTCCCGCAGGTGGCGGTACGGCAGCACGAAGGCCAGGTCGCCGGCGGTGGCGCCCTTGAGCGACGGCTGCACCGTGCCGCGCCGGATGCGCTCCGGGGTGCTGCGGTGGCCCTGGTGCAGGTCGCCGAGGCGCTGCACGATGATGTCCTCGCCCAGCAGGTTGGCGAGCCGGGCGATGCTCTTGCCGTAGGCGAGCGGGTCGTCGAACGGCTCCGTGAACTCGGTGCTCACCAGCAGCGCGAAGTTGGTGCGGTCGGTCTTCATGTCGGCGTAGCTGTGGCCGTTCACGGTCACCACGTCGCCGTAATTCTCCAGCGACACCTCGCCGTAGGGGTTCATGCAGAAGGTGCGCACGGGATCGTCGAAGCTCGGCGTGTAGTAGATGAGCTTGCTCTCGTAGAGAGCGGACGTGAGAGGCTCCATGATGGCGGCCGCCACCTCGACGCGCACGCCGATGTCCACGGGGTTCGTGCGCAGCCTGATGTGCAGGCGCCGGCACTCCTCGGCGAGCCAGCCGGCGCCCTCACGGCCCGGCGCCGCGATCACGGCGCCGGCGTGGATGCGCGTACCGTCCTCGAGGACGACGCCGGTCGCGCGCACGTCGCCCCTGTCGCCGTCTTTCTCGGTGAGGATGCGGTCGACCCGGGTCCCGGTGCGCACGGAGACGCGCTCCTGGAGCTCCTCGCGCATGCGGGTGAGGCTGTCGTAGGAGCGCTCGGTGCCCATGTGGCGCACAGGCGAGGCGACCAGCGTCATGCCGTGCAACAGTGCCTGGCGGCGGATGCGGTCGGCCTTCTTGCCGCCGCCGTGGACCTCCGGCGTGGCGCCGTATTCGAGCCAGATGCCGTCGACGTACTCGATGAGCGCGCCGAGCTGCTGCCGCGAGACGAAGCGGTCGAGCCAGCCGCCGACCTCCGGCGAGAGCGTGAGCTTGCCGTCGCTGAACGCGCCGGCGCCACCCCAGCCGCAGGTGATGTCGCAGGGCTCGCAGGCGCTGCAGACGCCCGTCGTCCTCGCCGGGCAGCTGCGGCGGGAGATGTCCGGCCCGCGCTCCACGAGAAGCACGTCCAGGCCGCCACGGCGCACCAGTTCGAGCGCCGCGAAGATGCCGGCCGGCCCGGCGCCGACGACGACCACGTCGTAGGAGGAGCGTGTGGTATCCATGGCGAAGGGGAGAGGGTCGGGAACAGGGCGCGCGATGGTCCCTTGCCGGGATGATAGCCGCGGCCGCGACGCCTGACAAACGCGCGCCGGCGTCACATGGCCCGGCGCTCGAACGCGTCGCGGCGGCGGGGCGTCTCGAAGGCCGAGTGGCGCCTCGCGGGGAGGCGGCGGTGCCGGCGACGCGGGAGGCGGCGATGACGCTCCGAATGACGGTACGAGTGGCGGGATCGGTGGCGGCGCTGACGGTCGCGCTCGCCGCCGCCGGACTCGTGGCAGGCTGTGGCGGGTCGAGCGGCACCCCGGCCGGCGGCAAGACGATCGAGGTGACTCCCGCCGCCCAGACAGGTACCACCGTGGAGGCGGCCGTCGGCGACACCGTGGTCGTGAGCCTCGAGGCGAACGCGACGACGGGGTACGAGTGGCAGTTCACCCCCGGCGACACCTTCACGATCGAGACGAGCGAGTACGTACCTTCTCCGGCGCCTTCCAACATGGTCGGTGTCGGCGGCACACAGGTCGTGACGCTCAAGGTGACGAAGGCCGGCAGCTCCGACCTGCTCGGCTTCTACGTGCGACCCTGGGAGACGCCGTCGCCGAGCCCGGCGCCGGACTTCCAGATGACGGTCGTCGGCAAGTAGGCGGTGTCGCTGCGAGGCACCGCCGGTCGAGCCCGCCTCGTGGCTCGATGACCTGACGCCGGTCCCGGCGGCGCAGCCGCTCCGGGACCGGGCCCGCGACACGGGCAGGGCGGGCGGCTCGGCCGGCCCAGCGGAGCCGCCCGCCCCGCCCGTTCCGTCCTTGCAGCTGCAGTCCGCCGGCCCGCCCCGCAGCGAAGGCGAGCCGTACCCAGGGCCCTACCATGTTCCTCTTCGGGCCCTCAGCGTTCGCTGTAGTTTGCAACGAACGCTGAGGGCCCGGACAGGGTGACGGAGGCGCGGGGCGGTGGACGTTGCGGCCCTGAGCCCCGGTCGCACCTCTTCGCGGCGTCTTGCCCGGTGACGCTCCGGCGGGTAGCCTCCGGGCCGGACCGCGATCGACCTCGAGGGAGCCCATGGACGACCGAGTGCTGGACGACCCCGTGTTCAGCAGACGCAGCATCCGCAGGTACACGGGCGAGCCGGTCACGGACGAGCAGGTGGAGCGGCTGCTGCGGGCGGCCATGGCGGCCCCGTCGGCCGGCAACCAGCAGCCGTGGAGCTTCGTCGTGGTGCGCGACCGGGAGACCCTGGACGCGGTGCCGGCCTTCCATCCCTACGCGGCCATGATGCCCAAGGCGCCGGTCGCGCTGGTGGTGTGCGGCCACCCCAAGGGCTGCAAGTGGCCGCAGATGTGGGCCCAGGACTGCGCCGCCGCCACCGAGAACGTCCTCATCGAGGCGGCGGCGCTCGGGCTGGGCGCCGTGTGGCTGGGCGTGCACCCTCTCGAGGAGAGGGAGGCGGGCCTGCGCGCGCTTCTCGGCATCCCCGCAGACGTCGTGCCATTCGCCATCGTCCCCGTGGGGAATCCGGCGGAGGGCAAGGGGCCATCGGAGCGCTACGATCCGGCACGCGTGCACAGCGAGCGCTGGTGAGCGGCACGGGGGCTGTCCAGCCCGCCCGGTGGCCGCAGCCTGTGAACGGTACGGCCGTCCTGTCGCCGGGTACGCAGAGGCTGTCGGGGAGTAGCAGATCGGAGGGCAGCCATGGAGGATCCAGTCCTGGAGCGGCGCAGCATCCGCAAGTTCACCGACCGGCCGGTCTCACACGATCACATCACCACGCTGCTCAAGGCGGGCATGAGCGCGCCGTCGGCGGGCAACGAACGTCCCTGGCACTTCGTGGTCATCCGCGAGCGCTCGCTGCTCGACGCGGTCGCGAACTTCCACCCGTACGCACGCATGATCACCCAGGCTCCCGTCGCCATCCTCGTGTGCGGCGACCCGCAGCTCGAGCGCAGCAAGGGGTTCTGGGTCGAGGACTGCTCCGCGGCCGCCGAGAACATCCTCATCGAGGCGCAGGAGATCGGTCTCGGCAGCGTCTGGCTGGGCATCTATCCGCGCGAGGACAGGGTCGAGAACATGCGGCGCATCATCGCCGGCATGCCCGAGCACGTGGTGCCGTTCGCGCTGCTCCCCGTCGGCTACCCGGGGGAGACCAAGCGCCCGTCGGACCGCTGGGACGAGACGCGAGTGCATCACGGCCGCTGGTGAGAGACGCCGACGCGCCCTCGGCGTGCGCCTGAGCCGTCGGCGACGACGGCCACGCGGGGCGGGCGCGGCAGTTTGCCGGGCCCGCGGCCCGGGTACTTCCGCAAGCGACCCGCGACGCGGCGGGCGCCGCCCGGGGGCCCGGTGCCACCGAGACAGGCTCCGCCCCGCGGGTCGTGAACTGGAGCAACCGGTGCGGAAGGGGTGACCGTGGCTGGCCCAGAGTGGGTCCCTACCATCGACGACAGCAAGATACGTGACGGCGCGTACGTGGCCGTCTACCCCAAGGGCCTCAGCGTGCTGCTCGTGCGCGTGGACGGGGATCTGCACGCCGTGGCCAACAAGTGCGCCCACATGGCGTGTCCGCTGGAAGGCGGCAAGCTCGACGGTGCCGTTCTCACGTGTCCCTGCCACGACTGGCGCTTCGACGTGCGCACGGGGCTCTTCGTCGACGCCCCGGAGCTGGGCATCGCCACGTTCCCGACCAAGGTAGCAGACGGCAAGGTGCTGGTGCAGATCGGAGGCCGCGGCGATGCCTGACGACGTCTTCGTGTACGCCTTGAGCACCTGTCCGTGGTGCCGCAAGACCAGGCAGTGGCTGGACGACAGCAGGATCGCCTACGAGTGGCTCGAGGTGGACACACTGCCGCAGGACGAGCAGGACAGGGCGGCCGACAAGGCCTACGAGCTCAGCGGCGGGCGACGCTACCCCGTGGTCGTCATCAACGGTGAGGTCGTGGTCGGCTACAGCCCCGACAAGTTCCTGGAACACCTCACGGGCTGGGGAGGCTGACGTGGGCAGTGAAGCGCGCAAGGAGTCGATGCGCTACCTGTACGGGCGCGTCGTCGAGCCGCTCGGCTACAAGCTCTCCCCGGATGAGGAGCTCGTCGACTTCTGCCTGGAGCAGGAGGTCAAGCTCGAGCAGGACCTGGGGGCGCCGTTCTGCCCGTGCCAGGGCCGCACCGGCGTGAGGGTCGAGGACATGCTCATCGTCTGTCCCTGCATCCCCTTTCACCGCGCCCACTTCGACAGGATGAAGCGCTGCTGGTGCGGGCTGTTCGTACACCAGGACGTCACCGACCCGGACAGCCTCCCGCAGCTGGAGCCGCTAGAGGGTGAGGTCTGAGATGTGGCACGAGGTAGCGAAGCTGGACGAGATCGCCCCCGGCGGCATGAAGCACGTGCGCGCCGCGGATCGCGAGATCTGCCTCTGTGAGTACGACGGCGGCATCTACGCCGTGAGCCGCCGCTGCGGTCACGAGAACGCCCCGCTGGACCAGGGCTCGCTGGAGGGCTGGATCATCACCTGCCCACTGCACAACGGGCAGTTCGACATCCGCAGCGGCGTGAATCTCAGCTGGCCGCTGGACCACGACATGGGCCCCGAGGAAGACATCCCCGAGCCCGTGAAGCGCTGGTTCAAGCTGCAGAAGCGCCTGGAGTGGAAGACCCGTGTGCACGACCTGCACACGTACAACGTGCGCGTCACCGCCGGCACCATAGAAGTCGATATCTGAGCGACCCTCGCGTCCCGCTCGCACCCCAAGGAGGACCTATGGCCTTTGAACTTCCTGACCTGCCGTACGCCGACGACGCCCTCGAGCCCGCGTACTCGGCCAACACCATCAGCTATCACTACGGCAAGCACCACAAGACCTACGTCGACACTCTCAACAAGCTCGTGGACGGCACCGACCTCGCCGACAAGAGCCTCGAGGAAGTCATCGCTGCGGTCGCCGGCGACCCCGACAAGCAGGCCGTGTTCAACAACGCCGCCCAGGTGTGGAACCACACCTTCTTCTGGAACAGCATGACGCCGGGCGGCGGCGGCGCCCCGGGTGGCGCTCTGGGCGACAAGATCGCCGCGACGTGGGGCGGCTACGCCGACTTCGTCGAGGCCTTCAAGGCCGCCGCCGTGGGCCGTTTCGGCAGCGGCTGGGCCTGGCTGGTGGCCGACGGCGACGAGCTCAAGATCGTGAGCACGCCCAACGCCGAGCAGCCGGCCGCCGGCATGCCGCTCCTCGTGGTCGACGTGTGGGAGCACGCCTACTACCTCGACTACCAGAACCTGCGCCCGAAGTACACGGAGACGTTCTTCGAGAAGCTCGCCAACTGGGCGTTCGCAGCCGCCAACTACGAGGCCGCGAAGTAGGAGACGGGAGGCGCCGGGCGGCCCGCCGCAGGGCCTGCCGCCCTCTGAGCGACGTCACCGCCTCGTAGGTGGCTGCAGCGCCGGGGCCGGCGGGCGAGAGTCCGCCGGCCCCGGCCGCGTACCGAGTCGGGTCGGGCCGGCGGCGCCGGCCCGCGACCGCCGGACGGCAAGGCGCCGCACGCAACGGCGTCGCCGAGTAGGGAGGCGGGGCCGCGGCCAGAATCAATGCTGGAGGCACGCAGGAGCAGCGGCGGGTGCGGACGCGCCCGCCCGGGCGAGGAGGAGCGATGCTCAAAGGGTTCCGCGAGTTCATCATGCGTGGCAACGTCGTCGACCTGGCCGTGGCCGTGGTCATCGGTGCGGCGTTCGGGGCCGTGGTCAAGGCCTTCGTCGACAACATCATCACGCCCATCATCGCGGCGATCTTCGGTCAGCCCGACTTCGCCGGACTGAAGTTCACGGTCAATGGCAGCGTGTTCCAGTACGGCCTGTTCATCAACGCGCTGGTCTCGTTCCTGCTCATCGCCCTGGCGGTCTACTACATCGTCGTCGTGCCGCTGAACAAGATGAACGCGCTCAAGGCGCGCGGAAAGGCGCCCGAAGACCCGACCACCAAGCAGTGCCCCGAGTGCCTGAGCGAGATCCCCATCGCGGCGCGCAAGTGCGCGTTCTGCGCATCGCCGCAGGACACGGCGGCCTGACGTCATGACCACCTTCGCGGAGACGATGGCCGCTGCCTATGCGGTGCAGGGGCCGGCGCTCGAGCTGGGCCGCGGCGTGTACGAGGGCGCCGTGGTGCCCGAGACGGTCGTGACGGTGCCGCTGGCAATGATGAACCGCCACGGTCTGGTGGCCGGGGCCACCGGCACCGGCAAGACCAAGACGCTGCAGGTCATCGCCGAGCAGCTCTCCGCCGCCGGCGTGCCGGTGTTCGTGGCCGACGTCAAGGGCGACCTCTCCGGACTGGCTGCGCACGGGGCCGCCGAGGGCCCGGCGGTCAAGCGCGCCGCCGACCTCGGCATCCCCTTCACGCCGGCGGCGTTCCCCGTCGAGTTCCTCTCACTCGGCGGTATCGGCCCGGGCGTCCCGGTGCGGGCGACGGTGTCGGATTTCGGCCCCCAGCTGCTCGGCAAGATCCTGGAGGCCAACGAGACACAGGAGCAGAGCCTCGGCCTCGTGTTCCGCTACGCCGACCAGAAGGGGCTCCCGCTGCTCGACCTGAGCGACCTGCGGGCCCTGCTCACCTTCCTCGACTCGGAGGCGGGCAAGGCCGAGCTGGCCGGCATCGGCGGCCTGGCCTCGGCCACCGTCGGGGTCCTGCTGCGCGCCCTCGTCGGCGTGGAGGACGGCGGCGGTAACGAACTCTTCGGCGAGCCGCAGTTCGACATCCACGACCTGCTGCGCGTGGCGCCGGACGGGCGCGGCGTCATCTCGTGTCTCGAGCTTCCGGCGGTGCAGGACAAGCCGGCGCTGTTCTCGACCGCTCTCATGTGGCTGCTGGCCGAGCTGTTCGAGGAGCTGCCCGAGGTGGGCGACCTGGAGAAGCCCAAGCTGGTGTTCTTCTTCGACGAGGCGCACCTGCTGTTCAACGGCGCCTCCAAAGCGTTCGTGGATGCCGTGGCCCAGACCGTGCGCCTCGTCCGCTCCAAGGGCATCGGCGTGTTCTTCGTGACGCAGATGCCCAAGGATGTGGCCCCCGATGTGCTCGGGCAGCTCGGCAATCGCGTGCAGCACGCCCTGCGCGCCTTCACGCCCGACGACGCCAAGGCGCTCAGGGCGGCGGTGTCCACCTACCCGACCTCGGAGTTCTACGACATCGGCGTGCTGCTCACGCAGCTGGGAATCGGCGAGGCGGCCGTCACGATCCTCTCGCGGAACGGAGTGCCGACGCCGGTGGTGCACACGCGCCTGCGCCCGCCGGCATCGCGCATGGCGCCGGCCGACGACGTGCGGGCGGCGGCGCTGGCGTCGCCGCTATGGGCGAAGTACGGCACGCGTGTGGACGCAGTGAGCGCGCGCGAGCTGCTGGCGGCGCGGCTGCAGCCGCCGGCGACGGCGATGCAGGCCCCCGCGGCGCCGGCCGCGCCGAGGCCGGCGCCGACCGCACCCAGAACGGCGCCGGCGAGGTCGCGGCCCACCGCCCAGCACAAGGAGGCCGGTCGGGCCATGGCCGGCGGCGTGGACGTACTCGGGCAGTTCCTCAACTCGCGGCAGGGCAAGGCCGTGCAGAAGCAGGTGATCCGCGGGCTCTTCGGGCTGCTCAAGCGGTAGCCGCAGGTCTTCGCGAGGGCCGGCCGGGTGCGCGGCCGGCCCTCGCGCCGCTCGTGGGACGGCAGGCGCGCCCGGCGCCCGACAGCGGCGCCCGGCAGCGGTGCGTCATCTGGTAGTGTCCGGCCATGTCCCTGCTGCGTCTCGACTGCGACGACCGTCAGGTCGTGATGCACACGGCCGGCGCCGTGTGCGCCAGCACCCAGGAGCTCGTGGAGAGTGAGAGCTTCGCGCGCGTGCTGGCGCTGTACGTGCGGCACCTCGAGAGCCACGATCCGGCCGTGCTCGACGACCTCGGGCTGGACCGCGCCGAGGACCTCGAGTCCGGCCGTGACGACCGTGCGGGTGTGGGCGATCCGCGGCACGCCCGCCTGCTGGACCTCATCCGTCTGCTCGCCAACAACCCGCTCGAGCGGGTGGCGCGCACGGGGGTCGGCGGAGCCGACCTGCTTGCGCGCCGCGACCGCCTGCACGAGTTCGTCGAGGGCCTGTACGACTTCTGGCGCCACTGGGACAGGTTCCTCATCGTGCGCGCCGAGGTGGCGGCCGAGCCCGGCGACGCGCGCCCGCTGCGCGGCTTCACCGACACCGTCGAGACGCTCGGCCAGCTCGTGCGCACGCTGTACCGCAACGTGGCCCAGCACGTCACGGGGGGCCGGCCGCGGGTGTACCGCCAGGTCGCGGCAGGTGCCGAGATGGGCGTGTACGTCACGCCGCAGAAGTGGCCGGCCCCGCCGCGCTACCGCGAGCTGCTGGCCGGCATCCCGTTCGTGCGGCACCTGCTGATGTATCCGCCCATGCTGCTCGACCCGCCGGCGACGACGCGGACCGGCGTCTTCGCCGAGGTCGACGACGACCCGCTGCGCGGCCTCACCCTGCGCCGCGAGGAGTGGCTCTGCTACCCGGCGCTCGTCGGCCGCCTCACTGTCTTCGTCTACTTCCACCAGCGCTTCGCCGGCCTCGGCCTGAGCCTCGCCAACCTCTTCGAGGTGGCCTCCGACGAGGAGATCGCGGCCGGCCCCGACGCCGTGTATCTCTACGGCGTCCCGCCGGCCGCGCTCGCCCGCTACGGAGAGTTGCCCACCGTCTTCCACGACGCCGCCGCCAGCCGCCTGCTCGTGGCCGCCGTCCCGCTCGAGGACCGCTTCGGCTACTTCGGCTACCTCAAGAAGATGGTCCTCACGCTGCACAACGTGGCCGTCATGGACCGCGGCCTCATGCCGTTCCACGGCGCCTACACGCGGCTGTCGTTCTCAGGCGGCCGCAGGGCCAGCGTGCTCGTCATCGGCGACACGGCGACGGGCAAGTCCGAGACCCTCGAGGCGCTGCGCGTGGTGGGCGGCGACCGCATCCGCGAGGTGCGCATCATCGCCGACGACATGGGCTCGCTCGAGGTCACCGCCGACGGCCGCGTGCTCGGGTACGGCACCGAGATAGGCGCCTTCGTGCGCCTCGACGACCTGCAGCAGGGCTACGCCTTCGGGCGCCTCGATCGCGCGGTGATCATGAGCCCCAACAAGGTCAACGCCCGCGTCGTGCTCCCGGTGACCAGCCTGGAGGACGTGCTGCACGGCTACCCCGTCGACTACCTGCTGTACGCCAACAACCACGAGGCAGTGGACGCCGGGCACCCGGTGATCGAGCGCCTCGACGAAGTGGAGGCGCTGGCGGTGTTCGAGGCCGGCACCGCCATGTCCAAGGGCACGACCTCCGCGACGGGGCTGACGCACAGCCTGTGGGCGAACCCCTTCGGCGCCCCTCAGCGGCCGGAGCAGCACGACCGCCTGGCCCGGCAGACGTTCGCGGCGGCTTTCAGGGCCGGCGTGTTCGTCGGGCAGCTGCGCACGCAGCTCGGGCTGCCCGACGCCGGGACCGCCGGCCCCCGGGCCGCCGCCGAAGCGCTGCTCGGGCTCATCGCGGGCGCGCCGCCGGCCTGAAGACCGCAGGCACACACCGCAGAGAGGAGCGCGACGTGGGAACGCTGTTCGAGACCAACGAGACCGCCTGGGAGCTCATCGCCCGGGGCAAGGTGCGCGACGTGTACGCCTACGCCCCCAACCAGATGCTCATCGTCGTCAGCGACCGCCTCTCCGCCTTCGACGTCATCCTGCCGACCCCCATCCCCGACAAAGGCTCGGTGCTCACACAGATCTCCAACTTCTGGTTCGCCAGGACGGGCGCGATCATCGCCAACCACATCGTCGACCCAGACCCGTTCGCGGCCGACGGCGAGCACGCGCACCTCGCGGGCCGCTCCGTCGTGGTGCACAAGGCGCAGGCGCTGCCGGTCGAGGCCATCGTGCGCGGCTATCTGACGGGCTCGGGGCGCAAGGACTACGAGCGCACCGGGCAGGTCTGCGGCATCCCGCTGCCCGCGGGCCTGGTCGAGGCCAGTCGCCTGCCGGAGCCGTTGTTCACCCCGTCCACCAAGGCCGAGATCGGCACGCACGACGAGAACATCTCGTTCGCACAGACGGTGGACCTCGTCGGTCGCGAGCTGGCGGAGCGCGTGCGGGACGCGGCCATCGAGCTGTACGAGTTCGGCGCGGCGCATGCGCTGGAGCGCGGCATCATCATCGCCGACACCAAGTTCGAGTTCGGCATCCTGGACGGCGAGCTCATCCTCATCGATGAGGCCATGACGCCCGACTCCTCCCGGTTCTGGCCGGCCGACGGCTACGCGGAAGGCGTGAGCCAGCCCAGCTACGACAAGCAGTACGTGCGCGACTACCTCGAGACGCTGGACTGGGACAAGACCGATCCCGGGCCTGCGCTGCCCGACGACGTGGTCGCGCGCACGAGCGAGAAGTACCTGGAGGCGTGGCGCCGGCTGACGCAGGACTCCTGAGCGGCCGAGGGCGGCTCGGGGAGGGTTCGCGGTACGTGAGCAGCGGCGACGACATCCCGCAGGCGGCCCGGCACTGGGACGGACGGTACCGCGCCGCCGGCAGGCTGTGGGGCGACGGCCCCAGCGAGCTCGCTCGCCTCGCCGTCGCCCGCCTGCGTCCCTACGCCACGCCTGATCTGCACGTGCTGGACGTCGGCTGCGGCTACGGTCGCGACACGCGCTATCTCGCGGCCGAGCTGGGCTGCCGGGTGCTCGGCCTGGACCCGTCGCCGGCGGCCATCACTGCCGCGCGCCGGCAGCGCTCGACCAGGCTGGACATCGACTTCGTGGCGTCGGACCTGGCCGACTATGCGGCCGGCCTCGTCGAAGACGGCCGCTTCGACGTCGTGTTCGCCTGCAACGTCTACCACCTGCTGGGGCCGGTCGGCCGCCGGCAGTTCGCGGCGGCGCTGGGCGCCGCCGCACGGCCCGGCGGCCTCCTCTTTCTCAGCACCCTGTCGCCGCGCGACGCCCGGCACTACGCCGTCGGTCGCCAGGTGCTGGGCGAGGAGCGCAGCTGGGTGGACAAGGTCTACCTGCACTTCAGCTCCGCGCAGGAGCTCGAGACCGAGCTCGCCGGCTTCGAGCTCCTCGACCTCGACGAGCGCAGCTACGAGGAGCGCAATCCCGGCGGAGTGCACCACCACACGAGCTGGTTCGTGGAGGGACGCCGGCGCTGAGGAGGTCTGCGGCCGCTAAGCCGCCCGGCCGCCCGGCGCCGGGACGGGCCGCTGCGGTCCCGCCGCCGGCCGCCGCCGTCAGGCGTAGGCGGAGTGGAAGGCTGCGGCGCTCGCCTGTTCGGCCTCGGTGACGAGGCCCAGCAGGCGAGCGTGCATGTCTTCGTGCAGGCGCAGGTCGCGCCCGTCCACGTTGGCTACCATGACGATGCCGCGCACGCTGCTCGTGAGCAGCAGGCCGTCGTCCGGCCGCAGGTCCGCGACGCGGGCGTAGGCCTCCACGATCGTGAGCCCGGCGGCCGAGCCGAGCTCTTCGACCTTGGCGCGGAGCACACCGGGGAGGATGGCGCCCTCCGCCGGGGGCGTCACGAGGCCGCCGCCGCGCACCAGGAACAGGTTGGACGTGGCGCCTTCGAACATGCGCCCTTCGTCGTCGACGAGGACAGCGTCGTCCACGCCCGCCGCAGTCGCGGCGCGCTGTGCCAGGTACGACTGCATCACGGTCATGGCCTTGAGCTCGGCGCGGATGCGCACACCCTGGAAGGTGATCACGCGGAGCGGCCGCGCCGGGAACAGGCGCTGGTCGGTCTGGATCAGGAGGTTGGGCCTGCCGCCCGGAGCCCCGGCTGTGACCAACACCCGGCAGGCACCGTCGGCGACGCCGGTGGCCTGGGAGATCCTCGTGATCTGCGCCGCCATCTCGACGCGGCTCGCCGGCCGCTCCAGGCCGAGCGTCTCCAGGCCGCGGTCGAGGCGGGCGACGTGCTCCTCGAAGAACACCGGCACGCCGCTCACAAGCTTGAGCGTCTCGTAGAGACCGAGACCGTGCGTGAGGGCGCGGTCGCTGACCGGTAGGGCCGCCTCGCCGATCGGCAGCACTTCGCCGTTGAGCATCACGGAGGTCATCGGGTGGAGTCTACCGCGTCCCGGCCGCCGGGACCTCTCGCCGAAGTGGAGCGACGTGAGTGTGTCGACGCGCCGGGAGGGAGGGCGGGGCGCTTGCGGCGCCTGTTCCGCCGCGGGGCTACGTCGGTCTTTCGGCGATGCCGGCGCTCACGGCGCGCAGCATGCCGGCGGCCTTGTGCAGCGTCTCGTGGTACTCCTTCTCGGGTACCGAGTCGGCCACGATGCCGCCGCCGACCTGCAAGAAGAGACGGTCGCCGACGCGCACCAGGGTGCGGATCACGATGTTGAGGTCGAGCGTGCGCTCGGCGATCCAGCCGAACGAGCCCGTGTAGGGGCCGCGGCGTGTGGGCTCGAGCTCGTCGATGATCTCCATGCAGCGCACCTTGGGGCAGCCGGTTATGGTGCCGCCGGGGAACATGGCGCGGATGAGGTCGACGCTGTCGCGCGACGGGTGCAGGTGGCCGCGCACGTTGCTGACGATGTGGATGACGTGCGAGTAGTGCTCGTTGACCATGAGCTCCGAGACGCGCACCGTGCCGTACTCGCTCACGCGGCCCAGGTCGTTGCGCTCGAGGTCGACCAGCATGATGTGCTCGGCGCGGTCCTTGGGGTCGAGGTTGAGCTCCTCGGTGAGGTCGCCCTCGGGTGTGAGCTCGCCGCGCGGGCGCGTGCCGGCGATGGGGCGGGTCTCGGCCCAGCCCTCGCGACTCAGCGAGACGAGGCGCTCGGGCGACGACGAGATGAGCTCGTAGTCGCCGAAGTGCAGATAGCCGGCGAAGGGCGACGGGTTCACGGTGCGCAGCGTCTGGTAGAGGTGCAGGCTGGGGAGCGCGTACATGCCGTCCAGCCGCTGCGAGAGGTTGGCCTGGAAGATGTCGCCGGCGAACACGTACTCGCGGGTGCGGGCCACGACGGCCTCGTAGTCTGGCCGGCGGAAGTTGGAGCGGAACAGCGACGAGTCCCTGCCGTGCAGCTCGGCGGGCGCCGGCCGGGCGGCGTGCACGAGGGCTGCGCCCACGCGCGCCGCCGCGGCGCCCGCCTCGTGCGGACCGCCGGCGAGGCGGTCGAGCAGCAGCACCTCTCCGCTCTCCAGGTCGTACCTCAGCAGGCGTCCGGGGACGAAGACGTCGATGTCCGGCAGGCCGAGGTCGTCGCGCGTGGTGTCGGGCAGGACCTCGAGGTAGCGCACCGCGTCGTAGGAGACGAGTCCGAAGACCGCTTCTGCCTCGGGCAGGCTGTCGAGGCCGGCCGGCTGCGCCGCGCGCGCGGCCGGCCCGTCGGGCGCCCCCGGCCCTGCGGCCGTGCCCCGCACGGCGCCCCGCGGCAGCGCGGCCAGCCGCGTGAGCTGCCGCACGGCCTCGAACGGCGCGAGGCCGCCGAGTGCGGCCGCTCGCGCCGCCACGTCACGCGCCTCTTCGCTCCAGTGCGGCTGCGGCTCGGCCTGCACGCTGACGACCCCGGCTCGCGCCCGCAGGCGCACCACGGGGTCCCAGGCGAGGTAGTGCCGGCGGGCGAGCGCCGCGGACCCGCCGGCTGAGTCGAGCAGAACGACCGGGGCACGGCCTTCGAGCCCCAGGGCGCGCAGCAGCGAGACCGGGTCGAGCGACGGCGCGATGAGGTGGGTGAGGACGGGCGGCATGGATGGCGCGAGCGTCAGTCGTCGCCGATGTCGTAGTCCTCGGTGAGGCTGAGCGGCAGGAAGCGCGTGTACTCGCGGTTGAAGGCCAGGCGCACGGTGCCCACACGTCCGTGCCGGTTCTTGGCGATCTTGAGCTTGACGACGCCCTTGGACGCCGGGTCGCTCTGGTCCTCGTAGAGGAACAGGACGAGGTCGGCATCCTGCTCGATGGCGCCCGACTCGCGCAGGTGTGAGAGGTGCGGCTCGCCGCTCGCACTCGACTCGGGCGCGCGGTTGAGCTGGGACACGGCGATGATGGGCACCTCGAGCTCGCGAGCCAGCTGCTTGAGCGAGCGCGAGATGTTGGCGACCTCCTGCTGCCGGCTCTCGGCGCGTGCATCGCCGGCCATGAGCTGAAGGTAGTCGACGATGATGAGCGCCGGCGGCGTCCTGGAGAAGAGGCGGCGTGCCTTGGCGCGCAGCTCGAACATGTTGAGGTCCGACGAGTCGTCGATGAAGATGTCGGCCTTCTCCAGGACGCCGGCGGCGGTGACGAGCTTCGCCATCTCCTCGCCTGTGAGCCGGGAGGTGCGGAGCTTGTGCGAGCTCACCCGGGCCTGCGAGCACATGAGGCGCTCGCCGAGCTCCATGGCGCTCATCTCGAGGCTGAAGACGGCCACGGGGTGATGGTGGTCGACGGCGACGTTGTGGGCGATGTTGAGCGCCAGCGACGTCTTGCCGACTCCGGGGCGCGCCGCCAGCACGATGAGGTTGGTCTTCTGGAAGCCGCCGGTGTAGTCGTCCAGGCCGTCGAAGCCGGTGGCGAGCCCGGTGACACCGTCGCCCTCCTGCCCCTCCTGGATGCGCAGGAAGCTCTCCACGAGGATCTGCTTGAGGTGCTGGAACTCGGCCACGCGACGCTGCTGCTGGATGACGAAGACCTTCTGCTCGGCCTTGTCCAGCAGCTCCGCCGGCGTGCCGGCGTGCTGGTAGCCGAGGTCGGCGATCTCCATGCCGGCCTGGATGAGGGCGCGCAGCACGCTCTGCTCGCGCACGATCTCGGCGTAGTACACGGCGTTGGCGGCTGCGGGGACGAACTCCGCCAGGGTGTGGATGAACTCGCGGCCGCCCACGCGCTCTAGGATGCCCTCGCGCTCGAGCTGGGCGGCGAGCGTGACCACGTCGACCTCCTGGGCACGCCGGTTGAGCTCGGTCATGGCGCGGAAGATGAGACGGTGGGAGTCGCGGTAGAAGTCCTCGGCGACCAGTACTTCGAGCACGGCGAGGATGGCGTTGGGATTGACCAGCATGGCCCCGAGCACCGACTGCTCCGCCTCCTGGTTGTGGGGCGGGAGGCGGGTCATCGTCATGTCCACGGGCTGGACGGCCACGGGTGCTCCGGTCGCGGGGTGGGGGCTGGGTCTCGCAGTCTACTCGCTCGCTGCACCCTATGATAGCGCCCACGGCGGACGGCAGACGCGGCCCGCCGCAGGCTCTCGACGGGCGGCGGACCGCCCTCTGAGAGCGACGCCGCGGGGGCGCAGACGGCGGCGCCGCCGGCGGCCTGCGGCCGCCGGCGGCGCCGGTCACGCACTCGAGCGGGACGGACCCTTACTCGGCGATGACGATGGTCTTGACCGAGGCCACGAAGCCGTCGGCGAGCTCCACATCGATCATGAACGTGCCGAGCTCCTTGATAGGCTCCTCGAGCAGCACCTTGCGCTTGTCGACGGTGAAGCCGCGGGCGTCCTTGATGGCGTCGGCGATGTCGGCCGCCGTGATGGAGCCGAACAGGTGCCCGCCCTCACCGGCCTTGGCGCCGAGCGTGATGACGGTGCGGTTGAGTGTGGCCGTGAACTCCTCGGCCTGGACGGCCATGCGGGCCTCGCGCGCCTTGCGCTCTTCCTCGCGCCGGCGGAACTCGGCGATCTTGCCGGGCGTGGCCGGCTCGGCCAGCTTGCGCGGGATCAGGTAGTTGCGCGCGTAGCCCTTGGCGACGTTGGCGAGGGAGCCTTTGTCGCCGAGGTTCTCGACGTCCTGGAGCAGGATGACCTCCATTCAGCCCTCCTCAGCTGTTGACGTTGGGCAGGAGCGCCATCTCGCGGGCGCGCTTGACCGCCACCGTGACCTGGACCTGGTGGCGGCGGCAGGTGCCGGTGACGCGACTCGAGCGGATCGTACCGCGCTCCGACACGACGCGGCGCAAGGACGTGACGTCCTTGAAGTCGACCTCGTCGATGTTCTCCTGGCAGAAGTGACAGTACCGGCGTCGCGCGGCGCCAGCGGCGCCGGCCGCGGGCTTCTCACGCCGGGTCTTGCTCGGTGGAACGGACATGCGTGTGCTTCTCTCCCCGGCGCCGGCCGGCGCCGTGCTCGTCTGGACCCCGGGACTCAGAAGGGGATGTCGTCGTCGTCCGCGAAATCGGACGCCGGCGGGCCCCCCAGACCGGTCTCGTTGAAGGTGGTGCCGGCGCCCTGGCGCTGCGGGCGGGGAGCGTTGTCCCAGCCGCCGCCCTGGTTGCCGCCGCCCTCACGCGGGCCGATCATCTGGACGTTGTCGGCGATGATCTCGACGGCCTCGCGCTTCTGGCCGTCCTGCGTCTGCCACTCACGCCAGCGGAGCTTGCCGTCGATGGCGACCTGACGCCCCTTGCTCAGCCACTCGGCGTACCGCTCGCCCTGCTGCCCGAAGATGGTGACGTTGAAGTAGTTCGCTTTGTCACCCCACTCGCCAGTGTTCGGGTCCTTGACACGGTCGTTCACGGCGATGCGAAGTCCGCAGACGCTCATGCCGGTGGGCGTCGCGCGCAACTCAGGGTCGCGCGTCAGGTTGCCGACGATGATGACTCTGTTGATGGACCCGGCCACGGGGCCTCCCTTCGCTGAGAACGACGGCTAGGACTTCAGCCGGATGGTCTTGAAGCGCAAGACCTCGTCGGTGATGCCCAGGACACGCTCGACCTCGGCGAGAGTCTCGGGAGTGGCCGTGAACGTGATGACGGAGTAGACGCCCTCAGGCTCCTTCTTGATCTCGTAGGCGAGCTTCTTCTTGCCCCACTCGTCGATGCCGGCCACCTGGCCTGTGCCCTTGTCGACGGTGGTGCGAAGCCGCTCCACGATCTCCTTCTGGCGCTCCTCGTCCGCGTTCGGGTTCACGATGAGCATGAGCTCATACTTGTTGATCGCGATCACCTCCTGTGGTCTGCGCGGCCCCAACCTGAGTGTTGGAGCAGGGGTGACAAGCTGCCTTGTGGCAACGTGAAGGGGCACTGTACCAGCCGCCGCAGGTCGCGGGCAAACTCTAGACGCTCGCCGTCCCGGATGCGAGGGTGACACACGGCGGCGACGGATGACGTTGCGCAGACCGCGCCTCGCAGGGGCTCACGTCTCGGCGGCAAGGCGGTGCCGGGCGGCGACGGTGGTGTCCACCTCACTCAGCTGCAGCTCGCCGGCGGCGAGGCCGCGGGCGTCCCACAGGGCCGCCAGGCGCGGCAGGCCCCTCTCGTCGGAGACCATGTGGGCGAACACCGGGCGTACCGCAGCGAGCGTGGCGCGGGCCTGGTCCTGCTCGCCGCCGAAGTCCCTGACGATGGCGTCGACGAGGTGGCCGACGCTGTCGGCGCGCACGGTGGCCAAGCCGCTGATGCGAGGGTCCTCGGCCAGCATGGCGAAGAACTCCCGCACCTCGGCGGCATGCATCTCGCCGATCACGAGGCGGCCGGGGGTCATGCGGCGCGCCTTGGCGAACAGCGCGACGATGTCGCTGTCGCGGTCCACCCCGAGACGCACGCAGAAGGACCGCTCCTTGAGAGCGGGAAGGTCGGGGCCGCGCTCGATGGCGACGAAGCGTTCGTCGAGCGGCACCAGCCCGAACAGTGAGTTCAGGAGCGTGGACTTGCCGGTCGCCCTGTCGCCGAAGATGACCAGCGTGCGGCGCTCGCCGATGAGGCGCATCAGCGTCGCGGCCTGCCCGGCGGCCAGCGTGCCACCGTCCACGAGGCCACGGAACGTGGTCGACAGCACCCCTGCCGGGCCGACCTCGCCGGCGTACATCACCGAGGTGTGCGAGTACAGGGTGGCGCGGTGCGAGACGAAGTGGTCGAGGTAGGCCGTCACCTGCGCCCTGAGGAGGCTGTGCAGAACCTCCAGGTGCTCGCGCGCCGCGTCACCTATGCGCGCGCGACCGAGCCTGCCGACGGCCGCGTCGATGTCCTTGAGGAGCTGCTTCTGGACGAGCAGGAGGATCTGCTCCTGACCAGTCTGCTCCGGAGGGCGCTGGTCGAGTCCGCCGCTGCGCGCGCGGGGTTCCTCATCCCGGGTCGTGTCGGCGCCTGCCTCGTCTGCCACCACACCTGCCGTCCGTCTCCGCCTGCTCGGTCCTCCACCCTATCGGCAGGTCCTGCGGTCGAGTGGAGCAGGTCGCAGGCCGGAGGGCGGGGGCGCCGGTCCGCGGTCGCGCGGCCTCGCTGCACGGCGGGGAGCGATGCGGCTTCGTGGGCGCGCGCGGATCCGAGCGGGCCTGCACTTGCCGCGTGCGCGGCCGATGGTACACTCGCGCGCATGACCGCCGGCAACATCCCCCGTCTCATCGAGACCCTCAAGGCGCAGGCCGGCGTCGACAAGCGTCTTGCCTGCGCCGACGCCTTCAGGATCGCCCAGGACCTCGACGTTCCGCTGGCCGAGGTCGGACGCGCCTGCAACGAGCTGGGCATCAAGATGATGCAGTGCCAGCTCGGCTGCTTCTGACGGCTCGGGGCTGAGGGGCCCGCCGTCCGGATCCGCTCCGGACGGGCCGGACGCGCCCTCGTCGGCCGTCGCGAAAAACCCTTCGTCCGCAGTGTTATCCCCTGCGTGGCGCCGGGAACAGGGATGTCATGAGGCGTCCGCAGGTGGCCGTGAGAGTCCCCGGTCCCCTGCTGAGGCGGCAACAGTGCCGCGCTGAGAGGTGAGACCCATGACCACCGCTACCGTCCCCGCCCTTGCCTATCGCATGTGCATCGCCGGCGAGTGGACGGACGCTCAGGACGATGCGACCAGCGAGATCGTCGACCCCTCTACTCGCGAGGTCGTCGCGACCGTGCCGAAGTCCTCGGTCGCGGATGCGGAGCGCGCCGTCAGGGCCGCCCGCGAGGCCTTCGACGAGGGCCCGTGGCCGCGGATGAGCGCCGCCGACCGCGCCGCGGTGCTGCGGCGCACCGCAGACGGCCTGCGGGCCGACGCCGAGCAACTCGCCCGGCTCGAGAGCCGCCAGATGGGCAAGCTCTACGCCGACGCCGTCGTCGACGTCGGCGACGCCGCCCACACGTTCGACTACTACGCTGGCCTCGTGATGGAGTCGGGCGGCGAGACGCTCGAAGTGCCGGGCGACTCGCTCAGCATGGTCGTGCGCGAGCCGGTCGGCGTCACCGTCGGCATCACGCCGTGGAACTACCCGCTCCTCATGGCCGCTTGGAAAGCCGCGCCCGCCCTCGCGGCCGGCAACGTGATGATCCTCAAGCCGGCCTCGGTGAGCCCGCTCACGACGCTCGAGGTGGCGCGCATCCTCGAGGAGGCGGGTCTGCCGAAGGGCGTCTTCCAGGTGCTCACCGGCCCCGGCGGGGAGATCGGCGACTTCCTCGCCGCCCATCCGCAGGTCGACATGGTGGCCTTCACCGGCTCCGTGGACGTGGGCAAGGCGATCATGAGGCGCAGCGCCGAGAACGTGAAGCGCGTCGGCCTGGAGCTCGGCGGCAAGAGCCCCAACATCGTGTTCGCCGACGCCGACTTCGAGGCCGCCGTCGACGGCGCCCTTCTCGGCATCTTCGCCGGCAGCGGCGAGGTCTGCTCCGCCGGCTCGCGCCTGCTCGTCGAGCGCAGTATCCACGACCGCTTCGTCGGCGAGCTGGTGAGCCGGGCCATGGCCATCAAGGTGGGCCCGGCCCTCGACGAGGACAGCGAGATGGGCCCGCTCGTCTCACAGCAGCAACTCGACACCGTCGAGCGGTACGTGAGGCTCGGCCTCGAGGAGGGCGCGACGCTGGCCACCGGCGGCCGCCGGCTCGAGGGCGACGGCTACTACTACGAGCCCACGATCTTCACCGGCGTCGACAATGGCATGCGCATCGCCCAGGAGGAGATCTTCGGACCGGTGCTCGTGGTCATCCCGTTCGACACGGAGGAGGAGGCCGTGCGCCTCGCCAACGACACGATCTACGGCCTCGCGGGCGCCGTCTGGACGAAGGACGTCACGCGCGCGATGCGCGTCGTCAAGGCCCTGCGCGCCGGCATCACCTGGGTCAACACCTACCACCCGACGTACAGCGAGGCCCCTTGGGGCGGCTACAAGCAGAGCGGCGTGGGTCGCGAGCTGGGCACCTACGGCCTCGATGAGTACACCGAGGTCAAGCAGATCAACATCGACCTGACCGACGCGCCCATGGGCGTGTACCCGCGTGGCAAGGCCGAGTCCGGTGACGGCTCGGGGGCGGACGGGCGCTCCAGCGTGGTCTCGCTGAACGAGCGGCGTCCGTTCCGCGGTGACGACAGCGTGCGACGGCAGGCCTGGGTTGAGTACTGCCGCAACTGCGCGGCCCAGGGGTGAGGCGGCGGGCGGGGCGCCCGACCTGCTGTTCAGGCCCCCGCCCGGCAGGGTAGTGATGGAGGGCGCGGCGCAGCTGCCGCCGGACAGGTCGAGCAGGAGGGGGAGGGAGCGAGCATGAGCGAGACCGCCCAGCGAGCGTCCGGGATCACCGTGAGCGACGTCGTCGAGCCCGGGCTCGTCCTCCGGCCGCCCTACGGGCACGGCACTCCCCTCGTCCTGCGGGCGCCGTGGGACGGTGCCGTCCTCGCCGAGGTCCCGACCGCCACGCTCGATGACATGGACGTGGTGCTCACACGCGCTCGCGCCGCCGCCGAGGCGTACCACTGGACGCCGGCCTGGCAGCGCTCACAGATCCTGGAGCGCACGTCGCACCTCATCGAGGATCACGCCGAGCAGATCGCGCGCCTCATCGCGGCCGAGGGCGGCAAGCCGCTCAAGGACGCGCGCGTCGAGGCCAGGCGCGGCGCTTCGACCTTCCGCTGGGCCGCGGAGGAGGCCAAGCGCACCGCCGGCGACCTCGTGCAGATGGACGCCGACCCCGGCGGCGAGCACCGCTTCGGCTGGACGATCCGCGAGCCGCGCGGCGTGGTCGCCGCCATCTCGCCGTTCAACTTCCCGCTCAACCTGGTGGCTCACAAGGTGGCGCCCGCGCTGGCCGGCGGCAACGCCGTCGTGCTCAAGCCGGCGTCCACGACGCCCCTCACGGCGCTGCGTCTCGCAGAATTGCTCGCCGAGGCCGGCCTGCCGACGGGCGTGCTGCAGGTCGTGGTCGGCTCAGGCGCCACCATCGGCCAGCTCCTGGTCACCGACGAGCGCACCAACATGGTCAGCTTCACCGGAAGCCCGCCGGTCGGGCGGCAGATCGCGCGCGACGCCGGCATGAAGATGGTAACGCTGGAGCTGGGCAACAACTCCGCGACCATCGTCGACGAAGACGCGAACCTCGACCTCGCGCTGCAGCGCGTGGTGGCCGGCGGCTTCGCCAACTCCGGACAGATCTGCATCAGCGTGCAGCGGGTCGTCGTCCACCAGAAGGTGTACGACGAGTTCCTCGCGAAGCTCGTCCCGGCCGTGGAGGCCCTCGAGGTCGGCGACCCGCTCGACGAGACCACCGATGTGGCCACGCTCATCGACCAGGGCGAGGTGGACCGCGTGCGCGGCTGGATCGAGGAGGCGGTCGCCCGGGGCGCCACGCTCGCCACCGGCGGCGTGCGCGAGGACGGCAAGCTGCTGCCCACCGTGCTCACCGACGTCACGCGCGACATGAAGGTCTGCGCCAACGAGGTGTTCGGACCCGTTCTCAGCGTCCTCAAGGCTCGCGACCTCTGCGAGGCCATCGAGATCAGCAACGACAGCGAGATGGGCCTGCAGGCCGGCGTGTTCACCAACGACCTCAACAAGGCGCTGTACGCGGCCAAGCATCTCGAGGTCGGAGGCGTCATGATCAACGAGGTCCCGACCTTCCGCGTGGACCACATGCCGTACGGCGGCGTGAAGGGTTCCGGGATGGGCCGGGAAGGAGTAAGGTATGCCTTGGTGGAAATGACCGAGTTGAAGATGGTCGCCATCCGCGAGATGGACTGGCAGACCGGTGGACCGCCCACCGACGCCTGCCTGCGCGAGCCGCTCGGGCCATGAGGCCCGCGGGCCGAGGGGCCCGCAGCGAGAGGCTCGGACGGGCAAGCGGCGGCGGCGCCGGGGCCGGCAGGGCCCGGAGCTCCACCGGGAGCCACGAGGAAAGGAGGTCCGCGACATTGAGTAACTTACGAGGTGCGGCGCGCTAGTCGCCCCGCATGCGGTGAGCGCTAGCGCGCCGCGCCATAGTCTGGGGCGGCGGGCCTTCGGGCCCGCCGCCCCTTTTGCGTACGGGGCCGGATCCGCCTGCGGCCGCCGGCCCGGCCCCGGCTCACCCACCCACGGTGAACTTGTCCGCCTTCCAGGAGGTCCTTTAGAATCGGACGGCATCTCCGAGCCGCGGAGTCCTACGGGCGTCACGCCTATGGAGCCGGGGCCGAGAGGGTACGGCGGGAAACCGCGGTGCCTCCCATCTTGGAAAGGAGAGACCGCGCAGGGCGCGATGGCCACTTCCCGACTCATCCGGCTCGCGCACGCCGTCGCCTCCGCGGTCGTCTTCATCGCTGCCGTGGGCGCGCTCTGTGCCGGGCCGCCGTCCGCAGGCGCCGCCGAGATCTCCTCGTACACCGAGGGTCTCGCCTTCGCGCCGTTCTCCTTCCAGCCGCTCGATCCGTCCCTCACGACCGGGGTCGCCGGCGACCAGCGGTTGCAGTTCGTCCTCCCCGTGAACAGGGACATGCCGGTCACGGCGGTCGCGACCACCGGGCCCCTCGACTTCGGCAAGCCGTCCCTGGGCAAGGAGTTCCTCAGCCTGTCGTGGGGGAGCACCGTGCCGCGCGGCGCCAACCTGTTCATGAGCTACAGCGTCGACGGGCGCGCCTGGCTGCCGGCGGTCGGCGGCCTCGGGTTCGACATCCCGGACGGCACGCACGGCATGACGATCGCCTATCGTGTGAGCCTCACAACGAGCGACCCGCAGTCGTCCCCCATCGTCGAGTTCGTCACGATCGAATACACGCGCTGGACCGGCGACCCGACGAAGCCGCCGGCCGGGGGCGGTGGCGGCAGCAGCCACCAGCCCGGTGCCACCCACAAGCCGGGGAGCGGCAGCTACACGTATCCACCGACCGGCGGCACTGCGCCCGGCCCGAGTTGGTCCTCGGGTGGCGCCCACGGCGGCACCTCGGGCAGCCCGGGCTACGGCACAGGCGGCTCGGGGTCGGGCACGAGCGGCTCGGGCGGCGGATCGGGCTCCGCGAGCGGCACCGGGTCGGCGTCGCAGCAGTCGCCTGTCGTCCCGACCACGGCGCAGCCGACTGCGCAGGCGCCGGCGCCTCCGGCGTCCGGGTCCTCCCCGACCGGGCCGCCGCAGGCGGTGAGCGGCCTGCCGGTCGATCTCAACGCGCCCGCGGTCACCGGTGTCCCGCTCGAGACCGTGCCCGAGGGCGGGCTGAGCGGCGGCGGCGAGGCTCCGGTGGCCGCCGCGGGGAGCTCCTCGTTCCCGTTCGGGTGGGTCGCCGCCGTCGCGGCGACGCTCGCGGTGCTGTTCTTCGTGCCCGGGCTCATCAGCGCCGCCGGGCTGCGGCGCATCACCGGCCACGACTTCGAGCACGCCCGCACCCTGGGTCCGTTCGGGGTGCTCAAGCTGCTCAGGCGCTGAGGCCGGCGGCGGCGAGCGTGCGGCCGGCCGATCGATCGAGGCCGGCCGGCGTCAGAATCCGGTCGTGAGCTGGTCGCGGGAGGTCACCGTCAAGGTGGCCGTCCCTTCGCGGTCCTCGATCAGGCCCGTCGCCGAGACGAGCTGGCCGTCGTAGTACGAGGCGGGATCCTTCGGGAAGCCCTTGAGCGCCGCCTTGGGGAGGACGACGACGAAGCGGCTCGGGTCGGGCGCCGGGGCGCCGACGTCGAGCGTGACCCCGCCGGCGCCGTCACTTCCGGTACCGCTCACCGGCCCCTGGACGGTGAGCTCCTCGCCGAAGCGCGAGGAGGCCTCTGTCCAGCTGATGGGCTCGTTCGACTTGAGCGGGCCCGGAGTGATGGTGCTCTCCGGGACGAGGCTCTTCGAGGACGAGCAGCCGGCGAGCAGCACGGCGACGAGCAGCACCAGCGCCGGCAGGGCGAGGGCCAACGGGGCGAGTCTGTGGGCGCGGTTCGGTCGTCTGTTCCACCGGGTCATGAGGTCCTCGCTTGCTCGGGCTCCGCCGCCCGCCCCTTGGGCAGCAGCTGGATGGCGCTGGCCTTGACGGCAGCGTACACGGTCTGACCGGGTCGCAGGTCGAGCTCCTCGCAGGCGGCCCGCGTGAGCAGCGCGTCGATGCGGTGCGAGCCCCAGTCCATCGAGACAAGGCGTGAGCGGCCGGCGGGGCGGAACCCGCGCACCGACGCCTCAAACACGTTGCGCAGGCTCGTGCCGGCTGCCTCCGGCCGCGCCAAGAACACCATCACATCGTCGGGGTGGATGCAGGCGATGGCAGGTCCGGGTTCGCCCTCTCCGCATACGAGTTCGGCGCCGTCAAGGAGCAAGAGCCGCACGGCGCCGGCTTCGTCGACGCGCACCGTCCCCTCCAGCCACACGTCCAGGCCGAGGTAGTCGGCGACGACCTGCGCGGCCGGGTTGTTGAACACGTCCGCCGTCGCACCTTCCTGCACGACGACGCCATCCGCGAGAAAGGTGACCCGGCGAGCGACGGCCAGCGCCTCTTCGGTGTCGTGGGTCACCCACAGCACCGCCGTGGAGAGGCGGCGGAAGATGGCCTCGAGGTCCGCCAGCAGCTGCCGCCTGGTGGGCGGGTCGAGCGAGGCCATGGGCTCGTCGAGGAAGACCGCGGCCGGGTCCACGGCGAGGGCCCGCGCGATGCTCACGCGCTGTGCCTCACCACCCGAGAGCCCTGAGCGGCGCCGCTCGGCGAGGTGCGCGATGCCCAGCATGTCCAGCGCCTCATCGCTGCGCCGCCGCAGCTCGTCGCCGCGCACGCCGCGGATCCTGAGGCCGCTCTCCACGTTGCCGCGCACCGTGGTGGCGAGCAGGTATGCTTGCTGGAACACGGCCGATGTGGACCGGCGCAGGCGCAGCCGGTCGCCGCCGCTGCGCACCGGCCGGCCCTCGAAGAGCAGCTCGCCGTCGGCCTTCTCGAGTCCGTTCAGGGCCCGCATCAGGGTCGTCTTGCCGGCCCCGTTGGGCCCGAGCAGCACGTGGATCTCGCCCTGTGCCAAGGCGAAGCGGTCGACGTGCACCAGCGTCTTGCCGCCGCGCACCACGCTGAGGTCGCGCGCCTCGATGATGGCCGGGCCGGCGGTCACGCCCGCGCTCACGACTTCTGCTTGAGGCCGGCCTGCTGGATGAGCGTCATGGCGTAGTTGGTGGTGAACGAGAGGATCATGAGCACCACGGCCAGCGCCACGGCGGAGGCGAAGAGTCCCATGCTCACGTTGGTCACGATGCCGGTCGTGAGCACCTCGGTCTGCCCGATGATGTTGCCGCCCACCATGAGCACGGCGCCGACCTCGGAGATGACGCCGCCGAACGCCGCCATGACGGCGGCCATGAGCGGCACGCGGATCTCGCGGATGAGCAGCCAGAAGCTGCGCCAGCGGCCGGCGCCGAGCGCCATGATCTGCAGGCGGAACCCGGGGTCGAGTTGCTGCAGCGCCGCCAGCGACAGGCCCGCGACGATGGGCAGCGCGATGAACACCTGGGCGATGATCATCGCCTGGACGGTGTACATGAGGTGCAGGCCGCCCAACGGGCCGGTGCGCCACAGGAAGAGCGCGACGATGAGCCCGACGACCACCGGCGGCACGCCCATCCCCGTGTTGATGACGGCCACGATGAAGCGCCGTCCGGGGAAGGTGGTCAGGGCGATCGCGGAGCCCAGCGGGACGCCGATGACGAGGGAGACGCCCAGCGCTGCGGCCGATACGTACAGCGAGCGTAGCGCGATCTCGTAGGTGGAGGAGTCGCCGCCGAACAGCAGACGGAGGGACTCCCAGAAGCCTTGGAGTATGAAGTGCATGCGGTCCTCCCGAGGCTCGCCCTGTGCCCGACGCGCTTCAGCGCGATCCCCTCTGCGCCGAGGGCGCCTCAGTCGGACTCCGCTCGCGCCGGGGACCTCTCGTCCGACTCCGTCCCGCGCCGAGGCGCTTCAGCCGGGTCCTGCCCCGCGCCGAGGCGCTTCAGCCGGGTCCTGCCCCGCGCCGAGGCGCTCTTCAGCTTACCAAACCACCCCGCCGGGCCTGCGACCCGGCGGCGCGGTCGTGTATGGGTCCGGGCGGGGCACGCCCGGACCTCCGCCAGTGGCTCAGAACGGCTCTGAGATGGTGAAGGCGTTCGGGTAGAAGAGCGGCTGCTTGTACGTGGCCTTGCCGTACTCGCCGATGGCCTTCTGGCCCTCGTAGCTGACGAACCAGGCGGTCAGCCACTCGGCGGCCGGGGAATTGATCTGGTCGTACTTCTCCTGGTTGAGCAGGATGACCGAATACTGGTTCTTGAGGTCGTTCTTCTTCTCCATGAGCTTGACCAGCGGCGTGAGCGTGGACTTGTTCTTCAGCCACGTGGCCATGTCGGTGAGCGTGTAGGCGTTCTTCTCGGCCGTCACCTGGAGGCAGGGGAGCATGCCGCCGGCGGCGGTGATGTACCACGCGCCGGTGGGGGCGGTGGTGGCGCTCGTGGTCACGCCGGCCGCGTACCAGAGCTGAAGCTCCTTCTTGTTGGTGCCGGAGCCGTCGCCGCGCGACACGAAGGCCACCTTGCCCTCGCCGAGCCTGGCGCCGTAGGCGGCGATGCGCTTGAACGCGGTGGCTGCGTCCTTGGCCTTCAGGATCTTGGCCGGGTCGTTCTTCGGGCCGACGATCGTGAAGTAGTTGTAGGCCCACGGCAGGCGTAAGGTGGCCACGCCGTCGGTGAGAAGCTGCTTCTCGTCGGCCGGCGAGTGCACGATGAGCACGTCGGCGAGGCCGTCGCGCGCGGCCTGGATGGCCTGGCCGGAGCCCGTGTAGATCGGGTTCACGGTGATGTCGGGGTGCGCCAGGTTGTAGGCGGGGATCACGACGCCGGCCATGAGGCCCGCGTCGCGCACGCTGGTGGTGCTGTAGATGACGAGCTTCGTGTGGTCAGGGGCGCCCTTGCCGGCGGTGTGACCGCTGCCGGCCGCCACGCTGGTGCCGACGACCGCCGCGAGCGCCAGCGCCACCAGCGCCGGCACCAGCAGGCCGCGCCGCGCGATCCTCGTCTTCGTCCCTGCCATGGCCCCTCCCCTGTCGGTGCGTTGCGGTCTTCGAGCGGCCCGCGAGTCACGACGGGGAGGGCGCCGGCGCAGGGGGGGAGGAAGCACGGCAGGCTCGGAGTTCAGTGCGCAGCCGCGCCGCCGGGGAGCACACGAAAGCGAGCTCCCCAAGGTAGGCGAAGCTCGCTCGAGCCTCTCTTCTTTCCACCCTGGGAGACACGGCGGTTTCCCGCTGTACCCTGCCGGCGCAAGCTCCATAGGCATGGTGCCCGTAGGACTCGAGCGCTCGAAGAGATGCTCGGACCCTAACGCAGGAGCTGATCGAGGGTCAATGGTGAGGACCTGTGCCCGCAGGTGCGGGGGGCTTCACTGTGCCACGGCCCTCTGATAGTCTGACGCCGTCTGACTCCAAGCCCATCGCCCTACGGCAGCTCGCTACGGGCGCTGGGCCGTACCACGGATAGACCGTGGGGCGGCGACGTCTGGTCGCCGTCGTGGGCCCGGTGTGGAAACGCCCGGACCTCCCCGTGCTTGGAAAGGAGCCCAGGGAAATGAAGCAAGGCCGCGCCTTGCCCGCTGTCGCGGGCACCCCCCTGCGCCGGAAACGGCGCCCCCATCTGCGAAGGAGTCTCGCGCTCCCTGCGATCGCGCTCAGCGCGCTGCTGCTCGCGGCGCTCAGCGGCTGTTCCTCCGGCGCGTCGAGCGCCGCCGGGAGCGGCCCGCCGGCCGCCTCGGGCAAGCTGCTCCTGTTCGCGGGGTCGGCCAGCCAGCCGCCGACCGAAGAGGTCATCAAGCTCTTCAAGCAGAAGACCGGCATCGAGGTCGAGGCGGTCTTCGGGAGCTCGGGCACCGTGCTCTCGCAGATGGAGCTCACGAAGAAGGGCGACCTCTACTTCCCCGGCTCCTCCGACTACATGGAGAAGGCCAAGAGTGCCGGCGAGGTGCTCCCCGAGACGGAGACGCGGATCGCCTACCTCGTCCCGGCGATCAACGTGCAGAAGGGCAACCCGAAGCACGTCGAGACGCTCCTGGACCTCACCCGTCCCGGTATCAAGGTGGCGATAGCCGACCCCGAGAGCGTGTGCGTCGGGCTCTACGCCGCAGAGATCGTCGACAGGCAGTTCACGGCCGCGCAGAAGGCGGCCTTCAAGGCCGGTCTCGTGAACTACGCGGCGAGCTGCGACAAGACGGCCGCGGCGATCTCTCTCAAGCAGGCCGACGCCGTCATCGGCTGGAGCGTCTTCCAGTACTGGGACCCGGAGAGGATCGAGACCGTCAAGCTCCCCGCATCCCAGATCTCGCGCGTCGGCTACATCCCCATCGCGGTCGCGAAGTTCACCACCGACCAGGCCGCGGCGCAGCAGTTCATCGACTTCCTCACCGGCCCCGAGGGCCAGGCCGTCTTCGTCCGGTACCACTACTTCACGACGCCGGATGAGGCGTTCGGCTACGTCGGCGCCGAGAAGCCGGTCGGCGGTGAGCTCACGCTCCCGCCGGACTGGCTGACGCGGTGAGGGAGGCCGTCGCGTGTCGTTCCGCCGCCTGACCATCGGCAGCGCCATCGCGGTGCTGGTCATCTACGGCCTGCTGATCGCGTCGCTCGCGTACTACGTGAACGGGGCAGACCTGAAAGCTGCGCTGACCTCGACGCGTGTCCTCTTCTCGATCCAGCTGAGCCTCGTCGCCGCCACGGTGGCGACGGGGCTCGCGCTGCTCCTCGGCGTGCCGGCCGCGTACGCGCTCTCGCGCTTCCGCTTCCGCGGCCGGCAGGCGGTCGACTCGATCCTCGAGTTCCCCATCATCGTCTCGCCGGCGGCGCTCGGCGCCATCATCCTCATCTTCTTCAGCAACCCGCTCGGGCAGTGGATCCAAGAGCATACGATCACCTTCGTGTTCGCCTTCGCCGGCATCGTGCTGGCCCAGTTCATCACCGTTCTCGGCGTGGCCGTGCGGTTCGTCAAGACGGCGCTCGACCAGGTGCCGCGGCGCTACGCGACCGCCGCCCGCATCCTCGGCGCCTCGCCCTCGCGGGCGTTCTTCACCGTCGACCTGCCGCTCGTGCGCCGCGGGCTCATCGGCGCCGGCGTGCTCAGCTGGGCCAAGGCGCTCGGGGAGTTCGGCGCCACGATCATGGTCGCCGGCACCATGGCGATGCGCACCGAGACGCTGCCGGTAGCCATCTACAGCCGCCTCTCCGTCGCCGACATCGAGGGCACGGTGACGCTGATCCTCATCCTGCTCGCCATCGGCCTGACGGCCCTCTTCACGGCGCGGTTCCTGCTCCGGGAGCGCCGCCGTGCTTGAGCTCGAGGCCGTCTGCTCCCAGTCGGGCTCGTTCCGCGTCGACGACGTGCGGATGAGTGTCGCCGACGGCGAGAGCCACGTGCTGCTGGGCCCGTCGGGAGCCGGCAAGACGACGCTGCTGGAGCTCATCCTCGGCCTGCGGGAGCTGGAGAGCGGCAGCGTCATGCTCGCCGGCCGCGACATCACGCGCGAGCCCATCGAGCGGCGCGGCGTCGGCTATCTGCCGCAGCGCGTCTCCCTGTTCCCGCACCTGTCGGTGCGGGAGAACATCGCCTACGGGCCGCGCTGCCGCCGCCGGCCTGCCTGCGAGTACGCTCCGGTCGTCGACGACCTTGTCGAGGCCACGGGGATCGGCCACCTGCTCGAGCGCCGCCCCGACACACTCTCGGGCGGCGAGCGCCAGCGCGTCACCCTGGTGCGGGCGCTCGCCACCCGGCCGCGGCTGCTCCTGCTCGACGAGCCCTTCACGGCGCTCAACGAGTCGCTGCGGCGTGAGTTCTGGCGGCTGCTCAAGACGCTGCAGGCAGAGCACGGCTTCACCATGCTGATGATCACCCACGACCTCGCCGAGGGCTTCTTCCTGGCCGACCGCGTCACCGTGCTCATCGACGGGTGCGTCGAGCAGACGGGGGACAAGGAGGACGTGTGGAGGTATCCGGCCACCCTGCCGGTCGCCGCCTACCTCGGCATCCGCAACACCTTCGACGCGACCGTGCGGGAGGTGGACGGCGATGAGGCGGTGGTGGACTGCCCCGCCCTCGGCGGCAGCCTGCGCGCGGCGCTGGTGCCGGGGCGCGCCGCGCCGCCGGTCGGCGAGCCGCTCGCGCTGGGGATCAGGGCCGAGTTCGTGGCCCTCCGCGACGCGGCGCACCCGCCGGTCCCCGGTGAGTACCTGCTGGACGGGCGCATCACCGACGCCTCCGTGGCCGGCGCCGAGGTCGTGCTCCTCTTCAAGCCGGACGGCGCCGAGGCGACGCTCGAGATCAGCGTGAGCCACCGCCTGCTGCGCCGCTTCGACGTCGCCATGGGCCAGCCCGCCACGGCCGGTCTTCCCCCGGGTGATGTGCTGCTGCTGCAGGCCCAGACGACACCGGTGGTCGCGAGACGGCCACCCGGGCAAGGAGGTGTGAGGTGACTGGTCCGATCGGCGAGACGTCGCCGCCGTCCCTCGACGGTTGGCTGCGTGAGATCAAGACCCAGACCGAAGGAGAGGGCGTCGGCATCTTCCTCATGCACAACGGCGTGGTGCGCGCCTCGAGCAAAGCTGACGGGAGCGCGGTGGCGGGGATGGAGATCAGCTGTGACCACGCGCGCCTCGCGGAGGCGGTGGCGGCCGCCGAAGCGATGCCGGGCGTCGCGGGCGTGCGCGTGTGGGTGAACGAAGGCCGGCTCGGAGTCGGCGACGACATGGTCTACGCGCTCGTCGCCGGTGACGTGCGCACCAACGTGCTGCCCGCCTGGACGAACCTCGTGAAGACGATGAGGGAGGACGTCTACACGAAGCGGGAGATCCCACGGTGAGCGGGCCAGTCGCGCCCGCGTCCGCTGGCTGTCCCTTCTGCGCGAGGATCGCCGCCGGTGATTTCACGGCCCGCAGGGGGGCCGTGGTCGCCTTCCCCGACCTGCACCCGCTCACGCCCGGCCACACCCTCATCGTCCCGGTGCGCCACGTGGCGCGCGTCCTCGACTTGTCGGACGACGAGCGCAGGGACCTGTGGGGGCTTGCGCTCGAGACGGAGCGTCTGCTGGCCCAGGGTGACGCCGATGACTTCAACCTGGCCGTCAACGACGGTCCGGCCGCCGGGCAGACGGTCGGGCACCTGCACCTGCACGTCATCCCGCGCAGGTCCGGCGACGTCGCGGACCCTCGCGGCGGGGTCCGCTGGATGATGCCTGAGCGCGCGGTCTACTGGGAGGAGTGAGACTGCACGGCGAGCCCGACCCGGGGTGACCCCACCTCGGCAAGCTCATCCCCAGCATCTGCCGGCACGTTGGGGCATAGGACCACCGTCACCCGCTGTTTTGACCCGGTGGTACGATGTGCGTGGGGATGGAGTCCCCCCCTGACCGCCCTTCGGGCTGATGACTCCTGGCTGTGCGTGAAGTAGCGCCCGCTGGGGCCGACAAGGAGGTGGACTCCTGATGCAGCAGCTCTTCGCCATCGCCGCGCTCTGGCTCGCCCTTGCCGTCGTTGCCGCGATCATCGCGAGCCGCCTCAAGATCGCCATCGCCCTCGTGGAGATCTGCGTCGGTGTCGTCGTCGCCGCAATCGCCACCCACTACGGCGTGTTCGACGAGCTGGGCTCGCGGGAACCCTGGCTGCAGTTCCTCGCGTCCACGGGCGCCGTCATGCTCACGTTCCTCGCCGGCGCCGAGCTCGACCCCTCCGTCATCCGCACCAAGCTCACCGAGGTCTCGGTGGTCGGCGTCGTCGGCTTCGTCGCGCCGTTCCTCGGCTGCGCCGCCGTCGCCCACTGGCTGATCGGCTGGGACGGGCAGGCGAGCCTGCTCGCCGGGGTCGCCCTCTCGACCACTTCGATGGCCGTCGTCTACTCGGTGATGCTCGAGACCGGCTTCAACCGCACCGAGTTCGGCAAGGGCATCCTCGGCGCCTGCTTCATCAACGACCTGGGGACGGTCATCGCCCTCGGCCTGCTCTTCTCGCCCTTCACCTACAAGACGATCGTCTTCATCCTCGTCGCAGTGGCCGTGATCGCCGTGCTGCCCTGGACGGTCAACCACCTGACCGGGCACTACGGTCATCGCACCGCCGCGATCCGTACCAAGCTCATCATGGTCGTGCTCCTCGGTCTCGGCGCCCTCGCCTTCTGGGCCGGCAGCGAGGCCGTGCTGCCCGCGTACCTCGTGGGCATCGTCCTCGCCGGCGGCGCCGCCCAGGACCACCACTGGATCAGGAGGCTCAGGACCTTGACCACGGGCTTCCTCACGCCCTTCTACTTCCTGCGCGCCGGCATGCTGGTCAGCGTCGGCGCTGTGATCGGCGCCCCGGTCCTCGTGCTCGTCCTCTTCGCCGCGAAGGTCGGCACGAAGATCTTCGGCCTCTACCCGGTGATCGGCCGCTTCCGCAAGGACCGCAACGAGAAGTGGTACTACACGCTGATGATGTCGACGGGCCTGACCTTCGGCACCATCTCGGCCCTCTACGGCCTGAGTCACGGCATCGTCACGCAGGACCAGTACTCCTACCTGGTCGCG
>Ga0172371_10001200_pt1 | contig 41029 bp, 31 predicted proteins | sample Lak12m_FD_114543 | JGI IMG/M metagenome (GOLD analysis project Ga0172371, IMG submission 114543) | Freshwater microbial communities from Kabuno Bay, South-Kivu, Congo - kab_022012_12m | ecosystem: Environmental > Aquatic > Freshwater > Lake | place: Democratic Republic of the Congo: South-Kivu... | reverse complement strand
GGATGGTCGACGGGGCGACGCTCTCGGCCCTGGCCGCCTGGCGGTTGCACATCGAGCCGACGAGCTGCATGAACAGGCGGGGCAACAGGTCGGGGCGCTTGAGCCAGTAGGAGGTGGAGAAGGTCTGTGTGCTGAAGTTGCGCCCGCAGTGGAGGCAGGTGAACCGCTGGATACGCTTCGGGGCGTAGCGGCGCGTGAAGTAGCCCTTGCGCTTGTAGCGCCAGGCGGGGCTAACGTGTTGGTGGAACTGGCAGTCGGGGTTGGGGCAGTGGGGCGGTTGCCAGCCGGGGGTGTTGGTAGTCATGCCCCCGGCGCGGCAATGACCGCGCCAGGGACAATTTCAGAGCCAGAACCGAATGTTCACTTCCCGGCAGTCTCTTGGACCATCACTTCGCGCCGCTGCCGAAACGCCTCGTTCTCCGGATCCCCAGCAATCGCCTTGTCGATCCAAGACAGCGCTTCGGTCGTCATCCCGCGCGCGTAGTAGACCACGGCCACGGTGTCGCAGACTTCGGGGTCGTCGCCGCTCAGCTCGGCGGCGCGCAGGGCGTGGGTCGTGGCTTCCTCGAGACCCTGCTTCTGTTCCGAGAGGGACCAGGCCAGGGCGTTCAGGGTGCGGACGTCGTCGGGGTTCAGCTTCAGCAGCTCGCGGAAGGTGGCGGTCTGGCCGGGCAGGTCGCCGGCGCGGCCCTGCGCCCAGGCCGTGAAGCCGAGCACCTCGCCGCGGTCCACGGCGTCAGGGAACGCCGCCAGGAGCCGCTGCAGGTGCGCCACGGCCGCCGGGTAGTCGCGGGCCATGGCTTCCATCTCCGCCAGGGTCTGCAGGGCCGGGGCGGCGTGGCCCGCGACGTTGGCCGGGTCCAGCTCGAGCACGCGGGTCAGGGCCGTGCGGGCCGGCTCGACCTCGCCCCGCTCCGAGTGCTTCGCGCCGAGGCGGCCGAGCAGCTCGGGGTCGTCGGGCATCGCGGCGACGCGCGCCTGCAGGTCGGACAGCGTGTTGCGGCCGGCGATGTAGTCGACGACCGTGGCGAGGAACTCCTCGGCGGGGCGGAAGCCCAGGAAGCGGTCGATCTCGGTGCCGTCGGACCGGCAGAGCACCATCGTGGGCATCGCCTTGACGCCGAACTGCTTGGCCAGCGGCTTGAACGGCTCCTGGTCCACGTCGACCTTGTAGGTGACGAGCTTGCCCAGCTCCGCCACGACGGCGGGCTGGTTGTAGACCTGGGCGTCGAGCATCTTGCAGGGGCCGCACCAGGTGGCGAAGAAGTCGATGAAGATGGGCTTGCCGGCGGCGGTCGCCTCGGCGACGACCTCGGCCCAGGGGCGGCCCTCGCGCCAGTCGAGCGGCGCCTCGGGCGCGGGCGCGGGGGTCTCGGCGACGGCGAAGTTGGCCGCGGCCGCGAGGGCCAGGGCGACGATGGCGAGCGTGCGCATGGTTCTCCTCTAGAGCGCGGTGAAGTGCTGGACGGCCCGGTCGGCCAGGTCCTTGAGCCCGCCCCAGTACAAGCCCAGGAACAGGGTCGGCGCCGCCAGCAGGACCAGCGTGACGTAGTGCAGCGGCGCGATCGGCACCGCGGGCGCGTCGGCGGGCGCCTTCGTGAAGTACATCGTGCGCGCGATCTTCATGTAGTAGAAGAGGCTCACCACGCTGTTGAGCACGCCGACGATCGCCAGCCAGTACCAGCCCTCGTGCATGACCGCGGCGAACAGGTAGAACTTCCCGATGAAGCCGGCGGTCGGCGGCAGGCCCGTCAGCGAGAACAGGAACACGACCATCATCGCGGCCGCCCAGGGCGAGCGGAAGCCCAGGCCGGCGTAGTCGTCGAGGTGCTCGCTCTTGAGCGAGTTGTTCAGGGCGACCACGAACAGGAAGGCGCCCAGGTTCATCAGCGCGTAGATGAGCAGGTAGAAGAGGATCGCCTGCAGGCCCTCCGCGGTGAGCATCAGGAAGCCCATCAGCAGGTAGCCGGCGTGGGCGATGCTGGAGTAGGCCAGCAGGCGCTTCACGTTGACCTGGCGCACGGCGACCAGGTTGCCGAAGGTCATCGTCGCCACCGACAGCACGGCGATCAGCAGGCGCCAGTCGACCCGGTCGACCGCCGGCTGCATCGTGGTGTAGAAGAAGCGGATCATCAGGGCGAAGCCGGCCGCCTTGGGGCCCACCGAGAAGAAGGCGGACACCGGCGTGGGCGCGCCTTCGTAGACGTCGGGGGCCCAGAAGTGGAAGGGCACCATGGCGATCTTGTAGCCCAGGCCCGCCAGCAGCAGCACGCAGACCGTCAGCAGCGACAGCGGGTCGCCGGCGCCGGCGGCCAGGGCGTCGCGGACGCCGACGTAGGTGAGCGATCCGGTCAGGCCGTACAGCAGCGACAGGCCGTAGAGCATGACGCCGGAGCTGACCGCCCCGAAGATCACGTACTTCAGCGAGGCCTCGGTCGCGCGCAGGCTGTTGCGCATGTACCCGGCCATCACGTAGCTGCTCAGCGAGACCAGCTCGAGCGACAGGTAGAGCATCAGCAGGTCGCGGGCCTCGGCCATGACCATCATGCCGCCGGTCATCAGCGCGATCAGGGCGTAGTACTCGCCCTTGTTCTCGCGGGTCCGGCCCATGATCTCTTCGCTCGCCCAGGAGACCAGCAGCGTCGCCACGGCGATCAGCGAGAACAGGATGCGGAAGAAGGCCGCCATCCCGTCCACGACCACCAGGCCGCCGAGGATCGTGCGCTCGGGCGCGTCCAGCCCGGCGAAGGAGGGGGCCAGCGCCGTCAGGGCGCCGGCCATCACGACGGCGAAGGGCACGACCGGCCGCCGGCGGACCACCAGGTCGCCCAGCAGGGCCAGCAGGAAGGCGCCGAACATCACGGTCTCGGGCAGGAAGCCGCCCAGGTCCGACCAGTCCGGGATCTGCAGCATGTCCACGCTCACGGGCATCTCCCCGTCGCGGCCGCGGTCAGCCGGCCACGACCTTGATCAGATGGTTCAGCGACACCTTCATCAGGTCGAGCACGGGCATCGGGTAGACGCCCAGGACCAGCACGATGATGCCGATGGGCACCAGGGTGAACAGCTCGCGGGCGCTGATCTCGGGCAGCGAGTCGTACTTGGCGTTCTTCTCGCCCAGGAACACGCGCTGCAGCATCCACAGCACGTAGGCGGCGCCCACGACGATGCCCAGGGCGCTGACGATGGTGATCGTGCGGTGCGTCGGGAAGGCGCCGATGAAGACCATCGCCTCGCTGACGAAGCCGCTCAGGCCCGGCAGGCCGACCGCCGCGAACAGCGCGAACGAGAAGACCGAGGTGTAGACCGGCAGCTGCAGGCCCAGGCCGCCGAAGCCGTTGATGTCGCGGTGGTGGGCGCGGTCGTAGATCACGCCCACGCAGAGGAACATCATGGCCGTGATCGTGCCGTGGTTGAACATCTGCAGCACGGCGCCGTTGATGCCGACCTCGTTCATCGCCGACATGCCCAGCAGCACGTAGCCCATGTGGCTGACCGAGGAGTAGGCCACGAGCTTCTTCATGTCCGTCTGCGCCATGGCGCAGAAGGCGCCGTAGAGGATGTTGATCGCGCCGAGGATCGCCATCGGCACCATGAAGCCGACGGCCTGGTCGGGCAGCATCGGGTAGCTGATGCGCAGCAGGCCGTAGGTGCCCATCTTCAGCAGCACGCCGGCCAGGATGACCGAGACGGCCGTGGGCGCCTCGACGTGTGCGTCGGGCAGCCAGGTGTGGAAGGGGAACACCGGCACCTTGATGGCGAAGCCGATGAACAGGCCCATCCAGATCGCGAAGCGGACGTTGGCCAGGTCGAGGATGCCGCCGTGGTTGGCCTGGTCCATCATGTGCAGCATGTTGAAGGTGTGGCCGCCGGTGACCGGGTCCTTCACGTTGTAGTAGAAGGCGATCATCGCCAGCAGCATCAGCACCGAGCCGGCCAGCGTGTACAGGAAGAACTTGATGGCGGCGTACTCCTTGCGCGGGCCGCCCCAGATGCCGATCAGGAAGTACATCGGCAGCAGCATCACTTCCCAGAACACGTAGAACAGGAAGAAGTCCAGCGCGCAGAAGACGCCCATCATGCCGGCCTCGAGCAGCAGGAACAGGCTGAAGTAGCCCTTCACCGCCTTCTCGATCCGCCAGGAGGCGATGATGCACAGGAACGACAGCAGGGCCGTCAGCAGCACCATCGGCACGCTCAGGCCGTCCACGCCCAGGAAGTACTCGATGTTGAAGCTCTTGATCCAGGTGTAGTGCTCCGTGAACTGCATGCCCGCGGTGGCGCGGTCGAACTGCAGGAAGAGCTGCACCGCCAGCAGCAGCGGCACGGCGGTCGCGGCGGCGGCGATCCACTTGGTGAGGTCCTTGTACCGGCCGGGCAGGCCGGCGATCACCGCCGCGCCGATGACCGGCGCGAAGGTCATCCAGGACAGGAGATGGTCAGCCATCGAGACGCTCCTCTCGGGGTAGCACCGCTACAGGGCGCGGAAGACGAACACGAGCAACAGGACGGAGAAGCAGGCGTACGCCAGGTACGACTGCACCCGCCCGGTCTGGACACGCCGGAAGCCCTCGCCGGCCCCCTGGATCACCGCGCCCACACCGTTGACCAGACCGTCGACGACGTACCGGTCCGCGAGACCGGCGAACCAGCTCAGCATGCGGGTCAGGTACCCCATGCCGTTGACGATGCCGTCGATCACCAAGCGGTCGAAGGCGCCGTTGAGCCAGCTGAACCACAGCGTGAAGCGGTAGACCGTCGCCGCGTAGAACTCGTCGAAGAAGTACATGTTCTGCAGGACGTGGTGCACGCGCGGCAGCCTCGCCAGGACCGCCGGCGCGCTGATGCGCCCGCGGATGTAGGTCAGCCACGAGACCAGGATGCCCAGGCCGGCGACCAGGATCGAGAGGACCATGGCCGTGATGTGCGCCCGGTGGCGGACGTGAGCGTCGTGGGCGTCACCATGGGCCGCTTCGCCGTGAGCCGCTTCGCCGTGGGCGGGCGCCTCGTGCGCCGCCTCCGCGTGCACGGGTTCGCCGTGGGGTTCCTGCGGCAGGGCGTGCTCGTCGTGGGCGGCGGCCGGGACCGCGTGGACCTCGCCGGCGTGCGGCGCGCCGGGCGCTTGCGCCACGATGCGCGCCATGTCGTACGGCGCGACGAAGCGCGAGAACCAGCCTTCGGTCGGCCCGCGCCAGCCCGAGGAGACCACGGCCAGGACGGCCAGCGCGATCAGGGGCACCGTCATCGTCCAGGGCGACTCGTGGGCGTGGTGGTGGCGCTCCTCGTCGCGGGGCTTGCCCATGAAGGTCAGGAACACCATGCGGAACATGTAGAAGGCCGTGAGCCCGGCCGCGGCCAGGGCCAGCAGGAAGGGCACGTAGTGGGCCTTGGTCATGCCGAAGGCCAGCGCGCCGGCCAGGATGGCGTCCTTGGAGTAGAAGCCCGAGAGGAACGGCACGCCCGAGATCGCGAGGGTCGCGATCAGGAAGGTCCAGAAGGTGATCGGCATCTTGCGGCGCAGGCCGCCCATCAGCGGCATCTCCTGCGTGTGGACGGCGTGGATGACCGAGCCGGAGCCGAGGAAGAGCAGGGCCTTGAAGAAGGCGTGCGTCCAGAGGTGGAACATGCCGGCCGAGGCGACGCCGACGCCCATCGCCATCACCATGTAGCCGAGCTGGCTGATGGTGGAGTAGGCCAGGGACTTCTTGATGTCGGTCTTGACCACGGCGATGGTCGCGCCCAGGAAGGCCGTGATCGCGCCCACGTAGGCCACCACCAGCAGGGCGTTCGGGTCGAACAGCGGCAGCAGGCGGGCGACCATGTAGACGCCGGCGGCGACCATCGTCGCGGCGTGGATCAGGGCGCTGACCGGCGTGGGGCCCTCCATGGCGTCGGGCAGCCAGATGTGCAGCGGGGCCTGCGCCGACTTGCCGACGCAGCCCATGAACAGGCCGACGCCCGCCAGCGTCAGCAGCCCGCCCGAGAGCGGGCTGAGGTGCGCGGCGGCGAACAGCTCGAAGTAGTTGAAGGTCCCGTAGGCCGTGAAGAAGATCAGGATGCCCAGGAAGAAACCGAAGTCGCCGACGCGGTTGGTCAGGAAGGCCTTCTTGTTGGCGGCGGCGGCCGACGGCTTGTGGAAGAAGAAGCCGATCAGCAGGTAGCTCGCCAGGCCCACCAGCTCCCAGAACACGTACAGGAACAGCAGGCTGTTGCTGAGCACGATGCCCAGCATCGAGAAGGTGAAGAAGCCCAGGAAGGCGAAGAAGCGCTCGTAGCGGCGGTCCCCGTGCATGTAGCCGATCGAGAACAGGTGGACCAGCAGGCTGACGGTGGTCACCACCACCAGCATGATCGCCGTCATGCCGTCGACCAGGATGCCGGCGTCGGCGGTGAAGCGGCCCAGGTCGAGCCAGCGCACGCCCCCCTCGACCCGCAGGCCGGGGTCGCCGACGGCCCAGAAGCGGGTGAAGATCCGCACCGCCAGCAGCCAGGCGGCGCCGAGCAGCGCCACGCCCAGCCAGTCGCCCTGCCGCGGCAGCTTCTTCCCGAAGAAGAAGAGGACCGCGTAGGACAGCAGCGGCAGCAGCAGGATCGCCAACGCCGTCAGCAGGATGGCATGTTCGCTCATCGCGATGCTTCTCCCTTATCGCTTCAGCCGGTTGACGGTGTCCACGTTGACCGTCCCGAAGTTGCGGAACATCGCCAGCACGATCGCCAGGGCTACGGCGGCCTCGGCCGCCGCCAACACGATGACGAAGGCGGCCATGATGTGCCCGTCGACGCCGCCGTCGACGAAGCGGGCGAAGGCCACGAAGTTCAGGTTCGCGGCGTTGAGGATCAGCTCCACGCCCATCAGCAGGGCGACGGCGTTGCGGCGCGTCAGCACCGCGTAGATGCCGAGCCCGAAGAGCAGGGCGCTCACGGTCAGGTAGTGCTCCAGGCCGACCGTCATGGCTGCACCTCCGTCCCGTCGCCGTCGTCGCCACAGTCGTCTTCTTGCGGCGCGCGCTCGCGGATCAGGATGGCCGCGCCGACCATGGCCGCCAGCAGCACCAGCGAGGCGTACTCGAAGGGGAAGACGAAGGTCGTCATCAGGCCTGTGCCGATCTCGGCCACGGTCGCCTCCGGGGCGCCGGTCGCGCGCTCGGGCCAGCGGGTGCCCACGATCACCATGTAGACCAGGGCGAAGGCCAGCAGGGACAGGATCGCCGCGGGCACGGCCCGGTCCAGGCCGCGGCGCGGCGCGTCGCTGCGCGGGATGCGCGTCATCATCACCGCGAAGATCACCAGCACCAGGATGCCGCCGATGTAGACGACGGTCTGGGTCACGGCCAGGAAGTCCGCCCCCAGCTGGGCGTAGAGGCCGGCCACCCCGAACAGGGTGAACAGCAGGCTGAAGGCCGCGTGCACGACGTTGCGGCTGGCCACGACGAAGAAGCCGGACAGCACCGTCAGCAGCGCGAAACCGTAGAAGACGAGGTCTCCGCTCACGCTCCCCCTCCTTCCCCGCCGCCGGCGCCGGGCGCCGCCTCCGGCAGGTCCGCCCGTCGGGGCGCCTTGGCGATCCGGTCGGGGTCCGGCGGCGCCGCCGCGACCTGTTCCACGAAGTAGCCCATCTGCAGGCGCCGCTCCTTGTGGCAGGGCACCGGCCGCTTCGGGTCGACGAACTCGTAGACCAGGCGCCGGCGGTCGTACAGCGCGTGGTCGTAGTCGAGGCTGTGCTGGCAGGCGAAGGTGGGGCACTCCTCGGTGCAGAGGCCGCACCAGATGCACTTGTTGTAGTCCACCGCGTAGCGGTGCATGAAGCGGTCCTTGCCCTTGCCCATGGTCTCGATGTAGATGCAGTCCACGGGGCAGACCTTGGCGCAGCGCAGGCAGCCGTCGCAGAGGTTCGTGTCGTTGATGATGAAGCCCTTGAACCGCGCCGGCAGCACCCAGCGCTCGTCGGGGTACTGCAGCGTGACGGGCTTGCGCACCACGTGCTTGGCGGTGATCCTCATGCCCTTCAGGGCCGAGGCCACCGCGTCGTAGATTCCGCGCAGATACTGGGTCATGTTCCGCTCCGGTGGCGCGACGGTCAGCCCGCCTGGCCCGTCGCCAACATCCAGATGCCGGCGCCCAGGACGCAGACCAGCGCCAGGGGCACCATCACCTTCCAGCACACGTGCATCAGCTGGTCGACGCGCAGGCGCGGCAGCGTCCAGCGCAGCCACATCTGCAGCAGCACCAGCAGCACCGCCTTGATCACGAACACCAGGCCCGGCAGGAACACCGGCCCGAACAGCGGCTGCCAGCCGCCCAGGAACACCGCCGTGGCGATGCAGGAGACCAGGAACAGGTTCGCGTACTCGGCCAGGAAGAAGAACGCGAAGCGCATGCCCGTGTACTCGGTGTGGTAGCCGGCCACCAGCTCCGACTCGGTCTCGGGCAGGTCGAAGGGGCCGCGGTTCACCTCGGCGATCGAGGCCACGAAGTACAGCAGGAAGGCCACGAACAGGAACGGGTCGTGCAGGAAGTGCCAGCGCCAGATGCCGCCCTGCTGCGCGATCACGATGTCGTTCATGTTCAGCGAGCCGGTGATCATCACCACCGGGATGCAGGCCAGGGCCAACGGGATCTCGTAGCTGACGGCCTGCGCGGCGCCGCGGGCGGCGCCGTAGAGGGACCACTTGTTGTTCGAGGCCCAGCCGGCCATCAGGATGCCGATGGTCGCGGCGCTGCTGACCGCGAAGATGTAGAACAGGCCCAGGTCCAGGTCGGCGGCGATGAAGCCGGGCGCGAAGGGGATCGCGGCCCAGGCCATCAGCGAGCCGACGAAGATCACGAACGGCGCCAGCAGGAACAGCGGCTTGTCGGCGTCCTGCGGGACGATGTCCTCCTTGCCGAGGATCTTCACCATATCCGCCACCGGCTGCAGCACGCCGTGCCAGCGGCCGACGCGCATGGGGCCGTAGCGGCTCTGGATGAAGCCGGCCACCTTGCGCTCCGCCCAGGTGAAGACGATCGCGCACGAGGCCATCACCAGCGCCATGATCAGGGCCATGGTCAGCCCGCCGGCGATCAGCAGGCCCAGCGGCGAGAGGCCGTCGCCGAAGACCCGCGCGAAGAGGTCGGTCATCACTTGCATGGCGTCACCTGTCGATCTCCCCGAGGACGATGTCCAGCGACCCGACCGTCGCCACGAGGTCGGAGAGCATCATGCCCGGCCCGACCTTCTCGATCACGTGGAGGTTCGAGAACGACGGCGAGCGCACCTTCGTGCGGAAGGGCTTGCTGCCGCCGTCGGCGAAGACGTGGTACCCGATCTCGCCCTTGCTGCTTTCGGTGCGCGTGTAGAGCGAGCCCTGGGGCACCTTGACCAGCTTCTTGAGGTCCTCGGCCTTGACCGGGCCGCCGGGCAGGGCGTCGACCGCCTGCCGGATGATGCGGCACGACTCGTACATCTCGCGCATGCGCACCATGTAGCGGTCCCAGCAGTCGCCGACGGTGCCCTGCTCCCCTTCGCCGTAGGGGATGTCGAACTCGAAGCGGTCGTAGATGGAGTAGGGGTCGTCCTTGCGGCAGTCGAAGGGGACGCCCGCGCCGCGCAGCACCGGCCCGGTGCAGCCGTAGGCCAGACAGGTCGCCAGGTCGATGACGCCCACGTCGGCGGTGCGCTCGATGAAGATCTTGTTGTACGACAGCAGGGTGTCGTACTCGGGGATCTTCTGCTCCATGATGTTGACGAAGGCCAGGACGTCCCGCTCGAAGCCGTCGTAGGCGTCGAAGCGCAGGCCGCCGATGTCGAAGTAGTTGTAGAGCATGCGGCCGCCGGTGAGGCGCTCGAGGATGTTCAGGATCTCCTCGCGCTCGCGGAAGCAGTACAGCAGCGGCGTCCAGGCGCCCATGTCCAGGCCGAAGGTGCCGATGGCGATCAGGTGGCTGGCGATGCGCTGCAGCTCGGCGCAGATGACGCGGATGTGCTCGGCGCGCTCGGGGACCCGGACGCCCAGCATCCGCTCGACGGCCACCGCGTAGCCGAAGTTCATGTTGATCGGCGCCAGGTAGTCGAAGCGGTCGGTGTAGACCATCCACTGCCGCCAGTCGCAGCCCTCGGCGATCTTCTCGGCGCAGCGGTGCAGGTAGCCGATGTGCGCGGTGACGCCGTGGACGATCTCGCCGTCGGTGCGCACCAGCAGCCGCAGCACGCCGTGGGTGGCCGGGTGCTGGGGTCCCATGTTGATCTCGAGCAGCTCGGAGTGCAGCTCCCGCCGCACGTCCTGCCCGCCCCAGCCGCGGCCGATCGCCGTCTCGCTCATGAGCACCTACCCTTGGTTCCCGGACTCGGGCTGCTGCGTTCCTTCGGGCTGCTGCGGTCCTTCGGGCCGCTTCACGTCGTCGGGCAGCGTCACGCCCGACTCGTCCCACTTGCAGGCCGCGTAGTCGCGGCCGTCCAGGGGCACGCCCTGCCAGGCGCCCGGCATCACGTAGTCCTTGCGCAGCGGGTGGCCCTCCCAACCCTCGTCCAGCAGGATGCGCTTCAGGTCGGGGTGGCCCGTGAAACGGATCCCGACGAGGTCCCACGCCTCGCGCTCGTGCCAGGCGGCCGTCGGCCACACCGCGGCCGTCGAGGCCACCTCGGGCGCGGCGCGGGTCACGCGCACGAACAGCGTGTGCTTGTGGCCGTGGCGGTGGGAGTAGAGGGCGTAGGCCACGCCCAGGTCGCCGTCGCCGACGCGATCGGAGGCCTGCGGCCGGCCCAGCTCGTCGTAGCCCAGGATGTCGACGCTCTTGCCCTTGCCCGAGGCGTCGTAGCCGTCCCAGTCCAGGCCGGTCAGGCACATCAGGGACTCGAAGCCGAGCGCCGGGTCGTCCCGCAGGAACGCCGCGATCTCGGCGACGCGCCCGGCCGCGACCAGCGAGCCCTTTTCGAACCCGTCCACGTAGTCCGACACGGCGTCGCCGAACCGGCTCTGCAGCAGCGCGTGGATGGCCGTCGCTTCCATGGTCGTCCCGTCCCGTTCAGCGTTTGACGTAGGGGATCTTGCGGGCGTAGTCCGCGATCCACTTCGGAGGCTTGGCGTCGTCCCGGCGGCCCCGGATCTTGTCCTGCAGTCGCATCAGGCCGTCGAGCAGCACCTCGGGGCGCGGCGGGCAGCCGGGGATGTACACGTCCACCGGCACGATGAAGTCCACACCCTTGACCACGTGGTAGCCGTACTTGAAGTACGGGCCGCCGCCGATCGCGCACGAACCCATGGCCACCACCCATTTGGGCTCGGGCATCTGCTCGTAGATGCGCTTGAGGCGGGTGGCCATCTTCGCCGTCACGGTGCCCGAGACGATCATCAGGTCCGCCTGGCGCGGCGTGGCGCGGAAGGCGCCGGCGCCGAAGCGGTCGATGTCGTAGCGCGTGGCCGAGGCGGCCATCATCTCGATGGCGCAGCAGGCCAGGCCGAAGGTCACCGGCCAGACGCTCGAGAGGCGCGCCCAGTCGAACAGGTTGTCGACGGTGGTCAGGATGAAGTTCTTGTCGTCGGAATCGGCCATGGCGGCCAGATCCTCGGCGAGGTGGAAGTCCAGGCACTGCTCGCGCCGAGGGTCGTAGCCCGCGGGCGGTGTCACGGACTCGACGTAGTCGTTGCGGTCCTGCGTCATTCCCCGCCCACCTCCGTGCCGCTGCGGCGCGCCAGGCTCTTGACCCAGTCCAGGTCGCCCTTGACCCAGATGTAGGCCAGACCGATCGCCAGGATGCCGAGGAACATCACCATCTCGACGAAGACCAGCGACCCGGCCGCCGCCGACAGGGGCCGGAACACGACCGCCCACGGGTACAGGAAGATGACCTCGACGTCGAAGACGATGAAGAACAGCGCCACCAGGTAGAAGCGGATGTTGAAGCGCACCCACGAGGAGCCGCTCGGCAGCTCGCCGCACTCGTAGGTCACCGCCTTCTCCCCGCCGGGCTTGCGCGGGCGCACCAGCCGGGCGATGCCCAGGGCCAGGTTCCCGAAGAAGATCCCGAACAGCAGGAAGAGCAGGACGATCGCGTAGCCGGCGTGCAGCCCGGTCGCGACGGCGGCCAGGCAGGGCGTCTGTGTCATCGGGCACCAACCCCGTGCGAAGGGTGACGGATGGTCCCTGTCGCGGACGGTGCGGGGCGGAGCGAAGTCGCGATCCGCCGCGCGGCATGTTGCTGCCTATACAGGTTGTTCCGGCTGGAACTGTCAAGGGTCGATCAATAAGGATTTCTCGTGTCCCGTATACCGGCGGCGGAGCGGAACCCCCATAAACAGCCTTCAATCCGCCGATTTCGCGGGTTCTTTCTTTCAGCGAACGCTCGCTCACCGGCCGGCGGGCGGCGTGAAATCCGCACAGGCCATCCGACGGATCGCCAGGCATGCGGTCTGCCCCGGGATCCGCTTTCAACCTGCACGATATCGGCGGAACCTGCGGATCGAGGACCCGGACGGGCATGTTTCGCGCGACGGGGACGGGCGGATCGACGCGCCGAGCTGCGCCGCATGGCTCCGGCCGCCGCGGCCGCCTGCCGCGTGGACCCCCGCTTGCAGACCGGAGGCGGAGCCGTTCACGCCCACCTCCACCGACGGAGTGCACCATGCGACGCCCGCTCACGTTCCTGCTGACGCTCGCCCTGGTGGCGCCGGCGGCGGCGACCACCGCCGCAGAGACGCTCACCAACCTGTTCTTCCTGCACCACTCGACCGGCCGCAACGTCATCGCCGAAGGCGACGTCCGCGACTGCATCGCGGACCATAACGCCCTGCACGGCACCGATTACGCCTTCTGGGACCACGACTACAACGCGCTCGGCCTGACGGGACCCGACGGCGCCAAGCCCGGCGTCAGCTACCAGATCCCGGGCGACAACACCGACCCCGACGGCCTGCTGACGCTGTGGACCACGGCCAACGGCGCCCGCGACCTCATCCTGCAGAACCACCAGGTCATCGCCTTCAAGTCCTGCTACCCGGCCTCGAACATCGAGACCGACGCCGAGCTCGCCGCGCGCAAGCAATGGTACCTGCAGATGCGCGACGTGTTCGACCAGCACGCCGGGCACGTGTTCGTGGTGATGAGCCAGCCGCCGCGCCACCGGCTGGCCACCGACACGGCCGAGGCGACGCGGGCGCGCGCCTTCGCCGACTGGCTGTGTTCGGACGACTATCTGGCCGGCCGCCCGAACGTCGTCGCCTTCGACCTGTTCGACCTGCTGGCCGCTCCCGACGACGGCTCGGCAGCGGCCAACCGGCTGCGCTACGCCTACGAACGCAGCCATAGCGACGGCGACTCCCATCCCAACGCCGCCGCCAACGCGGCGACCGGTCCCGCGTTCGCCGCGGCGCTGATCGCAGCCTCCGAGGCGCTGTCAGGCGCGACCGGGGCCGGCGACCTGCCTTCGGCGCCGGTCCTGCGGCTGGGCAGCCACCCCAACCCCTTCAACCCGCTGACGACGGTGACCTTCGCCCTGGAAGCGCCGGTCCGGGCGCGGCTGACGGTCCACGATCTGGCCGGGGCGCTGGTCGCGGTGCTGGCAGAGGGCGAATTGGCGACCGGCGAACATGCCATGCCCTGGAACGGCCGGCGAGCCGACGGGAGCGCCTCGCCGTCGGGGGTGTACGTGGCGTGCCTGCAGACTCCAGGAGCCCGTGCGACCACGAAGTTGCACCTCGTGCGATGAGACCACGGTCGCCGAACCCGACGGGATCCGCGCAACAGCTCGCAGATCCCGTCGGGCGGCCTGGACGTTGATCGTCTTGAATTCGCCAATTCAGCCGCAATATTGATACTTATAGTTTCAACAAACAATATTTAGTATAAACAAGAATTTTCTGGACAGCGCCCTGCTCGCCTCCTAGATCTGGGGTCAGGATCGTGAGAGTGATTCTCACGATCTTCCCGATCAGACCAACCGGAGGTTGCCGATGCCTTCCACGAAGATCCTGGCCGCCGCCCTCTGCGCCGGCCTCGCCGCCACCGCCGCAGACCCGGCCGCCGCGTTCCCGGCCTCCTCCAGCGACCGCCGCCCCTCCCTGGCCGGCGGGATCGGCGACAAGCCGTACCTGTCGCGCGGCGGCGTCGACATCATGCTCGGCGGCTACATGGACCACGAGTTCGAATGGGTCGAGGACGGCGGCAGCACCTTCGACCAGCACCGCTTCGTGCCCTTCATCACCGCGCGCGTGTCCGAGCGCGTGACCGTGTCGAGCGAGATCGAGTTCGAGCACGGCGGCTTCGTCGGCGGCGACGGCGAGGGCGAGATCAAGCTGGAGTACGCGGTCATGGACTACCGCCTCCATGAAGGCCTCCACTTCCGCGGCGGCCTGATCCTGTCGCCCCTGGGCGCCTTCAACCTGCGCCACGACACGCCGCTGAACGACCTGACCGAGCGCCCGCTGGTGGACCGGCAGCTCGTCCCCTCCACGCTGAGCGAGTCGGGCATGGGCGTCTTCGGCACGCTCTACCCGAACGAGGACCTCGTCCTGGGCTACGAAGCCTACCTGGTCAACGGCTTCGACGAGGGTGTCCTGTCCGGCGACGACGGCGCCAAGAAGCTGCGCCTCCGTTCCGGGCGCGGCAGCCAGGAGCAGGACAACAACCGGAACAAGGCGCTCGTCGCCCGCCTGGGCGCCAGCCCGCGCCCGGGCCTGGAACTCGGCGCCTCGGTGCACACCGGCAAGTACGACGACGCCGGCGAGAGGCGCCTGACGATCGCCGCGCTCGACGGCCGGGCGGTCTTCGGCGCGCTGGAGCTGACGGGCGAACTGGCCGTCGCCGCGGCGGACGTCGACCGCGCCGCCGAGCCGGGTCTCGCCGAGAGCCAGCGCGGCGCCTACGGCCAGGTCGGCTGGCACGTGCTGCACGACCGGCTGCTGCCGGGCTCGGTCGTCACCCTGGTCGCCCGCGCCGACGCGATGGACTACGACACCGACGTCGACGGCGACCAGGCGTCGGCGCTGACCCTGGGCGTCAACTTCCGCCCCACCGAGGAGTCGGTCTTCAAGCTGGACTACGCCTGGTCCCGCACGACCGCGCGCGGCGCCGTCGAGGACGTGGGCGCGCCCGGGCGCCTGTTCTTCTCCGTGGCTACGTATTTCTAGGAGAGGACGCGCATGCGCACGTTATGTACCTGCCTGCTGATCGCCGCGGCCGTCACTCCGGCGGCGGCGGCGCCCGCGGCCCGGCCGACAGCCGAGTTCCACGCGTACCAGACGCTCGACGACGCGCTGCGCGAGGTGTTCGCCGGCGCCGACTCGACCTGGACCGAGAGCTGGACGCCGGACGACGGCGCCCGCGCCGCGCTGGCCGCGCAGCTCGCGTCGCCCCAGCCTCCGGGCGAGGTCGTCTTCCATCGCGCCCGCGCCGGCGGGCGCGACCTGGGCTGGGCCGTGACGACCGACGAGATCGGCCTGCACGAACCGATCACGATGCTGGTGACGGTGACCGCCGGGCGCGAGGTCGGCCCCGTGCGCGTGCTCGTCTTCCGCGAGTCGCGAGGCGGCGAGGTGCGCCGCAAGCGCTTCCTCGAACAGTTCCTGGGCAAGACGCGCGCCGACCCGCTGCGCATCACGCGCGACATCGACGCCGTCACCGGCGCGACCTACTCCTCGCGCGCGGTGACCGCGGGGGTCAAGCGCGTGCTGGCCCTGGTGGACGCGCGCTACCCCCTCGAACGGAGCGCCCCGTGAGGATGCCGGCGCGACGCCTGCACCGCTGGCTGGGGGCGCTGCTGCTGCTCCCCCTGCTGGCGGTCACGGCGAGCGGTCTGCTGCTGGGCAACCCGCGGTGGCTGGACCGCGACCACGACCCCGTCCTGCGGGTCGTCGCCGACCCCGTCCGCCCGGGCGTGCTCTGGCAGGGGCGCGCGTCGAGGCTGTGGCGCTCGACGGACGCGGGGGTCGCGTGGCGCGAGGTGCCGATGCTCTCGCCGCCGCTGGACGTCGCCGGGATCGCCGTGGCGGGCGACACGATCTGGGCCGCGGGCGCCGCCGGCGACCTCGTGGTCTCGCGCGACGGCGGCGCGGTCTGGGAATCCCTGCCGGGCCTGCCCCTGGACGGCGCGCGCGTGCGGGACCTCGGCGTCGGCCCCGGTGGCGCGCTCTACGCGTGGACGACGCGGGGCCTCTTCGCCGGTGCGGACGGCGGCCGCGCGTGGATCGCGCGGGGCGACGCCCCGGCGGTCACCCCGACCGACCGCGTGCACGCGCTGCACACCGGCTGGTGGCTGGGCCCACGCGGCAAGCTCTTCAACGACGTCGCCGCCGCCGCGACGATCCTGCTGGCGGCCACGGGGCTGCTGGCCTGGCGACGCCGCAACGGCCGCCGCTAGCGCCGGCGCGGAGACGGCATTGCGTCTGGGAGCTCGATCGTCGAGCCGAACTAGCGCGCCCCGGAATGATCGATTGTCACGTTCATCCCTGCCATCAGGGATGTACGGCAGGATCCATCAATCTGCACGCGATCTACGCCCAGAGTTGCGCCCGCACCATGGACCGGGATATCCTGCCACCGATAGGAACCAACCACACGATCAGGAGCCGCCGCCATGCGTCGATTCCGCCCCCTCGCGATCCTGCTGCCCTGCGCCCTGCTGACCACCGCGGCTTGCGCCCCCGGCTTCGGCCCCTGCACATCGCGGACCGACGTCGCGACCCCCGAGCGCGGCCCCCTGCATCTGCTCGCCATCTACGGAGGCGTGGACCAGTACTACCTCGCCGAATATGAGCCCGACTCCCCCAAGGCGATCCTGCACGCGCCCGATGGCGCGCAGGAAATGACGCAGCAGATCGCCGCCTCCGGCGCGAAGTACGCCGGCGGCCGCTACATGCTGTGGACGAAGGGGCGAGACATCATGCTGGAGGTGGATGGTCAGCGTGTCGAGGGCTGCGAAGTGTCGGGAGCGCAGGAGATCCTGGAACGGAGTTGGGCGCAGGGCTACCACTTCCGCGCTTCGGGCAACGAGCCGGGCTGGCACCTGGAAACCGGTCCCCGCGGGACCCTCGTGACGGCCGCCTACGGCGAACTGGTGCTGGACTTCCCGGGGATCCCCGTCGAGAGCCTGCGTGCCGGCATGCCGATCCTGCGCGAAGCCGGCGGGCACGTCCTGCGCCTGCGCACCACGACTTCGCCGTGCTTCAACGACATGAGTGGTGAGCCGTACCCCATGCGTGTCGAAATGGAACTGGACGGCAGGACGCTGAACGGCTGCGGCGTGATCCTCCACTGACGGCGAGCGGCGGCCCACTCGACACGATGTTTGATGTTCGAGCGCGCCCGCCCCGGGACGTCCCGGGCGGGCGCGCTCATCGATCAAATCTGCTCAGCGCACGCGCCCCCCGCCCACGAACAGCGCTGACGGCTTCGCCGACAGCCACCGCACCGGGTCGCCCCCGCGCGGATCGCGGTCCAGCACCGTGCAGTCGAAGAGCAGTCCCGGGCGCAGCACGCCCAGGTCGCCCTCCCTCCCCACGGCGTACGCCGCCTCGGCCGTGAATCCCCGCAGCGCCTCGGCCGTCGTCAGGGTCTGCTCGGGGTGCCAACCGCCTGCGGGGTCGCCGTCGGGTTCCTGGCGCGTGATCGCCGCGTAGATCCCCGGCAGCGGATCCCAGTCCTCCACCGGCGCGTCCGACCCCAGCGGCAGGCGCACGCCGTGGTCCAGGAAGGTGCGCCACGCGTAGGCGCCCCGGACGCGCTCGGGCCCGAGCCGCTGCTCGGCCCAGCGCAGGTCGCTCGTGCAGTGCGTCGGCTGCACGCTCGCGAGCGCGCCCAGCGCGGCGAAGCGCGCGAAGTCGTCGGGATGGACGACCTGGGCGTGCTCGACGCGGTGGCGGCGCGATACGGTGACCGTCGTGTCGGGCGCCTGCGCCGCGGCGATGGCGTCCAGGGCCATGCGGTTGCCGCCGTCGCCGATGGCGTGGATGGCGCACTGGAAGCCGCGCCGGTGCACCTCGCGCACCAGGTCGGTGAGGATCAGGGCATCGGTGACCGCGAGGCCGCGCCGGCCGGGCTCGTCGCTGTAGTCCGCCAGCAGCAGCGCGCCGCGGCTGCCCAGCGCGCCGTCGGTGTAGTACTTCATGCCCCGCACCGCGAAGCGGTCAACGGCGCGATAGCGCCCCAGGGCCGCCATCGACCCGACTTCGGACCCCTCCAGGTAGACGAACAACCTGATCGGCAACCGCCCCTCGTCCGCCAGCCGCTGCGCGATGTCGCAGGTCTCCGGCGTTTGCCCCATGTCGTGCACCGCCGTCAGCCCCGCGTCGGCGCAGGCCGCCAGACCCGCCAGCAGCCAGCGCTCCTGGTCGGCCGCCGTGGAGCGCGGCAGCACCGGGGTGAGCAGGTCGGCGGCGTTGTCGACGAGCACACCCGTCGGCTCGCCCTGCGCGTCGCGCAGGATGCGGCCGCCCTCGGGGTCCGGCGTCGCGGCGGTGATGCCCGCGAGGTCCAGCATGGTCCGGTTGACCCACGAGGCGTGGCCGTCGACGCGGCGCAGCACCATCGGCCGCGCACCGGCGCCTTCGAGGTCGCGCCAGGTGGGGAACGCGCCGCCGGGCCAGCGGCTCTGGTCCCAGCCGCGGCCGCGGACCACCGCGACGTCGGGGTTCGCCGCGGCCCAGACCGCGACCAGGTCGCGCGCTTCGAGGGCCGAGCGGGCCCCTTCCAGCGCCGCCTGCTCGCAACGCTTGCCGATGCCCGAGACGTGCAGGTGCGCGTCGTGCAGGCCCGGCAGGGCCAGCGCTCCGGGCAGTTCCACGATCTCCCAGGGCGTGTCGCGCGGCACGACGCCGTAGGTCTCCAGGATGCGGCCGTCGGCGCCGACGGCCACGGCCGCGGCCTCGGGCAGCGCGGGGTCGCCGGTCCAGAACACGGGGCCGATGTAGATGCGGACCATGGTGTCGGTCTCCTCGGGCACGCCGCCGGCGGCGATGGCGGCGGCCAGCAACACGGACACGATCGCGACGATGCTCTTCATCCCGTCTCCCCTAGTAAGGCAACGCCGTCGCCAGCGAATCCGCTGCCGCCCGCGGCAGCCTGAACTGCTCCGGCCGCAGCTCCAGCACCGCGTCGCGCCACGCCTGCGGGTAGCCGACCTCACGCTCGCGCCCGTTCTCGATGACGTAGCCGTCGTTGTACTTCGCGATCAGCGCGCCGGCCAGGACCTGCCAGCGCGCGGCGACGCGCTCGGCCTCCCCCACGCTGTAGGTCGTCAGGTAGCGCGCGCAGAGCGCGGGATCCTGGGCGTGCAGACGCGCCGCGGTCGCCTCGACCGCCGGCTGCATCGCGATCAACCCGCCCTCGAGCTCGCCCTGGACGGCGCGGATGTCCTCGATCATGTACGAGTATTTCAGCCCGGCGTAGTTGGCCACGAGGTTGAACACCCACCAGCCCGAGTCCCAGGAGAACTCCTCGAGCCTGCCCCGCGTGAACGAAGGCGGCAGGTCCGTGATCCCGGCGTAGAGCGGGAACCAGACCGTCGTGTCGGTGTCGTCGACGCCGTACCACAGGCAGCCGCCGACGGGATCGGGCAGCCCGCGCCGGCTCTGCGCGATGTGGGAGAAACCGGTCTGCTGCGTCGAGATGGGCCGCTCCCAGGTGTAGGTCTCGCCGTCCTGCTCCCAGGCCATCGGCCGCCAGCGGTCGGGGCAGCCGAAGGGTCCGGCATCCACGCCCTGCGTCATGTCGTAGTCGGTGCCCTCGTAGTGGTCGCGCATCAGGGCCATGACGTCGGCCAGGGCCAGCTTGCGGTCGGGCTTCACGAACAGCGGGTAGTCCTCGGCGCCGGCGACGCCGCGGTGGAAGTCGGGGCTCAGCGCCAGCGACGGCGCCGCCCGCCGCAGCAGGCTCCAGACGCGCGTCGCGGTGTAGCGCTTCTTCTGCGCGGTGGCCGGGCAGTAGACCTCGCTGAAGTTGAACGGGACGCCGGCGCGCGGGTCGTACCAGCCGCGCACCTCGGCCACGCTGAACACGTTGCGCGAGTAGAGGCAGTTCTGCGGGTCGTCGGTGGGGAACGTGCCGATGCGGGCCAGGTTGGCGTGGGCCGAGACGGTGCCGTCGGGCAGCCGCCGCGCCACCCAGACCGCGGTGTTGCTGCCGGGACCGGCGCCGATCATCTCCAGCAGCCAGCACTCGCGCGGGTCGCAGAGCGAGAACGACTCGCCGGTGCTGCGGTAGCCGTGGGTCTCGATCAGCGAGGTGATGACTTCGACCGCCTCGCGCGCGGTGCGCGCGCGCTGCAGGGCGAGGGTCATCAGGTTCCAGTAGTGCAGGCCGCCCGTCTCGTCCAGCAGCTCGGGCCGGCCGTCGAAGGTGGTCTCGCCAATCGCCACCTGGTGCTCGTTCATCAGGCCGACGACCGCGTAGGAGTGCGCCGGCCAGGGGATGCTCGCCGTCACGGTGCCGTCCCAGAAGCGCACTTCCTGCATTTCGCCCGGGGCGTGGTCGGCCGCCGGGATGCGCCGCAGGATGGGGTGGAACTCCCCGTCGCAGGTGTAGGTGATGAAGGCCGACCCGTCCGCCGAGGCGCCGGGGGTGACCAGCAGGTTGGTGCAGGCCGCGGCAGGGACGGCGACCAGGGCCAGGAGCAGCGTGAAGGCGAGGCACGGGCGCATGGCGATCCTCCGGGTGTGGGGCCGCCGGGATCATACCGCGCCGCGGCCGCCGTGGAAACCGAGGATGAGCCGAGCGGCGCCGCGCCTACGCCCTCCTGCCCCACTTGAGATAGAGCGCCGGCACGACCACCAGGTTCAGGAAGGTCGCGCTGACCAGGCCACCCAGGATGACGATGGCCATCGGGTACTCCAGCTCCGAGCCCGGCTTGTCCCCGGCCAGGGCCAGCGGCACCAGGGCCAGCCCCGTGGTCAGGGCCGTCATCAGGATGGGGCTCAGCCGCTCCAGCGACCCCTGGATCACCGCCTCCAGCAACGGCTTCCCTTCATCGTCCATCAGGTGGTTGTAGTGCGACACCATCAGGATGCCGTTGCGGACCGCGATGCCGAACAGCGTGATGAAGCCCACCAGCGATGCGATGGAGATCACGCCGCCGGTCATCCAGACGCCGACGATGCCGCCGATGAGCGCCAGCGGCAGGTTGACCATGATCAGCGTGGCCTGGCGGAAGCTGCGGAACTCCAGGTACAGGGCGATCATGATCGCGATGATCGACATCAGACTCAGGAGCGAGACCGTTCGCGTCGCGCGCTCCTCGCTCTCGAACTGGCCGCCGTACTCGATGAAGTAGCCGGCCGGCAGGTCGACGTTGTCCGACAGCCGGCTGCGGATCTCCTCGACGGCACCCCGCAGGTCACGTCCCGCCACGTTGGCCTGGATCACGATCTTGCGCTGGACGTTCTCCCGGCTGATGTAGTTCGGGCCGCGGTCGATGCGGATGTCGGCGACCAGCTCCAGCGGGATGGCGCCGCCGTGCGGCGTGTCGATCAGCGTCTTGCCGACCGCCTCCAGGTCGTCGCGGTACTCCGGAGCGTAGCGGACGATCAGGTCGTGACGGAACTCGCCCTCGTAGATCTGCGAGGTCTTCGCGCCCAGGAACGCGACATCGATCAGTTCGTCGAGGTCGGCCGGCCGCAACCCGTACATGGCCATGCGCTCCCGGTTGGCCTCGATCCGGATCTGGGGCACTTCCGTCTGCTGATCCACGAACAGGTCGACCAGACCCCCGATCTCCGCCATCTCGCCCTTGATCCCCTCCGCCAGCGAGCGCAGCTCGTGCAGATCGGGGCCGTACAGCTTGACGGCGATCGCCGCGCGCGTGCCTGAGAGCATGTGGTCGATCCGGTGCGAGATCGGCTGGCCGATGGTCACGTTCGTGCCCGGCAGCAGTGTCAGCGCGCCCCGCAGTTCGTCCAGGACCTGCTCCTTCGACTTCCGCGACAGGTCCAGGCGCACCTCCATCTCGTGGGCGTGCGAACCCAGCGAGTGCTCGTCCAGTTCCGTGCGGCCGGTCCGTCGCGCCGTCGAGACAACGGCGTCGTTGGCCAGCAGGATCGACTCCGCCATGGCGCCCAGTTCGTCCGACTCCTTCAGCGACGTTCCCGGCAGGGTGGCCAGCGAGATGTTGAACGTGCCCTCGTTGAACTCAGGCAGGAAGGACCGTCCGAACAGAGGCAGCACCGCCAACGCGGCGACCACCGCCACTGCCGAAAGGACGAGCACCAGCCCGCGACGCCGGGCCACCATCTGCAGGCTCGGCTCGTAGAGGGCCTTCAACCAACGGACGAGCGCCGGCTCCCGCGTCTCGCGTTCGCTCAGGCCGCCGCGCAGCAGGACGGAACATAGAGCCGGCGTCACCGTGATGGCGACCAGCAGCGACGCCGTGATCGACACGACGTACGCGAAGCCGAGGGGCTTGAGCATGCGCCCCTCGATCCCGCCCAGGAAGAACAGCGGCAGGAACACGACCACGACGATGAAGGTCGCCATCGCGATGGGCTGGCTGATCTCCCGGGAGGCGGCGACGACGACCGCCTCGAACGGCCGGCGCTCCGCCGCCGGCAGGCCGGCGTTCTGCCGGATGCGCCGGTAGACGTTCTCCACGTAGATGATGGCGTCGTCGACCAGCACGCCGATGGCGATCGCCATGCCTCCCAGGGTCATGGTGTTGACCGTGAACCCGAAGGCGCGCATGGCCAGGAACGCCGCCACCAGCGACAGCGGGATGGCCAGCACCGAGATGACGGTCGTGCGGACGTTGAGCAGGAACAGGAACAGGATGATGATGACCAGGATCGCCCCGTCGCGCAGCGCCCCGACCACGTTTTCGACCGCCACCTCGATGAAGTCCGCCTGCCTGAAGATCTCGGTATGCAGGATGACGTCCGCCGGCAGCGAAGGCTTCAGTTCCGCGAGCATGGTCTCGATCGCGGCCGTCAGCTCCAGGGTATTGGCCTCCGGCTGCTTGGCGACGACCAGGAGCACGCCGTCCCGGTTGTCGATCGACGCCGTGCCGAGCCTGAAGGCGGGCTCCACCTTGACGGCGGCGACGTCCTTGAGCAGGACGGGCACCCTGTCCGTGACGCTGACCACGGTCTGTTCCAGATCGCGGACATTATGCGCGCGGCCCAGGCCGCGGATCAGGTACTCCTGTCCGGAATCGACGATCACGCCGCCGGTGGCGTTGACGTTGGACTCGGCGACGGCCTTCAGGACGTGGGCGAGCGTGAGCCCCCGTGCGGCGACCTTGTACGGGTCCACCTGGATCTGGTACTGCCGGGTCTCGCCGCCGTACACCAGCACCTGCGACACGCCCGGAACCGACTGGATGCGACGACCCACCGTGAAATCGGCCAGCGTGCGCAGATCCATCGGCGTGGTGGTGGGCGCCGTCAGCCCGACGAGCATGATCTCGCCCATGATGGAGGTGATCGGGGCCAGCACCGGCGGGTCCACGCCGTCCGGCAGCGCGCCGCGGACGGCCTGCAGCTTCTCGTTGACGATCTGGCGCGCCACGAAGATATCCGTGCCCCAATCGAATTCGACCCAGACCGTCGACAGCCCCTGGATCGAGTTCGAGCGCACGCGGCGGACGCCGGCGGCGCCGTTGACGGAAGTCTCGATCGGGAACGTCACCAGTTTCTCGACCTCTTCCGGCGCCATGCCGTGGGCTTCGGTCATGACGGAGACCGTCGGTGCCGTGAGGTCCGGAAAGACGTCGATCGGCATCTGCAAGGTGAGCCAGGTGCCGATGACGAGCATCAGCAGGGCGCCGAGCAGCACGATCAGGCGGTTGTGCAGGCTGGCCTGCATGAGCTTGTCGATCATCGCGGGGCCTTTCTGGTCGTCGGTTCGGGCTCAGTGCGCATGGCCATGGCCGATCTCGGTCGTGGTCGAGGCGAGCTTGACGTGGTAGCCACCGCTCGTGACGACGCGTTCGCCCGGCCGCAGCCCCTCCAGGATGGTCACCCAGTCCCCGAAGTGGGGGCCGGTCTTGACCAACCTCTTCGCGAACGACTCGCCGCCGACCTGCGCGAAGACGACGTCCACGCCGTCGTCCCGGTAGACCGCCGACCGGGGGACGGCGAGACCCGTGCCGGTCCGACTCGTGATCAGCTCCACGGGCACGGATTCGTTGATGGAGAGCCGGCCCGAGGCGTTGTCGACCTCCAGCAGCACGGGGATGGTCCGCGTCGCCGGATCCTGGGCGCCGCCGGTCGCCAGGACCTTCAGGTCGGTCTCGGGGATCGTCCAGCCGCCCTCGTCCCCGCCGGCGTTGACGAAGACCCCCACCGGCGTGCCGAGGCTGCGGAAGTCCGCTTCGTAGACGTTGGCCTGGAGCCAGACGACGTCGGGATCGACGACGGTCATGAGGCGGTCGCCGGCCCGCACGTACTGTCCGGGACGGACCTGCCAGTCCATGATGCGGCCGGCGATGGGGGCGGTCAGGTTCAGCACGCCGTCGACGCCGGTTCCGGACAGGCGCCGGCGGCCGGCCTGCCGCGCCAGGAACTCGTTCTCCGCCTCTTCGAACTCGCGGTCCGAGATCGCGTTCTTTTCACGCAGGCGGCGGGCGCGTTCGAGGTTCCGCTCAGCCTGCACATAGGCCAGTTCGGATTCGGTCCAGCCGTTGCCCTGCAGCGTCGGCGCGATGCGCGCCACGGTGCTGCCGCGCTTCACCGCGGCGCCTGGCATTGCGAGATCGCCCACGCTTCCCGCCTGGATCACGCCGTCGACCGGGGCCACGACCTCGACGTAGCCCGCGGGCGCCGGGAGCACTTCGGCGATGGCCCACACCGATTGCCTGATCTCCCGCTCCTCGGCAGGCGCGGTGCTGAACGGGATCTTCCACTGCTGTTCCTTCAGGAACGCAATCTCACCGCCGGGCCCGTCATCGTGGGCGTGAATGGACGCCGCCGAGGCGTGGACACGGAACTCCAGGATCCTGAACGTGCTGGACGCCTCCGGGCCTTCGTAGGTCAGGTCGAGACCATACACGCCTGCCTCATCGAGGCCGAACTCGGGCGCGAAGATCCCCTCGCGCAGCAACGAGTCCGCGGCGTGCTCGACGCGGACGCCGTCGCTCGCGGTGAACACGAGACGGACCCTGCCGTCACGTACCGGCTGGAAGCCGTCCAGGACGGTCAAGTGGATGATGAATCGCCCCGGCTGCCGAGCGATCATCTCGGGGTATTCCATGAACAGCTCCATGGTGTCCGTCCACTGGGTGACGGCGACCGAGGGGATCTCGTCACCGCCGGCGCGCGCGGCCGTTTCGGCGCCGTGATCGTGGCCATGGCCCTGGGCCATGACGCCGGGAACGTCCACCATCGCGAACAGGCCAAGGCCGGCCGCGAGAATCAGTGGTTTCTTCATGTCACCCTCCTAGGGCGCGAAGTTGACAAGCGTGACGCCCGTCAGGGCCTCCAGCCGAAAGATGTTCTGGTAGTAGGTCGCCAGGTCCGCGTAGTGGGCCTCCAGGGCCGCGGCTTCGATCTGGATGGCGCCCAACAACTCATCCAGGGTGATCGCCCCTTCCCGGTAGGAGAGGAGCACCGCGTCCGCCGGCGAGTCCTGCTCGAAGTCTGCGACGAACTCCGCCAACAACGGCTGGGCCGCGCGCAGGGCCGTCGCCAGCGCGGCGGCCTCCCCCTCGCGGCGCGTCCTGTCGACGGTCAAGGCGTTCTCGACGACCAGCCGTTCGGCCTGCAGCCTGCCGGCTTCGCCTCCGCCCGCGTCGAACAGGGGGAGGTCGACGGCGATGCCGACGACGAAGCCGTCGAGGTCCGGCTGGAACCGCCGGTACCCGCCGTACACGCCGAATCCCGGGACCAACCCCGGTCGGGCGGCGGCGGCCAGGTCCCCTAGAGCCTGGGCTAGCTCCACCTGGGCCTGGTCGCCGGGCATGGCGGCCAGCTTGCTCCGGTAGGTCCCGATATCAGCCAGGGCGACCGGCCGGAAGGCGACGGGCGTCGCCAGGGTCAGCCCGCGGGACGCGTCGATCCCCATGTCCGCCCGCCAGGAGGCGCGCAGCTGCTCGTGCTGCGAGCGGGCTCTGTTCTCCGCGGTCTCGATCGTGTAGGCCGCCAAGCGGATGAGCCGTCTGTCCAGGCCGGAGAGGTCGCCCTCGGCGTGGCGGCTGCCCGCCGCCTCGGCCACGGTGTCCACGAGGCCGGCGAGGCGATCAAGCCTGCCCAGGTGCGCCTCGATCAGCCGCACGCGGACGTAGCCGGCCTTGAGATCCGCCACGAGATCGACGGTCGCCTGCAGGGAGTTCAGCTCCGCAGCCAGGACCCGCCCATTCCAGGCGCTGCGCAGGCTGCTGCGAGTGAACGGGCGCTCGATCCGCTTCTGCAGCGTGAATTGCCACTCGCGGAACGAGTCGGCCTCCTCATGGTCGTACGCCAGAGCGGGGTTCGACCAAGTCAACGCCGATTGCCGCTCGGATTCGACGACGTCGACCCCGAGCGCCGCGATCCGCAGGTGCGGGCTATGGCCGAGCGCGAAGGATTCGACATCTTCGATGCCTAGGATCAGATCGCCCGTCTCCTGGGCAGTCGCGGCTGAATACCCGAGGCCGATCACGGCAAGCAGGCACAGGAGCGACGGCGCCTTGACGGCCGACCGCCAGGTACGGTGCGACATACACGCGTCCTTTACGGTTGAGCCCGATGATTTGCTGGACGGGGTGAATCCGGAATGAGCGGGCTAGGCGGGAGGTGCCCGGGACAGGGCGTGCAAGCGCAGCGGATCATCCGGTGCGGGCTCGACCGGTTCGGCCACGACGACACCGCATCGGCGCGCAGCAGGAATCGGCGCGACGGTTACGGCCAGGACCAGGGGAACCCCGTGATCCCGGTCGACCGCCTTGAGGCTCGGGCGCACGGAATGGATGTCCAGGTGCTGAGCCGCGGCATGATGGTGGTGCTGGTTCTTCGAAGCGCCCTGCTCATCGGCACCGTCGGCCGGAGCATGGGCGTGGTCGGCAGGCTCCTGATGCGTCGGATGCGGCTCGGGATGAAGGATACCGATGTGCCCATGCGGCGTGGCCTGGAACAGGTACGCCAAGGCCAAGACCAGGATCGTGCCCGGCCAGAGCGATAACGGGTATCTCGAGAACACGACTCTCATGATCCGTTCAAGCTAGCTCCGGAATCCCGGCGCGTCAACGGAGCCTCTCCCCTCCGACCACGGCAGAGGCCCCGGCCGTTGCCGGCCGGGGCCCAGGGACAGGCACGTTCTCAGTTGACTAGCCGCTCCATATCACTTCACGAGGGTCATCTTGCGCAGCTCGCGCGCGTCGCTCGTGCGCAGCTCCGCCACGTAGACGCCCGAGGCCGCCGCGCGGCCGTCGCCGTCGCGGCCGTCCCAGCTGGCGACGTGTTCGCCCGCGGCCAGCGTCTCGGCGACCAGGTCGCGCACCAGGCGGCCCCGCTCGTCGAAGATCCGCAGGCTGACGCGGCCCTGCCGCGCCACGGTGAACCGCAACTCGGTCGACGGGTTGAACGGGTTGGGCGACGCCGGGGCCAACGCGGTCCGCCAGTTCGGCAACTCGCCCGCCCCGGTCGAAGCCAGGACGAGCTGCTCGGAGGCCATGAGCACGGGCGCGGCGCGGCCCTGGACCACCCAGGCGTCGTGCAGCTCCTGGCCCATGGTGTTGGTCGTGTTCGCGTCGCGCAGGAACTCGACGTACTCCTTCGAGATGCTCTGGTAGTAGAGCGTCACCTCGACGATGCTCACGACCGCGGGCAGGTCGTAGAGCGTGTCGTCCCAGAACTGGCCCTCCTGGTAGCCGCCGTAGCCGACCACCGGCGACTGCACGGCCTCCAGTTCGGCCAACGAGGCGCCGCGCGGCGGGATGCGGTTGTCCATGAAGACCGTGTCGTTGAGCACGAAGTGGAACGAGGGGCCCGCGTCGATGCCGAGGATCGCGCCGAGGCGGTGCGAGGTGCCAGGCTCGATGTGGTAGATCTTCGCGTCCGGGTCGAGGGTCAGCACGCCGGTGGCGTCGTCGTAGGCGCCCGACTCGTAGACCAGGTTCGCCTGGTCGTCGAAGGCCCGCACGTTGATCCAGATGCGCCTGCCCTCCGGGTACCCGCTGGGCAGCTTGTGGGCCGTCTCGTTGGTGACGCGCACCGTCACGCCCGGCCCGCCGTCGACGGGCGACTCGAAGACCTCGAGCGTGGCCGCCTTCTGCAGCATCGCCGTGACGCGCGCCTTGCCCGCGTTGAGGGCCGTCTGGTCGAACTCGCCCGGGAACCACGTCGGGATGAGGTCGGGCACGAAGTGGTTGCCGCCTGTGAGGTCGTGCACGCCGAGATCGGTGCGGATCGGACCGGTGGCGGCGCCGCGGCCGGTCGCGTCGGCCATGTGGCAGTCCTGGCAGGTGGAGACGACGCCGCCCGGCTTGACGCCGGCGAACTGCGGCGCGTAGACGCCGCCCTCGGCGTAGGCGCTGACCGACCACTCGCTGAACGTGCGCTCGACCGGGAACATGTCGCGCTTGTTCCCGTCGGGATGCGGCGCGTCCAGCTCCTGCACGACGTACTCGCCGGGCGCCGCGCCGGCGACGAAGGCCGGGTTGCTCACGTCGTGGCAGGTGCCGCACAGGTTGGCGATGCGGTGGAAGGCCGAGTCCAGGAACTGGTGCGAGGCCTGGGCGTCCGCGTAGGGCCCGCGGCGGATCGGGTCGGGATCGGACACGGATTGGCCGTTGCCGTAGCCGAGCACCGGCGCGTCGAGCCGGGCCAGGATGGCCTCGTCCACGGCGGGGCTGACCCCCGGCTGGTAGATCGGGTCGACCGCACGGTGGCAGTAGTCGCACTGCACGCCCTGGCGGTCCGTCGCCGTCACCATGCCGCCGGAAGTGTCGGTGGAGCGGCCTTCCTGCCAGCCGCCCGGGGTGTGGCAGCGCAGGCAGAGGTCGCCCGAGGCGAGCGCGTCCTGCTCGGCGATGATCATCGTCGCGGAGAAGACGGGGTCGCGCATGGTGTTGCCCATCATGCTGCCGCGCCAGTTCGCCCAGGGCTCCACGGCCGCGCTGTAGCCGCCGTGGCAGGTCGAGCAGGTGCCGTCCGGGTTGTCCAGCACGCCCGCGCCGAAGGGCTGCGTGCCGGGCAGGCGGAAGTCGCGCAACGTGGTGGGCGCGACGCCGCCGACGTGCGGCTCGATCGTGAAATCGGCGGCGCTGTCGCCGAAGCCGGCGTTGCCGGCCGCGTCGCGGGCCTGGACCCGGATCCGCGACGTCGCGCCGGGCAGGTTGGGCACGAACCAGGCATAGCTGCTCGACGCCGGCAGGTTGCGGGCCACGGTCTCCCAGTGGACGCCGCCGTCCTCGCTCAGGGAGATGTCGATCGCGGCGATGCCGCTCGGGTCGGTCGCGGCCCAGGTCAGCGTTTCGATCGTGTTCGGCACGACGCTCTCGCCGCCCACGGGCCAGGTCACCGCAACCAGCGGCGGATCGACGTCCAGCCCGCCGGACGGCGTCAGGTGGTCGATCAGTTCGGCCTGGTTCACATTCAGCACGGAGCCCACGTTGGAAGCCTTGAGCCCGGGGAAGGTGGGCGTGTTCGAGAAGTTCACCGTGTCGGTGACCTCGATCAACGCGGAGAAGCCGTCGTTGTCCGCATCCTGCGTCTCGGCGGCCGCGACCGCCGCGGCGTTGGAGAGGCCGTTGTTCACGCCGACTTCCACCACGAGCCCGTAGGGGTTGCGCGGGCCGCCGCCGCTGAAGTCGAAGTGGCACACGCCGCAGTGGTTGGCGTGGGACGGCAGCTCGTCCAGCGCGCTGTTCACGGCGGCGGGGTACCTGGAGAAGAAGGCGGTGCGGATCGGATTGCGGGCCTGGACAACGCCGGCGGCGGCGAGGCACTGGGCGGCCACGATCATCCGGAACAGAGTGCGGCGCATGTCAGTCTCCTTCGGAGATTGGCTGCGGGACACTCCGGGGCGGCAGAGTTCCCGGGCGAGGTCGGGTCGTCACGAACCACCGGCGGCAATTGTAACGAAAGTGTCACGATACCTCCAGGAAATGATGTTGTGACATCAATATCCAGTATCTAAATGCAAGTCCTCGACGCTGATCGCAATGACGGTTGATCCAGCCCGGACCCTGTGACAGATTCCGGCCGAGCGGGCCCATCGAGGCCCAGGTCCGCCCGCCACCGCGAACCCACGGAACCGACGTGACCATCCTGTCGAAGCTGGCCGACCGCCCCCGGACCGCCGCCGCGCTCGTCGCCCTCGCGGCCGCGCTGGTCTACGCGGGCACGCTGGGCCACGCCCTGGTCTGGGACGACGCCAACGTCCTGGCCGGCGTGCGCGAGGCCGCCGCGCGCGGCGCGGGCGCCCTGCTCGGGGCGGAGTTCCTCGCCGACACCGGCTACCACCGCCCCGTCGTGCTGCTGAGCCTGCGCATCGATGACCTGCTGGGCGGCGGCGCGGCCTTCATGTTCCACCTGACCAACGTGCTGCTGCACATCGCCGCGTCCGTGCTGACGCTGCTGCTGCTGCGCGCGTGGCTGCGCGGCGCCGCGGCCGCCCTGGTCGGCGCCCTGGTCTTCGCGGTCCACCCCGCGCACGTGGAATCGGTGGCCTTCGTGTCGGGCCGCACCGACCTCTGGGCCGCGGTGCTGGGTCTCGCGGCGACGCTGGCCTGGACCCGGTGGCGGCGGGGCGAGCGGCGCGCCGGTCCGGCGGCCGTCCTGCTGTTCCTGTTGTCGTTGTTCGCCAAGGAGTCCGCCTACCTGCTGCCGACGGCGCTGCTGGCGGTCTCGGCCCTGCTCCCGCAAGACGTGCCCGAACCGCGCCCCTGGTGGCGGCGCCAGGCCGGCTGGCTGGGCGTGGCTGTCGCGACGATGGCCGTCGCCATGGCGCTGCGCGTTGGCGTCGCCGGCGTGGGCTTCGGCGAGGGCGCGGCGACGGCCGGCAGCCGCCTCGGGGCCGACCTCGCCACGCGCCTGGGCCACCTGCCTGCGCTCGCGGCCTGGTACCTGCGGCTGCTGCTGACCCCCTGGCCGCTGAACGCCTACTGGTCCGTGCAGCACCTCACCCCGGGCATCCCGACCTTGACGGCGGCGGTCGCGGCGGTCGGCGTCGTGGCGCTCGCGCGCCGGCGCGGCGCGGCCGGCCTGGCCTGGACGTTCGTGTTCCTGCTGCCGGTGCTGGGGTTCGCGCCCCTGCAGGGGGCGCCCTTCGCGGAGCGCTTCCTCTACCTGCCGTCGTTCGGCTGGTGCCTGGTCATCGGCGCGCTGCACGCGAGGGTGTCGGATGCCGGACGACGTCGGCTCGCCGCAGGGGCGGCGACGGCCCTGGTGCTGATCCTGGCTGCCGCGACGTTGGCGCGTGTACCGGTGTGGAGGGACGACGCCACGCTGTTCACCGACATGGCGCGCCGCTCCCCCAAGGAGGACATCGTCCAGCACAACCTCGGCGCCGCCCTGCACCGCGCCGGCGACACCGCCGGCTCGATGGCGGCCTACCGGCGGGCGGTCGCCATGGCGCCGAACCACGAACCCTCCCTGCGCGCGCTCGGCGTGGCCGAGGGCGCCGCCGGCAACTTCGAGGTCTCGTTCGACCTGCTGCGCCGCGCCGTGGCGGCCGACCCGCGGCGGCCCGAATCCCACTACAACTACGCCGTGATCGCCAACCAGCTCGGCCGCGCCGAGCTCGCCGAAACCCACTACCGGCGGGCCATCGAACTGCGCCCGGACTACGCCCTGCCCGTGGCCGGACTCTGCGAGCTGCTCGCCGCCCGCGGCGACGCCGAGGGCGCACGCCGACAGCTCGCGACCCTGCAGCGTCTGGACCCGCGCCTGGCCGCGGAGACGCAGCGCCGCCTCGCGGGTGCGGCGCCGTGATCCGCATCCTGGCCGTCGGCAGGCTCAAGGACGCGCGGCTGGCCGGGCTCGCGAACGAGTTCGCGCAGCGGATCCGCCCCTGGTCGGATCTCGAGATCGTCGAGCTGAAGGACCAGGGCCCCGAGCGGGAGGGCGCGGCCATGCTGGCCCGCCTCGGGCCGGCCTCGGGGCACGGCCTGACCGTCGCCCTGGACGAGAGCGGCGACGCCGTGTCTTCGCGCGATATGGCCGCCCTGCTCGGCGCGCACGGCTCGCTCACCTTCCTGATCGGCGGGCCCGACGGCCTGTCGCCGGCGCTGCGCGAACGCGCCGACCGGCTCCTGTCGCTGTCCCCGCTGACCTTCACCCACGAGACCGCCCGCTTCCTGCTGCTCGAGCAGATCTACCGCGGCCTGGCCATCCTGCGCGGCCATCCCTACCACCGCGACTGACGGCAACCCGTTGATAATCGTTGATCTCTACGGCGTTTCACGCTATGGGTCGGCGTGGAATCCGGTCCCCGCCGGACCGCGCACAACACGGAACGACACCGGCATCGCGTTGCTCAAGGAGGAGTCATGCGCCGTTTCGCCACGGTGTCCCTCGTGTTCGCCGTCGCCTTCTGCACCTTCTACACCGCCGTGCCGGCCCTGGCCGGCACCACACCCTGGCGCTGGACCCAGGACTTCTCCAGCCTCCTGGGCCGCGACGCCGCCAACACGACCGCCGACTGGGACACCATCGCCGGTCGGCTGGAGCTGCCGCGCCTCGAACTCGCGGCGGTCGGCACCCTCGACACCCCCGGCAGCGCCGCCGCGGTCGCGCGGCTGGATCGGCTGGCCTTCGTCGCGGATTCCGCCGCGGGACTCCAGATCGTGGACCTGTCCAATCCCGCGTGGCCGTCCCTGGTCGGGACGTTCGACTCGCCCGGCACCGCGATGGACGTCGCGCTGCACCCGCCGTACGCGCTGCTCGCCGACGGCGCCACCGGCTACCAGGCCGTGTTCGTGGGCGACCCCGCCGATCCGGTCGGGGCCGGGACGTTCCCCGCCGGCGGCTTCACGTACTCGATCGACGTGCAGGGCGACGTGGCGGTCCTGGCGGTCGGGACCCTCGGCGTGCAGTTCCTGGACGTGACCGATCCGGAGAACCCCGTCGAGCTCTTCCTGCTCAACACGCCCGGCACCGCCTACAACGCCGTGTTCGCCGGTCGCTGGGTCTTCGTCGCCGACGGGCCCGCCGGCCTGCGCGTGATCGACGCCGCCGATCCCTCCGCCCCGTTCCTCGCCGGCCTCTACGACACGCCGGGCACCTGCTACGACGTCCTGGCGTCGGGCGGGCGGGTGTACCTCGCCGATTACGGCTACGGCGTGCACGTGCTGGACGCGAGCGCGCCCGCGGCCCCGTCGCCGCTCGGCTCCTTCGACACCTCCGGCCAGGCGCGCGGCCTCGCGCTCGACGGCCGCTTCCTGCACGTGGCCGACTCCGGCGCCGGCGTGCTGGTCCTGGACGTCTCCGACCCCGCGTCCATCCAACAGGTGCAGGCCGCCGACACGCCGGGCCTGGCCAGCGGCGTGTGCGTCATGTCGGAGCACACCCTGGTCGCCGACGCCACGGCCGGCCTGAAGGTGATGCGCCACCGCAGCTTCGACGTCGCGTTGGCCGCGACGACGAACATCGGCTCGCAGTTCATCAACCTCAACGACCTCCTGACCGACGGGCTGATCGCCTACCTGCCCACCTACCTGGGCATCAACGTCTACGACCTGCAGGACCCGGTGGCGCCGCACCAGATCGGCTACGCGGCGGTCGGCGGTCTCGCCCTCGACCGCCAGGGCACGCTGCTGGTCGCCGCCGCCGCCGAGGAGTTCTCGACCATCGACGTGGCCGATCCGTCGGCGCCGGTCCTGCTCGGGACGACCGTCCTGGAGGGGTGGAGCGCGGACGTCGCCGTTTCCGGCCGCTACGCCTACGTCACCGCCGGCAACGACGGCATGATGGTCGTCGACCTGGTGGACCCGGCGGCGCCGGTCGTGGTCGCGACCTTCGCGCTTCCCGGCAGCTCGCACGGGATCGCCGTGGTGGGCGACCGCGCCTACGTCGCCGCGCAATACGGCGGCCTGATCGTCGTGGACATCGCCGACCCGCTGCATCCGGCCAGCCTGGGGTCGTTCCTCGGCGGCGGCAACGTCATCGATGTGGCCGTGTCCGGCTACACCGCCTGCATCTCCGAGCCGTACGTCGACGAAGTACGCGTGCTGAACGTGAGCGACCCCGCGGCGATCCTCGAGGACGCCGTCCTGTACCTGACGATGCCGCGCCAGGTCGTGCTCCACGACCGCCTGCTGGCGGTCTCCGCGCAGGACGGCCTGTGGCTCTGCGACCTGTCGATCCCCGGCGACGCCACCCTGCTGCCCATGGACGGGGCCAGGGCCATCGCCTTCAGCGGCGACGACATCCTGGTCCAGCAGGTCGAGAGCGGTCCGGTCGCCATGATCCGCTACGCGGAGCGCTACCGGGACCCGGCGCGCAACGTCGGCCAGGGCATGTTCGGCTGGACGGGCGCCGGCACCATCATGGAGGCGCGCCTCACGACCGAGCAGGCCGGCGCCATCGACTGGTACGCCGACGCGGACAACGGCACGGGCCTGCAGCCGATCCCGAACGACGCGACCTGGACCGTCCTGAACGGCGCCGGCCAGATCCCGGCCTGGCGGGCCGTGCTCGGCCACGACTTCTCGCCGACCGGGCCGTTCTGCGACAGCCTGACGCTGGAGGTCCTGCGCGACGTGCCGGTGATCGACGCCGTCGCGGACGTCCCCGACGACCAGGGCGGACAGGTGCGCCTGCGCTGGGCGCGCAGTTCGTTCGACCGCGACGGCAGCGACGCGCCGATCCTGAGCTACTCCGTCTACCGCCGCGTCGACGCCCGCACGGCGACCGGCGTCACGCCGGATCCGCAAGCCGCGGCCGACCGCTCGTGGCCCCCCGGCGAGTGGGACTACCTCGCCACCGTCCCGGCCGATCTCGAGGACCTGTACTCCGTGGTCGTGCCCACGCTCTACGATGCGACGGTCGCCGCGCCGCGCCCCACGACGTTCTTCGTGCGCGCCCGCACCGAGGAGCTCGGGGTCGTCTTCGACGCGCCGCCCGACAGCGGCAGCTCCCTCGACAACCTCGCCCCCGCGGCGCCCGGCGTCTTCACGGTCGCCTACACCGCCGGCGGCAACCTGCTGGCCTGGGGCGCGCCGGCCGACGACGACATCGTCGGCTACCGGCTCTACCGCGGCGCGGTCCCCGGCTTCACGCCCGCGCCGGAGAACCTCCTGGGCGAGACCGCCCTGACGGCCTGGATCGACCATGCGACCGACCCCTGGGACTGGTCCTACTTGGTGACCGCGCTGGACCGCGCCGGCAACGAGGGACCGCCGACGGCGCCCGACGCGCTCACCGGCGCGCCCGACGGCGGGACGCCCGCCGCCTACGCGCTGCGCGGCGCCGCGCCGAACCCTTTCAACCCGAGCACCACGTTCAGCTACGACGTGCCGGCCGGCGGCGGCGAGGTGCGCCTCGACCTGCTGGACGCCCGCGGCCGCATCGTGCGCACGCTCGTCGCGGAGCGGCGCGCCGAGGGCCCTCACGAGGCGACCTGGAACGGACGGGACGACGCGGGGCGCCGCCTGCCCTCCGGCGTGTACTTCGCCCGGCTGCGCGCGGCGGGGTGCCGCGAGGTGATCAAGGTCACGTTGGCCGGCTAGAACAGGATTCTCGGCACGAACTGCCCCCGGGTGCGGACAAAGCCCTTTCCGCGCCAGGGGGCGTTCTCTATACTGGGAACCCGTGACGGGGGCGGGACGTTGACGTCCCCTCCCGCAGGCGATCCCCGTAGCCGTCGCGCACCACCGAAGGCGAGCGTCAGCCATGATCCCAGCCCTTCGTCGTGTCCTCGCGCCGGCCGCGCTGGCGCTGCTGCTGGCCGGCCCCGCCGCCGGCGCCACCCTGCTGCTGACCGGCACCCCCGGCGCCGCCGTGCGGCTCGACGGCCGCGAGCTCGGCACCCTGCCTCTGGACGCCCTGGACGTGGCCGCGGGCAGCCACGCGCTGTCGGCCACGCTGAAGGGGATGCTGCCCCTGGACGTCGAGGTGCGCATCGACGCGGACGATGCGGTGGTCCGCCGGCACCTGCGCCTGCAGCCCATGAGCCGCCGCGACGCGGTGGCCTACGGCCTGGTGCTGGCCGGCCTGGGCCAGCGCTACGAGGGCCGGCCCCGGCTGGGCTGGGCCCTGACCGCCGCGGAGGTCGGCGGGCTGCTGACGGCCCTGGCGGGAGAACTGGCGGTGCAGAACCACCGCGACGATTACGAACTCGCCATGGCGAACTACCGCGACGCCCTGCTGCCCACCGACGTCACGTTCTACCGCGCCCAGGCCGCCGACGCGTGGTCCGCGGCCGACGACGCCGGCAAGCTGCGCGACACCGCGGCGGCCGTCGCCGTCGGGGCCGTCGTCATCGGCGTGATCGACGCCTGGCTGCGTTTCCCCTCGCTCGAGGCGGGCGCCGGCCCGGCGCCGGTGTCGCCGCCCGAGGTCGCAGCCGCCGCCGCGACGACTGGTTCCGGCTTCCACGTGGGTTGGAGCCTGCGGTGGTGACGAAAGGACGGATGATGACCGCTCGCCTGCCGCTGTTCGCCCTGCTGGCCGCGATCGGCCTGGCCCTGGGCTGCACCCAGGTCCCCGAGGCGCCGGACTACGACAACCCCCTGGATCCGCACGGGACGGGCGGCGATCCCTTCAACGTCACGGCGTTCTACGCGGCCGGCGGCGTGATGGTGAACTGGACGGCCCTCGCCCAGACCGGCGTGGCGGGCTACGACGTCCTGCGCGCCGGCGGCGTGGACGGTCCCTACGACGTCGTCGGTTCGGTCACGCACCCGACGGTCGTGTACCTCGACCGCGACTTCGCGCCGAACCTGCCCAACTACTACAAGGTCCGCGCCACCGACGCGTCGGGCAACGGCACGAACATCTCCGTCGTGACGGCCGCCCGCGTCGCGGCCCCGCCCCGGCTGACGATCGCCGACACCACCGTGTCCGCCACGCGCCACCTCGAGCTGTCGCTCGAGGTCGCCATGGGCGACAGCGCCGCCGTCGACTCCCTGGACAGCTTCGCCACCGCCGTCACCGCCGTCTTCGACGAGGAGGGCGCGGCCACGCTGCCCTGGGACCTCGGCGCCGCCCCGGCCTCCGGCGTCTGGAAGCGCATCTACGTGCGCGTCTACACGGCCGGCTTCGCCGGGACCGTCTACCTCGATTCGATCAAGGTCCGCTTCGCCCCCGACCTGAAACTCGAGGGCAACCCGGCCACCCTCGCCGACCGCACCCCGGAGCTGCGGGTCATCGGCGACGGCGTAACCATGATGCGCTTCGCCCCGGACCGCGCCTCGCTGGCGGCGGCGGCGTGGCTGCCCAGCGCCCACACGCACGGCGACCACCAGCTGGGCGAGCAGCTCGACGCGCAGATGGTCTTCGGCGAGTTCGCCTGCGATTTCGGCTTCACGGTGGTCGACAGCGTCGCGGCGATCCCCGACGACCTGCAGCCCCTGACGCTCGTGGTCAACGGGGGCGCGGCGGCCACCAGCGCCCTGCTGGTCCCGCTGTCGGCCGTCGCGGCGGCGACCCACATGCGCTTCGCCGAGACGCTCCCCGAACTGGGCGCCGCGTCCTGGCAGCCCTACGCCACGCAGACGACCTTCGCCCACGGCGCCTGCGCCGGCGACCCGGCCAAGACCGTCTGGGCCCAGTACCGCAACGACTGGGTCACCGCCGACCCCGTGAGCGGCGGCTTCCAGTGGCTGCCGCCCGAGGCGCTGGGCGTGACGATCGCCGCGCCGGACACCGTGACCGGAGGCGAGGCTGCGGCGATCGCCGGCACGGCCGTCGCCGGCACCTGCGGCGATCCGCTGGATCTGGTCGAGGTGGATGCGGGGGCGGGCTGGCAGGCGGCGAGCGGACTCGCGACGTGGACGTATCCCTGGACCGCGCCCGCCGTCGACGACACCATGACGATCACCGTGTCGGCGCGGGTGTCCGCCGGCGCCGATACGGCGACGGACGCGCACGACATCGTCGTGCTGCCGGAGTAGTCCGGAGCAGGCCGCGCGGACTGCTAGAGGCGGATCACCCGCGCGGCCGCGTTCTGCACGCCGAGGATCTCGACCATGTTCGAGACCCGGCCGACGGCGAGCTTCTCCCTCAGTTCGAACCAGTCGAGGCAGGTGCCGCAGCAGAGCAGCTCCGCGCCGGCCTCCCGCAGCGCGCGCAGCTCGGGCAGGCACCCCGACCCCTCGCAGCACAGCTTCACGCCGGCGTTCAGGAACAGCAGGTGGGACGGCGGACCGCCCGCGGCCTGCGGCAGGCTCCGCAGCGCGGACAGCAGCAGCGCCTCGCCCAGCTCGTCGTCGCCGCGGCCGAGGCTCTCGCCGGCGATCAGGATCACGCTCCCGGACATGGACACTCCCCGGTTCGGCGTGCGGACTTACTTCAGCAACGCCAGTTTTTCCACGCGCGACACCTCGTCGACCACGTACCGCGCGAAATACACGCCGCTGGGCAGGACGCGCCCCGCGCCGTCGCACCCGTCCCACGCGCACTGGTGCCAGCCCGCCGCGCGCTGCGTCTCCAGATCGCGCACCCGACGCCCCCGCTGGTCGAAGACGGCGAGGCCGACCTCGCGGGCGCCGATCGGCACGCAGTACTTCAGCACGGTCGCGGGGTTGAACGGGTTCGGCGAGGCCGGCAGCAGGCGCGCGACGAGGCCGGCATCCGGCGTCTCTCCGGTACCGGTCGCGAACTCGCCGTCGAGGATCACCTCGTCCACCCACCAGCCGAAGCCGCAGAAGTTGCCGTCCTCGGCGGACCAGCCGCCGTCGGTGTCCAGCCGCAGCCGCAGGTCCAGCACCGCGAAGCCGTAGTCGTTGTCGCAGGCGCCGATCAGCGCCGACGGGATCTCCCAGGTGTCGGTGACGCAGGAGCTCGCGCCGGTCAGGGCGGCGATCTCCACCCAGGGCGCGGCGGGGTCGCCGGCGCAGCGGCCCTCGATGAAGGCGAAATCGTAGTCGGGCTCGATGTCGTAGCGGTGCCGCAGGGTGATCGCGGCCCCCGCCGAGACGCCCACCGTCGTCCAGGTGAAATCGAACCAGTCGTTGCCGTAGCCGGGGTTGCATTCGAACTCGGGATCGACGGTGCCGAACCAGAGCCCGCCGTCACCCGAGCAGGAACCGGATAGACCCGCGTCGTGGTGGACGTAGCTGCGGCAGAACAGCCAGCCGTCGGTGCCGGTCTCGAAATTCCAGGCCAGCGACTTGTCGGCGGCGACGCGGGGCACCTGCTTCGCGCCCAGCACGAAGTCGAGCGTCACGTCCTGGCCGGACAGCGCGATGTTCTCCAGGGCGAGGCCGGTCGGGTCGCAGACGTTGTCGGTCGCCGGCGGGATCGTGTCGTCGGCGAACCGGTCGCGGTCGCGCGCGCCGCTCCAGTCCGTCGTGTCGGCGCTGACCGCCGACCAGCCCGGCCAGGCGTCGCCGTTGTCGCCGCGGTTGTACTCGTCCAGCTGCAGCTGCAGCGCGACGTCGCGCGGGCCGTCCAGGTGCTCGATCCAGTCGCCGGGAGCGCTCGACCAGGGGCTGGCCTCGACCACGTCCACCAGGCGGTGCTTCTCGTCGCTGTTGCCGGTGGCCGCTTCGTCGACGTGGTAGATGACCAGGCCGGCGGCCTGGGGCAGCCCGGCATCCACCTGCCGCCGGGTGAGCGCGGCGTCGAAGCCCAGGGGCTGGCGGTTCTCGACCAGGAAGTACTCGTCCCCGGTCGCGACGCCGCCGCGGAAGACGCGGTAGGCAGCCGGGTCGGTCTCCGCCGGCGGGACCGTGACGCCCGGCAGGTCGGCGACGACCACGACGGGGGCGACCCAGCCGAGTTGGGCCTTGCACCAGGCGGTCAGGTGCGAGGGGCTGCTGCCCGCCGGATCGCCGGGGCGACGCCCCCAGGAGCCGCTGCCCATCAGGCACCACTCGCCGACGCCGCTGCTGCTGTAATCGGTGTCGTAGAGATCCGGCAGTCCCAGCACGTGCCCGTACTCGTGGGCGAACACGCCCATGGTGATCTGCGAGCCGTCCGCCAGCTCTTCCGGCTCCACGGAGTAGCGCTTCAGCGCCACTCCGTCGGCCGTCGCCAAGGGCGTGCTGAAGGACCAGGAGTGCGACCAGATGTCGGCGCTGTCGCCGGTCTGCTCGCGACCGGGTCCGGCGTGCACGAAGAAGAGGGCGTCGACGAGGCCGTCGTCGTCGTAGGTATGCGGAACGCCGTCGGGGCCGTCGTTGTCGTAGAGGGAGTAGTCGATGACCGGGTCGAGCTGGGTCAGCACCGCCGCGATCATCGACCGCACCTCGACGTAGCTGGAAGGGTCGAGGTTCGCGTACGGCGCCGACGCCGTGTGCCAGCCGGAGACCAGGCCCTGCACCTGGAAGAGGCCGTGGCTGTTCTCGAGGTAGAAGTCGTGCAGGCTGCCGGTGGGGTGGGTGCCGGCGCTGAACATCATCTCCTGGTAGGCCGCGGCGGGGTGGGCCGTCGCGTCGGCGGGGTGGTCGCTCCACCCCACGAGCACGACCAGGCAGGCGCCGGAGCCGGTCGTCGCGACGCCGAGCCCCGACTTGCGCGCGTCGCGGGACTCCCGGTACAGCTCGGCTTCCGGCTGGCCGGAGCCGGCCGCGCGGACGGTCGCCGCGGTCCCGAGGCGGGCCAGCAGGTCGGTATCCGCGGCCACGGGTCGGGGGCGGGTCGAGCCGCCAGCCGCCGGGGCGAGGATCGGCAAGCAGGCCAGGATCCACAGCGTGGCCAGGCGCACCCTCATCGGAGCCTCCTTGCACCAGGATCGGCCGGACCGGCCGAATCTGCTCGATCCCTCATGATAAGTCCATTTCGCGCCGCCCGTCACCTCCTGTTCGGTTCCACCACGTGGCCTCGAATTCCTATGCGTACCGTATGAATTGCGAAATTTATTGACTTTGAAACCGCCGTCTTCATATCTAGGGTGTTGGAATAATCACATCGAGGGGCGTCCCGACGCTCCTCTCGCCCGCCCCCACACCGCGCGAAGGGGACCAACATGCGCAAGATCCTGACCGTGCCGGGGATGCTGTCCCTGGCGCTGCTGCTCGCCGCGACGGCCGTCGCCGGCGACGAGGGCGGCGGCG
>Ga0172371_10001198_pt1 | contig 41051 bp, 40 predicted proteins | sample Lak12m_FD_114543 | JGI IMG/M metagenome (GOLD analysis project Ga0172371, IMG submission 114543) | Freshwater microbial communities from Kabuno Bay, South-Kivu, Congo - kab_022012_12m | ecosystem: Environmental > Aquatic > Freshwater > Lake | place: Democratic Republic of the Congo: South-Kivu... | reverse complement strand
CTCACCGCGTGGGGTCAGCCGGGCTGGATCCAGCTCGCCGAGTACCTCGGCGTCGGCTTCCTGCTCTGGATGTGGATGATCTTCTTCAAGTGGCCCAGGGAGAAGGTCTGGATGGAGGGTCCGGAAGGCGTCAAGGACTATTGATCCCGACGCAGCGGCCCTCACTCAGTGAGGGACCCATCTGACCGGTCCTTTCGGGGACAGAGAGGGGGGCGGCGTCTGCCGCCCCCCTCTGCCTCTTCGGGACCCTTCGTCTCGCCGTCCATGCACGCGGGATCGACGACGCGGGACTCGCGGATGAACCGCCCGCGCGCGCGTCAGGCGCGCCTGTGGCGGGGTGGGTGACGACAGAAAGGAGCACGGATGTCAGACCGCATGAACGACAAGGTCGTTGTCATCACCGGCGCCGCCAAGGGCATCGGCCGCGGCATCGCCGAGGTCTTCGCCTCCGAGGGCGCCACCCTGACGATCGCCGACATCGACGAGCAGGTCGGACGGGCGACCGCCGCCGAGCTTGCCGACCGCACCGGCGCGGCGGTCGAGTTCGTGCGCGCCGATGTGACCAGCCGTGAGTCCTGCGAGGCGGCCGTGCAGGCGGTCCTCGACGCGCACGGCCGCATCGACATCCTCATCAGCAACGCCGGCATCTACCCGCAGGCGTTCCTGCACGAGATGACCGAAGAGGACTGGGACCGCATCTTCGCCATCAACGTCAAGGGCATGTTCTTCATGGTCACCGCCGCTTTGCCCGGCATGCGGCAGCGCCAGAGCGGCCGCATCGTGCTCACCAGCTCGGTCACCGGCCCGGTCACCGGCTATCCCGGCTGGGCCCACTACGGCGCCACCAAGGCGGCGATGCTGGGCTTCATGCGCAGCGCCGCCATCGAGGTCGCCCAGGAGGGCGTCACCATCAACGCCGTGATGCCCGGCAACATCATGACCGAGGGCATGGAGGGCATGGGCCAGGAGTACATCGACAACCTGGCCGCCTCGATCCCGATGAAGAAGCTCGGCACGCCGGCCGACATCGGCTACGCGATGCTGTTCCTGGCCTCCGACGAGGCCGCCTACATCACCGGCCAGACGATCGTCGTCGACGGCGGCCAGCTGCTGCCGGAGGGCGCCGGGGCGGTGGAGTGACGGGCCGCGCCGGCCCTCAAGCGTGGGCGCCGGGGCGATGGAGTGACGGCCCGTCCACCGGTGCTTGAGCCGGAGGACCGGGGCTGTAGAGTGAGCAGGCGAGCTGCGACGCCGCACCGCACAGGCAGCGCCTGCGATCGACCGCGAAGCAGGCTCGACGGTATCGGGCGGACATCCCGTCCCACGGCGCCGCCGAGCGGCACGACGATCTGAGGGAGGGCACAGATGGGTCGACTCGACGACAAGGTGGCCATCGTCTCCGGTGGCGCCATGGGTATCGGCCGCGGCACGGCGGGTCTCTTCGCCCGCGAGGGCGCCAAGGTCGTGGTCGCGGACATCAACGAAGACGCCGGCCGTGCCGCGGCGGAGGAGATCCGGCGCACGGAAGGCGAGGCTACCTTCCACACGCTTGACGTGACCAGCGAGGAGAGCTGGATGCACGTGGTCGACGAGACGTGCACGCGCTACGGCAAGCTCAACATCCTGGTCAACAACGCCGGCATCTCCCTGGGCCACGACGTCGAGGAGACGACGCTCGACGAGTGGAGCCGGGTCATGACGGTGAACGCCACCGGCGTGTTCCTGGGCATGAAGATGGCCATCCCGGCTATGAAGATGAGCGGCGAGCCGTGCTCCATCGTCAACCGTTCGTCGATCGACGGCCAGATCGGCGAGGCCGGCCTCTTCGCCTACTGCGCCTCGAAGGGCGCGGTGACCATCATGACCAAGTCGGCGGCGCTGGCGATGGGTCAGAAGGGTTACTGCATCAGGGTCAACTCGGTGCATCCCGGCTACGTGCACACACCGCTCACAGAGCAGGAGGCGGCGGACTTCGGCATGAGCCCGGGCGAGTACTTCGCCAAGGTCGGCGCCCAGCACCCGATCGGCTTCATCGGCGAGCCGCTCGACATCGCCTATCTCGACCTCTACCTCGCCAGCGACGAGTCGCGCTGGGTCACCGGCGCCGAGTTCACCATCGACGGCGGCTGGACGGCACAGTGAGTTGAGGGCTCGCGGGCCGCGACCCGATCGCCGACGCCCGGGAGACGACGGCATGAATGCGACATGAGCGGACCGGCCCACGACGTGTCAGACGGACGGCGCGTGATGCTCGTGAACATGCCGTTCGCGAGCTTTCGCCATCCCTCGCTCGGGCTGGGCCTGCTGAAGGCGGCGCTGGCCGACCTGCCGGTCGAGGTGCGCGTGCTCGACGCCTGCCTCGACTTCGCGGCACTGATCTCGGCGCCGGCCTACGACACCATCGCAACCTGGCGCTCGGAAGACCTGCTCGGCGACTGGGTCTTCTCCGACGCACTGCGTGCCGGCGAGGAGGTGGATGCGAGCCGGGCCGAGAGCGTCGATGGGAGCAGGTACCTGCAGGACGTCCTCGCCGGTGGGCTGGCCGAGCATCGTGTCGACTTCTTCGGCAAGCCGCCGCTCACCGGCGAGATCCGCGCGCAGATCGCGGCGGCACGGGAGGCGGCGAGCGGCCTGCTGGCGGCATGCCTCGACGAGATCGTGGCGCTCGATCCGCTGCTGGTGGGCTTCACCAGCATGGTCCACCAGCAGGTCGCGGCGCTGGCGCTGGCGCGCCGCGTCAAGACGGCCCTGCCGGACACCTGTATCGCGTTCGGCGGCGCGAGCTGCCGCGGCGAGATGGGTGCCGAGCTGCTGCGCAGCTTCCCGTTCGTCGACGCGGTCGCCGGCGGCGACGGCGAAGCCGTGTTGCCGGCGCTGGTGGAATGCCTGCTCGCCGGGGAAGCGCCGCACGACCTCGACGGCCTGCTGACGCGGGGCGACGATGAGACCCGCACGCACGACGCATCCGCATCGGCCGATGCCGCTCACTGCCTCGAGCGAGCGGCGTCCGGCGCGGCGACGGTCGCCGACCTCGACTCCCTCCCCACCCCCGACTTCAGCGACTACTTCGCCCGGCTCTCCGGCAGCCCGCTGTGCGACCGCATCGAGGCGCGCGTGCCCTTTGAGGCCTCACGCGGCTGCTGGTGGGGAGAACGCAGCCGCTGCGCCTTCTGCGGACAGGCCAGCGCGGCGCTCACGTATCGCCAGAAGAGCGCGTCGCGCATGCTGATCGAGCTCGAGGAGCTGACGCAGCGCCATCCCGGGCGCCCGTTCCTGTTCACCGACGAGATCGTGCCGCTGCGCTTCGTCGACGAGGTGGCGCCGCCGCTCCCCGACCGCCTGCCGGACTTTCGCGCCCTCTACTTCGAGGCCCGCCCCGGCCTCAGCAGGCAGCAGTTGACCGACCTTGCTGCCGCCGGGATCCGGCGCCTGGAGGTCGGCATCGAGAGCCTCAGCACACCGGTCCTCAAGCTCATGCGCAAGGGGACGACCGCGTCTGAGGGAGTACAGCTCCTCAAGTGGGCCCGCGAGCTCGGCATGGGCATCGTCTGGAACCTCATCTGGGGCTTTCCCGGCGAGGATCCCCGAGCCGCCGAGGAGATAGCGGCGATCGTGCCACTCCTGACCCATCTGCAGCCGCCGCACACCGCCGGCCCCGTGCGGCTCGACAGGTTCAGCCCGCTCTTCGAGAGGGCGGACGAGTGGGGCATCGGCGACGTGGAGCCGTATCCCGCCTACCGCTACGTGTACGACCTGCCGCCCGAAGCGTTGCGGCGCCTCGCCTATCACTTCACGTTCCGGCTGCTCGACCGGGAGCCCGGAGCGGGCGCCGCCACGGCCCCTGGCGCGGAGCCCCAGAGCGACGCCGGTACGTGCAAGACGCCGGGCGGAGAGCGGCCGGGGACCGCAGGCGGAGAGCGGCCGGGGACGGCCGCCCTCGCCGAGCAGGTCGACCGCTGGCAGCACGCCTATCCGCAGGCGCTGCTGTGGTCGGCCGACGACGGGCAGCGCCTGGTGCTCTCGGACTCGCGGCCCGGCTTCGACGCCGAGCAGCTCACCGTCCTCGACGGCGAGCATCGGCTCCTCTACCTGGCCTGCGCGACGATCCAGACGACCGGCACGCTGGCCACCGATCTGACTCACGGCACAGGACGACGAGTCGATGCCGCTGAGGTACAGGAGCTGCTGCAGCCGCTGCTCGATCAGGGGTTCATGCTCCGCGACGGCGAGCGCTACCTCAGCCTGGCCCTGCCGGTACCGGGTCACTGACGCGGCCGCCTCCGCTCAGGGCCTCCGGCGGCGATCGCCGGGCGTCGCGTGAGAGGCCGGCGCCGTCCATGGGCGCCGGCGAAGTCGTCAGGCGCCGGTGAGGTCGCCGGGCGCCGCGTGGGAGGCCCGGCGCGGAGTTCGCGATCGTCAGCCCGTCTCGGCGCGGAGGGCGGCGGCGGTCAGTTCGGCGGCGGCGCTGATGGCTGCTCTGTCGTAGCAGAAGACGGACAGCCGCTCCAGGACCCGATACCCGCGCTCCTCGACCAGGCCGGCCAGGCGGTCGAACGAGCCGATGGGGCCGCCGGCGTGGGTGACACCGACCACGGCAGGGCGACCGGCGCCGTCGGGCAGGGCGGCCACGAAGCTGCGGATCGGCGGCGACGACATCCAGCCCCACGTGGGCGAGAGCACGACGAGCGCCTCGAAGCCCTCGTCGGCCGGCGGCTGGCCGGCCAGCTCCACGATCGTGCCGGCCATCGCCTGCGTGACCCCCTTCACGCCCGCGGAGAAGTACGAGTACGGCTTTGCCGGGACCACCTCAAGCAGCTCAGTCCCAAAGTCCGATGACAGAGAGCCGCCGGCGTCCGGCGTGCCGCTCAGCGCCGCCACGATCGCCTTCGCCAGGCTCTCCGTGTAGCCGGAGAGCGAGTAATACGCGACCAGGACCTTCACGATCGTGGGACGCCGGCTCGACTCGTCTGCTCGGCCTGCTCCATCCTGCTGCAGCTCAGTCCGCGTCGTCCATCGCCGCCAGCGCCGCCCCGACGCCGGTGCCCATGCGGATCGGGTAGCCGACGTCGTAGAGCGCCCGCTCGAGCGCCGCCAGCGCCACCACGACGTACATCGGCTGCGCCATGTGGCCCATGTGGCCGATCCGCCAGACCTTGCCGGCCAGGTCCTTCAGGCCGCCGGCGACGACCACGCCGTAGCGCCGGTTCATGAGCAGCCGCACCTCGCTCTCCGAGACGCCCTGCGGCACCTTGATGACGGTGATGCAGTTGGCCATGATGTCGTCGCTGGCCGGCCAGAGGTCCAGACCCATGCCGCGGACGCCGGCGCGGCACATGTTGGCCACGTAGTCGTGACGCGCGAAGGCGGCGGCGAGGCCCTCTTCCAGCCTCATGATCAGGGCCTCGCGGACGCCCATCACCTGGGCTACGAACGGCGTGAACGGCCAGCGTCCCTCGCCGAGCCAGCCCTCCTTCCAGTCGAGCAGCGAGACGTAGCGCTTGCGTGGCGGGGCGGAGCGGGCGCGGATCTTCTCCCAGGCCCGCTGGCTCACCGCCACCAGCGCCGAGCCGGGCACGGCGCCGAGGCACTTGTGGGGGCCGGCGACGGCGATGTCCAGGCCCCACTCGTCGAACTCGAGCGGCGTGGCGCCCAGCGACGAGACCACGTCGACGACGGTGAGCGCATCGTACTTCTGTGCCAGGGCGGCGATCTCGCGGATGGGGTTCATGGTCCCGCTCGGCGTCTCCGAGTGCACCACGGCGATCACCTTGACGTCGCCCTCGCGCTCCAGGACCTCCTCGACGCGTTCGGCCGGCACGGCCTCGTTGTACGGGACGACCAGTTCGACGACCTCGCCGCCGTAGAACTCGAAGTAGCGCCGGTAGCCGGCCCCGTACACCCCCGAGACCAGGTTGAGGCACTTGTCTCCGGGCTCGACCAGGTTGGCGGCCGCCGCCTCGAGCCCCAGCACCGCCTCGCCCTGCATGATGATGGCGTCGTGCGCCGTGCGGAACACCTGCTTGAGCTTCTCGGTGGTGTCGCGGAAGATCTCCTGGAAGTCCGGGTCCTCGTGATCGTACGGCGCGCGCGCCAGGGCCAGAGAGACGCGCTCGTCGACCCCCACCGGGCCGGAGCTGATGGTGAACTTGACCTGCGGGGCGGGCACATTGGAGCCGCGCTCGAGCTTGGACAGCAGGTCCCTGGGCCGGTCGGCGGTACTCACAGTCTCTTACCTCCCCCTCGAGACGACACAAGGACGGGTGATGCTCCCACCACCCCGCCCCTCCAGACGTTCGCCGCTCCGTCGGCGGCCGAGCTTCAGAGGCCGCGCAGGTGGCTCGGCGGCCACATCACGAGGATCGCCTTGCCGACGATCTGATCGCGCGAGACGGTCCCCCACCAGCGGCTGTCGGCGCTGTCGATGCGGTTGTCGCCCATGACGAAGTACTGACCGTCCGGGACTTCGAACGCCGTGTGCAGGCTCCAGGGATCGCCCGGGTCGGGACCGGGCAGGGTGGGCGCCGGTTCGCCGCCGACCCGGCGGACGTCCTGCTCGGGCACGCGAGCGCCGTTGACGTACAGGTGGTCGTCGCGGATCGACAGCGTGTCGCCCGGCAGGCCCACCACCCGCTTGAGCAGCGGTATGGGACCGTGACCGTCGAAGACGACGACGTCGCCGCGATGGACGTCGGTGAAGTGGTAGCTGATGCGGTCGACGAGGACGCGGTCGCCGACGGTGATCGTGGTCGCCATCGACGGCGTGGGTATCACGAAGGGCTTGATGACGAACGCCTGCAGGAGGACGGCGAACACGACGGCGACCACGATCGGCACGCCGAAGTCGAGCAGGATGCGACGCGCGAGTGAGCGTTTCTGGGACTCGGTCATGACGCCACCAAGTATAGCGTCAGCGGCCGCAGGCGGGCGTTGCCGGCGGCGGCGCGCGCCTCGCGGCGCCAGGGCACCGGTGCCGGCAGCGCCGCACGCAGGGGCGTCGCGGGGGCCGGCACCGGTGGCGACGCGGTCACGGGGAGCCGATACCGGAGGAGTCGCACGTCGGGTCGCCGCTCGGGTCGGTGGGGCCGCCGCTCGGGTCGGTCGGGCTGCGGCCTCCGCCGGTCCGGCCGCTGCTCTGCACGGCAGCCCGCAGGCGCTCACAGAGTGCCCGCATGTCGCTCACATCGGTCCACCCGCACCCGGCGCGGGAGTAGCGCGCCTGCTCGTACAGCCGGGCGACCGACGGGGCGGCGGCCGCCGCTGCCTCGTCGAGCGGCAGTCCCAGGAGATAGCTCCTCACGGTGCTCGCGGGGTCACGCGGATATCCGGCCGCCGCCAGCCGGCGCTCGAGGTGCCGGTACTCCCGTCGCACCGCCTCGACGGGATCGCGGGACGTGAGTGCCCGCTCGGTCCTTTCGAACAGCGCCGCGAGCCGCGACGCCACGCGCCGCGGCACATCACGGACCGGGACGAGCGCCTCGTGCTCATCCTGAGCCCGGTCCGGGTGCTCGCGGCGCCGCGCCGCCAGTCGTCGCCACACGATCAGGAGCACGACCGCCGCCACCGCGGCAGCCATCGTCCAGCCGACGATCTCGGCGATCACGTCCGATCCCGGCGTCGGGCTCTGCGCGGCCGGCGTGGCGACCGGCGCGGGGCTGGCTCCCTGGAGCGGGTCCTCGGCGGCGTCGCCGCGCAGCAACTCGGCGAGGCCCTGCAGGAGGCGCACGAGCTGACCGCCGAGCCAGCCGAGAGCGTAGCCCATGCCGCCCACCACGACGCGCAGCCCGTCCCCGATCCAGCCGAGCAGGCTCCGGATGGGGCCGCCCACCGCGCCCGAAGCAGCTGCCACGGCCAGCACGGTGACAAGCACCACGGCCAGCGCCGCCAGCGGTCCCCACGCCGGTCTGCCGCCGGCGGCACCGGCGCCGAGCTCGTAGTCCACCCCTGACCGTCGCGACCGAGAGGACTGCGACCAGGGCGGCGGTGAGGACCAGCAGGACGCCGCCGGGCTGCGGCTCACCGGCGGCGGCAGCCGCCGCGAGCACGCCGGCGAGCAGCAGGCAGCAGCGGACGGCATGGCGGGCGGCGCGGCGCGGGTCGCGCTCGCCGCCCAGCCGCGAGCCGAGCAGGAGCGCCGCGCCGACGCCGATCAGGTCGCGCACCAGGGCGCCGGCGATGGCCCGCCCGCCGGACGGCATCTCTGCCGCCATCAGCGCCCCCACGGCCACCACGAGGACCGCCACGCCGGCCGCACGCCGCATGTGCATCTGCCGGTCGCCGGCACCGGCCGGCGCCGTCCCCAGCCAGGCGCCGACGGCGGTCAGCACCAGAGCGCCGGCGATGGCCGGACCCGGGCCGACGGAGGTGAGCAGCGCCGCCAGGGATCCCAGCCACAGCGACTCGAGCACGACGCCGAACGCCGGCGGCAGCGCCCGCTCAAGCCAGCGCCAGGACATCCTCGTGCTCCCAATCGAATCCGCCCGGCAGGTACAGATCGACCTCCCGTCCGCCGCCGGCCGGCGGCTCGCCCACAAACACCACGGACAGCGGCGCCCGGCGCCGCAGGCGGGCGAGCAGCAGGGCCGAGGTCGGCGAGAGCCGCGAAGTCACGACCACGTAGCCGACCGTCGGCCGCGGCGCCCGGACCTCGGCGGCCAGCAGCGGCTCGAAGACATGCGCCGGTGAGAGCGCGATGCTGCCCAGCGTCGTGAGCAGCGCCGGCAGTCCCTCCGGCTCCGGCTCGAGCTCCAGTGGTGCGCGGCTGCCGGCGGTCTGGGCGTTGGACAGCAGGCCGACGCTGCAACCGGCACCGTCGAGGGCCGTCGCCAGCGACGCCGCCGTGACGATGAGCAGCTCGAACAGCTGCGCATCGAACCCGCCGACCACGTGTGCCGAGGTCCGCAGATCGAGGAGGAGCAGGACCGGCGACTCGGCGGCCGGTTCGAACTCGCTCACATGCAGCGCACGCCGCCGCGCCGTGGCCCGCCAGTTGATCGCCCGGGCCGGGTCGCCACGACGGTACGGTCGCACGCCGGCCAGGCGCGCGGCGTCGACGACCGGCGAGAGGCGCCGGTCGATCTCACCGGGCAGCAGGCTCAGCGGCAGGTGCAGTCCCGCCGGCCGCAGTACCTTGGGGAGCACGACGAGACGCTCGCTCGCCGGCACCTCCAGTGACGTCTCGGTGAAGCCGAGCGGATCGCCGGCGACCAGCTCGACCGGGCCGAAGCGCTGCAGACCGCGACGGAGGCAGCGGGCACGGACACGCCGGCGGACGGTCTCCTGCCAGCGCAGGGAGAACGCCTGCCGCACCGTCCTGCCGCTCGGCGACCGCGTCACGTCGTGCGTGTCGAGCGGCTCGACCGCCAGAGGCCAGCGGTCGGTGACACGCAGCCACGGCAGCGGCAGCCACTTGCCGTTACGTACCTCGGTGATCACTTCCACCTCACCGCCCCACGACACGACGCGTCGCGAGACGGTGCGCCGGACGCTCACCCCATGAAGGGCGCGCCGCCGGCCGCCCTCGACCAGAAGGGCGACGATCAGGGCGGCCACGGCGGCCACCATGAGCGGCACGGAGCGGGTCAGCGCCGCCGCGGCGATGGCCGCGGCGGCGAGCCCGAGGATGAGGCCGTACGTCACCGCGACGCCGTCAGCGGCGGGGACTCTCTTCGGCCGGCACGGCCGTGTCGCGCAGCAGGCGGCTCACGACCTCGGCGACCGACCGCTCGTCGAGCAGCGCGTCGCGCCGCAGCACCAGCCGGTGTGCCAGGACCGGCACCGCCAGATCGCGGACGTCGTCCGGCACCACGTAGTCCCGGCCGGCCAGCAGCGCCGCCGCCTGGCAGGCGCGCATCAGGTGCACGGCCGCCCGCGGGCTGGCCCCGAGCTCCACGTCCTCGGCCTCGCGCGTCGCCCGCACGAGACCGACGAGGTAGTGCTGGACGTCGGGTGAGACGTGGACGTCGTCGATCAGAGCCCGTACCCGCGTCATGTCGAAGCCGTCATCGACCGCGGTCACCGACGTCAGGGGATCGCCACCGCGGTAGCGCTCGAGGATCGCCACTTCTTCTTCCTCGCTGGGATACCCCATGGTGAGGCGCACCAGGAAGCGGTCGAGCTGCGCCTCGGGCAGCGGGAACGTCCCCTTGAGCTCGACGGGGTTCTGGGTGGCGAGCACCATGAAGGGCTGCGGCAGCGGATGCGAGACGCCGTCGGCCGTCACCTGCCGCTCCTGCATCGCCTCGAGGAACGCCGCCTGCGTGCGCGGTGAGGCGCGGTTGATCTCGTCGGCCAGGACGAGGTTGGCGAACAGAGGACCGGGGCGGAACACGAACTCGGACGCCGCTTCGTCGAACACCACCGAGCCGGTGACATCGGCCGGGAGCAGGTCGGGGGTGCACTGCACGCGCGAGAAGCGCAGGCCGAGGATGCGGGAGACCGTGCGGACCAGCAGCGTCTTGGCGGTGCCGGGCACGTCGTCGATGAGAGCGTGCCCCTCCGCCAGCAGGGCGATGAGCAGCAGACGGGTCTGGGCGCGCTTGCCGACGACGACCGCGCTCGTGCGCTCCACCACGTCGGCGACCTGATCGATGAGGTCACTCACACGCCCTCCTTCACCGTCCGCTCACGAGCAACGCGTCCAGCGTACACGATGGACGAGAGACGCACGCCCACGATCGCCGGGCCGCGACGGCGCGGCCCGGGACGCCGCGGTTCAGGCCAGGCCGGGCGGGCGTCCGGACGCGGCGCGCTCGCGCAGCTCCGCGACCATGTCGGCGACGCTGTCGAACTGCCGCGCACCCGGCAGGTCGAGGTCGGCCCGGCCGCCGGTGAAGTCGCGGGACGGCAGGTCGGTCACGACCCACACGGCGGCGCCACGTTTGAGCGCGTGACGCACGGCGTCGAGGTTGCGCAGGTTGCCGGTCCCGATCGGCACGTCGGTGAGGATCACCACGTGCGCCCTGTCGATCAGCTCCAGGTTCTCGCGATGCACCTCTTCCGAGAGCACGGTGAAGGGCGCCTCCACGGCCATCGGCACGCCGAGGTCGCGGCCGGTGATCTCGTCACTGTCGAGCGCATTGACGGCTCCCGCCGAGACGGCAAAGCCGAGCTGGTAGAGGTCGCGCATCAGGGCGGCGCCGGTGCCGCCGCCGCAGACCAGATGGACCCGCTCGCGGCGTTCCGCGCGCAGGCGCGGCGAGAACGTGAGGAACGAGCGCCCGGCGTGGTGATGCACGTGAGCGTGCACGCCGTAGACCGCGTCGATGGTGTCGGGGACGAGCACCTCGGCGACCGGCCCGTACGCCGCCGCCCGGCCGTCGGAGAGCATCAGCAGGGTACGGCAGTAGTGCAGGGCCAGGTTGAGGTCGTGCAGGACGCAGGCGATGGTCATGCCGTCGGCGTTGAGCCGCCGCAGGCAGTCGAAGAACTCGAGCTGGTGGGCGACGTCGAGCGCCGAGACCGGCTCGTCGAGCAGCAGCACGTCGGGCTGCTGGGCGAGCGCCTGGGCGAGGATCACCATCTGCTTCTCGCCGCCGGAGAGGTGCGGAAAGAGCCGCTCGGCGAGGGCGCCGATCCCCAGCGTCTCCATCGCCGCCGCCGCACAGGCGCGGGCGTCGCCCTCCTGCCGACAGTAGTGACCCATCTCGACGACCTCTTGTACGGTGAAGTCGAAGTCGAGCGAGAAGTGCTGCGGCACCAGGGCGACCGCCCGGGCCAGCTCGCGGCGTGAGTGCTCCAGGACCGGGCGCCGGTCGAGCAGCACGCGCCCGCTCTCCGGCCGCAGCAGTCCGTCGATGACCCGCAGCAGCGTGCTCTTGCCGCTGCCGTTGGGACCGACGATGCCGAGGAAGTCGCCGCGCCCGATGGCGATCGACACCTCGCGGAGCACCGGATGCTCCGGATACGAGAAGCGTACCGCCTCGACGTCGATGTGCGGGCCGTCTCCGGTCACCATCGCGGTCCCCGCTTTGAACGCAGCAGATACACGAAGAGCGGCGCCCCGAAGAACGTGGTCACCACGCCGACCGGCAGCTCCGAGGGGGCGATGATGGTGCGCGCCGCCAGATCGCTCAGCGCCATGATGGCGGCGCCGAAGACCATCGAGAGGGCCAGGACCTTGCGGTGGTCGGGTCCGATGACCAGGCGCGCCAGGTGCGGCATCACCAGGCCTATGAAGCCGATGATGCCGGACACCGAGACGGCGATGGCCGTGAGCACGGCGGCGACGACCAGCAGGACCTTCTTCACTCGCTCAACGTCGACGCCGAGCTCCAGGGCACGCTGCTCGCCCTGCAGCATGATGTTCAGCTCCTTGGCGAAGAAGAACGGTACGACCAGGAACGGGATCGATGCCAGGGCGATCTGCACCTCGGTCCAGCTGCGGCCGGAGAAGCTGCCCAGCAGCCAGTAGAGCAGCTGGTGCACGTCGCGGCCGGCCTTGAGCATCAGCACCGCGATCACGGCGCTGAGCAGCTGCGAGACGGTGACGCCGGCCAGCAGCAGGACGAAGATGTTGACCTGGCCGTGACGGCGCGAGAACGAGTAGACCACGACCAGCGTCAGCATGCCGCCGATGAGGGCCAGCACCGGCAGCCACGGCACGATGGCGATGTGAGTGACGATGCCGATGGCGGCGCCCAGCGCGGCCCCCGAGGAGACGCCGGTGACGTAGGGGTCGGTCAGAGGGTTGAGCAGCAGGCCCTGCAGCACACAGCCGGCCACCGAGAGACAGGCGCCGACGATGAAGGCGAGCAGGACCCGCGGCAGACGGATCTGCCAGAAGATGGTGCCGCTGGGGTCGTCGCTGGCGCTCCCCGACCCCAGATACTGGAGCACCTCGGAGAACGAGATGGACGTGGCTCCCAGCGCCACGCAGAGGAAGAAGCTGAGGAGGAGGAAGGCCAGGGCCAGGAGGATGACGACCCCCCGGCCCTTGCCCTCCGGTCGTCTCACTGCGATGCCTCGAACACCTCCGGATGCAGGTCCTCCGCGATCTGCTGCAGGCCGAGCACGGCCCGTGGCCCCGATCGCGTGACCAGGTTGTCGTCGATGATGTAGACGCGGCCGTCCTGCACGGCCGAGAGTGCATCGTAGCCGGGCCGCTTGGCGACGTCACCCGGGTCGTCCTGCGAGCCGGAGACCGCGATGTAGACGGCCGGATCCTCCTTGATCAGCACCTCTTCGCCGAACTCGATGTAGCCCTCACCGGCGCCGGCGCCGAGGTTGGTGCCGTGAGCGCGCGCGATCAGATCGTCGATGAGCGTGCCGGTGCCGGCCGTCATGAGCGGCTTGGAGTAGATCTCGAAGAACACCGTCGGGCTCTCGGCGTCGGCCACCTTGGCCTCGATCTCGGCGGCGGCCGCCTTGAGCTTGTCGGTGAGGGCCGTCGCCGACTCCTCGTCTCCCACGAGCGTGCCGAGCTTCCCGAGGGCCTCGAAGACACCGTCCAGGGTCACCGGATCGAGCACGCAGACCGGCACGCCGAGCTGCTTGAGCTGCTCCACGGCCTCGGTCTGGATGCCCATCACGGCCAGCACGACGTCGGGCTTGAGGGAGACGATCTTCTCCACGTTGGGGTCGGCAAAGCCGCCGACCTTCTCGATCTCGGTGGCGGCATCGGGGTAGTCGCAGAAGTCGCTGACCCCGACCAGACGGTCGCCGGCGCCGATGGCGAACATGTCCTCGGTCGTCGACGGGGCCAGAGACACGACCCGCTCGGCCGGCCGTTCGAGCGTGATCTCGGCGCCGGTATCGTCGCTGATCGTGACCTCGGTGGTCTCCGCCGGGCTCTCTTCGGGCGCCGGCTCGTCGCCGCCGCACGCCGCCAGCAGCGGCGCCGCAAGCACCATTGCCAGCACCACCAGAAGCGCCACCAGCCCTCTCCGTCCCATCATCCCATCTCCTCGCTCTTGGGACCTATCCCTATCGGGACAGGTCCTTGGCTTCCACGACAAGCTTCGCCTGCCAGTACTCCTCGATCCTCCGCACACCGTCGATGCGCAGATCTACGCGCCGGGAAAACAGCGGGCTGTGGAGCACCGCCGTGTGGTACTCGCCGTTCTCGCCGCACGCGTCGGCGCCGGCCGCCTCGATCTCGGTCACCACGGCCGGCGACAGCACCCGGCCGATGTAGGTCTCGTCGAGGTCGGGCGCATGGGTGGTCACGATCACGGCCTCGATCGGCGCCGCGAACGCCTCGTCGAGCAACTCGCGGCGCGAGCTGCCCCACAGCGGCAGGACGGCTGCGAGGCCCGCCTCGGCGGCGACCCGCCGCTCCCAGTCGAGGTGCTCCTGGATGTCGATGTCGCCGAACACGCCGGCGGCGACGCCGTCGGCGGCCAGCTCGCGCAGCACCTCGATGAAGACCCGCTCGTAGTCGTCCCAGGTCGACGCCCGGGTGACCAGAGGTACGCCGAGGGCGTCTGCCTGCGCCTGCAGGAAGGCCAGCGGCAACCCATGGGAGCGCGTGACCGCACCGTCCTCGTGCAGCATGCAGACCAGGCAGCGCGGCTCGCCGCCGGCGGCCACGGCACGCTGCAGCGCCAGGCACGAGTCCTTGCCGCCGCTCCACGAGCAGAAGAACGGCGTACCGCGCAGCGCGGCCACCTCGCCTCCAGGACTCACGAGCCACCTCCAGCGGGGCCGCCTGCGTTCGATCCGGCCGCCCCGTCCACGGCAAGGGCAGCGAGATCGGCCACCCCGTCCGCGACACGGGCGGCGAGCCGATGCTCGCCGCCCTTGAGCACCAGCGGCAGGCCGCAGACGGTCAGGACGACGAGGTCGGCGGCCCCAGCCAGCGTCTGGTTGCAGCGACCGACGAGGTCGCGATAGGTGCGCACCATCGGGCTGTCCGGCACGATGCCCATGGCGACCTCGTTGGTCACCAGGATGGTCGTGCCGCCGGCGGCGCGCGCCGCGGCGGCGACCGCCCGCGCCGCGGCGATCATCGCGTCGTCGTCGAGCTGCGTGCCGTCCCGCTCGGCGCCCCGCATCAGGTTGTTGATCCACAGCGTCAGACAGTCGACGAGGACCACGCCGCCACCGGAGCGCTCGATCACCGCCGCGATCTCCGCTTCCTCCTCGACGGTCGACCAGCCGGCCGCCTCCCTGGTCTCGCGATGGCGGCGGATGCGGTCGAGCATCTCGTCGTCGTCGAAGACCGGGCACGTCGCCACGTAGACACGCGGGCCCGGCAGCGTCTCGGCAAGGCGCTGCGCCAGGGTGCTCTTGCCGCTGCGACTGCCGCCGGTGATCAGCACGATCTCGCCCATGCGTCTCTTCGCTCCCCGTCTCCGTCGTGTTCGCCGGGACCCCGCCCCGCCAACAGGAAAGCCCCGGACCTTCGAGAAGGCCCGGGGCTGCCGTTTTCCACCCCGTCTGTTTCTGCCGCAGGGCTCGTTCAGTCCGCGCAAGCCCACATGGACGCAGCATCGCACGGCAGGTCTTCTGGCTCCCGGATCACCCTACTTGCCGCGCCTTCCCATCCCTGCGGACAGTGGCCTTCAGCGGCGTTGGTCCCCGGTCACAGCGGCGGGACCGCGACGGCTTCTCACCGTCTTCCCTGTGGCCCTCTCTGGGCCGACCGTGCGTTGAGAACATCTATCGGAATCTGCGAGCGTCTGTCAAGCCGCTGCGTCGTTGCACCGGTGGGCCCGACACGCCCAGACCCGTCCTGGGCGAGCGTCGGCGGCGGACGGTCACTCAGCCTCTGACCGCTGTTCTCCCGAGTGCTTGCCATGCGCCGTCCGCTTCTCCGTCCGCTTCTCCGTCCGCCTCTCCGCGCGCTTCCTCCAGCGCTCGCTCGGCTGTGCTATGGAGACCATGCGTGCGACCAGCGTCAGGAGCACGACCTGGCCGATGATCGCCTGCAGCGCCGTGAACGCCTTGGCCCAGTCGGTGAGGGGCACAAAGTCGCCGAAGCCGACCGTCAGCATGCTGATGAAGCTGAAGTAGTAGAAGTCGCCGCGGTCGATCGGGAGGTCCTGCTGCGCTGTGGCGATGATGACCGGCGAGGCTCCGCCGGCGCTCATGGCCAGATAGAGGTTGGCGAACGTGAGGCCGATGAGCAGGTAGAGACAGATGCTGCCGGCAACCGTCTCGAAGGTCACCGTGTCGTGCTGCATCAGGCGCCGGAACACGATCGGGATGCTCCAGAAGAGCACGACCATGTGCAGCCCGGTCACGACCGCGATCGCCCACGCCTCGTCGATCCATTCCCCGAAGACCGAGATGATGACGGTCCCCGCGAACGCCGCGGCGGCGAGGATGATCCACTTCCGCGGCGCCTTGGCGGTCAGGTAGGCGACCAGCGGCACGGCACCCGACAGCAGCCCGTTGGCGATACGGCCGTACAGCGTCTCGTTGGCGGTCACGGCGACCACGAAGTACACGAGGAGCAGCAGGAACAGGAACGAGAACGTGTCGCCGTCACGGAGACGACGCCTCAGGGCGTCCTCTTCTGCCGCCACCTGGTCGGCCGCGATGTCCCGGTCGCTCTCGGTCGCCACGCCGGTCCCCTCTCTCGCCGCGCATCTGCCGCCCGGCGCCCGGACCACGGGGCGCGCAGCCCCGGCACCATCGCCGGCGGTCACAGATACTCGGTCGAGGGCGGCTCTCCTGCCGGCACGCTCGCCCGCCGCACCCCGATCGGTGGCGCCGGCGGCCGGCGCCGGCGTCAGGGCGCCGTGGCGCCGACCGGCGTCCCGGCCGCCTCCGGCACGGCCGTCGCCGCTGCCGGCGGCGTCGCCGCGACGGTGCCGTCCGCCGCGCGACTCACGACGCCGGTGCCGTTCTGGCGCACATCCTCCACGACACGCCCCTCGTGGAGACGGATGAGCCGCGGCGCCCGGGCGGCGACCGCGCTGTCGTGCGTGACCACGATGAGCGTCTTGCCGCGCTCGCGCCAGACAGACTCCAGGACGCCGACGATGTCGTCGCGTGTCTTCTCGTCGAGGTTGCCGGTGGGCTCGTCGGCGAGCAGCACGTGCGGGTCCTTGACCAGCGCCCGCGCGATGGCGACCCGCTGCTGCTCGCCGCCCGAGAGCTCGCCCGGCACGTGGCCGGCGCGCTGGCTCAAGCCCACGTCTGCCAGCGCCGCCAGGGCCCGCTCGCGACGCTCGCCGGCGCCGACGCCGAGCGGCACCAGCGCCGTCTCGACGTTCTCCACCGCGGTCAGCGTGGGGATCAGGTTGAACGACTGGAAGACGAACCCGACGAGCCTGCCGCGCACCGCGCACAGGCCGCTCTCGCCGAGCCGGCTCAGGTCCTGCCCTTCGCAGCTCAGCGTACCGGAGGACGGCCGGTCGAGGGCGCCGAGCAGCATCAGAAGCGTCGACTTGCCCGAGCCGGTGGAGCCCATGACGATCACGAACTCGCCGCTCTGAATGGTCAGGTCGACGCCGTCGAGCGCGGCCACCCGCGCGCCGCGGCGGGTGAACAGCTTCTGCACGGCGTCCAGTCGATAGAGCGGGCCGGCCGCAGATCTCGGCACCGCCGACCCCGCAGGCACCGGCTGCGGCAGCGACCACTCGTCGGCCAGGCCCGACTGGTCCAGTGCCGTCCGCGCCTCCTCGATCTCGATGTCAAGGCGCTTCATGCGTTCCTCCTCAGGCCGTCGATGGCGCTCATTCCACCCTCCGCAGCGCTTCGGCCGGCCGCAGCCTGGCGGCGCGCCAGCCGCCCAGGACGCCGGCGAACACCGCGCCGGCCAGCGCCAGGCCCACGGCCAGCAGCACCAGCTCGAGGCCCACCGGCGCCGTCATCTCGATGCTCACGGTCTGCGTGGTGTCCAGCAGTTCGCCGGCCATGCGTCCCACCATGCCGCCTTCCTGGATCTCGGGACCGGTGGAGACCGACGCCTGCAGGTCGGGCGAGAGCTGCGCCACCAGCACGGCGCCAAGGACGCCGAGACCGACGCCCAGCACGGCGCCGATGACTCCCTGCAGCAGCGACTCGCCCATCACCTGTCCGACGATGCGGCGGCTGCGCCAGCCGATCGCCTTGAGCGTGCCGAACTCGGTGGTGCGGCGTGAGACCCCGGCCATGGTCAGCAGGCCGGCGACCAGGAACGCCGCCGCCAGGACGGCGATGGCCAGCCAGGTGCCGAGGCGATCGGCGAGGCTGGAGGCGTTGCCCAGCGAGCCGCTCACCTGCTCGGCCAGGTCCTCGGCGCTGGTCACGGTGGCCGCCGGCAGCAGCTCGGCTATCCGTGCCTCGACGGCGGGGATCGACTCGGCGCTGCCGGCGCGCACGTAGATCTGGTTGACCTTGCCTTCGGAGTCGACGAGCTTCTGGGCGCGGACCAGCGGCAGGTACACGTTGACGCCCTCGCCGCCCGCCTGCGAGGCGACCGTGCCGATCACCTCGTACTCGTTCTCGCCGACGGTGAGGGCATCGCCGACCGCAAGCTCCTCCTGCTTGGCGTAGCTGCCGCTGACCACGGCGACGTAGTCGGCCTCTTCACCGGGCTCGAAGAGCCGTCCGTCCACGACCTCGACGCTGCCGAGCGGGCCGAGCTCCACATCGGAGACATCGACGCCGGCCATCGAGTACGTCGTGATCTCGATGGGCGGCATCCCGGCGCCCTGACCGGCGCCGGCCTCGCCCTCCGGCGGCGGGCCCTGGCCGAAGCCGCCGCCGCTCTGCTCGAGCTGCTCGCTCTGCTCGAGCCACTCGTAGTCGCCGCTCACACGGGCGTTCGTCAGCAGCAGTCCGCCGACCGACGCCGCCACGTCGTCCATCCGGGAGATCTCGGTGACCCGCTCCTCCAGGAAGGTGCCGGCGCCCGGCGTCGCGATCACCGTGTCGCGTACGAACTGGTCGCCGACCTTCTCCACGTCGTCGGTGCTCATCCGGAACTGCCCGCGCATGCTCTGCTGCATCTCCACCGACTTGGTGACCGTCACGTCGGTGCCGACGCCGTAGAGGGACTTGAGTACGTCTTGCTGGGCATCGCCGACGCCCGCGGTCACCGCCGAGACGATGACCACCAGGGCCACCCCGAGCGCCAGACCGAGCGACGTCAGCAGCGCCTGCCGCTTGCGCCGTCGCAGCTCGCGCCACACATACGTGAAGAACATCTGCACCCTCCCGTGCGCTCGACCGGTCAGACGCCGGTCGCGGAGCTCGGCGTCGCCGTGCCACCATCAGGCGATGTGGGTCCCTGCGACGGCTCCCCGACCTGCACTCGGCTTTCGATGGCCATCATGACGGCCTCGGCCAGCTCCGGACTGAGCGTGCCGTCGGCCACCAGCCCGTCGAGAGCCGTCTCGATCTGAGCCAGACGCACGGTCCAGTCGCGCCCGCCGCCGCCCTGTACCGGCGTCTCATCGATGCGCGCCTCGATCGCCGCCTCGACGACCGCGACCTGTTCATTCGTGAGCGTCTCCCGCTCGACGAGGTCGGCCAGCGCGGTCGCGATGCGTCCATTGCCGCCGCGCCCGTAGCCCTGGCCCGCGGGGCTGTGCGACTCGCCGCCTCCGGGGTCGTGTGTCGTCGCAGCTTCCTCCTCGCCGCACGCCACGACCAGCACCGAGAGCGCCGCGACCGCGACCACGATCGACAGTACGCGGCCCATCCGCCCGGCTCGACGACGCAAGGTCTGCTTTCGTGACCGGTCCATCTGCTCAGACATCTCGCTCGACATCCTTTCTGTCGGCTCACCACGGAGCCCTGGTCGCTGCCGCCGGCACCACGCCACGTCGGGCAGCCGGGCAGCAGTCGTGTGCACTGCCTCGGTCCTTATCGCAGAGCGCCCTCGGACGCCGCTGTGCCGTTCCTGAGACCATGCTGAGAGTCGTGCCGCGGCGAGTTCGCCGATCACGACCTCGACGCCGATGATCGGCGGTGTCGTCGGCGCCCTGAGCGGCAGCCACCCGCGGCGCCGGCGGTCCTTCACCGCGGGATGGAAGAGCCGGTGCAGCGGCGCTCCGCCTCGTGTACGGTAACAGGTGAACACAGTCGGGGGGGGTGCACATGTTCTGTCCGCAGTGTGGCAAGTCGGCACCGGAAGATGCCCTGTTCTGCGAGAGCTGCGGCGCGTCGCTGGCGACGGTCCGCGAGCGGCTGCAGGGCGTCACCGACGAGGGCGCTGCCGGGAGCAAACCGGGACCGGATACGGCGGCCGAGGCTCGGCCGGGCGAGACGGCGACCGGCGAGACGGCGACCGGCGAGACGGTCGAGGTACCAGCTGCCGGAATGCCGGCGGCCGAGAAGCCGGCGGCGGAGTCGGGCGAGGCGCCGGCGGCCGAGAAGCCGGCGGCGGAGTCGGGCGAGGCGCCGCCGGCAGAGGCGGCCGGCGACGAGACGCTCGCCGCACCGCCGGCAGAGCCGCCGGTGCCCCCTTCCGCCACAGGACCATCCGCCGCCCCATCGGCCGCCGTCCCATCGGCCGCCGGCGCGGCAGCGTCGATCTGGGGGTCGGCGCCACGGGTCGAGGAGCCGGCCGGGGGACCCGCGGAGCACGTGATGCGGCCGGCTGAGCCGACGGCCGAAGCCTCGCCGCCCGCGGAGCAGGCGACCGAGATCGCAGCGCCGCCCGCGGAGCACGTCACTGAGATCGTGTCGCCCCTGGAGGCGCCGACTGAGATCATCCCGGCCGCACCGCCGGCGCCGGGCGAGCCGCCGACCGGCGGACCGCCGTCGGCTCCCCCAACGGCCACCGGCGGCCCGAAAGGTCCGTTCGGCGGGCGCACCTGGCTGATCCCGGCCATCGTCGCCGTCTGTCTGGCGGCCGCGGCCGGCATCGGGGTCGCCGTCTGGCGCCTCGCCTTCCATGACTCCGGCACCCCGACCCCCATCGTCGTGACCAGCGCGACACCCACACCCACACCCGAGGCTTCGACGAGCTCGCCGGAACCGTCTCCGACACCGACGCCGAGCGCACTGCTCTATCCGGTCGTCGTCGACGGGAGCACCGGCTACATCGACGGCACCGGCCAACTGGTCATCGCGCCGCAGTTCGAGTGGGGCGACGAGTTCTCGGAGGGGCTCGCCGCGGTCGCCGTGCGGGGTCAGGGTATCGGCTACATCGACGGCGGCGGCAACCTCGTCATCTCGCCGGTGTTCAGCAGCGCCATGCCGTTCTCCGACGGGGTCGCCGTCGCCTACGCCGGCGACCCGGAGGAGATGGGAGACAGCGGCCCGGCCGGCTACATCGACAGCGGCGGCAACTGGCTCCTCGAGCCGCAGTTCAGCAACGCGTCGTCGTTCTCCGAGGGCTTCGCAGCCGTGCAGCTCGACGGCGGCTCCTGGGGCTTTCTGGACGCGAACGGCAACCTCGTCCTGCCGGCGCAGTGGGACTGGGCCGACGAGTTCCACGAGGGGCTGTGCTGGGTCGCGCGCGGCACGCGCTACGGGTTCATCGACACCGGTGGCACCGTCGTCATACCGACCGTCTACGACAACTGCGGCCGTTTCTCGGGAGGCCTGGCGCCGGTCCAGATCGAGGACCGCTGGGGCTACGTGGACACCGCCGGCACGGTCGTGATACCGGCCCGCTTCACCAACGCCTGGGAGTTCGGCGACGGGCTGGCGCCGGCGGCCGACGAGCAGAACAGGTGGGGCTACATCGACGCCCAGGGCGAGTGGGTGATCGCACCCCAGTGGGACGACGCCCGCACCTTCAGAGACGGCCTGGCGCGCGTGATGACCGGCAACACGACCGGCTACATCGACACCATGGGCTCGTACGTCTGGATGCCGCAGGAGTGACCGTGCGGCAGGTGTCGGCGCCCGCCCCGCGAACACCTGCTCGACATGAGGATCACCGATATCTCACTGACGCCGCTGGCGCTGGCTTTCAGGACGCCCTACCACTGGGCGGGACGGGTCGACCACGGGGCCACCGTGATCCTCGTCCGCGTGCGCACCGACACCGGCATCACCGGCATCGGCGAGTCGACCGCCGGCATGCCGGCGGAAGGCACGCTGGCGGCCCTGCTGGGCGTCACGCCGCTGTTCATCGGGCAGCCGGTGCACGACGTGGAGCGCCTCATCCACAAGGCGCGCTTCCTGGGCAGCTTCAACTACACGCCGTGGTACGCCAACCTGGTGCTGGCCGGCCTGGAGATGGCCATCTGGGACGCTATCGGGATGGCTGCGGGGCGACCGGTCTACCAGCTCCTCGGCGGCGCCGCCCACGACACGGTGGACTACTTCGGCTTTCCTCAGGGTGACCGCGCCGACGAGCTGGCGACGCACGCCCGGGCGCTGGCGGAGGCCGGTCACTCCGTCATCTACATGAAGGTGGGGCGCGGCGAGACGACCGACCTGCGGAACGTCGCCGCCGTCCGTGAAGCGATCGGCCACCGCCGCCTGCGACTCGACGCCAACGGCGCCTGGAGCGTGCCCGAGGCCATCCACATGATCCGCCGACTGGCCGCCTTCGAGCCGGAGTGGATCGAGCAGCCGACCGCGGCGCCCGGCATCGCCGCGTTGCGGCACGTCAAGGAGTCGGTCCACGTGCCGATCGCCGCCGATCAATCGGTGTTCACCATCGACGACGTCTACGAGGTTTGCCGTCAGCGCGCCGCCGACGTCATCGTGCTCTCGCCGCACGAGGCCGGCGGCCTGCTGGCGTTCCGCCTGGCCGCCGCCGCCGCCGAAGGGGGCGGCATACCGGTCTGCCTGCACGGCCAGTCCGTCTCCGGCATCAGCGACACGGCGCAGCACCACGTCGGCCTCACCGTCCCCAACCTCACCGCCGGCAACCAGATCATGCACCAGCTGCTCGCTGAGGACCTGGTCCAGCGGCCGCGCCTGACGTTGAGCGGCGGAGCGATGGCCGAGACCGTCGTGTCCGGCGCTTCCGGGCTGGGCATCGACCTCGATCACGACGCGGTGGCCCGCGCCGAGGAGCGCTACCGGCGCGACGCCCGGTACCACCACTCCTGACACGGGCCGCCCGGCCGCGCCGGCCCGGCGCATCCTGCTCCCCTCCGCGCTCCTCGCTTCCGCGCTGCGCTCCCGCGCCCCACTCCCGACCGCTTCCCATCGCTCGCGCACTCCCGGCGCCCGCTTCCCCTCCCCCGGCGCATCCTCGCCGCGTACTGTCGGCTCGTCCCGCGGAAGCTATCTCTGTGATATCATATCGTTATCAGACGGCAACGGGCTTGACGGAAGCCCTGCCTGGCGGATCGAGGCCGGCGCGAGCCGGACGCAGTCCGAGGAGGGACGACATGAGCAAGGAGAACCCGGTCTCAACGCCCAGCGGCTGGCTGTTCCTGCCGCTGGTCGCCATACTGCTGATCGCCGGCACGGTCCTGGTGGTGTGGGGGTTCGTTCAGGCCGCCGGCGCGAACGCCGCCGTCACCGGCGCCATCGTTCTGATCGTGGTCGGGATACTGCTCCTGGCCGGCGCCGTGGTCCTCATGCCGGGCTTCTTCACCCTGCAGCCCAACGAGGCACGCGTGCTGATCCTCTTCGGCAACTACAAGGGCACCACCCGGCAGATCGGCTTCCGCTGGGCCAACCCGTTCTACTCCAACGGCTCCAGCTCCCAAGCCCTGGCGGCGCGTCTGGCACAGCAGGCCGGCAGCGACGCCAAGAAGCAGCAGCAGGCACAGAGGGCCATCCCCAAGTCGGCGCGCCGCTACAGGGTGTCGCTGCGCGCCCGTACACTGATGGTCGACAAGCTCAAGGTCAACGACAAGCAGGGCAATCCGGTGGAGATCGCGGCAGTGGTGGTCTGGAGGGTCCTCGACACCGCCCAGGCCGTCTTCGACGTCGACGACTACGAGCTCTATGTGGCCACACAGAGCGAGTCGGCACTGCGGCACCTGGCCACGGAGTACGCCTACGACCACGGTGAGGAAGGCATCGATGCCACCGAGATCACCCTGCGCAGCAACGTCGAGGAGGTCTCGGCGGCGCTCGCCCGGGAGCTCGAGGACCGGCTGGGCAAGGCCGGCGTCACCGTCGAAGAGGCCCGCCTCACCCACCTTGCCTATGCGCCGGAGATCGCCCAGGCGATGCTGCGCCGTCAGCAGGCGGAGGCCGTCATCGCCGCGCGGCAGAAGATCGTGCACGGCGCCGTGAGCATGGTGGACATGGCTCTGCGCGAGCTCAGCGAGAAGGACGTTGTGAACCTCGACGACGAGCGCCGGGCGACCATGGTGAGCAACTTGATGGTCGTGCTGTGCGGCGAGAGCGAGGTGACCCCGGTCCTCAATGCCGGCACGCTCTACACGTGACCCCGCCGGCGCACCGGTCATCGACCTCGTCGGCGAGCCGGCGGAGCGGGAGGCGCACCGCGATGAACCATAACCTTCACTCTAAGACTTATACTCATGCTCCGTCGGGCGAGCGGGACGGCCGCCGGGCCGCGGCACGCCCGGTACCATGACCGGGCGCAAGCAGTTCCTGCTACGAATGGACCCCGAGCTCTGGCGGGAGCTCGAAACCTGGGCTGCTGATGAGCTGCGCAGCGTGAACGGTCAGATCGAGTACCTGCTGCGCGAGGCGGTGAAGAAACGTCGTGGTGGGCGGCGCCCCCAGGGGCGCCGCCCACTTGGCTGACGCCTGCGAAGGTCTGCCGCGTCGCCCGAGGGGCGGCCGTGCATCCTCAGTCGGCCTCGACGTCGATGACGATCGAGTCGACGACCTTCCTGAGCGCGGGCTCCGTCTCGTCGAAGACCGCCGAAGGCGCGCCGGCGAGCACGAACATGCTCTTGTCGGCCCAGAGAGTGCCGGAGATACGGCCGGCGAGCTGGGGGTCGTCGATCGGCAGCGCCGGGACCGCTCCGCCGATGGACGCGCACAGGGCCGGCACGCCGCCGAGCGAGCACTCCTCCGGCTCACCGAAGTCGGCCTCCGCAAAGTCCTCCTCGAAACCGCCGAACTGCGCCTGCAGCGCCGCCATCGCCTCGGCCGAGCCAGGCTCGTAGCTCGTCCCGCCGGACCCGGACGCCCCGACGGAGATCTTGATCGCCGACGGGGCGCCGGTCTGGCCGCTGTCGGCGATGACGACGATGAGCCCCGAGCCTTCGTCTGCTTCCTCGAAGACATCGAAGCGCTGCGCGTCGTAGGTGACGGAGAAGCCGTAGTCGGCGTTGGTGTACGTCTTCTCTCCTGAGGCCGATTGAGAGCTCGAAACGTCGCCGGCGCCGTCTCCCCCGCCACCGCCACAGCCGATGAGGATCGTGGCGAGACCGGCGACCAGGAGGACGGCGGCCGGCATCCGGACGAGACCCCGTGCAACTCTGCCCATCCGCTCCTCCTTCGTCGGGACCTGCGGCAGCGCCCGCCACCCTGTCGGTCCGCCTTCATGATAGCGGTCGTCGGTCACGATAGTGGCAGCGCCGGCTGGACTGCGCCGGCATGGCGGGGAGACGGCCCGCTCCCTTCAACAGACACTTACCCTAAAGTTAAGAGTTATGGTCGTCCTCATCGTGACCTCACGCCACGCCTCGACCCGCTGCTGCTACGATGTGACCGACTCGGACACGCGCATCGGAGGGCTGCGTGGGCTACGCCGGCTGGGTGATCGTGGGGGTGGTCGTCTCCGCCTGCGGCGGCGCGCTGGCCTGGTTCGAGAAGCCGCTGCTGGACTTCTTCCACCCGCTGCAGCTCAACTTCGTGGTGCGCATCATCTCGGTGGTGCTGCTCTCCGCCGTGACCGTGCCGCTCACGCTTCTCGGCGGCTGGAGCCTGGTCATCGAGACACCACCCGCCGCCGCCGCGTGGATCGCCGTGGCCGCCTTCTTCGAGTGGACGATCGCCCTCTCCGCTTTCTACTACGCCCTGCGCGTCGGCACCATCTCCGTCGTCACACCGATAGTGGCGGCGGCGCCGCTCTTCACGGCGCTGTTCGGCGTCCTGTTCCTGGGTGAGCGACCGGCCCCGTGGGTGTACGTCGGCATGCTCATGACCGTGATCGGCATCGTCGTGCTGACCCGCTGGATGCCGACCGAAGAGGAGGCCACGGCCCAGGCGGCCGGTGACAGCGTCACGGTGGCGGCGGCGTCGGCTGCGGATCCGCCGCCGGACTGCGACGACCCTCTGGCGGCGCCGGTCGCCTGCGCCGCGGCGCCGCTGCCCGGCACACGCCGGACCGTCCTGCTGGTGGTGCTCCCGGCTCTGCTCGCAGCCGTGACCTGGGGGGCCTACCCGGTGCTTGTCGAGGCGGCCGAGCGAGCCGCGGGCGGACCGACGGTCGGCATGATGATCGAGAGCCAGCTGCTCGGCGCCGTGTTCCTGATGCCGTTCATGGTCGGCCGCCGGGCACGGGGCAGACGGCGGCCGCCGCCCGCCGCTGCCCGGCGTCGCATCGTCTGGTTCCTGGCGGCGGTGGCCGTCCTCGAAGTGGTCTGGGGCGTCTTCTTCTACTTCATGGTCGAGAACCTGGGCTCGATCGTCACCGGCGTCCTGATAGCCGTCACGCCGGTGTTCTCGGTCCTCGGCGGCATCCTGATCTGGAAGGAACGGCTCAACGTGCCGTCGGCAGCCGGCGCCGCGCTGGCGGTCGCCGGAGTGATCGTGGCCGCTTTCGGCGGCGCCGTCTGACGCTCCGCAGCCTGCTCCGGCTACGCGACTCCGTTGACATTCGTCGCCGGCACGCTACCCTTCTGGACGACGGTATTCGGCGCCGCATGCACGGCACGGGGAGGCCACCGTCACGACACACCGGTCAGAGACCTGGACAGAACGGCGCGCCGCTACCGACGGCGGAGACGGCAATCCCTCGCGAAGCCGCGACGAGTCGCAGGCGGCCCTCGACGCCGTCGCAGATTGCGTCTTCATCCTCGATACCGAGCACCGTCTCGTCCGCGCCAACCGTGCCGCCAGCCGATGCCTCGGCGTTGGCATCAACGATCTCCTCGGGCAGCCCTGCTACCGGCACGTCCACGGACTCGACGAGCCGATCGAAGGCTGTCCGCACGTGCTGCTGCTGCAGGACGGCGACGCGCACGACGCCGACATGGACGAGCCGCGGGTCGGCGGGCGCATCCACGTGAGCTGCACCCCTCTCACCGACGAGGAGGGCCGGCTGCTCGGCGCCGTCCACATCATGCGACCGCCGGGCAACGGCCACCGACCGCCGGCGCCGGCACCCGACGGCGATCTCGCCGAGACACCGGCCCACCGGTTCCCCACTCCGGACCTGCACCGGGTCCTCGACGCGGTGAGCGACCAGATCGTCGTGCTCGACCGGCAGCTCCGCATCCTCTGGCTCAACGAAGCGGTCGCCGCCGAAGCCGACCGGCCGACGGCCGAGCTGCGCGGCCGGCGCTGTCACGAGGTCCTGTTCGGCGCCGAGGCGCCCTGCCTCGATTGCGCCGTCACCGTCGCGTTCGCCGACGGCCGGACCGTCGAGTCGGAGCGCCGCAGCGCCGACGGCCGCTATCTGCTGCATCGCGCCTACCCGCTCGTGGACTCCGAGGGCGCCGTCACGGCAGTGGTCGCGACCGCCGAAGACGTCACCGCCCGCCGACTCACCGAGGTCACCCTGGCGGAGTCGGCCACCGAGCTGCGGACGGCGCTGCAGGCGACGGTGCGCGCCCTGGGCGCCGTCATCGAGCTGCGCGACCCGGACACGGCCCGGCACCAGCGGACCGTGGCTCATCTGGCGCAGGCGCTGGCGGCCGAGATGGGCCTCGACGACGACCTCGCCGACGGCCTCTGGTTCACCGGCCACCTGCACGACATCGGCAAGCTCTGCGTCCCCATCGAGATCCTCGGCAGGCCCGGGAGACTCGGCGGCAGCGAGCTGACCCTCGTGCGTCTGCACCCGGAAGTGGCGGAGCGGATCCTCGCCGACATCCCGTTCGAGCGGCCGGTGGCCAGCGCCGTGGGCCAGCATCACGAGCGCCTCGACGGCAGCGGCTACCCGCGCGGGCTGCGCGGCGACCAGATCGCGCTCGAGGCGCGCATCCTGGCGGTCGCCGACGTCGTGGCGGCGATGACGGCGCATAGGCCGCATCGGCCGGCCCTCGCCATCGAGACGGTCGTCAAAGAGATCGTGCGCGGCACGGGGACGCAGTTCGACCCCGACGTGGTCGCGGCACTCAGGCACCTGCACGAGAGGGGCGAGCTGCCGATAGAGGGCTGAGCACGGCGGTAGTCGATCCGGCCGCGGCGACCGCAGGCTGTGAGGATCACGGCCGGGCGCTTGCCCGACGCCCTCCTCACGGCGTGAAGAGCTCCACCGTCTCCGTCAGGTCCGGCGCCGACGGGCGCTGGCGGTGCACGATGAGCCGCACCTCGGCCGGCGCCACCCGCACCTCCACGTAGGCGTACTCCTCCTCGCGTGTGGCGCCGTTCCAGTAGCGGTCGGCCGGATAGCCCGGGGGCGCCGGCCGCGTACCGAGCTCCTGCTCGGAACCGCCGGCGCCGCACACGACGTAGCGCACCCCCTCGACCTCGAACGCCTCGGTCGCGTGCACGTGGCCGCTGAAGACGACGATGTCGAGGCGGCCGGCGTACTCGCGCAGCACCGTGTGCGGATCGGTGGCCGCCGGCAGACCGCCGGCGCGACCCAGCGTGAAGCTGGGCCGGTGGTAGAGGACGAACGCGCGCCGCAGGCCGTCCTCGAGCGCATCGTCGAGCCAGCCTCTCAGCAGGTCCATCTGCGCACCGAAGTCGAGCGGGCGGTCATCGGCGCCGGCGCCGGCGAACGCCTCGCTGTCGAGGGCCATGAACCGCGCGCCGCCGAAGTCGAACGCCCAGACCGGCCGCTCGGCGGCGAAACCGAGCTCCCCGAGGGCCGGCAGGGCGCCGCGCATCCCCTCCAGGGTCGGATCGCCCCACGTCTCGTGGTTGCCGGCACAGGCCAGCACACGTCCGCTCAGCTCCACGGTGTGGTCGTCGCCGGCGCCTCCTGCGGTCACCTCGCCGACCCGCAGATCCGCCGGCGCGATGCGGTCGAGCAGCCTCTCCCGCAGGTCGCGCCAGAAAGGGCTTGCCTCGGCCGTACGGCCCTGCAACCCCCAGAACGTCATGTCCCCGGCGTGCAGCAGGAAGGCCGACGGGCCAGCCGATCGGCCGTCAGGCTGCCCGGGTTCAAGGGCGCGAGCGAGCGAGCGGTAGGTCCACGTCTGCCCGGCGCGCCGGAACGTCTGCCGTCGCGCGCCGCCCTCGACCTCGACGACCCGGACCGGCCAGCCGGCGCGGTAGTCGATCTGGCGAGTGGCACGCCCCGGCACTGTGAGCAGCAGGCGGGACAGCAGGCCGCTCTGCGGATCGAACGACGGTTCTGCCGTGAGCGATCCGCCTCCGCTGCCGAGAGCGTAGCCGGCCGCCCGCTCAGCCAGACCGCTCACGACCCCCCACTGCGACTCCGTGAACGGCAGGTAGCCGGGGCCGACGGTATCGCCGGCAACGACAAAGGAGTACTCGGCCGGAGACGGGCCGATCGACGGGGCGTCGCCGGCGTTGGTACCGGCACCGGAGGACGGCTTCGGGGATGCCGATGGCAGCCCGCCGACACCGCCCGCAGACGCCGAGGCCGCCGCATCCGGTGACGCCCCCGGACCCGAGGACGCGACGCCGTCCGTGCCGGCCGGCCCACCCGGGTCGGTCGCCGTGCCGCAGGCCGCCACGAGCAGCCCGGCCGCCAGTACCAGCACGCCGATCGAGCATCGGCGGAACAGCCACTTCAGGACTGCGCCGCCGCGTCCGATACCTCTGGGCGAGATCACGGTCGCGATGGGCCGCCGAGCCACCGGTCCTCCATCCACGCATCGATCCATGCCGTCAAGGGTAGCGGGACTCGACCGATGGGCAAACCCTCTCCGTGGGCGGTCGCGACAGAGTGCCGACCGCCGGCCACCGATGCAGGAGCGAGCAGATGGACCAGATCGCAGCAGAGATCTACCACTGGACGACACCGCACCCGGAATGGCACCCGGCGACCGAGTGGGGACGCGAGGTCGGCAGCTACGCCCTCATCTGCTTCGACACGGTCGTACTGGTCGACCCCCTGGTGCCGGCCGACGACGACCCCGGCCGTGCCGGGCTGCTCGACGAGCTGGACGGCCTCGCCGAGGGCGCTCGCGCCCTCGAGATCATGGTCACCATCCCCTACCACACACGCAGCGCCGAGGCGCTCTACCAGCGCTATGCGGGCAGCGAGCCGCAGCCGCGCCTGTGGGGTCACAAGGCAGTCGCCAAGCGGCTTCTCGACCCCTCGACCGAGCTCCATCTCCTCGTCCCCTCGACGCCTGTCACGCACGAAGGACGAGTCCTCGCCGTCCCCTATGCCATCGGCAACCCGCGGCGCTACGAGACGCCGCTGTGGTTCCCCGAGCTGCGCTCGCTCGCCTTCGGGGACGCGGTGGTGGGCGTCGACGGACGGTTGCGCATCTGGCAGCCGGGGCCGTTCTCAAGGCAGTGGTACCGGGAGAAGTTCCTGCCCACGCTGTTGCCGTTGCTCGAGCTGGACGTGGATCACGTGCTCGTGACGCACGGCCCGCCGGTCCTCGAGGGTGCACGCGAGGCCTTGCGCGAGGCGGTGACTTCCCCGCCCTGGGACCACGCGCCCTGAGCCGTCACAGCCGGGCGGCCGCCGGCGAGAGCCGGCGCGTTACCGGTCGCCCGACGGAGGCGGCGGATCTTCCGCCGGTCGGGTCTCGGAGGGCGCCGATCGAGCGGGCGACTCCGGTGTCGGCGGCGGGCTCCCCGTCGATGACGCCTCGAAGGGCGGCGGCGGTTCCGACGGCGCCGGCGGTGGTTCCAACGGCGGCGGCGGCTTCGGCGGTTCCGGCGGCGGTTCCGACGGCGCCGGCGCGGCCGGATCGACAGCCTGTGGAGCACCGGCCGGCCGTGTCGCCGGCACGTCCGCCGGCCTGCCCGCCTGCAGGCGCGCCGCCTCGCGCTGCTCGGCGAGCTCGCGCCGCTCGGCATGGAGCTCCTCGGGGCTGGCGGCCGAGCGCCGCACGGCCAGGAACATGAAGTAGAAGACGGCCAGCATCGCCGAGAACATGGCCGAGAAGGCGAGCGGGCCGATGAGGTCGTCCGGTGAGGTCAGGCGGGCATGCGCGTAGTCCCACAGCTCGCCCGGTCGCGTGAAGACCTCCCAGCTGTTCCAGCGCAGAAAGCGGCCGATGAAGATGCCGACGCCGCCGACGGTGATGGCCGCCCACACGACGACCCAGCCGGCGAAGAACCCGAACGCGCCGCGCACGAGCGTGTGGACCAGGTACAGCGAGGCCACCGCCAGGTACAGCCCGCAGAGGCTGAAGGCCATGAAGATGCCGATCTGGTACCACGAATCGATCCCCAGCCACGTCAGGTACATGAAGTCGGTGATCATGTACGGGGCGTTGGGGAAGAACGCGAGCCACACCGGCAGGGGAAGCACGAGCAGCCAGCGGCGCCACTTGGTCCAGGCGCGCATGGCGACCGCCCACAGGGCCGCCAGATAGGGGACCCAGGCAAGCGCCAGATTGACGTGCAGACGGGGACCGTACCAGCCGGAGCGCAGCCACTTGGCGGCCAGCAGCGTCAGCGCCAGGAGGCTGGCGGCCAGCAGCGGGTAGAACATGCGCGGCACGAGCCAGCGATGCAGGCGCATCAGCCTCCCGTCCGCCGGCTGCTCGCCCTCGACCAGGCGACGGTGGACGGCCAGCGGCGGCCTCTGCGGCGCCTGCGGGCGCGACCTTCTGGAGAACGTGGACACAGACCTAGGGTACCACCGCACGCCGAAGTGGCGCCGTCCGGCCCGCTGACGCCCAGATCGCCGCCGCCCGGAATGCCGCCGCCCACATCGCCGCCGCCCACATCGCCGCCGCACGGCCCACGCCCGCCTGTCTGCCGCGGCCCCGGCGACGTATCATGGTGTCAGCCGCCGAGCACCCGGCAAGAGAAGCGGGGGCGCGCCGGCACCGAAGGAGGCCGATGACGGGACCACGCGACCATGAGAGGCGCGGCCAGGAAGGGAGTGAGCGCGGTGCGCGCGAGCGCGACGAGCGTGAGCCCGGCGCGAGCGTGCGCGGCGGCAACGAGCCCCACACGCCCGAGCCGGACGCCGAGGAGCCGGGCCCGGACCGCGTGCCGGATGGGACCGAGTCCGGCCGGCCGGCCGGCGCCGACCCTTCCGTCGAGTTCAACGCCCTCTTCAACTACCTCGACGCACACCTGCGGCGCGAGCTGCGCATCGAGCGCCGCTACGACTTCATGGACCTGGTCAACGAGGGCGCGCGGCGCGGCATCGTCCCGGCCGGCATGGTCAACGAACTGCGCGACTGCAAGGCACTGCGCAACCTGCTCGTCCACACCGCCCGCCATCCGCACGACGCGCTGGCGCAGCCCAGCGACTACGGACTCGAGCGCTTCCGCGAGATCGTCGCCGCCATCGCCGATCCGGTCCGGGTGTTCCCCACGTTCCGCCGCACGATACGTCCGTTCGGCGCCGACGAGCCGCTGACCAAAGCCCTGCGGTTCATGGCCGAGCATGAATTCTCCCAGGTCGTCGTGCGCGACGACGGGCGGCTTGCCGTATTGAGCAGCGAGGGCGTCACGCGCTGGCTGGCGGCGCTGGCCGACGACACGGTGCCGATGGCATCCACCACCATCGGCGACGTCCTCGAGTTCGAGCCCGAAGGCACCTTCGCGCTGCTCCCGCGCTCGGCCACCATCGACGAGGCGCGCGACTTCTTCGACCGTGCCCCCGGGCTGCCGCAGCCGCGGGTGCACGCCGTCATCATCACCGAGCACGGCCGTGACACAGAGCAACCGCTCGGATTCGCCACACCGTGGGACCTGGTTCCCGACGAGCAATAGGCCGACACGAGGGAGAGAGCGATGTACTGGCAGCGAGGCAGCGTGACGGAGGAGCAGGCACTCCTGCTCTTCAAGCATCTGCCGGTCGACATCAGCTACGCCGATGAGAACGACGTGCTGCTGTTCTGGTCGGGCAAAGACGCCTACAAGACGTGCGACGCGCGCTACATCGGCCGCGACGTGCGCGACTGCCACCCTGAGCCGTCGCTCCCCGTTCTGGAAGAGATCCTGCGGGCCTTCAAGGCCGGCGAGAGAGACGTGGCCGAGGGGTGGGAGAGCGACGAGGAAGGTCTCCGCTCCCGCACGCGTTACGTGGCCGTGAGAGACCGCCACGGAGCCTACAAGGGCATCCTCGAGATCATCCAGGACCTGCGGGACGTCCGCGGCCTGACCGGAGACCAGAAGCTGCCCGGCTGGTGAGACGCCGGCCCGCGCCCCCCGGTCCGCCGCGCGGATCGGCGCACAGCATCCGCGACCCTTCGGTCCACGGCGCGGATCGGCGGGTCAGGACCGCAGGCGCAGTCGGCAGGCGTCGTCGCCGGCCGCCAGGGACGTGAGCTGCTCGACACTGTCTGCCGGTACGCCCAGCAGACCGCGCACGAAGCCGCGGTCGTAGCTGCACACGATCTCCGGGGCGACGGCGGCCAGCTCTGCCACCACACAACCGCGCAGCTCGAGCACACGTCCGTCCGGCCCATCCCGGAGCGTCGCCCCGTAGCCGTGCCGGTCGAGCCACTGCGTCGCTGCCTCCGGCGACGACGCTCCGAGCAGGCGGCCTTCGCGATGGCCGGCCTCTTCGACGACAGCCGCCAGAGCCTCGGCATCGTTGGCCACCGCCGGCAGCACCCGCAGCAGGCCCTGCGCCAACCAGAGGTAGCGTCGCTCAGGTATCGACAGCGACGTGACGGTCCGCGCCGGCGAGAACACGCGCGCCGGCCGGCCGCCGCAGCCGGTGTGGCGCAGGCTCACCGACAGCAGGCCCAGATCGACCAGCTTCTCCAGGTGCGAGCGCGCGACGGTGCGGTGCAGTCCGGTCGCCGCCGCCAGCTCGCCGGCCGAGAGCGGTTCGGCCGACGCCATGACGCGCCGGAAGAGGTCGCGCCGCGAGGCATCGGCGAAAGCCTCGCCGAGGCGCGCGAGCTCGTCGTCGTCCGGGCCGTTCTGCGCGACCGTCCGGTCGCCGGGCATCACAGCATCAGTCATGACGCCTATCGTAACAGGTGAGCGCCCGTTATGACGGTCACAGCACACACAACATGGCCCACAACGGTTAGCTGCACGAGCTGCCACGGGAAGACTCTGAGACTGTCGGCGAGAGAACGGTCCCCAGTCGGCCGCACCTGCGCCCGTCGACCTGGGGACTGCCGGTCCACACAGCCAGGAGGCTCCGATGATCAAGGTCAAGACCTTCGCCACCCCCATCAAGATCTTCGCCACCATCCGCGAGCTCGAGGAGCTCGACCACGCGGTGATGACCTTCCTCAAGGATGAGGGCGCGACCACGGTGCTCGCCCTCAGCGACGCCGCCACGACCGGCGAGAACGGCGAGACGATCGGCCTGACCCGCTCGGTCGCCTACGAGGTGCAATAGCCGGCTGCGCGACGACCAGGCTGTACGGCCTCTCGGCGGTACCCCATCCCGGCGGCACCCGATCACGGCCGCACCCAGTCCCGGCCGCCCTCGTCCCGCCGCCGCCTCGTCCCGGCTGCCAGGCCTCTCGGCTGCACCCCGGCCCGGGCTGCGGTAGTGTCTCCCGGCCAGCGACGCCGGAGGATCAGACATGGACGACAAGCGGGCTACCAATCTCAAGCTGTGGAACGAGTGGACGCGCATCCACGTCGACTCCGACTTCTACGACGTCGACGGGTTCCTGCGCGGCGGTCTCTCGCTCCTGCCGCTTGAACGCGAAGAGCTCGGCGACGTCGCCGGCAAGCGGCTGCTGCACCTGCAGTGCCACTTCGGCCTCGACACCCTCTCGCTGGCCCGCCTGGGAGCCGAGGTCACCGGCGTCGACTTCAGCAGCGAGGCGATGCAGGCGGCCCGGCGACTGGCCGCGGAGGCCGGGCTGAACGCCACGTTCATCGAGTCGGACATCTACGAGCTGGCCGACACGGCGCCGCCGGACTGGGACGGCGCCTTCGACATCGTCTTCGTCACCTACGGCGCCCTGGAGTGGCTCAGCGATCTGCAGCCCTGGGCGGCGCTCATCGGCCGCTTCCTGCGTCCCGGCGGGCTCTTCTACCTGGCCGAACTGCACCCGTATGCCGGCTCGCTGGAGCTGGAGCCGATCGTGCCGGAGCAGCCCGCCTACCGGCTCGTGCAGACCTACAGCTACTTCCCCACCGGCGAGCCGCAGCGGTTCGATGTGGAGGGCTCCTACGCCGACCCCGACGCCCACGTGGAGCAGGACGTCTGCTACGGCTGGCCGCACCCCATCGCCGAGGTGCTGACCGTGCTGCTGGAGCAGGGACTGCGGATCGAGAGCTTCCGCGAGCACCCCTTCTCCTGCTCCGCGTACTGGCCGCAGATGCGCAAGCTCGACGACGGCTACCACTGGCTGCTCGACGAGAGCGGCACCCCGCGCACCGACGTGCCGTTCCTGTACAGCCTGCGGGCCATCAAGGAGGAAGAGGCCTGACAGCCGGACCCTGGGCGGCGAGATCCCAGACGGCAAGGACCTTGACTCGGCACATGTACCGTTGTACTCTTTGTGTGCGTTCTTACACTCACAACAAGAACGCCGGCCCGGGGCGTTGTCGAGTGCCTGTCCCTACCCCAGGCTTCGGAGCCCCATGAGGGCGGCGGCCCACCCTCCAGCCGCCGCCCTCACCTTTGCCCCCTCGGCTACCCTCGGCAGCGCTCGACACCCGTACGGCAGCCACCGAGCCTTCGGTCACGGCCGCCCTCACCGTCGCCTGGGCCGTCCTCTACTCTTCCGCAGCCGCTGAGCTTTCTGCCCCACACGCCCTCGGCTTTGCCTCAGACGCCCCGAGCTCTCACCGACCGTCAACGTCCGGCCCGGGGACCTCGACGGCAGCCGGCCCGGGGACCTCGACGGCAGCCGGCCCGGAGTCCTCGACGGCAGTCGGCCCGGAGTCCTCGACGGCAGCCAGCTCGAGGAACAGGGCTCCGAGCTGCTCGCGCGGCACCACCAGATCGGCGGCCCGCCGGATCTCGTCCGGCGCCTCCGCGACCGCCACACCGAGCGCCGCCCAGCGCAGCATGTCGAGGTCGTTGTAGCTGTCGCCGCACCCCACCGTCCGCGACGGCGCCACGCCCAGCCGCTGCCGCAACGCTTCCAGCGCGCCGGACTTGGAGGCGTCTGTGTGGTTGATCTCCACGTGGTGGCGCAGCGAACGGGTCACGTAGAGCTCGCCGGCCCAGCGGCGCTGCATCTCCGGCAGCAGCCGTTCGACCACCTCCGGCTCGGCGAGGATCAGAAGCTTGGTCGGTGGATGCTCCAGCACGAACGGCACCAGGTCGGGCACGACGGTGTACTCCACACCCCCGAATGCCGCGTACCGTTTCGTCCACTCGTCCTCGCTGTCGACGAAGAGGTGATCGTCGACGAAGGCGTTGATGTGACGGCCGCGCTGATGCGCAAAGCGCACCACATCGGCCGCCGCCGGCGACTCCAGGGGCCGATGATGCAGCGGCTTGCCGTCGGCCAGATCGGTCACGAGCGCCCCCTGATAGCAGACGATCGGCCCGTCGTGCAGTCCCAGATCGGCGACGACCCGGCGGGCGCTCTGGAACATGCGCCCGGTGCTGACCACAAAGCACACGCCCGCCTCGCGCAGCGCCGTCACGCCCTCGATCAGTTGCGGCGGAAAGACGCCGTCGGGAGGCAGCAGCGTGCCGTCCAGATCGGAGGCCACCAGGCCCGGTCGCAGCGCCGATCCGCCGGCGTGGTGCGGCAGCGATCGGCCGTCGGCCGGTCGCAGCGCCGATCCTCCGTCTGCCGCCTCTTCCTCACTCATCGATCAGGCCTCCGTTCCAGAAGAGCATGGGTACGCGGGTCGCGGCCGCCGGAGCGATCGCCGCCGCCGGGATGGTCGCCGCCGCCGGGATGGTCGCTGGCACCAGGATCGTCGCTCTCGTTGCAGCAGCCGCTCAGCATCTTGTGTACACCCCGACACCGCCCGGATGTACAGCCTTTCCAGAGCCTCTCGGCACACGATGCCCCCGCCGGCCGCCAGCGCCGGTCGGGTCGGTCGAGTGCACAGAGAGGCCCGGTCGCGAGTCACGCCGGTCGCGAGTCACGCCGGTCGCGAGCCACGCCGGTCACCGGAAACGACGACCGGACCGGCAACGACGACCGGTGTAGACGCCCGCCGTCCCGGGTACACAGCGATCACAGAGGAGAATGCGAGAACCCCGAGGGGTCCGATTCTCAAAGAGACCTGGTGATCGCCAGGTCTCTTTCTGTGTGCGCCGTGCAGCCCGCATCGCTCCCGCTACTTCCTGCGGAAGGCATCCTTCAGCTTCTCCAGGTCGACTTGCCCCTCCAGGAGCCCCACGACCAGGTAGCCCACGAACGCACAGAGCGCGACGACGAGCATCTCGCCGAAACCGAGCCACATCCAGATCACGCCGACGGCGGCACCGATGATCAGTCCGATGTACGCGCCTTTCACGAGTCACCCCTGTCGTCGAGTATGAACCTGTCGACCTCGATCTCCAGCCAGCCTATCTCCTTGCCGGTGGCGCGGCGCAAGTCGTCGCTGATCACCTGCAGCAGGCGCGGGTGGAGTCGCGCCAGATCGCACGGCCGGGCGCTCACCACGGCCAGCGCATCGTACCTCTCGCCGTCCTCGTACAGCGTCACCCGGGCCTGCTCGATCTCGGCGGCATGCCGGGTGAGCGCCCGCGAGAGGTAGCGATCGACAGGACCGGCCTCGATGGTGGTGGTGCCGCCCTCGCCGGCGAGGTCGATGCGCTTGATCCCGGGGGCCTGTCGGCGCACCACGCGCGCCGCCAGCACGAGGCAGATCAGCGCCACGAGCCCGGCACACGCGGCCGCCACGCCGGCGCGCCACGGATGACCGGGCTCCACGACCCACTGCCACCACGAGGGCAACGGCCAGCTGACGTCGGGGACGGCCGCCAGCACGATCTGCCGCGCCGCGACAGCACCGGCCACGGCGATGGCCACCACGCCGACGACGATGAGGACCGTTCGGGCGAGGCGCGTCACGGCAGGTACCTGCCCAGCTCGCGGACGCGCGCGCAGCGGACCTCGATGCGCGGCCGTGTACAGGAGAGTCCGGCCGCGTCGCAGAGCGCCCGCTGCATGCGGTCGGCGGCCTCGCCGCGCAGCCGCGTCTCGTCGGACAGCGGCCGCGCCACGATGTCGACCTCGGCCTGCAGCTCACCGTGCCGCGACCGTACTCGTGCCTCGGTCTGCAGCACGTCGGGGTCGACGGCCATGGCGGCGGCCAGCTCGCGCTCGATGGCATGCGAGCGCACGGTGACACGGCCGCCGGGGACGTCGACCCGCAGCAGCGGATCGCGCAGGCGCAGGCCGGCGATCATGAGCAGCACGCCGACGATCACCGCCGCCGCCAGCAGGGCGACCCGCTGCGGTACGTCGTCCGGCAGCGGCACGGAGGCCCACGGCGAGAAGTCCGAGCCGCTCGCCGCGGCCACGAACTCGACGGCGAGCATCACGAAGAACCCCGTGGCGACGAGCAGCACCAGCCCCGCCAGGACGGCGGCGAAGCGCTCGGTAGGCGGTATCCTGCGCGGCGGCTTGCTCACGGCGTGCCGATCAGCCCTCCTCCACCTCGTCCTCGCTGGGGAAGTGGATGTCGGCGACCACGACGTTGACCTCGCGTACCTTGAGTCCCGTCGTCCCCTCGACCTGTGTGCGGACGGCCTGACGGCACTTCTCGGCCACGTCGGCGATGTTGTGTCCGTACGTGGCGACCATGGTGATGTCGATGTCGACGCCGCCCTCGTGGATGTCGACGCTGATGCCCTGCGTGCGGCTCTCGCCGCGCAGCGAGCTGAACGCGCGCGAGGCGGCGCCACCGAGCCCGTGCACGCCCGCGATCTCGCGGCACGCGTTGTGCGCCACCTTGGCGACCACGCTGTCGGAGATGGTCACCGGCTGGCTCGGCACCCCGGCTTCCGGCTGCTGCGGCTCTTCGGCCATGTCACCCTCCTTGACGTCGCGGCGAGACGCGGCGCGCGCCGGCCCCGCCGAACGGGATCTGCCTGCCTGCAACTCTACCGGTTTGCGACCGCCGGCGACGAGTCCACGTATGCGAAAAGCGGCGGGCCATCCGGCAGTCGACCGGGGAGCCGATGGGCGGCGAGTCGTCCGAATGTCGGCCGGCGAGGCGGCGAGTCGCCCGGACATCGACCGGCGGGCAGGCGGCGGTGAGCGATCTGCCGTCCGACGGCGGGCAGGTGGTGGTGAGCGATCAGCCCGTCAGTCGGGAAACTGCTCTGAGAGGTAGTCGATGACCGCCTGCCGCTCCTGATCGTCGAGCTGCGCACCCCTGGCGATCTCGCCGTCGACGATCGACGTCCACTCCTCCGGCGACTCGCTCTCGCCCTCCACCCTGGCGAGATCGTGGCACTGCGTGCAGCGCTCCTGCACCAAAGCGGCGCCGTCCAGCGTCGCCGTGGCTGTGGCCGTCGGTTCGCCGGTCGCCGTGGCGGCCGGCGTCGTGGCGGCGGGTGTCGTCGGCTCCTCCTGCGGCGTCTCACCGCCACAGGCCGCGAGGGCCGGTGCCAGCAGCAGTGCGAACGCGACGACAGAGACTGCACGCATCTTGACCGAGCGTCTCATGGAACGCCTCCCCCCGACGTGAAGTCCGGCACAGCGGGCCACCGCTGCCGGCACACGTGGAGCATCATACAACTTGTCGGCCGGGATTTCGGAAACGTGCGTTCATCGCTCACGACGCACCCCTGGCGATTCCGGGCAGCGCCCACCTGCGAAGTCCGCTCGCTCATCCGCCGATGGTGGCCTCAGCTACAAACGCTTCAAGTACCGGCGATTCCGAATCGACCGCATCCGGCCCGACTGCCTCGAGGTGGAAGCGAATACCGACCGCACGTCGGCGAGCGCCCCCTCATGGGAATCACCCTGCCCGACTATGACACCGTTGCTGCCCAGGGGATAGGCAACGTAGCCATCGGCATGCTTCTCGACCACGATCTTCATGCTCACCATCTGCGCTGCCGGCGTAGCTATGCTCCTCGAAACGTACCTGCAGGCCACGCTCGACGAGCTGGCAGCCTGCTGGTTCCGAGTGTTCTCACGACGGCCAGCTACTGGTAGAGTACGTGTTGTCGTGAAGTCGTTGCGCAGCAGGATGATCGGCGCCTTCGAGAACCCCTTCGGCTACTACGTCCCGGACGCAAGGCAGCGCATCACATGCGAGGCCAAGATGCCCAAAGGCAAGTACGAGTGGTTACTCTCGGCCACAGACTGGGCCGGCAACGTCCAGAAGACCAGCTGGAAGTACCTCACGGTCAAGTGAGGACCCGGCTCTGGTCGGGCGGTCGCAGCGTTGCTCGCACGGTACATGGCCGGCAGTTGCGCAACATCAGCGGCTAACCACGACGGAAAGGACGGAGACGATGGCGACCACAAGGACGGGAACACACGTGGGTCACGGAGACTCCGGCGGGGACGGCGGAGGCAGCTGCCCGAGACCGGGTCGCATGATGACCCGATTGACCGCGGCGGCGGTCGTCGCGCTGGTCGGGCTGCTGCTCGTCCCCCAGATCTGCCTCGCCGCAGGGTTCTCCAGGCAACGGATCTCGGCGGGCGCGAGCGCGATCTCCTTCGTCGATGCCAACCATGGCTATGCCGCGGGTGAAGGCATCTGGAAGACCAGCGACGGCGGCCGCAGTTGGAGGCCAATGGCGCCCCCGCTCACCATGGACTACAACGGTGTGTCGGCGCTCACGGCGACAGCGGCGTGGGTGTGCGGCGACGACGGCTTCATCGGCCACACCTCGAACGGCATGACCTGGCAGTCACAGGTGAGCGGCACGGTACAGGCGCTCATCGCTATCGATTTCGTCAGCGCTACGAACGGTTGGGCGTGCGGCAGAGGTGGGACGATCGTAGCCACAACCGACGGCGGAGCCTCGTGGGTCACCCAGACCACAGGTGTCACGACGAACCTCATAGCCGTCGACTTCGTCGATAGCATCCATGGATGGGCGGTCGGCGACGGCGGCGAGATCATCGCCACCGTGAACGGCGGAGAGAGGTGGCTGGGTTCGCTTGGACAGCTGAACGGAGTTCTTAGGTGATGGACTACTCTTCATGCAGCTGCTTGTTGCGTGCGTAGTGTAGACCAGTAGACCT
>Ga0172371_10001197_pt1 | contig 41053 bp, 42 predicted proteins | sample Lak12m_FD_114543 | JGI IMG/M metagenome (GOLD analysis project Ga0172371, IMG submission 114543) | Freshwater microbial communities from Kabuno Bay, South-Kivu, Congo - kab_022012_12m | ecosystem: Environmental > Aquatic > Freshwater > Lake | place: Democratic Republic of the Congo: South-Kivu... | reverse complement strand
TGGTACAACGCGCCCATTCCACAGCCAGACCACACGCTGCGCGCTGTGAAGACCGCTTTGCTCATCCGCGAATCGGTTGAAAACTTATACAAGGTTTTGCCGCCAGATTCTCATTTGGCGTTTGGGGTCGGCATTCATTATGGCGATGCGGTTTTGGGTTTAATTGGAACGGAAAAGCGCTTGGAATACACCGCCATCAGCGATACGGTGAACACGGCAAAACGTTTGCAGGAAAATTCCGCCAAAAATCAAATTATCATCAGCGCGCAGGCGTATGAGCGCGTGGAGAAATACGTCCATGTCGCTCCGCATTCGGAAATGCCCGTGAAGGGCAAGGCGCAGGCGATGAAAGTTTTTGAAGTGCTTGGGCTTAAGTAGCCGCGGCAATTATCATTGCGGTTACGCTGGCAAGCCCTTTTTCTATTGGCTCTACGTCAATATATTCATTAACCGTATGCGCGCCCCCGCCGCTGGTAATTCCCATTACAACGGCGGGGATGTTTTTGCTTAAGGGGATGTTTGCGTCCGTAGAGCCGCTGACGAGCAACGCCTCTATGCCTTGCGCTTGGCACGCTTGCAACGCGGTTTGCACAAAGGGATGTTGCGGCGAAATTTCCCCCGCCGGGCGCTGACCAATCACCTCCGCGCTAATTTTTACGCCTTCGCGGCTAAACCGCAGGATGGTCTCTTCCACTTGATGGATGAGTTTGCTCAACGCGGCTGGGTCTTCGGAGCGTAAATCCAGCTCGCATTTTGCCTCCGCCGCCAGCACATTGATTCCTGTGCCGCCGCCGAAAGTTCCCACGTTCATGGTGGTGCGCGGCGAGCGCGGCAGCCGAATGGCGGCAAGCTCCGTAACCAGCGCGGCGAGCTCATGCACGGCGGAGGGTTGTCCGTAATCCGCCCACGAATGCCCGCCCGCCGTTTTTGCCATAATGCGATAGCGCCGCACGCCAATGGCGCGATGATAAACATGACCTAAGGCAAGACCTTCCAGCACAAGGTAGCCAACCACGTCTGCGCCAAAACGCTCCACTACGCCGCGCATTCCGCGCAGGTCGCCCAATCCCTCCTCGCCTACATTGGCAACCAGCCAAACATCATGTTGAAGTTCTTGTTTACGCTCGCGCAGCGCCCACAGAACGCCAAACAATGCCGCTACGCCCAAAGAGTTATCGCCGATGCCCGGCGCAATTATTTTTTGCCCTTCTTTTTTATAAGCCAGATTAATGCTGGCAGGGAAGACGGTATCTAAATGCGCCGAGACAATGAGCGGCTTGGCTTTTTTTTGTTTGCCCGGCAGACGCGCATAGACATTGCCGAGTGAATCCATTGAAACGTCTCGCAGCGCTTCGCGCTCCAAGCGCCCGCGCACAAACTCTCCGCGCTGACCTTCGGAAAAGGTCGGCGCGGAAATTTGTTGAATTTCTATCGCAAGGTCGGTCAGCTGTTGGGCAAGAACTCTAAACATATTGGGTTTGGTAGGCATAATTTTTTTCTTTTCGTTAAATGATTCTCACGCGCTCGCGCAACGCCGCCAAACGCGCCTCTGCCAGACCGGGCAAAGTCTCGGATGGGTAAAAGGGACCGCTGCCTTCCACGCAAAGCGAGGCGGAGATGTTTCCGCGCAGCGCGGCTTCCAGCGCGTCCCCGCCGCTTTGCTTCATCCCCGCTAAAAAACCGCCGCAGAACGAATCGCCTGCGCCGCTGGGGTCTGCCACCCGCGAGGCATAAGCGGGAATTTCGTAACGCCGCTGTGTTTCAGCGTCAAAGACCATTTGCCCGCTTTTGCCGCGTTTGATGACGATAATTTTAACCTCGTATTCGCTGACGCGCCGCGCCATTTCCCACAAGTCATTTGTCTCGCCCCAAAACAGGGCGCGCAGTTCTTCTTCTGACGGCAAAAAAGCGGTTACGCCTTGCAACGCAAGGCGAATATCACGCCAGAGCGGAGGGGTCATATAATTTGGCGCAGGGTCTAGCGTGATAACCTGCCGCGAGCTTTTGAAGAGATGCGCCATTTGGCTTTGGCTGGTGAAATCAAACGCGCAGAGATGAATATATTCGGCGGCGCGGTATTCTTTTGGAATATCGCGCAGAGTGGGCGAGGCGGGGTCTATGGCGCGTGGGTCTGTGCGGAGCGCGTCTTCGGGGCTTTGATAGCCAAGCAGGGACTTTGGAAAGGGCAGTTGTCGCCGCGCAAAATGAGAGACGGCGTTGGTCTCGCTGCGTTCCAGCGTTTCGGTAAAGGCGCTGAATTTTCTTAAATCCAGATTTTGTAATTCGGGCAGAATTTGGATTCCGCGCGCGTCCATGCCGCGCGCTTCAATCTCGCGCAGCCACTGACGGGGGTAATCTTCGCCAACGCGCCCGACTAATCCTACGCCCGAAGATTCCCATAGCGCCAACCCGCCCGCGGCGTAGAGCAGGCTGCCGCCCGGCGAATCTATGCGCGGCGGGGCGTTGGGCGGCAGAATATATTCGCGGGCAAGTTTGCCCGCCAGAACGAAAGTTGGCGCGTTCATTTTTGTTTGAAGGTTTTTCCCATGAGCGGATAAAAAAGCGCGGCGCTTACGCCGAGCGCAATTTCGGCGGCGTAGGCGTTTTGCTGTGAGAGGAGCAAACCGGCGGCGAAGACCATGCCCGCCAGCGCGAGCCAGATTCGCCCGTTGGAAAAGACGCGCTGCAAGAGGGGCAGTTTTGTCAGCGGGAGAAGCATAAACATGAGGAGCAGAGTCAGCGCGAGGGCGAGAATCCAAAACAGGAAGGGATGTTCAAAAATGATTTTGACGGTTCGGTGAATGCGGTTTTCTTTAAGCGCAAGGATGATGGGAAAATGGACGTATAAAAAAAGCAGCGAGTTTTTGCCAAGAAAGTTGAGCAAGCCTGCGGGGGCGCGTTGCGTTAGCGGCGCGGCGGCGCGTAAAAAAAAGAAGGCGGAAAAAATGAGCAGGTTGCAGGCGAGGAAGTAGCCGAGCGACATATCCCATTTGTTTTCGAGGTCTAAGGGGATGTGAAGTTGGTTTAACGCGAAGAGCGCGAATGCGGCGAGCAGCGCCAGCGTCAAGTTGAATCTATTTTCTGCGCGGTAGGCGAATAATCCAATGAAGAAGGGAAAGAGCCAGGGGAAGATGGGGAAGATGCCCGGTGGAAAGAGAAAATTAGTGACGCCTACAATGGAGATGTTTTTGAATAACGCTTGTAAGATAAATTTGAGCGCAAAGGCAAGCAAGCCGAGCGCAAGGTAAATCCATGCGTTGGGTTGGAAGCGGCGTTCTATGAGATAAACCGCGCTTGCGCCTACGGCGATGATTTGGATGATGTCAAATTCCGGCTCTTGTAAAAAGCCGGGGTCGGTGATGCGGTTGAAACTGAACCCGATGAGGGCGAGCAGGGCGTAGGTGATTAACACGCCGCGCGGTTTGTATTTTTGGGCTTGCAGGGCGGCGGCGGCTCCGGCGGCGGCGTAGAAAAGGGCGGGCGCAAGCCCGCCCCAAAATTTGAAGCGTTCATAGCCGCCGATGTTGAGGCTGGAATGGGCGACTATCATCAATAAGCAGCCCAAGCCTTTGAGAATATCCAGCGTTTTGTCGCGGGTCATGGGTTCATCCATGCCGGGCGCTGCGCGGCGACTTTTTTGTAAATGGGGCAATCTTCTTGGTGCGCGCCGCGCAAGTAACCGCTAGACATGAGAAATTCATGGACGATTTCGCCGCCGGTGAAGACGAAGTTCTTCTTGAAGAGTTTTGTCCATTCCTCTTTATTGCGCGGATGATGCGCGTTGAGCCAGTTTTCAAACGAGCCATATTCTTTTTGCAGGGCGACTATTCTTTGGGCATTGACAATTGCCGCGTTGATTTTTAGTCGGTTGCGGATGATGCCCGCGTCTGCCAGCAGGCGCGCGCGGTCTGCTTCGGTATAGTTTGCCACTTTTCGCAAATTGAACTTGTTGTACGCCTTGCGGAAGCCTTCCGCTTTTTGGAGGATGAGATTCCAAGACAGCCCGGCTTGGTTAATTTCCAATACAAGGCGCTCAAAGAGCAGGTTGTCGTCGTGAAGGGGAAAGCCGTATTGCGTGTCGTGATAGGCGCGGTTGAGCAGGTCTTGCGGGTGGGCGTTGCAGTAATCACAGTAGGAGGTCATGGGGGTATTTTACTATTGCTTTTCATCCAGCGTTTTGGGCGCATAACAAAATTTTATGACGTTTCTAAACTTGCCTATTCCGCATGGACGCGGGCGCTTCTATCATCATTTGAATTTTATCTCGCGGGTTTTATCACGAATATTCATCCGCTTAAAAGATTGACTCTTTGTCAGTTGCGGGTATAAATGCGCCCAACATAGAGTCTGCCTGAGGACGGTTCTAAATTGTTAAGCAGGGATACATCCTGCCGACCATTTAGAAAAGGTCTTTCGGCGGGTTCTTTTATTTTCCCCTTTGGAGGCGCGATTGAACGCAACGTTAAAATTGGGAGAGCATTTTATTTTTGACCTCTCCGAATGTAGCCATGAAATTTTGATGAACAGCGAACGGGCGTATTCGTTATTTGCCCAAGCCGTGCGCGAAAGCGGCTTGACGGTAGTGGACGAAGGACTCTATAAATTTAGCCCACATGGCTTTACTTGTTTTTTGCTGCTGGCAGAATCTCACGCCAGCTTGCACGCCTGGCCCGAGTATAATTATTGCGCCATAGACTTATTCACCTGCGCGATAGGAAAAGATATGATGCCCCTCATTATGCGAATTAAAGAAATGTTTGGCGCGGACGATTTCTCTCTACGCAAGTTAGACCGCGAAGCGTCCGTTGAAACTATGATGGCAATGGCGGTGTAAAGATGATTTGGTTCACAGAAGAATTACACTCCTACTATCGCAAGGGAATCCGCGTTAAGAAAATCCTCGCGGACGAACAAACTCCGTTTCAACACATTCAAGTTTTGGAGACGGAATTTTTCGGCAAGACGATGATTCTGGATGGAATCATCCAATTGACCGAGCGCGACAACATGGGCTACCATGAAATGCTCGCGCATGTTCCTCTATTGGCGGCGAAGAATCCCAAGCGGGTGTTAATTATCGGCGGCGGAGATGGCGGCTCGCTACGGCAAGCGTTGCGTTATCCTTCGGTGGAGCAAGTTCTCGTTTGCGAATTAGACCAGCGCGTGGTGGACCTTTCCCGCGAGCATTTTCGCGCCGCCTTTGGCGACCCGTGGAGCGACCCGCGCGCCAAACTGCTTGTCCAAGACGCATTTGCTTTCCTCAAAGAAAACCCCGCGCAATTTGACGCAATTATCTCCGACACCACCGACCCCATTGGCATGGCGGAAAGTTTATTCTCAGATGAGTTTTATCAACTGTTGGCGGGCGCGCTCACGCCCAACGGCGCGGCAGCCACGCAATGCGAACAGCCGTTTTTTGACGCGGAACTGATTAAGAAAATTTACCAAACCGCCAAAGGCTTGGTAAAACATCCCGCTTATTATTACGCCAATATTCCCACTTATCCGGGCGGCGGCATTGGCTTTATGTACGTCTCCAATACGCCGTGGCAAGAAGGCTTAAACACGCCGTATCCGCCCGGCGTCAATGAATACCTCAACCCGCAAATTCATCAAGCGGCGTTTGCTCTGCCCGAATTTTTCAGAAAAGACTTATACGGCTAATTCAAGTAAAATCTCCTGCAAAGGAGATTTTTTTATGCCAAAATTCAACGTCACGCCCAACCGCCGCAACCCAAACAACCTCAATAAGTGGACATGGTATCCCAAAGACGTGCTGCCCATGTGGGTTGCCGATATGGACTTCCCCGCGCCCAAATCCATTTTAGATACGCTGCACAAAGCGGTAGAACAAGGCGTGCTGGGTTACGAGCTTCCCTCGCTCGCGTTGAAAGAGACAGTCGCGGCGCGCATGGCGGCGCTTTACAAATGGAAGATAAAGCCGGAGGCTGTGGTTGCGGTGACGGGCATCGTCAGCGGATTTAGCGCAGCGGCGCGTTTTGCCGCTTCGCGCAAAAAAGGCGTGTTGCTGCAAACGCCGGTCTATAACGAATTTCACGAGATAAAGAACAACCTTAACGTAACGCAATTGAACGCGCCCTTTATTAAGCGTGTGGATGGAAACCTTTTGCGCTACGAAATAGATTGGGACGTCTTCGCTAAACAAGCCCAACGGGCGGGCATGTTTCTGCTTTGCAATCCGCACAACCCGCTGGGCATTCTCTTCGCCCGCAAAGACTTATTAAAGATGGCGCAGATTTGCCTTGAAAACAAGGTCTTAATCGTATCGGATGAAATTCACTCCGAACTGTTATTGGACGGGAACAAATTTACGCCGTTGGCGACTCTCTCCCGCGAGATTGAGCGCAATGTCATTACCCTCATCGCGCCCTCCAAAACGTTCAACGTGCCGGGTTTGTTCTGCGGCTTTGCCGTCATCCCCAATGATGAACTGCGCCAGCGCTACGAACAGGAGGTTAATCACATGCGGCTGCATGTGAGCAGCATGGGGCTGTTTGCCGCGCAGACGGCGTTCTCCGGCTCTTGTGACTCATGGCTAAACGACTTGCGACTTCACTTAACCGCCAACCGCGACTTCCTCGTCAATTATGTGACGCGCTACATGCCCAACGTCCGCACAACTCTGCCCGCCGCCACTTATCTCGGCTGGCTCGATTTTACGCAAACCTCCATTGCCGACCCGTACAATTTTTTTCTCAAACGGGCAAAGGTGGCGTTGAGCGATGGCAAGATTTTTGGCGCAGAAGGCAAGGGGCATGTGCGAATTAACTTTGGCACATCGCGCGCCATCCTCAAAGACGGCTTGGAGCGAATGCGCTCCGCGATGGAAAACGCTTAAGCGCGCGGCGTAAAAAAAGACGGATGGGAAAACCCATCCGTCACTTAATCTATATTCAATTACTATCTGGGCAAGAACAAGTTTTAGCGGCCTTCATTTCGTTTGGAGAACGTCCGGCTTTCAAGCCAAGCTTGAACCAGCGTTAGGCGTTTTTGTCTTGCCCTTCCGGCTGTATTTCAGGCGGTAAATTTATCGCAACCTCCTTTCTTTTGTCTAAAATCAGATTACAACAAAATAAGGGGATTTACATTAAAAGCGCCTGATAATTTTGAAATGAATTGTCTAGCCTTATTCCTCGCGTCTGCCCTTGGAGACCAGCCGAATGGGCGTGCCAATAAAGGGATGCATGGCGCGAATTTGATTCTCTAAATAGCGCAGGTAGGTAAAGTGCATCAGGCTGGGTTCATTAACATAAATAAGGAAAGTCGGCGGGTCGCTGCGAACTTGCGTGCCGTAGTACATCTTCAAAGCCCGCCCGGCGTGCGTGGGGTGGGGGTGCGCGTCTTGCGCCTCATGGATGATTTTATTCAACATGGAAGTACTTAATCGCGCCAGCCTTTCCTCCTGCACGCGCAGCGCCATCGGTAGAGCCTGCTCTACGCGCTGACCCGTTTTGGCGGAGATGAAAAGAATCGGCACATAGTCCATAAAATTTAATTCGCGCCGTATTCGCTTGGTATATTCTTCCATCGTCTCGTTATTTTTTTCAATGGCGTCCCATTTATTGACCAACACCACGCAGGATTTCCACTCGTCCAAAATGTAACCGGCAATGTGCGTATCTTGCACGGTAATGCCCTCCACCGCGTCAATCACCAGCAGGGCAACATCTGCCCGTTCAATAGATTTGAAAGCGCGCAGCACGCTGTACTGCTCCACGCCTTGGTCAATCTTCCCACGTTTGCGAATCCCCGCCGTGTCAATTAGCGTCACGGGAATTCCCTCATATTGAATTTTTGTGTCAATCGAATCGCGCGTTGTGCCTGCAATCGCGCTGACAATCACGCGCTCCTCGCCCGCTAGTTTATTTAACAAACTAGATTTGCCCGCGTTGGGTTTTCCTACAATTGCAATTTTTACGCTGTCGTCTTCCGGCTCTTCTTCGTCCTGAGGCAGCGCTTCCAGTAGCGCGTCCAACAGGTCGCCGGTGCTTGTGCCGTGAATAGCGGAGATGGGGTAAGGCTCGCCCAACCCCATGCTGTAAAACTCCGCCGCCTGATGTCGGCGTTCTTCGTTTTCGCATTTATTGACTACCAAAAAAATCGGCGGGAAGAAACTTCCGTCCGCCCGTTTGGTTTGAGCGCGGCGCAGAATCTTTGCCACCTCAAGGTCGGGTTCGGTCACGCCGCTTTCGCCATCGTTGATGAAAAGCACCGCGTCCGCTTCTCGAATGGCGGCTTGCGCCTGCTGGCGAATATCGTCAATGAAATCGGCAGAACCCACCGAAAGCGGAGTCTTGCCGCCGTGCGTGGGGTCTATGCCGCCGGTATCTATCACGCGAAAACTGCGCCCGTTCCATTCCGCCTCGCCAAATAGACGGTCGCGGGTTGTGCCGGGCACATCGTCCACAATGGCAACGCGCTCTCCTACCAGACGATTAAATAAAGTGGATTTGCCCACGTTTGGTCTTCCAACTAATGCGACAATCGGTTTCATAAATTTTCCATTTCATGTGAACTATTATTTTTGTGGCGTGGACGTAACGCTGGGCGTAATGACAACCTCGACGGCGTTTGGCAGAACAGATTCTACTTTAATGTTGGCGATGAGCGTCTCTACCTGCGGCGCAATTTGATATACGCCTGCGCTGAGTCCGCTTAAATCTACGGTGATGCGTATATCTTGGCGGGCGAGAATATCTAACACCGGCAGAGGACCAGAGACTATCACATCTACGATGACAGGGGAAACCTGCGCTGTCAATCCGGCGCTCAGCCCTGTTACCTCCACCTTTTCGCCGGAAAGCGTCACGCTGCTTTCAATGGGAGAAACGCCCACTTGGATTAAGACCACCGGGTCGCCGATGATGGATATGCCTTCGGGTAGGTTGAGCGTTAAGCGGGTGTTGATGTTATCTTGCGCGTTGTTCAAATCTAAAACTTGCGTTTCTATTACGCCGGGTAGGTTATTAACCAGCTGTGGGTCTTCGGAATAAACCGTGACCACCGGCGGAAACACGGAAATATCGGTCATGCGGTATCCGCTGGCGACTCGTCCGCTGGTGTTTACTTTGACCGCTACATCGCGGTAACCGCCTTGCTGCGAGATGGGCAGTTGCACGCGCACGGTCTCCGGCGAGACTTTCACCGCGCTGACGGGCGCGCCGTTTTCATCCAGCAATTCAATCGGCAGGGTTTTATCTACATCTTCGCGCGCGCCCTCAATATTGACGGCAATGCGCGCATGGGATACTTTTTCCACTTGGGACTGCGCGCCAGAGAGTAGAACTTCTTGCAGGGCGGCGTTTAGGCTGCCGGCTTGGTAGCCAATTGCCACTTCGCCAACGAGCGTGGTTTCCAGCGCAATATTTTTGCTGGCGAGCGCTTCCAGCGTCAGCGTAACGCTGCGCGGAGAAGCGGCGATGATTTGCGCCGGACGCGCGTTAATTTGAATCTGCACGTCCAGCGTGTGCGCGCCCGCGCTCAAACCGGATAAATCCAAAATGGCGCGCGCGCTTTGCGGGTCGGCGTCCAACGCATCCCAAATGGAGCGCGGAGCGCGGAGAGTCAATTTTAGGTTGGCGGGTATTTCGCCGCGAATGACCATGCCCGGGTCTTGACCAATAATCTCAATGGGGATGGCGGCGCGTAGCGGTCTGGTTTCATCTGGGTCGGCGGAGGTGACGGCTGCAATCCATACGGCAATCGCCAGCGCCAGCGCCCATAAAAACGTGCGGTAGTTTTCTGCTATCCAGCGAAACATTTATAGGTTCTCTTTTTTTTGCGCGTGTAACATGGAGAGCAGGCGCGCCCATGCGTTTTTCTTTTGCGCTTCTTGCGCGGGTCTAAAAAAGGCGATGAGAATATTTTCCAGACGGTCCGGGTCAAGGCGGCGCAACATTCTTCCCGCGTGGGCAATGGAGATTCCGCCGGTCTCTTCCGATACGACCACCGTGACCGCATCGCAAACTTCAGATGTGCCTAAGGCTGCGCGGTGACGCAACCCCATTTGATGGTCTGGCGTGCGATTCAAAACGCCGCTGGCGGAAAGCGGCATGACGCAGGCGGCTGCGGCAATTTTTCCATTGGCTATAATAACGCCGCCATCATGTAACGGCGTGTTGGGATAAAAGATTTGCAGCAAAATTTCCGGCGTAACGCGCGCGTTGAGTAAAACGCCGGTGCGGATGTAATCTTCCAAACGGTCTAGCCGCTGCAAAACAATTAACGCCCCATGTTTACGCGCCGAAAGCCGCGCCGCAGCGCTGACCACCGCCCGAATGGTTTGTTCCAAGTCTTCGTTTTCTACGGGTTTGGAGGTAAATTGCCAAATGCCGCTGGCGCGCCCCAGCCTTTCCAGTGCGCGGCGAATTTCAGGGGCAAAGATGACCGGGATGGATAGAATGAGCGCGGGTAGGGTATTTTGCGCCAACCATGAGAAGGCGGGCAATTCTACCAGACTGGTCAGCAGAATAATTCCCACTACAAGCAGAATCATGCCGCGCATCAGCGCCATCGCCTGAGAGTCGCGCAGCGAATAGAGCAAGCCAAAAAAAATCAGCGTGACAAGCAAAATATCCAGCGCGCTTAGCCAACTGATTCTTTGAAAAATAAAGAGGAGGTTGTTGAAAAATTCGCTCACGAGTGTTCGGCGTTAGTTGTTAAGTTACCTTACCCTAATCGCCTAATTCCTAATTACCTAATTACCTAATTACCTATTTGCCTAAATTAAATAGGGCGTAAAACGCGGTCTTGGCGCAATTGTTTGAAGAATAAAGCGCCGCCTTTTTGTAAGGCTTCGGCTGCGGAGTCTTGCCACGCTTGCGCGCCGAGCGTTTCCACCGCGCGTTTTTCGTAGCCGAGTTGTTTCCACAGGTCTTCTTGCGCGGCAAGCTGACCCAGCGGAAAGATGAGCGAGGCTTCGCTTTGCAATTCGCTTGAGGCGCGCTCTACTTCTTGAATGAGCAGTTCCAGCGCTTTTTGCGGGTTGATGTGTTCTTCGAGGAAGATGTCTGTTGTGCGGGTGACGAGGTTTTCCACTTGCCAGCCCGCCAAGCCGACTAATTTGCCGTCAAAGTGTAACAGCATGTAGGCTTTGTCTCCAAAACTTTCCATCACGTTGTCCGCGTTCATTTTGCGCGCGCCTTTGCTTAGGCGGGTGATGAGCTCCGCAATGGCGGCGGAGTGTTTTGGTTTTCCGCGCAGCGCCAAAAATTCTCCTTTGGCGGCGTTGATTTTCGTCAGCGTGGGGCTGCTTTCGCTGGTTTCTGCGCCCGCGTCTGGAACAATTTCCTTCCACGCCGCGCTGATTTGCTTCCACAGGTCTTCAAAAGAGCCGTTGTTGGTGACGACAATATTTGCCAGCGCTACTTTGGCGCTTTGCGCCGATTGCATGTGAATGCGTTCCAGCGCGTTCTCGCGGGTTAAGCCGCGTTTGGCTATCAGCCGTTGAATTTGAGTTTCTTCCGGCGCGTTGGCGACCCAAATTGAGTCGCAGACCTTACGCAGTTCGCCTTCCAGCAGTTTGATTGCCTCAATGACGACCACTTTTTGCGGCGCGCGTTGAATGAGCATTTCTACGGCTTGGCGCACCAGCGGGTGAACAATGGCTTCCAGTTGCGCCAGCGCTTCCGCGTCATTGAAGACCAGTTTTCCTAGTTTGGCGCGGTCTATTTCTCCGTCTTTATTTAATAACCATTTGCCAAATTTATCTAACACGGGTTGGTAGCCGGGCGCGCCTTTGGCATAGGCGCGGTGAGAGAGCGCGTCTGCGTCTATGGTGTACGCGCCTAAGTGTTCTAACATGCGGCGCGCCACGCTTTTGCCGGTGGCGATATTGCCGGTGAGACCAATTACAAATTTTCCGTGCCAGTTGCTCAATGGATTTCCTCTTTTTGCCCAAAATGGTCGCGCCTTCTTATTTTAATGTCTTTTTTAGAAATGTCCACCCATGAGTTAAATGAGAGCACGACCATATTAGCCGCACAGTCGCGGAGAATGCCGAGAAAATCGCCTCTGGCTTTGCAAAGCCGAAAATAGCAAGGAAATCGCTATACAAAAGCGCTAATTCAATTTAATGCCGAAAGTGTACAATCAAATTGAAAGAATATTCTATGTTCATTGCCGCGCGCATTTATGCCCCTGTGGGTATTCGCGTTTTAGAAAGAGGAGTAGAACTATGTTTAATCAAACATCTCAAAAGGGACAAGCCATTGTGATGATTGTCTTCGTCATCATTGGCATTTTTGGATTAATTGTCCTAACGGTGGATGGCGGCATGGCGTACATGGACCGCCGCCACGCGCAGGGCGCAGTTGATTCTGCCGCTTGGGCGGGCGGGCTTGCCAATGCCAAAGGGAATTTGGGCGACGTGGATGGAGACGGCAAAGACGATGCGGATATTGCCGCCATTGAACAAGCCGCTATGGATATTGCCAACGCAAACACTTACTTTAACGGACCGCGCAGCGACGTGACCGTTAATGTAGAGGAAGATACCTCTGGCTTATGCCCCGCCGAAGCCTCTCCCAACGTGGTTATTACGGTGGAGATTATCTCGCGCGTCAAAACTTTTTTTGGACCTATTCTTGGCATAAATCAAGTGACAAACCGCGTGCAAGCGCAAACCCGCGCCTGCGGCACATACGACCTGCAACTCTTCAACGGCAGCGCCATTGTGGGGCTGGGGCTGGGTGGAACTTCCAACTGCGCCTTTGATAGCTCCACAGGCTCTGCCACATGGAGCATTCACGGCAGCGGCATTTCTTCCAATAATTGCGCGAAAGGTTTTGTCGGAAAAGATAATGTAAACCTTAACGGGAATTGCGCCTCTGCTCCCGGCACAGTCTCTTTTGGCGCGAGCGCGCCAAAATGCACAGGCACGGCGCAGACTTACAACAGGGCTTATGTAGATAGCATTATGCCGCGCAACCCCTGCACGGGACCCATCACCAACGGCGTGTACGAGGGCGGCGGTTTGGTTCCCTCGGCGGGTCAAATTATCTTTACAAACGGCGTTTATTGTATTGACGACGTGGAGGGATTATTTGGGCAAACGATTCATAGCGACATCAAATTAACCAACGCAACTTTATACATCACCGACCAGAGTTTTGATTTGAAATTTGCGGGCGGCGGCGCCAACGAGCCCGGTTTTGTGGGAACGCCGACCATGACGGGCGAATATTCCAGTTTGTTTGTTGTGGTGCAGCCGCCCGCAAACATAAGCGATTGGTGCTCTGCGTTTAATGACAATAACTCGCAAACGCTGCTGTATCGCGGTAATGGAGACGGCGACTCTTATGGCACGGTCTTGGCGCCCAGCGCCTGCGTAGATTTGCGCGGCAATGCCGGTTCAGCAGTTCATGGGCAAATTGTTGGAAATTTAGTTAGCGCTAACGGCAACGCGGATGCCGAAATTTGGTACGAAGTGGATAGCAACTACCAACCTCCGCAAGAGCCTAACATTACGCTGGTGAAGTAATTAAATAAAAAAACAGCGGCGTTGCAGCCGCTGTTTTTTTTATTCCAATGTATCGAGGACGCGCCGCAATTCTTCGGGCAGGCTTGCTTCAAACTGGCGGGGTTGATTCTCGCCCGGCAGAACAATGCTCAACTTTGCGGCATGGAGAAAATGGCGCGAAATTTCTAGCGTAGATTTTTTCCGCCCGTAGATTAAATCTCCCACAATGGGGCAGCCTAAAAACGCGCAATGTAAGCGGATTTGGTGCGTGCGTCCGGTCAGTGGATGAAATTCCAGCAGGGTGTGCGCCTTAAATGATTTCAGCGTGCGATACTCGCTAACCGACTCGCGTCCTTTGTGGGGCGGCGTGATTGCCATTTTTTTGCGGTGGCTGGGGTCGCGCCCAATGGGCGCTTCTACCCGCCCGGCGGGCGTGGGCGGTTTTCCATCCACCAGCGCCCAGTAGATTTTATTCACGCTCCGCAAGCGGAATTGGTCTTGCAGCCAGCGATGCGCGCGCTCGTTTTTTGCCAGCGCAATTAAGCCAGAGGTGTCTTTATCCAGCCGATGCACCAAGCCGGGGCGTTCCTCGCCGCCAATGCCTTCCATCTCCGGGTCATAGCCCAGCACGGCGTTCACCAGCGTTCCATTGGCGTGACCGGCGGCGGGGTGAACCACCATGCCCGCCGGTTTATTGACGATAATCAGGTCGTCATTTTCAAAGATGATGTCCAGCGGAATTTCCTGCGGGATGATGCCGCTGGGGACCGGCGGCGGGATGCGCGTTTCAATTTCATCGCCCGCCTCCAACATTTGCCCGGATTTTTTTGCGGGGATTTGATTCACGCGCACAAACCCATCCGCTATCAATCCTTGCAGGCGCGCGCGTGAAAACTCCGGCAGGTTGGCGGTGAGGAATTTATCCAACCGTTCTGGTTGCGAATTTGAGTAGGTAAATTTTTCTATGCGGTCAGGCATGGGGGAGTCTTCTGGTCTTCTAGTCTTCTAGTCTTCTAGTTGGTTGGGCGTTTAGTTCGCTCGTCGTCTGGTTGGTTTGCGCTTTTTTTTCTTGGCGTTCTTTTAGCCAAACGCCGAGCAGCAAGACTGCCACGCCAATAGAAATAGAAGCGTCCGCAATGTTGAAGACGGCGAAAGTCCCAACCGAGATAAAGTCCGTCACTTCAAAATTCATGTGCAGGCGGTCTATCAAGTTGCCCGCCGCGCCGCCTAGTTGCAGCCCCATAGCAAGTTTGAGCGTCCAATCCTCCGCTTCGGCTTGCGGGTAATAATAAACAATGGCGGCAATGACAAGGACCGCCAGAACGGCGAAAATAACGCCGCCGTTTTGGAACATGCCAAAGGCTGCGCCGCTGTTTGCCCAGTGAACAATGCGCGCATATTCGTACAGCCAATCCCAGCCTTCGGGCAACCATTGTCCGCCAAAGGGAATGTAGGTTCGCACGAGCCACTTTGTCCATTGGTCTAGGGCAATGACCAAACTGGCAACGCCCAGCAAGTTAAGATACGCTTTAATTTTGGAATTCAATCTAACCTCTTGTGATTTGATATAAAAACACGCGGCACGCGCGCGCTGATGTTGGTCATCACTTCGTATTCGTTTGTGCCTGCCCAATCCGCTGCGTCTTCGGGCGTAATTCCATCTCCCAGCAGGGTGACTTCCGCGCCAATTGGAATTTCATCCGCGCCAGCATTCACCATGAACTGGTCCATGCAGATTCTTCCAACTTGCGGATATTTCTTTCCATTGATGATGACTTGCGCTTTGCCCGTCATTACGCGGAAGTAGCCGTCAGCGTAGCCACAGGGGATGGAAAGGATGCGCTCTGGTTTTTCTGGATGCCAAAGCGAGCCGTAACTGACTCCGCGCCTTGCCTCGGTGATTTTGCTAAACGTCACCCGCGACTTCCAACGCGCCGCAGGTTTGACCGCGATGGTCTTCTCAATATTGCGGGCGGGGTAAATGCCGTAAAATAAAATTCCTGGGCGCACCATGTCGTAATGACTTTCTTTCATCAACAGCGTGCCGCCGGAGTTTGCCGCATGGCGCAGCGCGGGACGCGGCGCGGAAAGTTTTTCGTAGATGGCGAGAACTTCCTCAAAGCGTTCCAATTGCAGCGCGGCGGAGGTCTTTGGGTAGGCTTGCTTAATGCCGCGCAGCGCCATCTCTTCGGAATTGGCAAAGTGGGTGAAGATGCCTTCCACGTTCAAATGGCTGCAGCGCAACGAGGATTCTATCAACGCGGCGGCTTCGTATTCGCGCGCGCCAATGCGCTCCATGCCGGTATCTATTTTTAGATGAACGGCGAGTCTCTTTGAGGCGGCGGCTGCCGCTTGCTCGGCAGATTCTATTAGCCCGATGGAAGAAGCGGCGAGGGTTAAATCATGTTCGAGAAAGTCAGGAATCTGTTCGGGCAGAGTTCCTCCCATCACCAAAATGGGCGTGGTAATTCCCATGCGGCGCAGGGCAATGCCTTCTTCCACAATGGCAACGCCGATGTAGTCGGCAAAAGGGGCAATGAAGGGCGCAACGCCTTCTATGCCGTGACCGTAGGCGTTGGCTTTTAGCACCGCCAAAACTTTGGCGGGGGAGACGTATGCGCGAATGGCTTGCAGGTTTTCTTTGAGTTGGTCCAGGTTAATTTCCAGATAGGTCGGGCGCATGGGCGCTATTGTATCACCCCACTTTTTTAATATACTAGAAAAATATCATAAATATTGACAAATTCCCCTCGCTTTGCTATAATGCCGCAAAGTTGATAAAAACGCCACATTTGGCTTAAGGAGTGAAACGCATGGCTTCGTTGGAAATTAAAAATTTGCACGTCAGCATAGGGGAAAAAGAAATTCTTAAAGGACTTTCGCTTACCGTAAATCAAGGCGAAATTCACGCCATTATGGGACCGAACGGCACGGGAAAATCTACCTTGGCGTACACGCTGATGGGACATCCGAATTATACGGTGACGGCGGGCGAGGTGATATTTGACGGCAAGAATGTTTTGGAGATGGAAGCGGATGAACGCTCACGGGCGGGCATTTTTCTCGCCTTCCAGTATCCTGTCGCCATTCCGGGCGTGACGGTGGCAAACTTTTTGCGCGCCGCCATCAATGCGCGCCGCCGCGCCGAAAACCCGGAAGACAAGGGCATTTCCATTCCTGAATTTCGCAAGGTCTTAAAAGAAAAAATGGACTTGCTCAAAATGAATCATGATTTTGCCGGACGCTATTTGAACGATGGCTTTTCCGGCGGCGAAAAGAAACGCGCCGAAATTTTACAAATGGCGGCTTTGAAGCCTTCCATTGCCATTTTAGATGAGACTGATTCCGGCTTGGATATTGACGCGCTGCGGATTGTCTCGGAGGGCGTGAACGCGCTTTCTGGTCCCGAACTGGGCGTGCTGGTGATTACGCATTATCAACGCCTGCTCAATTACATCAAGCCGCAGTTTGTTCATATTATGATGCACGGGCGCATTGTAGAATCCGGCGGTCCCGACCTTGCGCTTCATCTGGAAGAGCAGGGCTATGATTGGGTGCGCGAAAAATACGAGGAAGTTGCGTAGGGATTGGATGAGTAGAGAATTGGTTTTATTGGAGAACCTATGAGCGAAGACGAAAAAATCCTAGAAGAAATTGGCGATTACAAATACGGTTTCCATGACCGAGACGATAATTATGTCTTTAAGTCGGAGCGCGGCTTAAGCCGCCAAGTGGTTGAAAACATCTCGCGCATGAAGGGTGAACCGCAGTGGATGTTGGATTTTCGCTTGAAAGCGTTGGAGCATTACCTTTCTCGTCCCATGCCCAACTGGGGACCAGAACTTGGCGACCTAGACTTAGAGAATATTTTCTATTATGTCAAGCCGACAGAAAAAAGCGAAAAAAATTGGGACGATGTCCCTAATGACATTAAGAACACCTTTGACAAACTAGGCATCCCCGAAGCCGAGCAGAAATTTTTGGCGGGCGTAGGCGCGCAGTATGAGTCGGAGATGGTTTACCATTCCATCCTTGACCATTTAGAAAAACAGGGCGTAATTTTTCTCTCTATTGAAGATGGATTAAGACAGCACCCCGACTTATTCAAAGAATATTTTGGGACGGTTGTTCCGATTGAAGATAATAAATTTGCCGCGTTAAATAGCGCCGTTTGGTCAGGCGGTTCTTTTGTCTATATTCCCAAAGGCGTAAAAGTAGATTTACCCTTGCAGGCGTATTTCCGTTTGAACACCGCCAATGTCGGTCAATTTGAGCGCACGCTCATCATCGTAGATGAAGGCGCTTCTGTGCATTATGTAGAGGGTTGCACCGCGCCGCAGTACACTTCCAACTCGTTCCATTCTGGCGTGATTGAAATTATCGTCAAAAAGGGCGCGCGCTCGCGTTATTCCACCATCCAAAATTGGAGTCATAACGTTTACAACCTTGTAACGCAACGCGCAAAGGTCTTTGAGAACGCATCGCATGAATGGGTGGACGCCAATATGGGCTCGCTCATCACGATGAAGTACCCCTCTTGCTATTTGATGGAACCCGGCGCGCACGGCGAAATGCTTTCCATGGCGTTTGCGGGCGTGGGGCAAATTCAGGACGCGGGCAGCAAGATGGTTCACTTTGCGCCGAACACCACCAGCAAAATTACCTCCAAGTCTATTTCTAAAAACGGCGGACGCGCGTCTTATCGCGGTTTGGTGAAAGTGTTTCAAGGCGCAAAGGGAGTTAAGTCTAATGTGGTTTGTGACGCGCTCTTGCTCGACCCGAAATCGCGTTCTGACACTTACCCGACCATTGAAATTGACGAAGATGACGTAACTATTGGGCATGAAGCCTCTGTCAGCAAAGTAGGCGAGGAGCAACTCTTCTACCTCATGTCGCGTGGGCTCAGCGAAGAAGAAGCCACCGGCATGGTTGTGGCGGGCTTTATTGAACCGCTGGTGAAAGAACTGCCGATGGAATACGCGGTAGAGATGAACCGCTTGATTCAACTTCAAATGGAAGGCTCTATTGGTTAAAACGTTTGAACGTTGAAACGTTTTAGCCTTATAACGGAATTAAACATGCAGGAAAAACCCAAAGTATCAGTCACCCGCGCGCGGCGCGGTTCAGCCGCAAAAGATTTTACATTCACCGCAAACTCCATTCCCGCCGGAACGCTGAGCGATTTTCGCGCGGCGGCGTGGAATGCCTTTGCGAATACCGCCATGCCGCTCAATACAGACGAGGCGTGGCGGCGCACCGATTTAAGATTATTGCCCGCGTCAGATTTCAAACTTCCCCACGAGGGCGCGTTTGAAGACCTGCCCGCTGTTCCCGATTATTTACTGCAACCGCTGACCGGCGACCAACACGGCGGGCAAATTACCCTGCTGCCCGGCGGCGCGGAAACTCAATTGGACGAGTCGCTTGCCCAAAGAGGAGTCGTCTTCACCGACTTTCGCGGCGCGGAACAACATCATCCCGACCTGCTAAAACGGCTTGTTGGGCAAATTGTCAAAGCGGATGACGGAAAATTCGCCGCGCTTGCTTCCGCTTTGGCGCAGAATGGCGTTTTGCTCTATGTGCCGAAAAATGTTCAAGTGGAATATCCGCTGCACTCCGTCCTTTGGGGACCCGGCTCCGAGCTCGCGCATTTTTCGCACATCCTTGTTTACCTCGAAAGCGGCGCGTCCGTCACCTATGTTCACGAAGCCGCCTCGCCCGATGACGCGAATGCGGGTCACGCCATGCACGCGGGCGTGGTGGAGATTTATGTCGGCGAAAACGCCAATTTGCGCTTTGTTGAATTACAATCGTGGGGCAGGCATGTTTGGAATTTTTCCCACGAGCGCGCCAAGGTGGAACGCGGCGGAAACCTCGATTGGATTTTTGGCGCGGTAGGTTCGCGGCTGACCAAAAATTTCTCCAACTTAGACCTTGCAGGCGAGGGCGCAACGGGGCGCATGTCCGGCTTTTATTTTACGGATGGCTCGCAGCATCTCGACCATGACACCCAGCAGAATCATCTTGCGCCGCACACTTCCAGCGATTTGCTTTTCAAGGGCGCGTTACGCGGCAAGAGTCGCTCCGTTTGGCAGGGAATGATTTATGTCGCGCCCGGCGCGCAAAAAACGGACGGCTATCAGGCGAATCGTAATCTAGTATTGGACGAACAGGCTCGCGCCGATTCCATTCCCGGCTTGGAAATTCTTGCGGATGATGTGCGTTGCACGCACGGCGCAACGGTTGGCAAATTGGAACAAGAGCCGCTTTTCTATCTCAAATCTCGCGGCATTCCGCAAAAAGAGGCAGAGCGGCTGGTCGTGGAAGGTTTCTTTGACCCCATTATGCAGCGCATTCCATTTGAAGGCGTGCGCCAAAGATTTCAACAGGCAATAGAGAATAAATTAGCGTAGTTTTTTTAGACCTCACCGGCGTAAAAAGCCTGTGAGGTCTCATTACAAGAGGCGGAGGGCGTCTCTGAATTTTCAGCGAGGATGTGAAAGATGGCGACCAAATCCAAACCAAAGGCATCGGCAAAAAACAATAAGGCGGCGGTGAAGAAAACTTCTGTTAAGACAAAAGTGGAGGCGAAGAAAACTCCGCCGACAGCGTCTGCTAAAACGAAGGCGCAATCTGCGCCCGCAAAGGTTGCGCCAATTCCCATTCAGGCGGTTAAGCGCAAAGTAGTTTCAAATCCGTTGATGGAACGGCGCAAATCGTCCGCTTCCAGACAAGCGGCGCGCAGCGCTCAATTCAACTTTATGAAAGCGCCCGGACTTGAACATGATTTTCAAGTAGGCGACACCGTAGAAGTCTTCTGCGACCACGAAAAAAACCGCGACCGCATTCGCGGCTGGGTTAAGGGAATCATTGTGCAGGTGGACCATAAACTGGCGGCGGTTCAATTTCGCTCCAATGTATATCTGACGGATGGTTGGATGGTGCCGGACCGCATCCTTTGGTTTCCCGTTAATTCGGAACACATCCGCCCGCTGGCAGGTAAAAAGCCAACGGAGAGAAAAGAATTTATTCCAGATTATTAGGCGATAAATACTGGCAAGTAGAAATGGTGAATTCCTACTTGCTTCATCGCCCAACGCTCAACCACTATGACATTTAACCTTACTGAAATTCGCAAAGACTTTCCCATTCTTCAACGCGAGACCGCCAACGGCAAGCGCGTTATCTATTTGGATTCCACCGCCACTTCACAAAAGCCAATTCAAGTGATTGAGGCGATGAATGATTACTATCGCCATTCCAATGCAAATATTCATCGCGGCGTGCATACGCTGGCGGAGGAAGCCACCGCGCTTTATGAAGGCGCGCGAGAAAAGATTGCAAAATTCATCAACGCCGCTTCGCCGCGCGAAATCATTTACACGCGCAACACCACTGAATCTATTAATTTGGCGGCGTACACTTGGGCGCGCGCAAACCTCAAAACGGGCGACCTTGTCATCCTGACCGAGATGGAACATCACTCCAACCTTGTGCCTTGGCACATGCTGCAAGCGGAGCGCGGCATTGAGTTGGACTTTATCCCTGTTTTGGAAAACGGCTTGCTGGATTTAACGGCTTACGCCGCGCTTCTGACGCGCAGCCCGAAATTGGTCTCCTTTACCCACATGAGCAACGTCCTCGGCACAATTACGCCCGCAAAAGAAATCATCCGCATGGCGCACGAGGCTGGCGCGTTGACTCTGGTGGACGGCGCGCAATCCGTTCCGCATTTGGCGGTGGATGTGCAGGCGCTCAACGCGGACTTCTACGCCTTCTCCGCGCACAAGATGTGCGGACCAACCGGCATCGGCGCGCTGTATGGCAAGTCCGCGCTGCTCGAAGCCATGCCTCCGTTTTTGGGCGGCGGCGACATGATTAAAGAAGTTAAGTTGCGCTCCTTCCGCGCCAATAGCCTGCCGCATAAATTTGAGGCGGGCACGCCCGCTATAGCCGAGGCGATTGGTTTTGGCGCGGCGGTGGATTATCTCGAATCCATTGGCATGGAAAATATCGCCGCGCATGAACATGAAATGACGGAATACGCGCTGGAACGTTTGGAAGAAATCCCCGGCGTGAAGGTCTTTGGACCCGAAGCAAAATATAAAGGCGGAGTCGCCGCGTTTACGCTGACGGGCGTACATCCGCATGACGTGGCGCAAATTCTCGACGGGGAAGGAATTGCCGTGCGGGCAGGTCATCACTGCGCCCAACCGCTGCACGAAAAATTTGGCATCCCCGCCACCAGCCGCGCTTCCTTCTATCTCTACTCTGCAAAAGACGAAGTGGACGCGCTCGTGAACGGCTTATACAAAGTAAAGGAGATGTTTGACTAGCCAGACTAGCCGACTAAACAACTAACGCCTATGGACGACTTATATCGTGAAGTCATCATTGAACATTACAAAAACCCTTCGTATCGCGGCGCGCTTGACCCGCATGATATTTCCTTTGCGGACAACAACCCGCTTTGCGGCGACCATATTCAAATTGACTTGCGCGTCAGCGCGGATGGAATTGTGACAGATGCGCGCTTTGATGGTCACGGCTGCGCGATCTCGCAAGCCTCGGCGGATTTGTTGATTGAATCCATCATCGGCAAACCGCTGGAAGAAGTGAAAAAATTGAATAAAGATTCCGTGCTGGAACTGCTGGGCATTGACCTGGGTCCCGTGCGTTTAAAGTGCGCGCTGCTTTCACTTAAAGTTTTGAAGGCGGGCGTGTACGGGCTGGGCGAAGCCAGCGATGAGTTGGTGGAGTAAACCGTCATGTTCAATTACAAAACCCAACTCGAAGCAAACCTTGAATTTGTGGAAATTGCGCCCGTTACGGAACTCCCCAACGGCGAGCGCTTATTTGTAGATGTGGGCGATAAGCCCATTGTCATCTTTAACATTGCAGGGCAGTTCTTTGCCATTGGAGACGTTTGCACGCATGATGACGGTCCGCTTGGCGATGGCGTGTTGGAAGGCGATAATGTGGTCTGCCCGCGTCACGGCGCGGAGTTTGACGTTCGCAGCGGAAAAGCCATGTCCATGCCTGCGGCGGTGGATATTCCCGCTTATCCCGTTCAAGTTCGCGGCGCGATGATTTTTGTGGGAATTCCGAAGGAATAAAAAAGCAGGTCAGGCTTAAGCCTGACCTGCTTTTCGTTTTACGTCCAAGACAACAATTTTGGTCGAATGGTTGAAGGGCGCGGGGTCACAGACGGCTTCGCGCTTTTTGTTGCCTATAAAGTCTTGCGGCGCGGGAATTAATTCGCGGATGGAGAGATAACCGTCCGCGCAAAGGGCTTGCAGCGTTTGCATATATTCCGCGCCGCTTAGGTACAGGGCGTTATTGACCGCAAGGATGATTCCTCCGTCCGCAACCAGCGGACGGACTTTGTTAATGAGCCGCGCGCTTTCCTGTTCTTGATTGATTTTACCCTTGCCGGTCTCGGAGAAAAACGGCGGGTCAAGGATGACCGTATCAAATAAAACGCCGCCGCGCTTAAAAGAGCCAACCTGTTCAAAAAAATCGCGCGGAATAAATTCCCCTTTTCGCAGCGGAAAAGAATTGAGCGCGTAGGATTTTTGCGCGAGACCTAAAAATTTTCGATTCAAATCCACTTGCGCCACTTGTGCCGCGCCGCCGTAACGCGCCGCCGTTCCCAAACTGCCGGTGTACGCAAAAAAATTCAAGATGCGTTTTTCGCGGCTATTCGCAATGAGCCATGCGCGCAGGGTTTCGGTATCCAAATAAAAACTGGCGTCTTGATTCATCGTTAAATCAATGGCGTGCCAGACTCCATGCTCGCGGATTTTTTCGTCTGGGGAATTTCCAAACGCCAACACGCCGCGCCGCGCCTGCGGGATGGGGGAGTTGCGCTGCTTGATAATTCCAGCGCGTAGCCAGTTTAGGGAGTTCCGTAAATAAGCAATGACTTGCTCGCGCGTTTCCGCGTTGTCCCCTTCCGCGTAATCGTGAATTAAAAGCGTGCGTCCATAAATGTCTATCGCCAGAGACGGGTCGCCTTCATAAAATCCATTGAAAAGGCGAAAGGCGTTTTCGTGCGCGGCGTTTGCTATGCGCGGCGCGCGCAGCGCAATGGCTTCTTCCAATAGATGGAGCAGGTCTGAGTTCATGCAATCTTCCTAATGTGTTTAGGGTTGAAAACGGAAATTTCTTTTATACCCACTCGCGCTTGCGTTTCGGCGTTAAACCGCACCCAGTAAAAACTGCGATGTTGCGAATACGGCTCAATGGCAAAGACTTGCGCGGCGTGCCAGCCGCTGTGTTCGCCAAATTTTTCGTTCAGAAAAATTTCAACTTTATCGCCGAGCGAAATTTCTTTCATGGTTTAATGGCGCGGGTGGCAATATAAGCCGGGTGGAGTTTTTCCAGCGGGGAGCCGGTTTTTACGTCTTCGTACACATCTACAATATGAAAGCCCGCGTCACATTGCCCGCCGAGCAGGTCGGTGAGCGAGTGACCAAACTCTACGGGGTAGCCTTTGTCCAGCACTTCGCGCCGCAGGGTTTCCGCGTCCATGTCTTTTAAGTCGGAGTAGGGGATGGCGTATTTAATTTCCAAAATGCCCGCGTCAAATTTTTGCAGGTCGAGCATGTAGAGGATGGGGTTCATGCTGCCCGTCATAAAAATGCCGCCCCGTCGTAGGACGCGGAACGCTTCCTTCCACACTGGGCGCACATCCGCCATGAAGACGGTGGAGCAGGGATTGAAGATGAAGTCAAAGGATTCATCCGCGAAGACGCTTAAATCCGCCGCGTCCCCTTCTACGGTTTTCAGAGTCAGCGCCTCGCGTTGAGCAACAAGGCGGTCTTGTTCCAACTGGCGCGGCGAGTTATCGAAGACGGTGACGTTTGCGCCCGCCGCCGCAAAGATGGGCGCTTGCTGTCCGCCGCCGCTGGCAAGGCATAAAACGTCCACGTTTTTGAGAGGCGGAAACCAATTCATCGGGACGGGTTTTTGCTCGGTGAGCAAAACGGAAAAATCGCCTTGTCGGGCGCGGGCAATGATTTCTGCGCTGACGGGTTTTGTCCACGGGTTTTCGCCACCTGCCACTTGGCGATTCCACGCTTCACGGTTGTAGGCGCGCACGTCCATTATTGACGCGCCTTTTCGATGAGATTCCGCAAGTCTTCGGCGTGTTCTTCTTCATGCGGTCCAAAGACTTCTACAAGGTCCAGCAGCGAGCCTTCGCCGCCCCAAGGCAGGATGTGTTTTTCGCGCATTTTTTCTTCCGGCATGGCGCGGAGGGCTTCAATCAGAACGCGGCGCGTTTCGATATATTCGCGGTAGATGTGGTCGTAGCTTAGCCCTTCGCGGGTGGCGACTGTCTCGGCGTTGTATACGTCAATGCCGCGCGCGGCGGGCGTGGGGGGCGTTTCTCCGGCTGTTACGGCGCGGATGAATCCGATGAAGGCGTCATCCCAGCCGGAAAGATGAGCGAGGATTTCGCGCACCGTCCAGAGGGGATAGACCTTGCGGTTTTTGTCAATTTCATCCAAGTGTGCAATCATTTTTGCGCGGGAGGATTCAAGGCGTTGGATTAATTCATTGTTGAGGGACATGGGGAACTCCGTTGGGGGTGGGCGCTAAATTTTTTTATTCAAAAGTCAGGAGACTTTTGATTCCGAGCAGAGACTTTTTACTCCGGCTTATTCGTAAAATCTTTGCGAATATACCATAATTGTTAGATGGTATAATTTTCGCCCGTATGAGTATAGAAACCAATTCCAGTAAAACAAAAATCTGTCCGACTTGCGGCACGCGGTTGAGCGAAAATGCCTCGCGCTGTTTGGTGTGCGGCGCGGAGTTTGGCGCGCGCCCCGAACCTAAGGCGGCAAAAAAGGCTGAAAAGTCCATGCAAGCCAGCCAGTTGCCGGTGGTGACGCTGAGTTTGCCCGCCGCTTTGGGAATTTTGTTGGCGGTGATTGCGGTTGCCGCGACTGTGGTGTTTTTCTCTTTGCGCGCCAGCGCGCCGGAGGGGACGTTTGACGTTGCGGAAACATCCACGCCGACTTCAACGCCTACGATGACCCTTTCTCCCACGCCGACTCTGCCGCCTACGGATGCTCCCACTCCTACGCCCATTCCGCCCTTTGATTACACCGTTGGGGTAGGCGAATACTGCTCGACCATTGCGTTTAATTTTGGCGTATCGGTGCAGAGCATTATCATCGCAAATAACTTGCCTTCCACTTGTCCGTTAAGTCAGGGACAGATTATCAAAGTGCCGTACCCCACCGCTACGCTGCCGCCGCCCGCTACCAATACGCCGCAACCGGCGGATGCGACCAAGCAAGCCTGCGAGACTGTGCCGATAACGGTTCAAGATGGCGATACGCTTTCCAGCATTGCGGCAAATTATGCTGTGCCGCCTGCCGCGATTAAGGAATTTAACGGACTCACGACAGATAATGTCTTTATCGGCGCAAATTTGTTGATTCCGCTGTGCAAGCGCGCCGCCACGCCGGGACCGACGCCCACCGCCACCATCCCGCCGCCGTACCCCGCGCCGAATCTTTTGCTCCCCGCCGATGGCGCGGCGTTCACCTTGGCGAACGATGTTGTGACTCTGCAATGGGCTTCGGTAGGAACGCTGCGAGACGCCGAGGCGTATCAGGTCATTGTGGAAGATGTTACTGCCGACCAGACTCGCCGCCTAAGCGATTTTGTGACTGACACAAAATACATCGTTCCGTCTTCTTTCCGCCCAAGCGATAATGTAGCGCACGTTATCCGCTGGTGGGTGATTCCTGTTCGTCAGAGTGGAACAGACGAGCAAGGGCAGCCTGTGTGGGTCAATGCCGGCGCGGCAAGCGATAAGCGCGTTTTCACATGGACGGGGACGGCGGTGGAAGGCGCTCCCAACCCGTAATCAAAAAACAGCCGCGCAAGCGGCTGTTTTTTTTGACTCAAGTTAACGGCAGTTGTATTTTCAAAAACATATTGAATTAGGGATTAACTTTTTCCCAGCACAGACCAAATTTCAATAGGCTCGCTTCTGCCGCGAATGGGGACTTTGCCTAGCGAAGAAAATCTAAAAGTGGAACGTTGTTCTTCCAGCGCGTCATACGTCCATTTGCTGATGAGAATATCGTTTTCGGGAAATTGCTTGTTTAAGCCGTCAATGCGCGCGGCGAGATTGACCGTGTTGCCAACGACTGTATATTCTTGCCGTTCTTGCGAGCCAATGGCGCCTGCCAGCGCCATGCCGGTATTGATGCCCACACCCACGCGCACGGGCATATCTCCTTTGGCGGAAAGCGCGCGGTTTAGTTCTTCGGTTGCAGAGCGAATATCCAGCGCGGTCATAATGGCGCGGTAGGCGCTGTTTTCAATGGGGCGCGGCGCGCCATAAACAATGAGCGTGCTATCGCCGCCAAATTTATTTACCATGCCGCCGTGCTTTTGCGCCGCTTCTAACGCCAGCGGGAAAAATTGATTGAGCAATTGCACCACTTCTTCGGGCGAGTGACGCTCGGCGTATTGTGTAAATTCGCGGATGTCGCAGAATAAAATGGAAACGTGGCGGTTTTCGCCTTCCAGTTTTACTTGACCGCGCCGCAGCGCCTCCGCCACCTCCGGGCTTACAAAGCGTCCAAACATATCGTGCAGCCACTCTCGTTCTTGCAGCTGTTCCGCCATTTGATTAAACGCCATCCCCAATTGACCAATTTCATCTTGCGATTGATTCGAGACGCGCTGCGATAAATCGCCTGCGCTCATACGCGAAACCACAAGATTTAATTCGCTCAATGGCTGGGTAATTTGCCGCGCAAACAGCGCTGTCAGAATTGCGCCAATGAGTAATGTAAGAATTGCAAGCGCCGCGCCCTGAACGGTAATGCTGGTTATTTTCTCTTGCAGCGGCGCGGTGTCAAAACCGGCGCTGACCGCGCCCACAATTTGATTGCCCAGTAAAATTTTTCTTCCGGCAATGTATTCTTTCTCATCCCAGCGAGAATACATGATTTGCGGCGCGCTCAAAACTTGCGTTCCCAGCGCGTCAATCTCTTGTGAAAATTGCAGGCTACTCTGACGAGAATCTACCAAAATCACGCCGTCTTTGTCATAGATAACAAAAAATGTAATGTCTGGGTTGTCGCGCACCTGATTAGAGAGGTCGGTCATTTCGTCTATTTCAAGCAGGTAGAGCGGGTCGCGCAACCCATGCGAGGCGGTCTCTAAAAATAAATCCGCTTGTTCGCCCAGTTCTTTTTGAAAGTTGGCGCGTTCCCGTTGAATGGAGGTTGCCGTTAACGCAAAGACCGTCAGCGTGACGAGTAAACTCATCAAACTGGCAACTTTGATTCTAAGCGGAAGATTTTTGAATTTTTGCATTGGATGCTAAGGCAGGGGAATATTTTCCGTAATGGTTATCATTTCCCGAATGCGCGCGCTGGCTGCCTCTATGCCTTCGGGAAATTCGTCAAACTGCGTTGTCTGGAATGATTTTAATGCGTCTGCGGCGGAGGCGTCTTCGTCCATCTGCGTTAATATTTCAATTAAGGCTTGAAGCGTTTTCGCGTCCATCTTCGGGCTAACCACCGCCACCTGGCGGGGCGTGGATTCCGTGCGAGCTAGTTCTATCAATTGCGCTTTCGCTTCCGGCGGGAAGGCTTGGTCAAAGTTGTAATCATCGGTTACGCCCGCAGGCGTAAGACCACGCAATACCCATTGCAGAATGTTCTCATCGTCATAGGCAAAGGCAAATCCAATTTCATTGGAACTGACGGGGTCGGCATTGCCGGTTTTTCCTACTAAATCAAACCCTTGTTCGGCAAGATAAACCGCCGGTAACATAAAGCCAGATGTGGAATAGGGCGCGTCCATCGCAAGCATTTTTCCCTTTAACCCCGCAACAGATTGAATGCCGCTGGCTTTGCTCGCAAAGATGACGCTGTTATACGTTTCTACGCCAAATTTCCAGCGGCGCAAAATCACTTTGCCGCCAGAATCATCGCTGATTAATGTGGCGGGATATACGCTATCAAAGTAAATATCCACCTCGCCATTTTTTAACAACGCCACCATTTCTTCGGTGGAGGCGGCGACTTTAACTTGTCCGCCTGTGTAACCATAGGCTTGCAGTTTTTTCGCAACGTAATTAGCAATGGGCTGCGCGCCTTCAATCACTTCCGCCGGGTCGTCTGAAATGTCGCCAAAGACGATGAACTTTTCTTTGGCTTGCGGCGCTGATGTTGCGGCGCTTGGCTTAAGCGTTTCTACGGGCTTAGCGGTTGGGCTGGCGCAGGCGGCAAGCGCAAAGACCCCTAATAAGAAAATGGATGAAGAACGTTTTGCGAGCATGTAACCTCAAATTGAATAGACATTAACGACAAGCGCAATTATATCTGAAAAAATTTGCGTCTATGCGCGGACGAGGTATTTGGGCTGAACGTCAATATCGGCGTATACGCCGCGATACTCTGGCGGCAGCAGTTTTGCAATTTCGCGCATCATCTCGTCCACAATTTGCTGGCGCACCTCCGCCGTAGCTTTTACTCCACGCAGTTCAATCTTCATCAGTTCGCCAGCGCGGACGTGGAAATCGGCGCGGCGAAAAAAACTTTTGAGGTAGTTCTCGCCGCCCCAGTGGGCAATGGGCAAAATGGGCGCGCCGGAATGCAAGGCAATGACCACCGCGCCGGGCAGCGCGCGCCGCAGCACGCCGTCATAATTGCGCGTGCCTTCGGGGGCAAGCCCAAAAACGTAGCCTTGCTCCAACGCGCGCAGCGCTTTTTTTAATGCGGACATATCCGCTTCGCCGCGATGAACGGGGATGACGTTCCATGTGTCAAAGAGCCAGCGCAGAAACCAATTTTCCCACGCTTCCATTTTTGCCCAAGCCGTCACGCGGCGCGGACGCAGGTAGGCGTAAAACAACGGCACTTCAATTCTGCCAGTGTGGTTGATGATGGCGATGAGCGGTCCTTGTGCGGGAACTTTTTGCTGCAAGTCTGGCGCGTCTATCCGTAGCGCCAGCGGAAGGTAGAGTCGCAGCGCGAGCGTGGTGAGCCGTTCAAAAAAATTCTTCACGAGTGGATAATCTCCAATTCTTGGGGATAAATTTCTAGGGTTAATTGCGACCCGTTTAAGCAGATAAATTCGCCGTCTGCGTGCGCGGGGAAGGTTCTGTCAAAAGATTGGATGAAGACTTTTCGCGCCTGCTTCATTTGAATTTCCTTTTGAGTGGCTTGTGTGCCGCGTAAAAAATGAGGAATGAGTTGCATAATGCGCCATTTATCGGCAGTCTCGGCAATGCACAAATCAAACAGCCCGTCGTCTGGTTTGGAATTCGGCGTCATCTTGAATCCGCCGCCCATTCGTTTGCCGTTCATAATGGAAATCATCAGCGAGACTTGGCGGATGGTCTCGCTGTCATCCAGAATAATTTCCACTTGCGCGGGGTTGTAATATAAAAAGACCGTTTTGATAACGCCAATGAGATAGGAAAGCAAGCCGCGCGTCCAGCGCACTTTTATGGCTTCAAAGCCAACGGCGGCGTCAAAGCCTATGCCCACGCCGTTTACAAAATATCTGCCTTGCGGATAATCTCCGCCATAGACGCGCCCAACGTCAATGCGTTTACGTTGATTTTTTATCAGCGCGGCGAGAGAATCTTCCAGGTTGGCGGGGATGCCTGCCCCGCCTGCAAAGTCGTTGCCTGTGCCAATGCTCAAAACGGCAAAGGCGGTTTGAACAAAGCCGTCTTTACGCGCCTTCATCAGTCCATTAACCGCTTCATTAATTGTTCCGTCTCCGCTGGCGCACACAATCACATCATAGCCGTCCCGCGCCGCTTGTTCGGCGAGCTGCGCCGCGTGCCAAACGCGCTCCGTTTTTACCAGCGTAAAATTGAGCTGGTTGGCGCGTAAACTGTTTTCAATTTGCGGGATCGATTTTGCCCCCAGCCCTCGTCCTGAAATTGGATTGACAATAACAAAATATTTCATGGTTGCTCCGCTAAGGTTGCGCGAGTTTATCATAATTTTCGTTAAGGTTTATACAGCTCGTAATCGGCGGGGTCGTCTACATCTTGCAGGATGGTGGGCGTATTTACTTCAAGGTGAAAAATCTCCTCGCGGCGAGCTTGAAAAAAATCGCGCATGGTTTGCGGCGCGCGCAAATTGAGAACTTCGTCCCATAAGTCGCGCCCAATCAGCCATGGATGCCCGCGCCGTTTTTGATAACTGGGAATGATGATGCGCCGTTTAAGTTGATTCCATGTTTGCAAAATTTCGCGCGCGCTGCGTTCTTGCATTTGCGGCTGGTCGCCCAAACAGATGAGCGCGGCGCTGGCTTCGCGCATTTTTGCCCGCAAGCCTACTTGAATGGACGAGAGCATATCGCCGTTGGCGTAGTTTTCGTTATAAATGGTTTGCGCGCTCTGACCAATGAGCGCCTCCACCTGCTCGCGCGCGCCTCCGGTGACGACCAGCACATCTTTTACTCCGGCGGCTTGCAGCGCGCCGATGACGGTTTGAATGACGGTTTTTTTCCCCCAACGCAGCAGCATTTTTGGCTGCCCCATTCTTTTAGATTCGCCTGCGGCGAGGACAATGGCTGTAATCATGTTCATTCCATTTCGCTAAATGTTGTAGCGCGTTTTCAAACGCGCATAATCGGCGGGCGTATCTACGTCCAACGTTAACGCTTCGTCATGCCAAGGTAAATAAGAGACGCGGTATTTTGAAAACAATGTTCGCCCGCCCGCGTCTCCTTGCAGGGCGAGTAAATCGTCAAAGGTTGCGCGGTCAAAAAGAACCGGATTGGCGCGGCGTTCCTCTTGAACCAGCGGGGCGACAATGGCGGGCAACTCCCGCGTATGAAATTCTTGCAGCGCAAGCAGAACCTCTGCGGGAATGTGCGGCTGGTCTGCCAGTAAAAATATGGCGCTGCCAACATTTTTTGGCAGCGCCGCAACGCCCGCTTTAATAGATTCGCTTTGCCCCAGTTCGTAGCGCGGGTTGTAAATGACCTGCGCGGGCAACCCCGCTAACGCGGATTCTATTCGGGCTGCGTCCCTGCCCGCCACGACAACCAAAGGTTCGAGGCGAGCGCGTAGCGCGGTTTCCACAATCTGACGAATGAACGGTTTTCCCTGCCAATCCAGCAGCGCTTTACATTCGCCAAATCTTTTACTTTCTCCGGCGGCAAGAACCACGCCCGCGCAGCGTTCTATGGCTTGCAGGCTGCCGCGTTTTAGATTCGCTACAAGAACCGAGTCAAACGCGCCCAGCAAACTTTGCGCCATTTGCCCGCCAATGGATTGCAGTTGCGGCGTATCGGCTTGATTCGACAGCGCAATTTTTCGCGCCTGCGCGGGGATGTTTTTTAACCCGCCCTGCGGATGAGTTGCAACGCGCAACGCCGCTTCGGGCAAAATGATTCTGCCCATCGTCCAGCCGCTCAGCGCCGCGAAGATTTCCGCGCGATGCACGCGCTCATCGGTCAGCGGCGCGCCTAAGGCGCTTAACCCCAAAACATAAATGACCGCATCGGCAAAATCTGGAATGGGCGGTTCATGCGCGGCTGGCGCTTTAAGCGGCTTCTGCCGCGAACCGTCCGCCTCCACCAACAGGGGAGTGGATTCAGCGCGGGCAAAGCGGCGCAGCTCGTCCAGCAAGCGCGCGCTAACGGGTTTGATTCTTTCGTCTTCCATCCCCCCGCTGATGAGCGTTACGCCGCGCCGCGCCGCCGCTTTCACGTCCTCTATATTATCCGTTATCAAATGGAGGTCAGCCATTGCGCTTTGCCACGCGCCAAAATGCGTGGAACTGGCGACAAAGGCGGCGGGCATTTGTCGCGCCAACTGAAAGAGCGCTGTGGTCTTTCCGCCCGCGCCCGTAAAGGCGAGGGTTTGCGCCGCTTGCGGTTGAATGCGTAACGCCTGTAAGAGATTCATGCTTTTATTATAAGGGAGGAAAGCGCTTGCTCATCAGGTACAATATTTGTATGAAGCGTCAAAAACCTTTTGAACAAATTGCCGCGCGTTTTCAAATTTCCAACGAGAGCGCAAAATATTTCCTTAACCATGTGCAAAAAAGTTTTAAGACTGAAAAGCCCTCGCATGGATTAATTTTGGAATTTATAGAAGCGCAAAATATGGAGGCGTTGCTTACGCCTTATGAGGTCGCCGCTTTTATGCAGGAAAGCGGCGTGTGGAATTACGCCCTCAACGCCGCGCCGCCCATCCTAGTGGATGATGACGACATAGACCTTGACGCGCTATGACTCTGCCGCTCCCCGCCTACGCAGACGCCGGACAAAGTTTTCCGTCTTTTCGCGCGCCATACGCGCAGCGGAACGCCAACCTGGCGGCTTTTCTTTTTGAGGCTGAAATGTCCGCGCTTTCCGCATGGTGCGACTCCGCGCTGAATGTTTCCGACTCGTTTGCTTATCGCTATGTTCCCGCGTCTTCTTCCGTTATGCTGGTCTATGCCGATATGCTCGTCTCTTCGCGTGATGCGCGGGACGCGCAAATTGGACTCATTCCAGAATCTGAAGTTGGATTTTGGATTCTCACGCTTGCCCTGCGTAAGACTCGGCGCGGATACATCCCCAGCCATTTTGCGTGGGCGCTGCCGGACGTTTTCGTCAATGAAGGCAGCGCTTTAATTAGCGGGCGCGAGGTTTTTGGTTTTAACAAACAACTGGCGCGCATTGAAAAACCGGCGCGTCTGCAAAAACCAGAATTTTCTGCGGATGTGATGGGGTTCAAAACCTTTGGCGCGGAGAACATCGCTCAATATGAAACGCTGCTCCGCGCGCGACCTTTTGCCTCTTCGCTGGACGGGCAGCCCGCGCAGTTGCGCGAGGCGCAATCGCATTTTATGGATGACCTTTTTCGCCGCGCGCGCGTTGGCTTAGATGGCGCGCTGACGCGGCTTGCCTCTCGTCTTTTGAACGATTCCATCCCGCTTGTTTTTTTGAAACAATTTCGAGACGCGGCAGATTCTTCTTTGGCATGTTTGCAGCAAGTAGTGGAAGTTCAACTGACGGTGGAGCGTTTTCACGCGGGCGGCATGTTGCTAAAACCCTACCTGCTAACCCTGCCGCCGCTGGCGAGTCATCCACTGGCGGAAAAATTGGGTCTGCGCGAAAGTCAAGGTTCAAAAATTGGCGCTTGGCTGCAAGTGGATTTTCTGCTTCACAAGGCAAAAATCATTGCAACGTTGAAATAAAAAAAAGACGCGGAGGAAACTCCGCGTCCTTTTTTTGCTTTTCACTTAGAGGCTGTTTCTTAAGTATACGGATTGCGCTGATGTCACGGAAAAAATCTTTATGAAATCCGTGTTTAGCCGTGTAATCCGTCAAATCCGTGTACAAAAAGGACTTAAGAAACGCTTTCTTAGAACATCAGCTCGTTTACTTTATTAATCATATCTGTTGTTGGGCGCAGTTCCGCTTCGGTCAAGCGGTTGAGCGGCGTATCCACCAGATTATAGTGAGACATCAAATCGGGCTTTTCCGGCTCTAAATATAACAAGCCGGTCAGCAGCCAGTTATTGCGTTGCGCGTCTTCCATAGCGCGCAGCGCCTCATACCGATTGGTGGGGTCGTAGCCTTTTTCCAAATTCTTCAACGCCACCACCGAGCCGTCATGAAGCGCCACCTCGCGCACTTCGCCCGCTTCCATTTCACGTTCCAGCACAATCTCGTTGCGCGGCGGAATGTAAGAGATTTCGTGCAGCGGCTCTTCGTGGTCTTTGCCCCAGGCGTAAGAGTGGACGGCGTTCTCTTGATTGTTGAACGTCACGCACGGGCTGATGATGTCTATCAACGCAATGCCTTTATGCGCGAACGCCGCTTTCAACAATTCCTTCACCTGCTTGGGGTTGCCCGCAAAAGAGCGCGCCACAAAGGTCGCGTTAGAAGCGAGCGCTTCCATGCAAATATCAATGGGCATGTAGGGGTTTTCGCCTTGCTTCTTCAAATGCAGCCCCTTGTCGGCAGTGGCGGAAAATTGCCCTTTGGTCAGACCATACACGCCGTTATTTTCCACAATGTAAACCATGTCCACATTGCGGCGCATCATGTGTTTGAATTGTCCCATGCCAATGCTGGCGGTGTCGCCATCGCCGGAAACGCCAATGCCTTTCAAGCGATAATCGGCAAACAAAGCGCCGGTGGCAATGGAGGGCATTCGTCCATGCAGGCTATTGAACCCAAACGAACGGCTCATAAAATAAGTAGGAGATTTAGAAGAGCAGCCAATGCCGCTAAACTTAATTACGTCTTCCGGTATCACGTTCAGTTCATACATCGCCGCAATAATTTGGCTTGCAATAGAGTTATGCCCGCATCCCAAACATAAGGTGCTGGGCGCGCCGCGATAATCATTTTTAGAAAGACCAGCCGCGTTGGCGTTTGCCGCCGCGCCAGCCATAGGAAGAGCTTGTGTCATGTTTTATGCTCCTTTATTTCTTTTTCGATTTGGAGGTAACGGCGGATTTCTTCGCCTTGCTGGAAGACGGCTTCGCCGCGCTCTTTTTCACGGGCGATTTTTTAACAACAGCGGCGGGTTTTTTCTTCGCCGCAGGTTTTTTCTTGGCAACGCCGGTCTTAACGTACTTTGCCAAAATGCCTTCTCTAATCCACTTGGCAGAGGCGGGTAAACCGTCTCCCACCGCCACCGATTTCAACTTGGAGGCGAATTGCGGGTACTCCATCAACAAAATTTGATTCATCTGTCCATCGCGGTTCATTTCCACGACAAAAATCTGGTCATATTTTGCGAGGAACTGGTCCACCTCTTTGGTGAAGGGCGTTGCGCGCACGCGCATAAAATCGCTCTTAAGACCATGCTCTTTTTCCAATTGCGCTTGCGCCTCAAAAATTGCCGACTCGGTAGAGCCGTAAGAGAGGATGCCCACCGTAGCGCCTTTGGTTGTGTGGAAGACCGGCGCAGGTACATATAATTTTGCCGTCTCGTGTTTCTTGCGGAGGCGCTCCATATTTTCAACGTACACGGGCGCTTCTTCGCTGTAACGCGCGTATGCGTCATGCCCGGTGCCGCGCGTAAAGTAGGAGCTGGCAGGGTGCTTATTGCCGGGGAAGGTGCGCTTGCCAATGCCGTCTCCGTCCACGTCTAGGTAGCGTCCCCAGTTGCCTTTGAGTTCTTCTAGGTCTTTTTCCCATAATATTTTGCCGCGGTCCATCGGCTGATTGGGATATTCAAACGGCTTGCTCATCCATTGATTCATGCCCATGTCTAAATCGCTGAGGACAAAGATGGGCGTTTGCAGGCGTTCGGCAATATCAAAAGATTTCCAGCCAAATTCAAAACATTCAAACACATCGCCGGGCAGCAAAATGACCGATTGCGAGTCGCCGTGTCCAATGAAGTGGGTGAAGGTGAGGTCGCCTTGCGTGGTGCGCGTGGGCAGCCCTGTGCTGGGTCCAATGCGTTGCACGTCCCACAGTACCAGCGGAACTTCGGCGTAATATGCCAGACCGGCAAATTCCGTCATCAACGACAGACCAGGTCCAGAGGTGGAGGTCATGGCGCGTAATCCCGCCCAACCTGCGCCAACGACCATGCCCAGCGCAGCCAGTTCATCTTCCGCTTGCACAATCGCGTAGGTGTGCTTGCCGTCTTCGCGTTTGCGGAGTTTGGGCAGGTATTCGTTGAGTCCTTCCGCCAGCGAGGTGGCGGGCGTAATGGGATACCACGCGGCAAATTGTACGCCGCCAAAAATGGAGCCGAGCGCGCCAGCGGTGTTGCCGTCCGCCATAATTAGCCCATCGGTTTTATTCATGGATTCAAGGTAGTAGGGGTCTTTCTTTTCGAGATTTGCCTTCGCCCATTCGGCTCCGGCTTTGAGCGCGTTAAAGTTCATATCAATGGGTTTTTGTTTTCCCTTGAAGTGAAAAGTGAGCGCCGCAAGGATTTTTTCCATATCCATGCCAATCATTTGCGCCAACACGCCCACATACACCATGTTGCCAACCAAGTCGCGGAAGTCGCTGGGGATGTTTGCGTCCGCGCGGACAATGCTCTTAATCGGCATGGGGTACACGGTGACGTCGGCGCGGGTGATGGGCTGTTTAATGTCGTCCGCGTAGAAGAAGACTCCGCCGGGATGCACAGACGCTAAATCGCGCGCAAACGAATCTGGGTTCATGGCAATGACGATGTCATTTTCTTCGCGTCGCCCAATGTAGCCATCTTTGCTCACGCGGATGGTGTACCAAGTGGGCAAGCCTTGAATATTGGAGGGGAAGAGGTTCTTGCCCGATACGGGAATACCCATCTTGAAGATGGAACGCAAGATGGTGGTGTTGGCGGTAGAACTGCCGGAGCCGTTCTTTGTGCCAACGGTAATACAAAAATCGTTCGCTATTTTGTTCATGGAACTCCTCGTAATGTTTGTCATTCTATGATGACTGGATGATTATGGACGATGATACAAAAGGTCGGTATGCGTTACGAGCGCTTGATACCCAACCTCAAATTGACGGTTGCAAATGGATTCAATCATCTGTTCGTGATAATGCCAGACCTCCTGCAAATATTCGTACCCGCCGACAAATACATTCAAGCCTACCGCTTCGTAGGCTTCCCAGTAAGATTCCAATATGCCGGTGACAAAGGGATTATCAAGACGGCTATAAATGAGCAGGTGCAGTTTGCGATGTTCTTCATGCGGAACTTGTACGGGCGCGCCGCGAATTTTTCCCAGCGCTTGCGCCAGTAGATTTTGCAACTCGCTTTTATCTTCTTCGGTCAGCTTTTCCACCGCTTCGTGCCAGTACGCCGCCTCTAAATGATTCCGCATATCGGAAAACTGGCGGAAGTATTCGTTATTGAGCGCGATGGCATAGCCGAGGCTTTGGCGAATGACCGGCGCGAAGGAAAATGGCAACCTTCGCATTCCGGTGCGGGGGCGTACCTCTACAAAACCGAGCGCGCGGGCAACTTCTAATTGTTCGCGCAACGAGGCAACGCTCACCCCAATCTCGCGGCTGAGCTGGTTTAGAGATGGCAAGCCGCCTTCCGCTTCTGCGTGCGAGGCAAGGTAGTGAAAAAATTCTGAAATGTTGGGGGGGGTTCGGTCTCGTAGCATAAAATATGATTAATCCGATTAATCATATTTTATGGAGATGCGCCTGTTTGTCAAGGTGACGAATGTCTTGATTTACTCAAAACAAACGCCGCTTACGCGGCGTTTGTTTTAGTGTTTGGCGTATTTTTCCCCTGCGGGGATTTTGAAATCTAGCTTGTTTTGCTCTGGCGCAAATACGCAAGTGGCAAAGTTTGTAAACGCGCATGGCGGCGAGTAGGCTTTGTTGAAGTCCAGCATAACGCTGCCGTTTTTTTCTATTTCTGCGCTGAGGTAACGCCCGGTGGGGTAGGTTTCTTCTTTGCTGGTGAGGTCCCAAAAGCGGATGAAGAGCGCGTTTTCGTCCTCTTTATTTACATCCAGTTGATAGGTTGCGCCGTTGAAGGAAAATTCAACGTAGCCTTCTACGGGGAATTCTGCTCTTTCGCCGGTAACGTCTGGAAAGTAGGACATTTTCTGGCGTTCGTAGGCGTGGTACGCGGCGGTGATGCGGAACTGTTCGTTAACTTCATACCACAAGCGCGGCGGGAAGTTTTTTCGCTCTTCGCGTTCGTTGTCCCAAATGCGCGCGCCAAAGCGTTTGCCGCGTTGAATGATGACGATGTGAACGCCCATGATTTCAATAAAACTGGGCTGTTCGGCTTCGTCTGTTTGCAGGATGGCGAAGTCCGTTTTTTTCCTGTTAATCTTCACGTCCGCGTTAGGTTCAATGTGGAAGGTGACGAATTTTCCGTTGTAGTCCAGATAGCCGATTTGGGCAGGGATGCGCGCCGGGAGTTGCACCTCGCAAGATGCGTCTGAGCCGAGTTTATTTTTGCCCAGTTTGAGCCAGTTCAACCCGTACAGCGCCAGCCACGAATTTTCTTTGCGAATGCCTTCATCGCGCTGCTTGCGCCATTCTTCTATTTCTTGTTGGTAGGTTTTTTCAGCCATACAAAAATTATACCAACAAAAAAAGACGCGGAGCGTATGCGCTCCGCGTCTTTTGGTTTTAACATTTATGCGATGGGTTGGCTGATGACCAGCGTGAAATAAACCAATAAGCCTGCCGCCAGCGTGACAAGCCCGAAGAGCGAGAACATGAGGCGCATGTTGCTTTCTTCTTTGAGCAGGGAAGCCCACGCCGCAAAGGCGAGCCCCAGCGCCATGATGAGCATGACCAGTTGCAGGTTGTCGCCGCGCTCGTCCCATTTGGAGGCGAGGTCAAAACTTGCGTCAGATTCGTCCCAGTAGGCGACAGCGTCCGCGTAAATGGCGGTGGCGTATTCTTCGTCCATCGGGTACTCATCTCCGCCGTTGCGTTCAATGGCGGCGGTGAGGTGTTCGGTAAAATTCCCCTCATAGTAAGCGGCGACATCCGGGTTCTTTTCGTAATTGAGATACCAGTTGTCGTAGTTGTTATCGTCCTGCGTCCATAATTGATTGGCTCTCAAGTATTCGGCGTTGCCATCGTTTAGCGCTTTCATTCCCGCAATTTCATTTTTGTTCTGGTCGGAATCCGCCATAGACCCTTGATAGCTTGCTACGGCTGTGAATACGCTGAGGAGCGCAATCATCGTCCCTAAAAAAATTTCATTCCCTAGAAAGCCAAGCGTTTTTTTCATTTCTTTCTCCTTTTTGTCCAAATAATAGTGAGCGCTTATACCATAGAAATTGAAATTACGCCCAGCCGTTTTTTGTTATAAAATGGCGCGGTGTTGATTACATAGTTAGGCTTTCAAGGAGAAAAAATATGGGATTAAAACCCGACCATTGGATTCGCAAGATGGCGCTGGAACATAAGATGATTGAGCCGTTTGTAGATAAGCAAATGCGCGAGGGCGTGCTGTCTTATGGCGTTTCTTCTTATGGCTATGATGTGCGCGTGGCGGATGAATTTATGATATTCACCAATGTGTATTCCGCCATTGTGGACCCAAAGCATTTTGATACAAAGTCTATGGTGGAATTTAAGGGCGATGTTTGCGTGATTCCGCCGAACTCGTTTGCGCTTGCGCGCACGGTGGAATATTTTCGCATTCCGCGCAAGGTGCTTACGGTTTGTCTTGGCAAAAGCACATACGCCCGCTGTGGTTTGATTGTTAACGTAACTCCCTTTGAGCCGGAGTGGGAAGGCTTTGTGACGCTGGAAATTTCCAATACTACGCCGCTGCCCGCTAAGGTTTACGCCAATGAAGGCTTGGCGCAGGTTTTATTTTTTGAGGCGGACGAAGAGTGCGAAGTTTCCTACGCGGATAAAAAGGGAAAATATCAAAAACAAAAATCCATTGTTTTGCCGCGTTTGTAGAGGCGCAACTTTTTGCGCGTTGCGGCGTATACCGCTAAAAAAGGAGAATATAAAATAATGAACAAGCAAGGTCGTTCCCAACTTGTACTTGGCATAATTTTGGTTTTGGCAGGAGCATGGTTCTTTTTGAACAAAACAATGCCGCAATTTACGCAACAATTTGAACGTTATACCGAATGGCCCCTCAACATGGTTTTGATTGGCGCGGGCATCCTTGTTCTTGGAATGGTAAGCGGCTCGCCGGGCTTGGCGGTTCCCGCCTCCATTGTAGCGGGCTTGGGCGGCATTTTTTATTATCAGGAATTGACGAATAATGCTGAATCGTGGTCGTATATGTGGACGCTCATTCCCGGCTTTGTGGGCGTGGGCAATGTCCTTGCCGGACTGCTTGGAGAGAACTCCGCCAGAAATATTAAGCACGGGCTGCAACTGATGGTGATTAGCGCGGTGTTGTTCCTCGTCTTTTCTTCTGCAATGGGAGGTCCGGCTCTGCTCGGCGCGTATGGTCCTGGGGCTTTGCTCATTTTGCTGGGGTTGTGGCTGCTGGGCAATGGGATTTATCGCTCCTTTCGCAAAACGGGAGAATGACGCAGGCGCGGCTTCGGTCAAGATAACAAGCCCTCCCCAAAATTACATCCCGCGTGTATAATCGCGGACATCAAAAGCGTTGATGGGAACGAGTACGTTTGTGAAGTTGTCAGCGAGTTCGCAGATTGGTGCAAGGCGAATCTTCGGAGCAAACGAAAAATCCTCCCGGAGCCGCAAGCGGAAATCAGTGACCATAAATCAGTAGCCAGTGTTCAGTAACCGGTAACCGGTAACCGGTAACCGGTAACCAGTAATCAGTGAGCAGTGGCGGTCAGTGAGAGTAAGTGAGCCGAAGTTGTTCTTCGTTATCAAAACAAGAGTATAAGTGCAAGCCGTACTCGACTGAGAGCCTGTCTTTTTATTGGATAGGAATGTGGGTGGTACCACGGGCATAATTACGCTCGTCCCAATTTTGGGATGAGCGTTTTTTATTCCAAATTTGAACCACTGAGACACAGAGACACTGAGAATGACCAATAAAAAACTCCGTGACTTCGAGTCTCCGTGGTTAGACCGACTATAAGACGATGAGCGTTTTTTATTCCAAATTTGAACCACTGAGACACAGAGACACTGAGAATGACCAATAAAAAAACTCCGTGACTCCGAGTCTCCGTG